>Ga0183100_1000064_pt1 | contig 161744 bp, 132 predicted proteins | sample Biomet2_FD_127789 | JGI IMG/M metagenome (GOLD analysis project Ga0183100, IMG submission 127789) | Microbial communities from bioreactor (seeded with anoxic lake sediment) at LBNL, California, USA - Biofuel metagenome 2 | ecosystem: Engineered > Bioreactor > Anaerobic > Unclassified ... | reverse complement strand
ATGAGTACGGCGAAGCCGCACGGAATGCCGGAGAGTGGGGCCCCCGAAAAGTACCCGAAGCCCGCCGCAGGCGGGACCCGAGGCCCGTGGCCGAAGGGTGGCAACTTTTTGCAAAGGAAAATTCGAAAATACCTTTCTCGCAGGCATGAGTACGGCGAAGCCGCACGGAATGCCGGAGAGCGGGGCCCCCGAAAAGTACCCGAAGCCCGCCAAAGGCGGGACCCGAGGCCCGTGGCCGAAGGGTGGCAACTTTTTGGGGAGTGGCGAAGTACCCCCTCCGATTCCCACGACAAAGCAGCAGGGGGTTAGAATAAATCGTTGACGCCGCCGCCGAAAACGCTATCGGAGAGCTTGCCGGAGCGTTCGCGATTTTCGCGACGGATCTGTTCGACTTCGTCTTCCGATTCGAGTCGCTTCGATTCGGCCTGGGTCTGTTTCAGGATCGCCCGTTCTTCGGGGGAGAGAGAGGAGCTGAACGCAGGTTCCTGCTCCTTCTCCTTTTTGGGAAAGAGAGTCGGGAATACGCTGGAATCCTCGCCGGAACGCACGCGCTCTTCTTTCCGCTTCTTGGCCTGTTCGCGCTTCTGCTGGGTAACGGCGGGGTCTTCGTCGAACATGGCCCGGAATGCCGAGCAGCCGCCGCAAAGCAGCAGCACGGCGAAGAAAAACGCCGGGAGTGCGATCCGTTTGCGACAATACTTCATTTCGAGCCTCCTTTGATGAAAAAAGGGCGCCGGTATGACGCGGCGCCCTGGTCGAAGTCGGATTACTGGAGAATTCCGCCGATTCCCAGCCAGCCCTGGATGACCGGCGAGAATTTGATGATGACCGGAGCGAACACGATGCAGACCATGCTCATCAGTTTGATCAGGATGTTGAGCGCCGGACCGCTGGTGTCCTTGCAGGGATCGCCGACGGTGTCGCCGATGACCGCCGCACCATGGGTCGGATTCTTGCTGCCGTCGGGCAGCTTCTTGCCGCCGTGGGCGCCGTTTTCGATGTATTTCTTAGCATTGTCCCAGGCGCCGCCCGCGTTGTTCAGCATGGTGGCCAGGACGAATCCGGTGGCGAGGCCGCCCGCCAGCAGGCCCATCACGCCCGGGATGCCGAGGACGAGACCGGTCAGCACCGGAATGATGATTGCCAGCAGCGAGGGTAAAATCATTTCGCGCTGCGCACCGGCGGTGGAGATCGCCACGCACTTGGCGTAATCCGGCGTCTCCGTGCCTTCCATGATGCCCGGCTTCGCTTTGAACTGACGGCGAACTTCTTCGACCATCGAGCCCGCCGCACGGCCGACCGCTTTCATGGTCATCGCGCAGAAGAGGAAGGCGACCATGCCGCCGATAAAGAGCCCGCCGAGCAACAGCGGATTCATGATGGTCAACTGATGCTGGTCGACAAACGTCAGCAGCGACATTTTGCTGGCCTGCGCGACATCGACGCCTTTGCCGAGGCCGGAATCGAATTGGCCGATCCAGATCTTCGCCTCTTCAATGAAGCTGGCCAGCAGCGCAAGGCCGGTCAGGGCCGCCGAACCGATGGCAAACCCCTTGCCGGTCGCGGCGGTGGTGTTGCCGAGGGAGTCGAGCGCGTCGGTCCGCTGCCGGACTTCGGGGGGCAATCCGGCCATTTCGGCGTTGCCGCCGGCGTTGTCGGCGATCGGGCCGTAAGCATCGGTCGCCAGCGTGATGCCGAGCGTGGAGAGCATACCGACGGCGGCGAAACCGACGCCGTAAAGCCCCCTGGCGAACGCACCGGCTTCCGCTCCGAAACCGCCCGCGAATCCGAACGCGCAGAGAATGCCGGCGACGATGGTCAGGACCGGAAGCCCGGCCGAGTACATGCCGGTCGCCAGACCGTCGATGATGGTGGTGGCCGGACCCATCTGCGCCTGGTGGGCGATGCCGCGGGTCGGTTTATATTCCGCGCTGGTGTAGTATTCGGTGGACTGGCCGATGAGCACACCGGCGATGAGGCCGGAGACGACCGAGCCGAAGATATTCCAGGTGATGAAGTCGAGGAAAATCAGGAAGACCAGCGAAATCAGCACGAGGATCGAGCTGCCGAGCGTTCCGGTCAGCAAACTGCGGAGCAACTGGCGCTGCGTCGAACCCTCTTTGCAGCGGACCATGCCGATGCCGAGAATCGAAAGGAAAGTGCCGAATCCGGCGACGATCATCGGGGAGAGCACCAGCTTGGTCGCCTGTTCCGGATCGAACGCGCCGCTCTGGGCCGCGACGGCCGCGCCGAGCGCCGCGGTTGCGAGGATCGAACCACAATAGGATTCGTAGAGGTCCGCGCCCATGCCCGCGACGTCGCCGACGTTGTCGCCGACGTTGTCCGCAATGGTGGCCGGGTTGCGCGGGTCGTCTTCCGGAATTCCGGCCTCGACCTTGCCGACGAGGTCGGCGCCGACGTCGGCCGCCTTGGTGTAGATGCCGCCGCCGACGCGGGCGAACAGCGCCTGGGTCGACGCGCCCATGCCGAAGGTCAGCATGGTGGTGGTGATGTGAACCAGCTTTTCAGACTGGGTGCAGCCCTGGGTGACCAGGTCCATGCCGAGGAAGCTGAGTCCGTCGGCCATGTGGGCGGCGGTGAAAACGAGTTTATCGAGAATCAAATACCAGAGGCAGATGTCGATCAGGCCGAACCCGACCACCACCATGCCCATCACCGCGCCGGAACGGAACGCGACCTGAAGTCCGCGGTTCAGCCCCTCGCTCGCCGCCTGGGCGGTGCGGTTCGAAGCGCGGGTGGCCGTCTTCATGCCGATAAAGCCGCAGAGGCCGGAAAAAAATCCGCCGGTGAGAAACGCCACCGGAACGAACGGATTCTGGATGTGGAACATCGCCAGAACCCCGAAGAGAAGGAAGAGAACGGTGAAAACAATGCCGACCACCTTGTACTGCCGCCACAGGTAGGCCATCGCGCCTTCGCGGACGTAACCGGCGATCTCCTTCATCCGGTCGGAGCCTTCATTCGCAGCGATCATCTTCTTGTAGAAGACCATCGCCATCAGAATGGCGAGAATGGCCGAAAACGGCGCCGACCACCAGATTGCAGGCATTCCCCATTGCATCGAGACCGTAGACGCCGCGGGAGAGACAACCGTCTCTTCCACGCCGACCGCAATCACCTCTTCCGCGCCGGCTGTGACCGCCCCTAATGCAAGGAGCAGACAGGAGAGTGACATTTTTTTCATCCATTCCACCTTTTTATATGAGTTACCGGTCCGTTTCCGAACCGCCTATCCGGGCATCGTCATCCGAAGTCAGGGCAAAAAAATTTTGCCGTGCCACGCTCCGGTAAAATTCATACTCGGATTTACAATAGTTTCATTTTTCCGAATTGCAAGATCGCCGGAATGGTGATACATTAATTTTATTGCATTTTTTCAATACATGCCGGCACGGCCGAAAGTAACGTCGATGAGATATTGTCCCGCGGCAACGCGGCAGAGCAAAAGACGCGACGGAACTTTTGGCCGGGACGTCAATACAGGAGCAACAAATAGAAATGAGCGAAGAAAATCTGGAATCCGACGCCGGACAGGCCGGAAACGCCGCCGCCGCACAGGACATGAACATTCTCATGCGGCAGCGCATGGAGAAAGCGGCGGAACTCAAGGCGGCCGGAATCGAACCGTTCGGCCGCGGCTTCCCCGGTACGCAAATGATCGCCGCGGTCCGCGCGGAAGCGACTCCGGCGGAAGGCGAAGAGTTCGGGCCGACCGTCACCGTCGCCGGTCGCCTGATGGCAAAGCGCGGCATGGGCAAGTCGATCTTCGCCGACGTCAAAGACAGTTCCGGGAGAATCCAGCTCTTCGTCGGCAAGTCGGAAATCGGCGACGATGAGTTCGCCATGTTCCGCAAACTCGACATCGGCGACATCGTCGGCATCACCGGGCCGACGTTCGTCACCCGCATGGGCGAACTGACCGTCCGGGTGAAGGAGTGCACGCTGCTGTCGAAGTCGCTGCGCCCGCTGCCGGAAAAATTCCACGGGCTCCAGGACGTCGAACAGCGTTATCGCCAGCGCTATCTGGACCTCATCATGAACGACGAGAGCTTCCGGGTTCTCCAGCTGCGCAGCCGGATTCTCGCCGAAATCCGCAACTTCATGAACGGCCGCGGCTTCATGGAAGTCGAAACCCCGATGCTCCAGCCGCTCGCCGGAGGCGCTTCGGCCAACCCGTTCAAGACCTATTACGAAGCGCTCTCCTCCGACATGTACATGCGCATCGCGCCGGAACTCTACCTCAAGCGGCTGCTGGTCGGCGGCTTCGAGAAGGTCTACGAGCTCAACCGCAACTTCCGCAACGAAGGCATGTCGCGCCGCCACAATCCGGAATTCACCATGATGGAGGTCTACCAGGCCTACGGCGACTGCCGCACCATGATGGAACTCATTGAGTCGCTGGTCACCACCGTGGCGATGAAGACGGTCGGCACGCTCAAGATCGACCACGGCAACGGCAAGGTGATCGACCTCACGCTGCCCTGGCGCCGCGCCACCTACAACGAACTCTGCGAAGAGAAGGGCGGAGCCGACTGGTTCCAGATCACTCCGGAACAGCGCGTCGAACGCGGCCGGGCGATGGGGCTGGACATTCCCGACGGCATGTCCGACCTTGAAGTGACCAACGAACTCTACGAGAAGACGGTCGAGCCGAACCTGATTCAGCCGACGTTCGTCTGCCGGCTGCCGGTCGAACTCCTGCCGCTGGCCAAGGGCTGCCCGGACGACCCGAACTACGTCGACGTCTTCGAACTCGGCATCAACGGCGTCGAAGTGGCCCCGGCCTACAGCGAACTCAACGACCCGATCATCCAGCGCAAGCGCTTCATGGATCAGTTCGAAAAGACGAAGCAGCCCGGCGACAAGCTCTCCGACAAGGTTGACGAGGAGTTCCTCACCGCGCTGGAATACGGCATGCCCCCCGCGGGCGGCATGGGCGTCGGCATCGACCGGCTGGTCATGATCCTGACCGGAGCCGAGACGATCCGCGACGTGCTGCTCTTCCCGCAGATGCGGATCAGGAAGCAGTAAATCACCGGGAGGATACGATGAAGATCCTGTTCTTTTCCGACGTGCACGGTTCTCCGGAGAGCATGGCGCTTCTCCTCGACCGGATCGGGCGGTTTGCGCCGGATCATCTCGTCCTCCTCGGCGACGCGCTCTATCACGGGCCGCGCAACCCGCTGCGGCCCGACTACGCGCCTCCGGCCGTGGTCGAACAGCTCAATTCGCTGAAACGCCGGATCACCGCGGTGCGCGGCAACTGCGACAGCGAAGTGGACCAGATGCTGCTGGAATTCCCGATGATGTCGGACTACGCCACTCTGCTGGCCGGTCAGAGGCGTTTTTTCCTGACCCACGGTCATCTCTGGAATCCGGGCAACCCGCCGCCGCTCGAACCGGGCGACGTGCTGGCCTGCGGACACACCCACATCCCGCTGCTGGAACGCGGAAAACACGGAATCATCGCCTTCAACCCGGGTTCGATCTCGCTGCCGAAGGGCGGCTTCGACCCGACTTACGGCGTTTTCGAAGACGATACGCTTCAACTCCGCGCCCTCCGGGACGGCGAGGTGCTGACGGAGATGCGTTTGAACGGATAATTCAACCTCGGGAGAAACTGCCATGCGGAAAATCGTTTTTGTGCTGCTGCTCTGTGTCGCCACCGGTTTTGCGCTCAGGGCCGGAATCGCGAATGCCGTCCGGGAAGCCGAGGGACTCCCCGCAAAATCGAGTCAGACTTCGCAATCAAGCCAGATTACAAGCACCGAAGAGGTGGAATCCGACCTCGACCGCATCCTCTCCGGAGAAGAGGCGCTTCCGGTCCTCAACGAAAGAGCCATCTCCGCCGACATGCGCGACGGCATGCACCGGGTCCGTGTCTGGATGCACAAGCAGGGAGATGCGTTTTTCACGTTTCTGATCGCGTCCGGGGTTTCCATCCTGATCGGAGTCGCGCTGGCTTTGTTCATCCGCCACCTGGTGACGCGGAACGACGCGGAAAAAAAGCGGATGAGGTGGCAGGTGGTCGCGGCGCTTTCCGGCCCGGTGATCCTGCTGCTGGTCTCCGGCGCGATCTTTCTCTTCCTGCTGCCGATCCTGCATTCGCTGCCGATGCTCTACCCGATCGAGGCGCGGCTGTTCTTCACCTGGGTGACGCTGCTGGCGGCCTGGGCGGGATTCCAGGTCATCGCGCTGTTCGACATCCGATTGCGCTCGTTCGCGCAGCGGCCCGACAGCACGCTTGATTCGCTGATGGTCGACATCACCCGTAAACTGCTCAAGATCGTCATCTCCATCGTCACCGTCCTCTTCATCGGCCAGAGCATCTTTCAGCTCAACATCACCACGCTGCTGGCCGGCGCCGGCGTGGCCGGGCTGGCGGTCGCCTTCGCCTCGCGCGAAACCCTGGCCAACTTTTTCGGAACGATGGTCATCATCCTCGACCGGCCGTTCCGCATCGGCGACCGGATCAAAGCCGGGGACATCAACGGCATCGTCATTTCAGTCGGCATGCGCAGCACCCGGATTCTCACCGGCTACGAGAGCATCGTCAGCGTTCCCAACAACACCATCGCTGAGGAGGCGATCGAGAACATCAGCAACCGCGGCGTGATCCGCTATCTATTCACCGCCGGGCTGGTCTACGGCACCACCGCCGAACAGATGCAGCTGGCGATGAAACTCATCCACGAGGTGGTGGACAACTTCAAGGGGCCGGACGCGCCGCAGCGCAACCCCCGGGTGTTCTTCGAAGAGTTCGCCGCCTCCTCGCTCAACATCCGCGTCATCATGTGGCTCAAGACCACCAGCTTCGAGAAGGAAGAGGCCCTGCGCACCGAAATCAACCTCGAAATCCTGCGCAAATTCTCGGAGAACAACCTGGAAATGGCGTTCAACACCACGACGAACTGCCTCACCGGTTCGGTCCAGCTCCTGCCGCCTCCCCCGGCCGCCGCGGCAAAACAGTAGCCGTCGCCGTCGCAGAAGGCCCTGCCGATATTTTCCCGTTTTTTTCACCCGGGCACTTGCTTTTGGATGGAAAATCGTGCATAATTAATGTGTATACGACATACACAATCAGCCAAACGGAAGAATCATGAGCCTGACCGGCAACAAAACCGAACGCCTGACCCTGGAGCTGCGCAAGCGGATCGCGCTGATGGATGACGGAGCGCCTTTCCCGACCGTGCGCCAGCTGATCAGGGAGTACGGCGTCAGCCAGCCGGTGGTGGTGGCGGCGCTGGCGCGGCTCAAGGAGCTGAAGCTGCTGACCGCCCACGTCGGGCGCGGCTCCTTCGTTTCGAAGAAGGAGATCGGGCGGAAACGGATTCTTCTTCTCCAGCCCGACTGGCCGGGGGAGAGCATCCGGGCGGTCATTCCGGAAGTCCGGCGCGGCGTGGAAGCCGCCGGGTGCGAGTTCCGTCACGAAACCTACGACTACAAACTGGACACGCCGCCCTCGTTCGCCGATTACCGGGCGGACCTGATTGTGCTGGACAGCCCGACCGGGCCGCAGCTCGCGCCGGAGAATATCGAGAGCATCGTCCGCTCCCCGGTCCCGGTGATCTTCTGCCGCAATGAGATTCCGGTCCAGGGGCTCAACTACATCTGCGAGGACAACTACGCTACCGGCGTGGGAGCCGCGTCTTACCTCCACCAGATGGGGCACCGGAAAATCGCGCTACTCTACAGCGAACCCCGCTCGCAGGGGCGGTCGCTGGCATTCCGGCAGCGCGGCTTCGAAACCGTGGCGGCGATCCACAAAATGACGATCGAGGAGTTCGACTGCAAGATCAGGCCGGGAGAAAAGGCGGACCGGGCGATCGACGAATTCGCGAAAAAAATCCGCTCCGGCGAATTCGATTTTACCGCCGTCTTCGTCATCAGCCACAGCGGCGCGAAATACCTAGCCGCCCGGCTCGCGGAGTATGGCGTCGAGGTTCCGAAAACCGTCAGCATCGTCACCGGCGGGAACTTTCCCCTGGTGGAAACAGTCACCACCTTCGCCAGCGAAGCGGTCGCCTATACACGCGCCATAACGGAGCTGGTCGAACGGCTGTTGAATCGCAGCGGCGGCGAAACCCAGTTGAGCCTGCCGGTTTCGCTCTTCGATCATCAATCGGTCGCCAACCTCAATCTCAAATAAGGAGAATCGAATGAAACGAAAATTCACACTGATCGAGTTACTGGTAGTTATCGCCATCATCGCCATTCTCGCCTCGATGCTGCTGCCGGCGCTGAACAGCGCGCGGAGCAAAGCCCGCCGGATCGACTGCGTCAACACGCTCAAGCAGATTCACCTCGGGCTCTTCGGTTACGCTTCGGACTTCAAGTTCTACCCGCACCCCTCGCCCGCCGCGACGGAGTCCTACAACGGCCAGTGGTGGCATTTCAAGGTGCTGCCTTACCTGGGCGTCACGGTGAACCTGAAAAGCTGGGCGGACAGCCAGCGGCTCCGCCGCCATCCGGCCATCAGCTGCAAATCGGCCGTGATGACCGGTTCCGACTCGCTCTCCTACACCATGCCGAGCTACGAGAGGTGGTTCACCACATCGGGCCGGGCGCTGATGCCGTTCGTGGAGAGTTCCGGGAAGTACTATGTCCGCCCGGAAAGCGTGAGCCAGAACCGCGCCTATCAGCCGAAGCACCTGATGCTGGTCGCCGACGGCGCCTGCAACACCACCGGAGCGGGCGGCCCGATCAACTCCGCGCCGAACAATTACGACCTCTGGTGCAACCTCGACCTCACCACCCGGACCGACATTTTCCGTCACGGCAACCAGACGAACATCCTTTTCTTCGACGGCCATGTCAATTTCTACTCGCTCGCGGAACATTATCGAAGAACCGCGAACGACACCTGGTATTTTTACTTCAACGCCAAATAGCGGGAAACTCGGAATGACCAAGCTGCTCGCCCTGATCGGGCTCCTGTTGCCGGGAGTGCTCTTCGCCGAAGGGATGACCGTCATCCCTCTCAGCCCGGAAACCGTCAATCTCGTCCATGCGGAAGCGCGCGGCCAGAAACTCGCCGCCGACCCGGCGGGAGGGATGCGGCTGGAGCTCAACGAGGGGATCTTCGCCTTCGGAGAAGTGCACTGCAAAAAGGAGGTTCCGCTGGGGGATTGCCGGGAAGGCGAAATTCAGCTTGAAATCGGCCTCGAAGACCCGGAGATGCTCCACAGCGTCTCTCTCCGGCTTCGGGACGGACAGGGCGAACTCTTTCAGTTCCCGTCCGCCGGAGCAACCTTTGTCAAGGGAGAAAATCTCCTCCGGTTTCCGTTCCGGGACGGATTGCAGCGCGGCAGTTGGGGAAATCCCAAAATCGTCAACAGGAAAATCGATTGGCCGCTCAACTTCTCCGGGTTCTCGGTCCGCCTCAAAAAGGGCGGCGGCATCCGCCGGGTCCGGATCGGTGAAGTCAGGTTTCTCCCGGGAGGAGAACGGGAAGCGGTCTCGACCGCGCCGCTCTTCTTCTTCGACGACCGCTCGAAATTCGCGGTCACCGGCGCCGAAACGCGGTTGACACCGGAAGGGCTGCTGCTTTCCGCCGCCAGCAAGAACGCCACGCTCCGGGAGTACAAGCTCCCCATGCGCGCCGTCTCTTCGCCGCTGCGGCTGGTACTCTCGGGCGAAGTCCGCCGGGGAGAAGGGACGATCCGCCTCGTCGGCCAGGACGGCGGGGGGAAGACGCTGACTGCGGAAACGCCGTTCCGCGAGGGACAGACCGAGTTCATTCTGGAATTCCCGGCGGGAACAGACAGCGCGATTGTCCGGCAGATCGAATTCCGGGGAAAATCGGCGGAGTTCGAGCTGCTGCTTGCCGCCGCGAAGCTGACCCGCCGCGTCCCGGCGGCGGAGGCGCTGCTCTTCGACATTGAGACCGGCAATCCGCTCCACATCCTTCGGGAGGGCGAGAAGGAGAAACTCCGCCTTGCGCTGACCAACAGCTCGGAGCAGCCGCTGGCCGGAAACGCGGAGTTCACTTTCATCGATTTCTTCGGGAACCGGAAGACGGAAACCGCCGCCTTTTCACTCGCACCGGGGGAAATCTTGCGCCACCGCCCGGCGACCGCCGTCGACCGTTTCGGAATCGTGACCGTCGAAGCGAAACTCACCGAAACGGGCTCGAAGAGCACCGCCTTCCGCCAACTCGCATTCGCCCGGCTCCGGCCCGCCGGACCGACGCCGCTCGCTGAAACCGGAGAGTTCCTCTTCGGCGTCTGCACCCACACCACGCGCTGGGCGCTCCGCGACCAGGAGCTCGAAGCAGAAGCGGCGGCGCTCGCCGGCGCAAAAATCGTCCGCGGCGCGCTCCCCGAATGGAGCTCGATCCAGCCGGAGCCGGACCGCTGGAACTTCGCCGAATACGACCGGCTGCTCGAACTCTTCCGCTCCCGCGGAGTCGGGGTGCAGGGGAAGTTCTATTTCACGCCGCGCTGGGCGGCGCCGCCGGAGGTCCGCGACGCCCGCGACTGGCGCGACTGGAACCGCGCCGCGCCGGAACTCGCCGCCTGGCGCACCTTCGTCCGCACCCTGGCCGCCCGCTACCGGGGCAAGGTCAACTATTGGGAAACCTGGAACGAACCCGATTTGTACAGCTTCGCCCGGTTCGGCGTCGAGTCGTACATCGAACTCCAGAAGGCCGCCTTCGAGGAAATCCGCAAAGCCGCGCCGGAAGCGAAGGTAATGACCGCCGGATTCGCCACACTCCGCCCCTTCGGGCGAAAAGAGCGGGACAACGCCCGCTATATCCGCGAAGCGCTCTCGGGAGCGCGCGGCTTCTATGATCTTGTCGCCTATCACGAACACGGCGCCTTCCCGATCTATGTCCGCTCTGTGGACGACCTGCTTCTGCCGGCGATGCGCGAGGCGGGAGCCTCCGGCTGGTACTCCAACGAAACCGGCATCAGTTCGGCGGGAGGACAGGAGCCGTTCCAGGCCGAGATGGTCTACAAGAAAATGCTGTTCGCCTGGTCGCGCGGCGCCGCCGCCTACAACTGGTACGACCTCCGCAACGACGGGTTCGCCCCCTACAACGGGGAACACAATTACGGGATGATGACCGCGGACTTTTACCCGAAACCCGCCCTGGCCGCCTATGCCGCGCTCACCCGGACTTACCGGAACGCGCATTTCCTGAAGCAGCTCCCGGCCGCCCCCGGCGTCTGGCTGCTGCTGTTCCGGCAGGACGGAAACCTGCTGCTGGCGGGGTGGGATGAAAACGCGCAGGCCGCCGGAGTTCCGCTGCTGATCGCAAGCGACGCCCGCAGCGCGGAGCGGATCGACCTGATGGGCAACGCCGCATCCGCCGCACAGTCCGGGTCGATGACCCTTTTCCCGCTCGACCGCGTTCCGGCGACGCTGTGGCTGAACCGGGCGGAAAATGCGGAAAACGCCGGACCGCTCTTCTCCGTCGCCGCCCCCGACGCGGTAGCGCCGGGACAGGAATTCCCGGTCCGGGTGGAATTCGCCAACTCCTTCGGCCGCGAAGTCGGCGGCGAACTGGAACTGCGCGGCGGCCGCAGCTGTTCACCGGAAAAGCAGGTGCGGGAATTCCGCGTCTCGCCCGGCGGCAAAACCGGGATGGAGTTCCGGATGAAAAGCGCCGCCGGAATGCCCGCCGAATTCGGCAGCCGGATCGCCGTGCCGCTGGCCTGGCGGTTCTCCGGAGTCGACTGCACGGGAACGTCCGAGCTGACCTTTCAGAGCGCGATTCCGGTTTCCGGAGCCCCCTTCGACGGACGGCAGCCGGACTTCCGGCTGAACCGGAAGGAGCAGGTGTTCTCCTTCCATGAAGCGCAGCCGGACATGGCCCACCGCCTCTGGAAAGGAGTCGACGATCTTTCGGCGGAGGTCTGGATCGGAATTTCCGGCGAAACGCTCAAACTCCGGGCGCTGGTCCGGGACGACGTCCACTGCCAGCCCGAATCCGGCCGCCAGCTCTGGAAGGGCGACGGCATTCAGTTCGCGCTCGCCTTCCCCGGACAGGAAGGGATGTGGGAACTCGGCCTCACCCGACAGGATAACGGGAAATCCGACGCATTCGGCTGGCAGGGCCCGACCGGACTCGACCCCGAAAAGGCGGCACGGCAAATCCGCCTCGTCACCACCCGCGACCGGAGCGTCACCCGGTATGACGCGGAAATTCCGCTCGACGCACTCGGTGTCAAGGCGGCGGCCGCCGCCGGAGGATTCCGCTTCAATCTGCTGGTCAACGAGAACGACGGCGAAGGCCGCGACGGCTGGATCGAAATCGCGCCGGGACTCGGTTCCGGGAAAAATCCCGCCCGTTATCCCGCCCTGGTTCCGATTCCCTGAAATCATCAACCCTTCGCGAGAAGGGTTTCCTCCGCAGGCTTGCAAAAGGACAATGCCCTGATATGGTATTTGACCATATTGATTTCGGTATTGGCCCGCACCGAACAGGAGGTAACCTGATGACGCCGCTCATTCCCGATGGCTCCATGCTGCAGAACTACTATGGCCGCATCGAGCATGACGGCGTCCGGATGGAAAAAGTGCTGATCGAAGAGCTCCCCGGCCAACATGCGACGCTGCAGGTTTACCGGTCCGCCGCCTGCGCCGCCGGAATCGACCGCTCCGGCGTGGACCGGATTCGACTGTTCAATTTGCCGCATTCCTGGGCAGAATGCTGCGGCGGCGCCGATCTGCGCTGGCCCCAGTCGCACCTGATTCCCGGAATGCTGAAGGTGTTCGACCTGCCCGACCTTTACCGGGTGCTCGGCGACCGGTACGATTTTTCCGCCGCGGATTTCCTCGACGGAATGTTGCGGCCCGTCCGCAACGAATAATCAACAGCGGACGAATCGAACGGAAAGGTGATAAAAAAACGCGTGGATCGGACGGCCGTCACGCCTTGCCGGTGTGGCGAATGAGAACGATGGTCTGGTCGTCGCCCTGTTCGGCCTCGTAGTTGACCACCGCCTCCATCACCCGGTCGATCACCGTCTGCGGCGCGCCGCCGAGTTCGCAGGAGTCGCGGAAGACCTCCGACAGGCGGGTCAGCCCGAACTCCTCCTGCTCCTTGTTGAGCGCCTCCGTCAATCCGTCGGAATACATGATCACCGAGGTCCCCGGCTCGATCGCCAGGCAGATGGTGTCGAAGCTGGCGAATTCGTCCGGCAGGATTCCGAGCGCCGAACCGGCCGGCGAAAAGGTCCGGATATGTTCGTGCACATAGCTCACCAGGTCGGTGTGCCCGGCGCGGCCGAATTCGAGCAGCGAATTCCGGCGGTCGAGCAGACAGCAGCCGAGTGTGATGAAGCGGTCCGCATCGGTGTCGCGGTAGAGTTTGTCGTTGATCTCGCGCAGGAACTCGCCCAGCGTGGTGAAACTCCCCGCCGCCGCGAGGCAGCGCGCGTAACTGCGGGTCATCGCGGTCAGCATGCAGGCGGGAATCCCCTTGCCGCAGGCGTCGCCGATGATGATCAGCAACCGGTCCTCGTCGATCTCCACGAAATCGTAGAAGTCGCCGTTGACCTCCTTAGCCGAACGGGTGTAGGCGTTGATCGAAAACATATCCCACGCCGGAAACGACTGCGGCAGCAGCGAAAGCTGAAGATGCCGGGCGAATTCTAATTCCTGGTCGATGCGTTCGCGTTCGCTGATCTCGCCGTAGACTTTGACCAGGTTCTGCACCATCTGGACCTGGCCGGAGAGCAGCCGCAAGCGCTCGAACTGCGCCTCGGAAAACGGGTTGCCCGGACGCAGACGATTGGTTGCGGCACAGACCACGCCGACCAGAACGCCCTCCCGCAGCAGCGGAATCGCCATGACGCTGCCGAAATTGGCGAAGTCGGGGTACTCGACGAAACGCGGGTCCGCCGATGCGTCCGGAACCAGTTCCGCCTGACGCGTCGTCGCCATCCCGCCGATGAACCCCTTGCCGATCGGCACCTCCTCGCGCCGCAGCGCCTCGAAGAGGTGGTGGTGCCGGGAGAAAAGCAGTTGGTTCGAACTGTGGATCAATGGATAGGTGCCGCAGACGCCGCTCACCCGGAGCTCATTGCCGATCACTTCGTAGATCGCCACCGACTCCGCGTCGGTCTGTTCCGCGACATGGCGGGCGGCGGCATGCATGGCGCCCTCCACGCCGTCCTCCTCCTGGAGTCCGGTTGAAAAGCGGGAGAGAAAATTGGTGATTTCGCGGCGGCGTTCATTCGCCCGGTCCAGCGCCTGCGTCATTTCGCGCGTACGGCGGAAATAATGCACCGCCGTCAGTGTGACCGGTAGAAGCAGAATCACCAGGAAAATGATAATTCCTTCTGTCATCGACTCAAATATTCCTCTCCCGTACGACCGGAGTTCCCGATTTCCGCGGCGGCGTCAACGGCGCCGGACCGGCTGCAAGCTGAAAAATCCCAGATATGAATCCGGTTGTAATATAGCATTGCAACCCCGGCCTGTCAAACCAATTCGATCCCGGGCGGCCGGGATCATTTTTCCGCGTTTCTGCCGAAAATTTCTTCGATAAAATACCGCGGCCGAGCCCGCACGTCGTTGTAAATCCGGCCGATGTATTCGCCGATCATCCCGATTCCGATCATTTCAATGCCGGTGAAAACGAACATCACCGCGAACAGCATGAACACCCCGCCCTCGCCCCAGGTGTTGCCGTCCGCCCAGAAAAACCGCCGGATCACGATGTAGATGCTGAGCAAATATCCGCAAAGCGCGGCAAACAGCCCGAAGTAGGTCAGGATGCGCAGCGGCATCGTGGTCATGCAGGTGAGCAGATTGAACTGGAGGTTGACCAGCTTCCAGAGCGAATACTTCGAATCCCCCACCGCCCGTTCGTTGTGCCGCACCGGAATTTCACAGGTGTTCCGGGCAAAGCTGTTCCCCAGCACCGGAATGAACGTGCTGCGTTCGTTGCACTGGAGCATCGCCTCGATGATGTGCCGCCGGTAGGCGCGCAACATACAGCCGTAGTCCTTCATCTTGACGCCGGTCGCCTTCTGGGCGGCCTTGTTGACGATCTTCGACGCGAACCGGCGGAAGAACGAATCCTGCCGGTTCTGGCGGATGGTTCCCACCACGTCGTTCCCCTCTTCCGCCGCCGCCACCAGGTTCGGAATCTCCTCCGGCGGATTCTGCAGGTCGGCGTCGAGCGTGATGATCAAATCGCCGCGCACCAGCGAAAACCCCGCCATGATCGCCGAATGCTGCCCGTAGTTGCGGTTCAACAGGCAACTGACCACCTCGTCCGGCCGCTTCGCGCTGGCCGCCTTCATGATCTCGGCCGAACTGTCGCGGCTGCCGTCATCGACCAGGATGAATTCAAACCGGCGATGGCAGTTGTCAAGCGCGGCAAGCGTGCGGTCGATCAACTCCTGAAGGCACCCCTCCTCGTTGTATACCGGAACGACGACCGAAATGAATTCGATTTTGTCGGATTTCTTTGTCATTTACTTTCTGTTCTCCTCAGCTTTTAGAGGCAGACGCGGCGTCCATACCGACCGTCTGCGGGACTTGCTTTCCATCACATCGAAATTGCGCTCCGAAAAATCGGGCGCCTCCACGTTGATCGCCAGCCCCAGTTCGGCGGCGGCGCGGGCCAGCGGTTCCAGATCCTCCTTGCGGTCGAAGGAGAGAATCATCACCTGCTGACCGGCATTCCGTTCGAGGAACTTGCGCAGGTCGGCGAAATTCCGGACGTACTGTTCGGCGCGCCTTTGGGCAATCGGCATGGCCCCGATCTGTTCGGGGGTGAACGCCCGCTTCCAGATGAAATCCGGGCTGTCCGCCATCGGCCGGGGCAGATTGAGGTAAAACAGCATCTTGGGCGGAGCTTCGTCGCGCCAGACGAACATCCGGTCCACGGGGATTCCGAGTTCCGCATCGCGCATCGCCATATACAGCGGCTTCTCCGTGCGGTACTCGGTCAGCGACGGAATCACGCAGTCGAACACACAGGCCATCAGAATCGCACCGCCGAATATCGTCGACCCCAGCCGCCGCGGCAAACCGGTCAGAGCCTCGACCGGACTCTCCGGCTGGTTGTCCAAGAGAATCACGCCGAGAATCAGCGCGCCGGCCACCGGCAGCGAAATCAGCAGCAGCAGCGGCGGCGAGAAGGCCAGAAAATGATTCCAGAGCGGAATACCGACCAGGCAGGCCACTCCCAGCGAGGAAATCGCGATCACCAGAATACGCATCAGGAGCCAGGCCGGCCGGTCCCATTTTTCGACGCTGAGACCGCGGCAGAGCGCCGCCGCCGCCAGCACCGTGCAGAACGGCATCACCGGCAGAATGTAGTACCAGCGGCGCGAAGTCGAACAGCAGAAGAGAATGAACATCGCCAGCGCGCCGATCATCAGCTCACGGACGACCGGCGGCAGTTTCTTCCAATTCCGCACCATCCCGGCGATGGCGACGCCGATCACCAGCGCCCAGGGCAGCAAGGTTCGCGGCAGATTGTAGAAATAGCTGTAGAACGGGTCTTTGTGGTCGAACGCATCGAACACCCGCACGACGTTCTCCCGCCAGACCAGCGCGAGCCCGGAGAGTTCGTTCCCTTGCGCCTGGAACGGCGGCACCAGCGGAATCACCGAAGCCAGGTAGAACGGCAGGAAGTAAAGCCCGGCGGCAAGGAAGAACGCCAGGAAATTCGAAATCTTCAGGTGTTTCAGCCAGCGCTTCTCCATCAGCAGATGCGGTGCGATCACCACGAACGGCATGACCAGCGCGGGCAGCCCCTTGGTCAGCGCGCCGAGGAAGCAGATCAGGTAAAACACCAGATAATGATGGAATTTCGCCTTCTCCTCGACCCGGAAGAAGTACGCGACGGCCAGGATGATCGCCGCCAGGTTGGCCATGTCGGCCGCCGCCGTCCGCGCCCAGAAGAGGAAGCCGTAGCACGAGAGCAGCAGCCAGCCGGCCAGCAGCGCCGTGCGGCGGTCGAACAGCTTCTTCGACAGCAGCAGTGTGCCCCACAGCCCGGCCAGCCCGGCCAACGCGCTCGGAATCCGCGCGATGAATTCATCGACTCCGCCGCGGATCATCGCAAACGGCAGGATCAGCCAGTACGAGAGCGGCGGCTTGTCGAAGTAGACCTGCCAGTTGATCGCCGGATGCAGCCAGTCGCCGGAGATCAGCATCTCGCGGGCGATTTCGGCCCAGCGGTCTTCCGACGCCCACAGCGCATTGTATCCGAGGAGAAAGGACAGGACAAAAGCCGAAAAAAACCAGAAGAAAAGCTCATGCCGCCGGGTCGCCCCGTTCAATTCCCGATCGAGATTGTTGTCCATAACGCCTCCGGGCTATTTGCGTGCCAGAACCGATTTGATCGCCTCAACCACGTCGATCACGTCATCGAACGTCATATCCGGGAAGAGCGGCAGCGAGCAGATGCGGTCGCTGTTGTACTCCGTCGCCGGAAGCATTCCGGCCTGGAACCCCATCACATCCCGGTAATACTTCTGCAGGTGGGCGCAGCGAAAGTGCAGCCCGGTGCCGATATTCCGCGTCTTGAGCTCGGCCATAAAGGCGTCGCGGCCGATCTTCGGCGTATCCACCCGGACGATGAAGAGATGCCAGGCGTGCCGGAACTCGTAACCGGCCGGATCGGCCAGCGGACGGATTTCCGGAATATTCGCCAGCTCCCGCCGGTACAGCATCGCCAGTTCCCGCCGGCGGGTGTTGATGTTCACCAGCCGGGTCAGCTGCGACACGCCGATCGCGGCGCAGATGTCGGTCAGATTGTACTTGAACCCGGGTTCGAGCACCTCGGCCTGCGGCGAGCGGCCGCGGTTCTGGCGGTCGAAGGCGTCGACGCCGATGCCGTGGAACTTCCAGCTGCGCATCGAAGACGCCAGCTTTTCGTCGTTGGTGGCCAAGAGACCGCCCTCGCCGGTGGTGATGTTCTTGATCGCGTGGAAGGAATAGATCGCCGTGCCGGTTGAACCGACATGGCGCCCCTTGTAATAGGTTCCAAGCGCGTGTGCGGCGTCCTCAACCACCGGAATGTCTCCGGCCACCCGGCAGATGCCGTCGAGGTCGAGCGCCGCTCCGGCGAAGTGAACCGGAATGATCAGCTTCGTACGCGGCGTGATCTTCTCGGCGATGCTCTCCGGCGTGGCCAGCATGGTTTCGCGGTCGATCTCGCAGAACACCGGAGTAGCCCCGGCCAGCACGATCATATTGACCACCGACACCCAGGTCATCGACGGCGTAATCACCTCGTCGCCGGGGCCGAGCTTCATGATCTTCATCAAAAGATGCATCGCCGCCGTCGCCGAAGAGAGCGCGACGCCGTAACGGTTTCCGGTCACTTCACAGACGCCGGTCTCCAGCGCCGCGTTCTGCGGCCCGTTGGTGATCCAGCCGGAACGGAGCACCTCGCAAACCGCCTCGATATCGGCATTGTTGATCGCCGGTTTGGTAAAAGGCAAAAATTCACTGCGCATCTTCCCTGTCTCCCTCCTCACAAAAAAATAAGCTCCGGCCGGTTATCCGGCCGTCATTTCATTCGACTTGTTTCGCTTCCTGCCAAAGCGCTTCGAGCCGGGCGGAACCGGCCTCGGCGAGCGGAATTTCCTCTTCCGCGAGCCGGCGTTCGATGTGGCGGAACCGGGTTTCGAACTTCCGGTTCGCCGCCCGCAGCAGCTCCTCCGCCGTCGCCCGTTTGCGAAAGCGGGCCAGATTGGCGACCACGAACAGAAGGTCGCCGAGTTCCTCATCGACATGAGATTCGTCCCCCTCGGCCATGGCCTCTTTGACTTCGGCGAGTTCCTCTTCGATTTTGGCGATGATTCCCTGCTGGTCGCTCCAGTCGAAGCCGACCTTGGCCACCCTCTTCTGGAGTTTCTCCGCCCGGTTGAGGGCGGTAAGATAATTGCCGACGCCGTCGAGAATGGACGTTCCGCGCGGTTTCCCGGCGGCGGCTTTCTCCTTCTCCTTGATCTTGACCCAGAGCGCGGTCACCTCTTCCGACGTCGCCGCACTGGCGTCGCCGAAGATATGGGCATGGCGGCGGACCATCTTTTCGACGATGTTCCCCACCATATCGGTGTAATCGAATTCGCCCTGCTCGGCGGCGATCACCGCCTGGAACAGCACGTTCATGAAAAGGTCGCCGAGCTCGTCGCAGATATCGGCCGGATCGTTGCGGTCAATCGCGTCGAGCAGTTCGGCACACTCTTCGGCGAGGCTGCGGCTCAGAGTCATCCGGGTCTGCTCGCGGTCCCACGGGCAGCCGCCCGGCGCCCGCAGCCGTTCGAGAATCGCCAGCAGCGACTCGGCCGTCGGTTCGAAATGCGTTTCCTCCGCCATCAGAACGAAAATCCCATATTGAAGTGGAACCGTACTTTGTTCGACTCGTAATCCTGGTTGTTCAACACCGGATAGGCGAGGTCCAGCTTGATCGGGGCATTGATGACCGGCAGCTTGATCCGCAGCCCGTAACCGGCGCCGATGTTGATGTCGGAAATGTTCATCTCATACGAATTCGCCCACGCATTGCCGATGTCGCAGAACACCGCGCCGCGAACCGGTCCCCAGATCGGATGGGTCACCTCGGTAGTCAGCAGCAGCATGGTCTGGCCGCCATAGTTGTTGCCGTGTCCGAAGGTCGGCGAAACCGAACGGTAGTCGAAGCCGCGCAGCGAATCGGTGCCGCCGAGGAAATAGCGCTCGAAAATCGGCACGTCCTTGTCCCGGTCGAAGGAGGACACCGTACCGACCTTGCCGCCGACCATCGCGATGATCGCCTTGTCGAAGAAGTTGTAGTAATAACTCCCCTTCGCTTCCAGCCGGTAGTAGTTGTTCGACGAGCCGAGGAACTTCGGTGTGATCGAACTGAAGAAATTCATATTGTAACCCTCGGTCGGATCGATCAGACTGTCGCGGGTGTCGCGGTCGAGAGTAAGAGACGGCTGGCTGACCAGCTGGCCTTTGGTCTGGTTGTTCTCCTGCATGTACTCCTTGAAGCGGTGCGACACGTCGTTGATCTTCACGTATTCGAACTTGTAGCCGAGAGAAACGGAAGTGAAATCATCGAAAATCCGCCGGGTCAGCGAAGTCCGGAATCCAACCCGGTTCTCCCGCCACTCGTCGTAATCGACCATGTTCATGAAGCCGGAGAGCTCGTAACTGAGCGGCAGGTCAAGCAGCCACGGCTCAACAAAATCCACATTGAAACCGGCGTTGTCGATGCCGTACACGCCCTGGAGACGCAGCCGCTGCCCGCCGCCGTAGAACCAGTTGCCCGGATTGGTGATGTCGAAGTTGTTGGTCGAAACCTCGGCCATGCCGAAGATCGCGCTCAGGTCGGAGGAACCGCCGCCGATGCGGAAGTTGTAGCGGGTGGGCTTCTCCTCCACCTTGAACACCACGTCCTTCTCATCGAGCGCATCGGCGCCGACCGATGAAGCTTGGACCTTTTCGAAGTAGCCCATGCCGAGCAGCCGCTGGCGGCTGACGTCGACACGCGACGGGTCGAGCGGGTCGCCGTCATGGATCACCAGCTCGCGGCGGATCACCTTGTCCTTCGTCTCGGTGTTCCCGGTGATGATGACCTGATGGACGAAATACTTGCGCCCTTCGGTGATCTCGTAATCGACGCCCACCGTCTTGTTCTCGAAGTCCTCGTGCCGGACCGGACGGCAATTCATGTCCGCATAGCCGAGTGCGCCGTAACGCGCCGTGATTGCCTTCACGGTGGCGTCTTCGACCGAACTGGAGAAGGTTTCGCCCTCCTTGAGCAGCAGGCAGGGCAGCAGCTCCGCCTCGGTGAAGACGGTATTGCCGGTGATGGTCTGCTTGCCGACTTTGTACGACTCGCCCTCGGTGATCTTGAAGGTGAGGTCGACATACTCCGGATCGCCGTTCACCGGAGAGATGGCCAGATCGTCGATCTTGAAGTCGAGGTAGCCCTTGTCATGATACTTCTCGCGCAGCCGGGCGCGGTCGAGGTCGAGTTCGTGGCGGTCGAGCAGACCGAAATTGAAATAGTCGTTGACGAACGGCAGCCAGTTCCAATAGGAGTACTGATTGGCGATCGAGTGACGCAGATCCCACTCCGAAAAGACGGTCGCCCCCTCGAAGAACACATCGTGGACCCGGAGCTTGAGGTGCTCCTCGATCTGGAAGGTCAGCGTGACCGAACCGTCGGCGTCCGGCATGATGACCGGAGTGACCGTATTGTCGTGATATCCCTTTTCCTCGTAGAATTTGCGGAGTTTCTGCGCACTTTCGCGCAGTTCCTTGTCATTCAGGAGACCGCCTTCCGTCAGCGAAACCTCTTTGCCGAGGTCGGCCGCCGAATATTTGACGTTGCCGCGGTAGCGGATGGCGCTGATCCGGGGCTTCATGCGAAGTTTGAACGTGATGCGGACCTTGTCGCCGGGCAGCATTTCGACCTCGGAAACCACGTCGGCGAAATTACCGGTATTGTAGAGCCGTTTGACATCGGCGTCGAGCGTCTCGCGGCTGAATTCCACGCCGGGATGAAGCTGAACGTTGAAGGCGATCTGCTCGTCCGGGAGCTTCTGCGGCCCCTCCTGGTCGAATTTGACCTCCGCCACCTGCGCCGCCCACGCGCCGGCACCGGTCAGGACGAGAACCGCCATGACCCGACTGAAAGCTTTTGCGAATTTCACGTTTCCTGAACTCCTGTCAAAGTGATCCCGGCACGGAGAACGCCCGCGGCTTACTGCGGACAATCCTCCTCCTTGTACGGCGCGGCGGCCACAAACTCCATCTTGGTCGGGAAAAAGAGGAGCTTCAAAACACCGGTACGCCCGTTACGGTTCTTCTCGATGATCCATTCCGCCTCGACGCTCTGCGAGGCGCTGGAGACCTCCTTGGCGTCGTCGCGGTTGCGGTGCAGGAAGGTGACGATGTCCGCGTCCTGCTCGATCGTGCCGGATTCGCGCAGGTGCGCGAGTTTCGGCCGGGCTCCGGCCCCGGCAGTCTTATCGACCTCGCGGTTCAACTGCGCCAGCACAAGCACCGGCACCTTGAGGTCTTTGGCGAGCGTCTTGATTCCGCTCGAAATTTCGGCGACTTCCTGCTGGCGGCTGTCGGTGCGGCCGTCGGCGTGCATGAGCTGGAGATAGTCGATGACCACACAGTCGATCCCCTCCTTCATCTTGAGCCGCCGCGCCTTGGCGCGAAGCTCGGCGATGGTGAGGCCGCCGGTGTCGTCGATGAAAAGTTTCGCCTTCTGGAAGGCGGAAACCGCGTTGGTCATTTTGGTCAGTTCGCTGTCCTGGAACGAACGGTTCCAGAACACCGATTCCGAAAGTCCCGCCTCGGTGCAGAGCAAACGGCGCGCAATCTGCGCCGAAGTCATTTCCAAACTGAAGAACGCCACTTTGCGCGGATGCGGCGTGCGCGTCGGCAACACCAGGTTCCGGATCAGGTTCAGCGCGAGACTGGTTTTGCCGATCGAAGGACGGGCGGCAAGTACGAACATTTCGCCCGCTTTCAGGCCGCCGGTGTAGCTGTCGAGCTGGGCGTACCCGGTCGAAAGGCCGACTTCCTTCTCGCCGTTGAAGATCTTCATGAGCTCCATGAACTCATCGGCGATGATGTCCTGGACCTCGACGACGGAACTCTTCGTCTGCTCGTTGCGGACTTTGTAGATGTCGGTCTCGATCTCTTCGACCAGCTGCCCGGCGTCGGCGTCGCGGTCGTAACATTTGAGCAGCGACTCGCTGCATACGTCGATCATCCGGCGGAGGATCGAGTATTTGAGAAGAATCAGGCACCACGATTCGATGTTGACCGTGGTGGAAATGGCGCCGTCGAGTTCGGCGAGAAAAATTTCGCCGCCGACGGCTTCGAGCTTGCCCTGGGTCTTGAGCCGGTGGGCCACCGAAATGATGTCCACCTTGAGCTCGGGATCGGAGTAGAGTTCGATGATGACCCGGAAAATCTCCCGGTGAACATGCGAATAAAACACCTCCGGGGCCCGGAAGTGTTCCGTTACAATATCCACACACGGACTGGGTTCGCGCAGCATCGCCGCGAGAACCGCCCGTTCCACGGCCGGATCATGCGGCTGCGCCCGGTCCGGAAGTATCCCCGGAACCGGACGGGCCGCTTCTGTCCCGTCGAACTCCATCCGTGCGTCAGCCCCGAACGACCCAGACCTTCAGCGTGGCAACCACGTCGGCATGGAGTTTGGCCTCCACTTCGAACGTGCCGAGCGTCTTGATCGGATCAAGCTTGATCCGGCCGTGATCGACGGCGAGCCCCTGCGCGGCAAGGGAGTCGGCGATCATGCGCGCGGTGACCGAACCGAACAGCTGTTCGTCTTCGGTCGCCTGCATCGGAATCGACAACTCGATTCCGGCCAGCTTCGCGGCCAGCGCCTTGGCGTCGGCCAGCTCCTGGTCGCGGCGGGCCGCGATCAGGGTCTTGCGGGATTCGACCAGCCGCAGCGTTCCCTGGGTGGCTTTGGCGGCCAGCCCGCGGGGCAGCAGGTAGTTGCGGGCATAGCCCGGAGCGACATTCACTTCATCCCCGGCCAAGCCGAGGTTCTCGACGTCATCGAGGAGGATCAGTTTCACGTGAGCCATAATATCTTTCCTCCGTCCAATCAGTAAACAAGAGCGATGATGCGGGCACGCTTGACGGCGGTGGCGAGCATCTTCTGGTGATCGAGGCAGGTCCCCGTGATCCGACGCGGCATGATTTTGCCCTTTTCGGTCTGGAACTTGCTCAACGTTTCGGCATCTTTGAAGTCGATGTACGTGACCTTCGCTTCGCAGAAGCGGCAAATCTTCGGCTTCGCCGGTGAACGGCGACGACCCTGTCTTTTCGGCTGCATAAATTCGGTACCTTTCATGTATGGTTCAATGCGATTTCAATTATTGTCTCATCATGCCGGAGATCCGGCATTCACGCGTCAGAACGGAATATCGTCCTCGGCCCCGTCCTCGGGGTTGAAGGCGCCGTCAGGCGGCATCGGCGGCATCGGCGGCTGCTGCGGCGCGCGCGGCATTCCGCCCTGCTGAGGCTGCGCCGCACGCGGCATTCCACCGCCCTGCGGGGGCGGGTTGCCGTAATTTCCGCGCGGCTGCTGCGGCTGCTGCGGCTGCTGCGGCTGCTGCGGCTGGTTGTATCCGCCGCCCTGCTGGCCGCCGTAACCGCCGCCCTGCTGACCGTAACCGGCCTCCTGCGGACGACCACCGCCGTAACCCTGGTTGTCCCCGTAGCCCTGGGCGTCGCCCGGACGCCGGCTCAGGAACTGAACCTGTTCGGCGACCACCCGCAGCCGCGAGCGCTTGCCGCCGCCGTTGCGGTCTTCCCACTGGTCGAGCTGAAGACGACCTTCGATCATCACTTGGGAGCCTTTTTCCAGATATTGCTTGCAGCTCTCCGCACTCCGCCCCCAGACCACGATATCGACGAAGCACGGCTCCTCGACATCCTGCCCGTTGGCGGCGGTGTAACGGCGATTCACGGCAATGCCGAACTCGCAGACCGCCGATCCGCTCGGCAGTGCGCGCAGGTCGGGGTCCCGGGTAAGATTACCCAACAGAAAAACTTTGTTCAGTGACGCCATTTTCGGCCTCCCGGGTTGATAATTCCAGAAACAGACTTCCGCAGACGCGGACCGCGCTTACTCGAGGTTGAGCCTGATCGTTCCTTCCACGGCCGTCTCGGGACGGTCGCAGATGAGGATCATGTTACGCAGAATGCGGTCGTCGAGTTTGTACTTTTCCTTGATGTCGAGAACCTTGAGGGCGTCGAGTTCGAAAATGAAGTCGAAGTAGATGCCCGCCTTGCGCTTGTTGATCTCGTAGGAGAACTGGCGGCGGCCCATCGGGGTCGCGGTTTCCAGCTTGCCGCCGAGAGAGGCGATCAGATCGGCGAACTCCTTGGTGAACGCCGCGCCCTCGTCATCCGTCCTGCGGATGTCCAGAATGAATACAGCTTCGTATTTCTTCAAAATAAACCTCTTACTATGATTGAGTTGTTTGCTCTCCGTCTTCCGTCGGAAGCGTCCATGCGTTGAATTTGTTCATCGCGCGGTTCATTCCTCCGGTCAACGCCGTGCGGACCGCTTCGGCCGCCGCATCAAGCGTCTCACCGAACTGTTCCGCCTCCACGCCGTCGAACTTCGACAGCACATAATCGACTGTTTCGCCCGGTGCGGGGCGACCGACTCCAACCCGGAGCCGCCGGAACGACGCGCTCCCGAGTTCGGCGATCACGGACTTGAGCCCGTTGTGACCGCCGTCCGACCCGCCGGTGCGCAGCCGCAGCCGCCCGATCGGCAGATCCAGATCGTCGGAGACGACCAGAATCTCTTCCGGCCGAATCCCTTCCTTCCGGGCGAACCCCGCCACCGCCAGACCGCTCAGATTCATAAACGTCTGGGGCTTCTGCAGAAACAGCGGCTTCCCCCGGAACATTCCGGCATGAACGAAACTTGTCGCCACATGCCTTGCTTCGAACCGCCCGGCCGGAAATCCGGCCAGCAGCCGATCAATCACCATGAATCCGGCATTGTGACGGGTCCCCTCGTACTCGCTCCCCGGATTGCCGAGGCCGACCACCAGAAGGATTCGCTCGCTCCCGTCGGAATTCATCGCCGGATCTCCTTACACCGCAGAGAGGCTTACTTCGCCGCCTCGGCTTCGGGCTTCTTCTCCTTGATCGCTTCCGGTTCGGCCGGAGCGGCCGCCGCCGCAGCTTCTTCACGCGGACGGACGACATGAGCGACGACCGTCTCCGGATCGAGGTTGGTACGGACGCCTTCCGGCAACACCAGATCCTTCACGTGGAGCTGTCCGCCGATATCCAGCTTGGAGACTTCGGCGTTGATGAATTCCGGCAGGTGGTCCGGGTGGCAGACCACGGTCAGCTCATGCAGCTCGAACTCGAGCAATCCGCCGTGGTTGACGCCGACGCAGTCGCCGTGCGCGTGAAGCGGAACCGCCGAGGTGACGTCCGCATTCACGTCGACTTCCTGGAAATCGATGTGCTGCACGTAATTCTTGAGGTGGTTGTACTGGACCTCTTTGACCAGCGCGGCGCATTTCTTCGCGCCGTCGTTCAGCATGACCATGTGGACGTGGTGTCCGGCAAGAACCTTCCAGGCGTCGACGTCGACGAAAATCGCACGCGCCTCTCCTCCCTTGCTGTAAACCACCGCCGGGATCATACCGGCTTTGCGAGAGCGGCGGGAAGCACCCTTCCCGAACTCTTTGCGCTCCTGCACCGCAATTTCGTTATTAACCTTGCTCATGGAACCCCTTTCCTGTCGTTTGGTAATTTCTGAGCCGTATCAGATCAGTGATTGATATAAAACAGCGACGAGACCGATTTCCCGTCATGGATGCGCCGGATCGCCTCACCGAGAAGCGGGGCGACCGAGATCACCTTGATCCGCCCGCCGAGGTCGTCGGCGACCGGGACCGCATCGGTGGTGACCAATTGCTCGATCTCCGGCGTGGCGAGCAGCTTCTCCTTGCCCGATTCGCTCAGCATGCAGTGCGAAACCGCGGCGTAGACCCGCGCGGCGCCGTTGGCCTTGAGAATCTTGGCGGCGGCGCAAAGCGTCCCGGCGGTGCTGGTGAGGTCGTCGGTGATGACGCACACTTTATCCTTCACGTCGCCGACCAGGTGGCTGGAGGCGACCGTGGTGGCGTTGATCCGCCGTTTGGTCACCACCGCGAACCCGGCTTCAAGCATGTCGCCGTAGTTCATCGCCATCTTGGCCGAACCCGAGTCGGGAGCGACCACGACGCCGTCGGTGCCGATCAGCTTCTTGAGGTAGGGAACCAGCACCGGACGCGCATAGAGATGGTCCATCGGAATATCGAAGAACCCCTGGATCTGCTGCGAATGGAGGTCCATCGTGATGATCCGGTCGGCACCTGCCACGGTGATCAGGTTCGCCACCAGCTTGGCGGTGATCGGAACCCGCGGCTTGTCTTTGCGGTCCTGACGGGCGTAGCCGAAGTAGGGCAGCACGGCGGTGATCCGGGCGGCGCTCGCGCGGCGCGCGGCGTCGATCATGATCAGGAGTTCCATCAGATTGTCATTGGGCGGCTTGCAAGTAGGCTGAATCAGGAATGCGTCGGCACGGCGGACGTTCTCCTCGAACTGGACGAAGTATTCCCCGTCGGGGAAATGAGTGAGATGCACCTTGCCAAGACTGATCCCGAGATAATTCGCGATCTGCTGCGCCAGCTCCGGGTGTGCGCTCCCGGAGTATACGCAAATGTGCTTTGCCTCTTCCATTTGGACTTTCCATTTTTTGGCAGTCCGGAAACCCACCCGGGAAGCAGAAAGACGGGACGGCCGCAGCGGTCCGCGTCATTCGAAAACCCCACGGTCAGCAGCCGCCGCCCGATTACGGGTTCGGCCGCGTTCGATCCCCAAACGGATCGAGGTTTCACGAAAATGCCGGTTTGATTATGACCAACAATCTATTTACTATATCACAGGTGAAAACGATTTACAAGCGAACCGGAGGACTTTTTTCGCCCTGTCTCTCCCGCGCTCCGGTCCGCCGGAACATCCGCGGAACTTCCGGCTCAGAAGAAGAGCTTGACGGCGCAGAGCACGACAAGAATCTGGATGGCGGTCTCAAAAATCTTCTGCGGCATTTTGGAGAGGATCAGGATGCCGAGCGCGCCGCCGACCAGAAGACAGGGAATCATGGAGAGCGCGACAGGCAATGCGTCGGCGGTGACGCGGCCGTCCCGGATAAAGAGCGGCATTTTGGTCCAGTTGAGAATCATGAAAAACCAGGCGTTGCACCCCATATACTTCTGCTTGGGCAGTTTCATGGCGAGGAAGTAGATGGCGGCGACCGGCCCGGCGGCATTGGCGAGGTGCGAGGTGAAACCGACCAGCGAACCGTAACAGCCCGCGGCGACTTTGCCGGTCGGGATCTTGTCCGGGGAGACGCGGGCGCGGACGAAGTTCAGGACGGCGAGGCCGAGAACGATCCCGCCGATGATCATGCGCATGGCGCGGTCGTTCCCCGGAGGAATGAGTTCGAGGGTCAGCACGCCGGCGGCGACGCCCGCCCACGCCCACGGCAGCAGCCGCCAGATGATGCGCCAGTCGCCTTTGCGCCGGTACCAGGCGACGGCGATGAGGTCGGCCATGACCAACATGATGAGCTGGAGCCCAGTGGAAGTTCCGCCGGGAAACACCAACGTCAGCAGGATGACCGGCAGCACGCCGATCCCGGGGAGCGCGGTTTTGTTGATTCCGATGAGGACGGCGCTGACCATCAGGACGGCGACCTGGAACGTGTTCATGTCGCCGAAAAGCTCAAGTAACATGGCAAAAATCCGGAGCTGTTTGTTTATAAACGAAAAAAGCGGCTGTTACACCGCTTTTCCCAATATGCCCGCCATCGATCCCGGATTACAGGAACTTGCCGGTGAGCATCCGATACGCTTCGAGGTATTTCTCGGAGGTCCTTTTGACCACGTCGGCCGGAAGTTCCGGGCCGGGGGCGGTCTTGTTCCAATCGAGCGTTTCGAGGTAGTCGCGGACATACTGCTTGTCGAGACTGACCGGGCTGGTTCCGACCTGATACTGGTCGGCAGGCCAGAAGCGGCTCGAATCGGGAGTCAGCACCTCATCGACGAGAATGATCTTGCCGTCGATTTCGCCGAACTCGAACTTGGTATCCGCCACGATGATGCCGCGTTTTTCGGCGTAATCCCGGGCGGTGGTATAGATCTTGAGCGAAAGATCGCGCAGCGCGGCGGCTTTGCCGGCACCGATCAATTCCGCGACCTGCTCGAACGAAATCGCTTCGTCGTGAGCGCCGATTTCGGCTTTGGTCGAGGGAGTGAAGAGCGGCTCGTCGAGCTTCGACGCCTGCTGATAGCCGGCGCGCAGCTTGATTCCGGAGACCATGCCGGTCTTCCGGTAATCCTTCCAGCCGCTGCCGACGAGGTAACCGCGGACGATGCACTCCACCGGCATGACTTTCGCCTTGCGGACGATCATCGAACGGCCCTGGAGATCCTTCGCGTAAGCCGCGAGTTCCGGGCGGGTGGTGACGTCGGCCGAAATCAGGTGATTCGGAATGTCGCGCATCAGTTCGAACCAGAAGAGCGAAATCCGAGTCAGGACTTCGCCCTTGCGGGGAACGCCGCACGGCATGACCACGTCGAACGCGCTGATCCGGTCGGAAGCGACGAAGAGCAACGCGTCGCCGAGGTCGTACACGTCGCGGACTTTGCCGCGGTTGACGAGCTTGACCCCGGGGATTTCAGTTGTGAGCAACGCTCCGTTCGCGTCGTACTGCATGGTCGTGCTTACGCCTTGATTTCACCGATTTCGACGCGGGTGAGATCCTGGCGATGGCCGTGGGTACGACGATAGCTCTTGCGGCGCTTCATCTTGAAGGCGATGACTTTCTTGCCGCGGAACTGGTCCTTGACCTCGGCGGCGACGGTGGCGCCTTCGAGCATCGGGGTTCCGACGTTGAGCTTGCCGCCCTCTTCGCCGACGGCGAGAACTTCGCCGAAGGTGACCTTGCCGCCGACTTCGATGTCGAGCTTCTCAATATCCACGAGGTCGCCGGTTTTGACTTTCAGTTGCTTGCCGCCGGTTTTGATGATCGCATACATCTTATCAGTACTCCTTGTCGATCGTTTCCGTAAATCCGTTGTTTCAATTACATACATCCGGTTAATATACCCGCGATTCCCTATTTTGCAAGCAGGATTCGCGGCAGATTCTTGATTAACTTCAGAAAATATTCTGTTTTCGCCTTGACCGGAGGCTGCCCGTAACGAAGTTTTACGGTCAATTCGTCGCGCAGGCAGTTGACGATATTGCGGTCGGAAAATCCGCCTTCGCGGTAAAAGGCGACCGGCTCCGGCACGTAGATCACGTCGAGATGATTGACGTTGACGGCGCGGTACATGAAGTCGTAGTCACCCAGAAAACGCAGCGTGGAATCATAGACGCCGATCCGTTCGTAAACCCGGCGCGGCGTGAACATCGACGGGTGCGGCGCAAAGGCTCCGCGCAGCAGGTTGTGCGGGCGGAACCCCTTGACCAGCCCCTGTTCCTCGTAAATCACGTCGCCCCAGAAGATCGAATTGCCGAGGTCGCGGCCGCGGAAACTCCTCTCCACCAGCTCGAACGCTCCGGGCAGGTAGCGGTCGCCGCTGTTGAGCAGCCCGATCACGTCGCCGGTGGCGCGGGCGATGCCTTTGTTCATCGCGTCGTAGATGCCCTTGTCGGGTTCGCTGACGAAAGCGGCCAGCCGGTCGCGGCAGGAGTTCACGACCTCCACGGTGCCGTCGGTGGACGCGCCGTCGATGACGATATATTCGAGATCGGGATAGTTCTGACCCAGCACGGACTCCATGGTCTCCGCAATCTGTGCGGCGTTGTTGCGCACGATGGTCACGATCGACAGTTTCACGACTCCGCCTCCCTGTTGTAAAGTCAGATGGAAAAGATACACGCTCGGACGGGCTTTTTCAACTCCGCATTTGACTTTCCCGGAAAACGGTCTAGTTTATGTGTTATCCCAAACACAACAGGAGGGGAATATGAAACTTTTCAGGAGTGTGGCTTTCGGGGCCGTGCTGCTCGGCGCTTTCGTCGTCGCCGCCGGCGATCTCTGTGACGATCTGATCGACAAGGCGGATTCGCTCAAGGCGTGGCGCAATGCCCCGGTTATGACGTTCCTGCCCGACGGCGGCCCGGAGAAGGGCGAGAGCGCGGTCAAAATCACCGCGACCGACGCGACCAAACCGGCAATGGCCCTCTTCCCCGTCCCGATCGACAAGGTGCGCGGCAAAACCATCATCCTGTCGGCCAAGGTCAAGGGCGAAAACATCTCCAAGCCGGACAAGTCCTACCTCGGCATCAAAATGATGCTCGTCATCACCGGGGCGGACGGCAAAATCGACTATCCCGACACCGCCCGGATCACCGGCAGCTTCGACTGGCGTGAACTCAAGACCGTGGCGACGGTTCCGCCGGATGCGAAATCGGTGATGATCCAGATCGGTCTCCAGAATTCGACCGGCAGCATCTTCTTCTCGGACCTCGAGCTCGAAGAGCAGGACTGACCGCGGCCAGCTGAGGACTAGTTGTTGATCAGCATCATCGCCTGGGAGTCGCCGGCACCGGCGGCGGCTTCGAGCAGGCGACCGCCTTCCGCCTCGTCCTTTTCGACGCCGGTTCCGGTGAGGTAACAGATTCCGAGCTCGCGAACGGCGTCGAGCTGTCCGGCGGCGGTGGCGGTCTTGAACCAGAACACCGCGCCGGCAGTGTCCTTGTCCATGCCGATCCCCTTGAGGTGACAGCGACCGAAGGCGTATTGCCCCTCGGGGTCGCCCGCCCGCGCGGCGATGCCGTACAGTTCGGCGGCGCGGACCGGGTCGGGCTGGCCGGCAAGCCCCAGTTCGGCGCAGCGCCCCAGCTTGACCGCGGCGGAGAGATAGCCCGCGTCGAAAGCGCGGCGATAGAGCGCCAGCGCTTCGGAACTCGACTGGACGACAAAATCCCCGTTGAGATAGTAATCCCCCAGCCGCGTCATGGCGCGCAGATTGCCGGAATCCGCCGCTTCGCGGACCAGGTCGAAGGCGCGCTTCGGGTCGGGTTTGACACCGAGCCCGAACTCATAAGCCGCCGCCAGCAGAACCTTCGCGTCGGCGCTGCCGAGTTTCGCCGCCCGTTCGTAACACTCCACCGCTTTCGCCGCGTCGCCGGAACCGCCGATGCCGTCGTCATAACATTCGGCCAGCAGCAGCAGGGAGTCGATGTCTCCGGCATCGGCGGCGCGAAGGAGGGATACGCGCGCTTCCGCACCGTTCCCCCGGCGCAGCAGGGGATCGAGCAGAATCATCCGCCCCAATTCGCGTTCCGCGGGCAGATAACCGGCTTTGACGAGTTCGCGCAGCAGCCGCAGCGACTCCGCCCGGTCGACCGGAATTCCCGGCAGTTTGCCTTTCTCGAGCGCTTCATCCGGAATTCCGGCGGCCAGCAGCAGGGCTTTGCGGAGCTTCGCCTCGGGAAGTCCCTTCGCCGCCGCCGTCTCGTAACTGCGATAGGCGAGAACCGCGCTGGCGTGTTCGACGCCCCACCCCTTCTCATAGCAGACGCCCAGGTTGTAGGCCGCTTCGGCGCTGCCCTGCTCGGCCGCCTTGCGGAACCAGTAGACCGCCAGCACCGGGTTGCGCGGACGCGATTCGGCGCCGAAGAAAAATTCCGAAGCGAGTTTAAGCTGCGCCGCCGCATCGCCGGCGACCGCCGCGTTGCGAAGCGGGTCCGGAGCCGAATCGGCCTCCCCGGCCCCCGCCGGAACGACGGCAAGAAAAAACAGCGGAAGAAGCAACGCCGAAACCGTGTTCCGCATCCGCTTCATTCCGCCGTCCTCCGCCGCACTTATTTCGCGGCGTTTTTGAGCGCCTCGACCTCGGCCTTGAGCGCCTCGAATTTCTTCTGGAGTTTCTCGAAGCGGCTGGGCAGCGTGTGACGCGCCATGAATTCGCGCTGCGACTCCGCCGGAGTGCCGACGGCGATCGCACCGGCGGCCAGGCTCTTCACGACGCCGCTGGTGCCGGCGACCTGGGCGCCGTCGCCGACGGTGATGTGCCCGTTGATGCCCGCCTTCGCGCCGAGAATCACGCCGCGGCCGAGCTCGGAGCTGCCCGCGATGCCGCACTGAGCGACGAGAATGGAGCTTTCGCCGATCACCACGTTGTGGGCGATCATCACCTGGTCATCGACCTTGACGTTGCTCTTGATCCAGGTGCGGCCGAAACGGGCGCGGTCGACCGTGGTATTCGCGCCGAGCTCGACGTCGTCATCGATCTGGACGATTCCGGTCTGCGGCACCTTGACCAGCCCCTGCGGACCCGGCACGAAACCGAACCCGTCCGCGCCGATCACCACGCCGGAGTGGAAAATACATTTGCGGCCGACCGTACAGCGGTACATGACCGTTACATTCGGGTAGAGGATCGTGCCTGCGCCGATCTTCACCTGGTGGCCGAGGTAGCAGCCCGCGCCGATCGTCGCGCCGTCGCCGATTTCGACGCCGGATTCGACCACCGCGTTGGCTCCGATCGAAACGCCTTCGCCGATCTTCGCATCCGCGGCGACCACCGCCGAGGGGTGAATGCCCGGGACGGGCTTCGGCGGCTCTTCGGCGAAGATCGCCACGACTTTGGCAAAGGCGTAATCGACATGTTCGGTCACAATCAGCGTATGTTTGTCGCCCGCCGCCGACTCGAGGTCGGGGCAGACCAGGATGACGCCCGCTTCGGTCGTCTCGAACTGGTGTTCGTACCGCTTGTTGCCGACAAAGGAGAGTTGATCAGGCTTCGCCTCTTTGATTCCGGCGACGCTGCGGATGACCCGGGCGGGATCGCCGATGAGTTTCCCCTTGATCATTTCGGCGATTTCCGCGGCGGTGACAGACATTTGTTTCATGTTTCTCTCCCTGATTCCCAAAACTATGCAATGTTGCGATTTTCCGTTATTTCGCCGGTTCGGCGGCAGCCGGTTTCTTCTCTTCCGCCATCGCGCGGTTCAGTTCGCGGATCACCGCCTCGGTCAGATCGCAGGAGGCGGGGAAGCGCAGCACGGTCGGCTGTTCGTTCATCGTCTTGCCGGAGGAATCCAGCACGAAGTCGAATCCCTCCGCCACAGCGCGCCGGTCGATCTCCTTGTAGATGTCGACCATGATCTCCTCGCGCTTCTTCTCTTCGATCTCACGCATGGTGCGGGCGCGCTCGGAGACGTAGAGCTGGAGCTCGGACTCCTTGGCCGCCACCTCTTTCGCCTTCATGACGGCTTCGGCGCCGAGACGGGTCCGCTCGTCCTGCGCCAACGCGGGGTTGGTCGCCTGGATGCGGACGTCTTCGGCCTCTTTCTTGAGCCGGGCGAGCAGCCCGCCCTGCTTGACCATGTAAAGACGGTAGATTTCGGCCTGCTGCTTGATCGCGTCTTCGGCGATCCGGCTGCGGCGGTATTCGCGGAACACCCGTTCGAGGTTGACCACCGCGAAACGCTGGGGCTGGGGGGTCGCCGCCTGCACGCCGATGGAAACCATGCCGAGCAGGAGCGCCGCCAGAAGAATTCCGCCGAACCCGTGCCGCTTCATGACTTCAGTTCCCCGAGTAGTTGGGCGCGTCCTTGGTCATGGTGACGTCGTGCGGATGCGCCTCGCGCAGTCCCGCCGCGGTGACCCGGACCATCTTCGCGTTGTTCTGAAATTCTTCCACCGTGCGGGCGCCGCAGTAGCCGAACGAGTAGCGCAGCCCGCCGGTGAACTGGATGATCACGTTGGCGACCGGGCCGCGGAACGGCACCATGCCTTCGATCCCCTGCGGAACCAGCTTGACGTCGTCATCGACGTCGTCCTGCCCGTAGCGTTCGCGGCTGCCCTTGCCGGTCTTCATCGCGGCGAGGCTGCCCATGCCGCGGTAGACGACATAGCTGCGGCCCTGGTGGAGGACGACCTCGCCGGTGCTCTCGCTGGTTCCGGCGAGCGCCGAACCCATCATCACGCACGACGCGCCGACCGCGATCGCCTTGGCCACGTCGCCGGACTGCTTGATGCCGCCGTCGGCAATCACCGGAATGTCGGAGGGAACCGCCTTGACCACGTCGTAAACCGCGGTCACCTGCGGCACGCCGACGCCGGCCACCACGCGGGTGGTACAGATCGAACCGGGACCGATGCCGACCTTGATGCCGTCGGCGCCCGCGTCGGCGAGGGCCTTGCCGGCTTCGGCGGTGGCGATGTTGCCGGCGACGACATCGACTTTGCCGCCGTAAATGTTTTTGAGCTCGCGGACGGTTTCGATCACGCCTTTGGAGTGGCCGTGGGCGGTATCGAGCACGAGGACGTCGGCTCCGGCGGCGACCAGCGCTTCGGCGCGGCCGAAGTCATAGGGGCCGATGCCGGCGGCGGCGCGGAGCTGGTGCTGGTCGTCGCGGTTGTAGTCGGGCTCCTCCTTGGAGATCAGCGTCTTGACGTCGAGGAAGCTGTAAAGTCCGGTCAGCCGGCCGTCCCGGTCGATCATCGGGAGCTTGCCGACCTTGTTTTCGAGCATGATCTTGTAGGCTTCCTGCATCGAGACGCCGTCTTTGGCGGTGACCGGGGTGCGGGTCATCACGTCGCGGATCTTGATTCCGCAGTCGGTGAGGAATTTGATGTCGCGGGCGGTGATGATGCCGACCAGCCGGCCGTCGGCGTCGACGATCGGGAAGCCGGAGAACGAGTATTTCCTGGAGCGCTTTTCGTTCATCATCTCTTCGACGGTCTGGTCTTCGCGGAAAACCACCGGGGTGCGGATGATGCCGTTGAGGTAGTACTTGACCTTGCGGACCTCGTCGGCCTGGCGTTCAACGGGCAGATTCTTGTGGATCACGCCGATGCCTCCGAGCCGCGCCATTGCGATGGCCATGGCGCTTTCGGTCACGGTATCCATCGCCGCGCTGACGAACGGGATGTTCAGTTTGACGTTGCGTGAGAAGCGGCTGGAGATGTCGGCGTCGTGCGGAAGGAAGTCCGCGTACTGCGTCACCAGGGAGATGTCGTCGAAGGTGAGTCCCTCGAACTCGAAAGCCGCCATGAATCTGTCGATGTAGCGTTCCATTTTGAAAAAGGTCTCCAATCGGGGCTTGGACGGGTTACTATAATGTTACCGGGTAATATACACCTTTTCTCCATCTCTTACAAGGAGTTTTTTCCGTTTTTTTCTGCGGGAAGACGGGCCGGAAGGTTGCGTTCGGCGCAAAGTGGAAGTATATTGTATTGTACATTTTCGTGCCCGCCGCCGGAGCTTCCCGCGGCATGGGCGTTTTTTGTTTCACGGGGGGGATCGCTGATCGATGACACCGGAATGCTTCAATTCGGAATGCTCCGCGCCGCAAACGCGCGAAAACTCCGGCCCGGCCGCGGCGCGAAACGCGCTCTTGTCGGATAGCCTTGCCCGCTTTTACCGAATGTGCGGCGCCTGATTTTCCGCATTTCCCCATCCGCAGTCAGTCACCGAAACCCGCCCGCCCTCGCGGAGTTTTTCGAAGAAGGAGTTTATTGATCGATGAATACCGAAAATTTTTACATCACCACGCCGATCTATTACGTCAATGACAAGCCGCACATCGGCCACGCCTACACCACCGTGCTGGCCGACGTGCTCTCGCGTTACCACCGTTCGCTCGGCGACCAGACCTTTTTCCTGACCGGAACCGACGAACACGGCCAGAAGGTGGAAAAAGCCGCCGCCGCGCGCAACATGGACCCCAAAGCGCACTGCGACGAGACAGTCGTCCGGTTCCAGGCGCTCTGGGATCGGCTCGGCATCACCAACGACCGCTTCATTCGCACCACCGACGCCTTCCACAAGGAGACCGTCTGCAAAATTCTCCAGGACCTCTACGACCGCGACGAGATCTACCGGGCCGAATACACCGGCTGGTACTGCGTCGGCTGCGAACGGTTCTTCACCGAGAAGGACCTGGTCGAAGGCAAGTGTCCGGACTGCGGCCGCGAAGTCTCCGAGATCGTCGAATCCAACTACTTCTTCCGGATGGGCAAGTACCGGGACTGGCTGATCGAGCACATCGAAACCCACCCCGAATTCATCCAGCCCGCCTTCCGCGCCAACGAGACGCTCGGTTTCCTGCGCAAGGAGCTCGGCGACCTCTGCATCAGCCGCCCGAAATCGCGGCTCTCGTGGGGAATTGAGTTGCCGTTCGACGCCGATTACGTCTGCTACGTCTGGTTCGACGCGCTCATCAACTACATCTCGGGCGTCGGCTATTTCCAGGACCCGGAGACCTTTAAGAAATGGTGGCCCGCCAGCTACCACCTGATCGGCAAAGACATCCTCACCACCCACAGCGTCTACTGGCCGACCATGCTCAAGGCGATCGGTCTGCCGATGCCGCGGACGATCTTCGCCCACGGCTGGTGGTTGACCGGCAGCACCAAAATGTCGAAATCGCTCGGGAACGTCATCAACCCGATGGACATGATCGACCGCTGCGGCGTCGACGCCTTCCGCTATTTCCTGATGGCGGAGATGTCTCCGGGCAACGACGCGAACTTCACCGAAGACAACTTCGTGGCGCGCTACAACAGCGACCTGGCCAACGATCTCGGCAACCTGCTGAGCCGGGTGCTCAAGATGACACTGCGCAGCACCGGCGGCGTGGTTCCGGCCCCGGGGCCGCTCACCGCCGACGAAGAGGAGCTGAACAAAGACGTGGCCGCCGCGATCGATACGATGGAGTCCAGCCTCGCGGCGCTGAAGTTCGACCAGGGGATCGCCGCCGTGATGAACGCGGTCCGCTCCGGGAACCGCTATCTGGAACGCACCGCGCCGTGGTCGCTGGCCAAAAAAGGCGAGACCGAACGGCTCAACACCGTGCTCTTCACCGCGGCGGACGCGCTCCGTCAGGTTTCGGTGCTGCTCGCTCCGGTCATGCCGGAGAAGATGGCCCAGCTCCGCAGCGCGCTCGGCTTCGAGGGCGATGAGGTGAACGCCAACATCGCCGGGCTGCGGAGCCGGAAAGGCGCACTTGTCGGGCATCAGGTCCGCGACACCGACGGGCTCTTCCCGCGCATCGAAACCGAGAAGAAAGCCGAAGCGCCCGCCGCAAAGCCGGAAAAAGCGAAGAAAGCGGCCCCGGTCAACGTGGTCGAGCCGATCGACATCGCCGATTTCGCCAAAGTCGAACTGCGCACCGCGAAGATCGTCGCTGCCGAAAAGGTCGAAGGCGCGGACAAACTGCTCAAGCTCCAGCTGGAAGTCGGCACCGAAAAACGGCAGATCGTCTCCGGGATCGCGACCTGGTACAAGCCCGAAGAGCTGCCCGGCAAGACCATCGTCATCGTGGCCAACCTCAAGCCCGCGGTGATCCGCGGCGTCGAGTCGGCCGGGATGCTGCTGGCGGCCAAGAGCGGCAAGGAGCTGCGGCTGATCACCGTCGACGGTGAAATCGCCGGCGGCGCGCAGGTCGGCTGAGCAAAGGAGGTCCGCATGTCGGAGAAAGTGATTGCGCTGGACATCGGCAACGTCTGTCTTGAAATCCACCCCGAACGCTGCTTCGGGGCCCTCGGCTACCGCAGTTTGCAGGAGATTCCCGCCGAGCTGCTGTTCTTCGCGGGAGAACGATTCGAGCGCGGCGAGCTCTCCGAGGCGGAATTTCTGGCCGGAATCCGCGACCTGACCGGTGCGATGGAGAGCGACGAACGGCTGCTTTCCGTCTTCCGGGCGATCATCGGCGACCCGATTCCGGGGATGGTCGCGCTGGTGGAAGGGCTGACGGCGCGGGGGTACCGCGCGGTCTTCTTCTCCGACACCTCGGCCACCCACCTGGCGGAGGTGCGCCGGAAGTTCCCGGCCGCCCCGTGCGTGCCGGAAGCGGTGTGCAGTTTCGAGGTCCACGCCAAGAAACCGGAACCGGCGATGTTCGCGGCGTTCGAGGCGCGCTACGGCGTTCCCGCCTTCTACTTCGACGATCGCGCGGACCTGATCGAGGGAGCACGCAGACACGGCTGGAACGCGCACCGCTTCGTTTCAGCGGAACAAGTGGATAAAATCCTCGGCTGAAACAGCGGCCGTCTGTTGCATTTGCGGTGCTTCCGGTCTATATTACTTCCGATGGAATTGTTGCAACTGTTTTGAGGAAACCGGGCGACATGGGAAATTCGACTCCGCAGCAGGAAGGGGAATCCACCTTCCGGGTGCGTTACATTTTTTATATTGCGATTCTGCTGCTGGCGATCCTGGCGGTGTTCTCCTATTCTCCGGAAGACGGGGCCGCGATTTCCGGCGGCGTCGATGCGCCTCCGGCGAACTGGATCGGCAACGCCGGAGCATACTTCGGCTTCACTCTCTTTCACCTCTTCGGCCTGGCGACCTACGTGCTGGTCTTCGTGACGCTGTTGCGGGTGCTTCGCGCATTCCTGCCCGGCCGCGGGAGGCCGCTGCTCTTCTTCACCGGAGAAGCGATGATTCTCCTTGGCGCGATCCTGCTTCTGGCGCTCTCGCCCTATCCGTTCGTTTCGATGACCGAACAGCTCGGCATCGGCCGCGCCGCGCGCCCGGAACTGGCGCTGACCGGCGGCGTGATCGGCCAGATTCTGGCCGCCCCCGCCCTCGAATCGCTCAAACTGCCGGAAGGCGTATTGCGGCAACTGATCGGCGCGGTCGGCACCACGATTTTCGGCTGGGCGCTGGTGATGGGCGGCGCGATCGTCATCTATTTTTCAGACTGGCACGTGCTGTTCCGCGAACGGGTGTTCGCTCCGCGCCCGCATGAGGAACCCGCCGAAACTCCGCTCTCGCGCCGCCGCGCCGCGCTGGCCGCAGTGGATGAGGAGGACGAAGAAGAGGAACCGGAGGAGGACGAGGAAGCGCCCGCCGCCCGGAGCGGAGGCTTTTTCTCCGGAATCCGCGATGCGCTCCGCCGCCGCTCGACGCCCGCCGCCAAAGAGGAGGACGACGACTCCGGCGAGGCGACCCAGCCCGATCTGATCGCCGCCGCCGAACCGGAACCGCTGCCGGAACCGGAACGGAAACCGATTCTGCCCCCCGCCCCCGCGCCGGTTTCCGAACCGGCCCCGGCGAAGACGGCGGTCGCCGCCGCCGCGGCTCCGGGGCGGACGCCGCCGACCGCTCCCGCCGTCGACACCCGCGTGGTCGAACAGGGCGAAAAGGCGTTCGCCGCCGGGCGGCAATATGTGCTGCCGCCGGTCACCATGCTGAGCAAGGGCTCCGACATGGTCGGCGAATCGCCCGAGGCGATCGCCCGCGCCCGCGACATCCTGCAGCGGACGCTGGAGAGTTTCAAGGTCTCCGGCCGGGTCTCCGGCTACATCTCCGGTCCGCGCATCACCCGTTACGAAATCTCGCTCGACGAGGGCGTCAATGTGAAGAAGGTCGAGGCGATCGCCGACAACATCGCCATGAACCTTTCGGCCAAGACCGTCCGCGTGCTCGCGCCGATTCCGGGCCGCCCGGTGGTCGGCGTCGAAGTGCCGAACACCAAGACCGAGGCGGTCTTCATGCGTGCGGTGATGGAATCCGAAGCGTGGCAGAAGGGCCATGCCGGAATTCCGATCGTGCTCGGCAAAGACGTCGCCGGCAACCCGGTCATCCTCGACCTGGCCAAAGCGCCGCACCTGCTGATCGCCGGCGCCACCGGGTCGGGCAAGTCGGTCTGCATGAACACGCTGATCATGAGTTTGCTCTTCAAGTTCCCGCCGGACGAGCTGCGGCTCATCATGGTGGACCCGAAGATCGTGGAATTCGAGGACTACAAGCGGCTGCCGCACCTGATTACGCCGGTCATCAACGACTCCAAGAAAGTGCCGATCGCGCTGCGCTGGGCGGTGACCGAGATGGAGAAACGCTATCACATCCTCGCCAAGGCGGGAGTGAAGAAACTGTCCGAATACAACAGCCGCAAAGACCCGGCCCCGATCGTCGACGAGAACGGCGTCGCGGCTCCGGAGAAAATGCCGGTGCTGGTGGTGATCATCGACGAGCTGGCCGAGCTGATGATGACCGACGCGCGGAAGGATTCCGAGGCGTACATCACCCGGATCGCCCAGCTCGGCCGCGCCGCGGGCGTCCACATCGTGGTGGCGACGCAGCGGCCCTCGACCCAAATCATCACCGGCGTCATCAAGGCGAACCTGCCGACCCGGATCGCTTTCCGCGTCGGCCAGATGGTGGACAGCCGGGTGATCCTCGACCAGAACGGGGCGGAGAAACTGCTCGGTTCCGGCGACATGCTCTTCCTCGCGCCGGGCGGAATGGACCTCGAGCGCGTGCAGGGGGCGTGGGTCAAGGACGAGGACATCAAGGAGATCGTCAAATTCGTCTCCGACCAGGCGCCGCAGAGCTTCAACTCGCAGGTGCTGGCCGAGGAGGAGGCGCTGGATGAAGAGATCGACGAGAATATCACCGGCGATTACGACGAGGCCGATTTCGCCGACATCGCGCCGGTCATCCGCAAATACCTGGAGCCCGGCGACGACGACAACGTGCGGCGCGCCCTCGAAGTGGTGGTGCTGGACCGCAAGGCGAGTACCAGCTATCTCCAGCGCCGGTTGAAGATCGGCTACAACCGGGCGGCGGAAATCATGGACCTCTTCGAGGAGCGCGGCATCGTCGGAGCCGCCTCGGGGAGCGGCAACAAACGCGAAATTCTCATCTTCGACGGAATGGACGAAGAATAGCAGCCGATTGTAAAATCAACGGATCGATGGTATATTGAGGACGGTGACGATCGCCCAACACGGTAAGGATACGGAAAGATGGAAGACCTGAAGAACGGGCTGCTGCCCGGACGGAAAAAGGATGAGGAGCCCGAACTGTTCGCCGGAGAGGCGGAAGACGTGCCGGTCGGCCCGGTCGATTCCGAAATCCTGGACGACCAGAATGCACCGGTGCGCAAAAAGAAGAAAATCGACTGCCGGGTTCCCGGCGACGGCTCGTTCGGAAACTGTCTCGCCGAGCTGCGGACCCGCCACAACTATACGATCAAGCAGCTTGCCGAGGAGACGCGAATCCGCGAAACCTACCTCGAAGCGCTGGAGGCGGAGGATTACAAGACCCTGCCGCAACTGGTTTACGTCCTGGGCTACATCCGCAAGCTCTGCACGCTTTACGGCGTCTCCCGCGAGGACGCCGACGCGCTGACCGCCGGTTTGCGCGAACGGCTCCAGTACGAATTGCCGGAAGACCTCGAAAAGCACACCGCCGACCGCGAACGGAGCGAAGAGGACGAACGCCGCCAGCGGCAGCTCCTGTTCCTGATTTCGGGGGCCGTGGCGCTGATCGTGCTGGCCCTGGTCGCCGGCGCCGTGCTGCTGGTGCTGGCGCTGCGGAGCCACGGCTCCTCGGCGACCTCGGGAGACCCGTTCAACGAAAAACTGCTGGTCGATCTCCAGCCGAAGCCGGAGCTCCGGGTGCAGGAATTGAAATGATTTCCCGCCGGTTTTCAGAGGAAACCGCAAGGGAAACTGGAAATTGCACAAAGGAAGTGCTATAGTAATTGGCTATGAAAATATTGTTGATCAACGGTCCGAACCTGCAGCTCCTGGGAGTCCGGGAGCCGGGGATCTATGGGAACGACACGCTTCCTTCGATCGTGTCGCACCTGAAAGCGCTTGCCGCCGAACTCGGCGGCGAGCTGGTTGATTTTCAATCGAACCACGAAGGAGCGATCGTCGACCGGATCGGAGAATCCGCGGCGGAAGGCTTCAGTGGAATCGTCATCAATCCGGCCGCCTACACCCACACCTCGGTGGCGATCCGCGACGCGATCGCGGCGGTCAGGCTGCCCGCGGTCGAAGTGCACCTGAGCAATGTGCACTCCCGCGAGGAATTCCGCAACCATTCCCTGACCGCGCCGGTGTGCATCGGCGTGGTGGCGGGGTTCGGCGCGGACTCCTATGAACTGGCGCTGCGCGCCCTCATTTCCCACCTCAAAAAACGAAATCACGAATAAAAAAGCAACCCAACCCAAATCAGGGAGAGTTTTGTGCAATGAAAATCGACGAAATCAAAACGATAGTGAAGCTGATGAGCGAGCACGACCTGACCGAATTCAAGATTCAGGCGGAAGAGTGCAACCTCTGCATCCGTCGCGGCTGCAACACTCCGGCGCAGATCGTAACGCATGTGGCGGCCCCGGTTGCGGCGGCGGCCCCGGTTGCGGCTCCCGCGGCGGCCCCTGCGGCGGCACCGGCGGCGGCTCCCGCGGCGGCTCCGGCGCTGACGATCGATTCTCCCCTGGTGGGCACCTTCTACCGTTCGCCGTCGCCGGAAGCGCAGCCGTTCATCAAGATCGGCGACAAGGTCGCTCCGGAAACCGTGATCGGCATCATCGAAGCGATGAAGGTGATGAACGAAATCAAAGCGGAAAAGTCCGGCGTCATCAAGGAAATCCTCGTCGAAAACGGCCAACCGGTCGAATACGGCGAAGCGCTGTTCGTAATCGAGTAAGGGTAACCGAAGACTATGTTCAATAAAATTCTGATAGCCAACCGCGGCGAGATTGCGCTTCGCGTCATCCGCGCCTGCCGTGAGCTCGGCATCCGGACGGTGGCGGTTTACTCCAAAGCCGACGCCGACAGCCTCCCGGTCCGCATGGCGGACGAGGCGGTCTGCATCGGGCCGGCCCCTTCCAGCCAGAGTTATCTTTTGATCGACCGGATTCTTTCGGTGGCGGCGATCTGCGATGTGGACGCGATTCATCCCGGTTACGGTTTCCTCTCGGAAAACGCCTATTTCGCCGAAGCCTGCCGCAAGCACGGTATCACCTTCATCGGGCCGACGCCCGAAGCGATGCGCGCGCTCGGCGACAAAGCCGTGGCCCGCGATACGATGAAGAAGGCGGGGGTTCCGACCACACCGGGAACCGACGGCGTCCTTCTTTCAGAGCAGGATGCGCTCAAAATGGCCCACCAGCTCAAGTACCCGGTCATCATCAAGGCCGTGGCCGGCGGCGGCGGGCGCGGCATGCGCATCGCCCGTAACGACGCGAGCCTGGTGCAGGGCTATCACGCCGCCCGTTCCGAGGCGGAGAGCGCCTTCGCCAACGGCGCGCTGTATATGGAGAAATACCTCGAGAACCCGCGCCACATCGAGATCCAGATCATCGCCGATACCCACGGCAACGTCGTCCACCTCGGCGAGCGCGACTGCAGCGTGCAGCGACGCAACCAGAAGCTGATCGAAGAAGCGCCCTCCCCGGCGCTGTCGGCGCGGCTTCGCGAGCGGATCGGCGCGGCGGCGGTCAAAGCGGCCAAGGCGGCCGGCTACACCAGCGCCGGAACGATCGAATTCCTCTACACCGAGGACGGCAATTTCTATTTTATGGAGATGAACACCCGTATCCAGGTCGAGCACCCGGTGACCGAGTTCATCACCCGGATCGACCTGATCAAGGAACAGATCCGGATCGCGGCGGGCGAACGCCTCAGCTTCCGCCAGAAAGACGTCCAGTTCTCCGGCCACGCGATCGAATGCCGCATCAATGCGGAAGACCCGGCCAAGAACTTCACGCCGAGTCCGGGGCGCATCGAGCTGTTCATCCCCGCGGGCGGCCCCAATGTGCGGGTCGACTCGCACGCCTACTCCGGCTACAAAATCCCGTCGTACTATGACAGCATGATCGGCAAGCTGATCGTCTGGGGGCGGACGCGCGAGGAAGCGCTTTCGACCATGCGGCGGGCGCTCGAAGAGATGACCATCGATGGAGTCAAGACGACCATTCCGTTCCAGAAACAGATTCTCGCCCACAAGAGCTTCAACGAAGGCAAGTACGACACCGGTTTCGTCGAACGCTTCATGCAGGAGTGTTTGAATCATAAGGAGGACGGAAAATGAGAGCAGCGGCGAACACTAAGAAAACCCCGGCCACGCGGGCGGAAGCCCCGGCCGCGGCACAGAACGCGTCCGAACTCGGCGAAGTGAAAATTCATGAGAACGTGATCGCGTCCCTGGTGCGGCGCGCCGCGCTGTCGGTCGAAGGCGTCTCCCGCCTGGCCGGCAACACGCTGGTTGACAGCATCGCGGAAGTGGTGGGCAGCCGCCGCATGCAGTCGCGTGCGATCACCATCGAGATGGGCGACAACAACCGGGTCGCGATCGAGATCAAGCTGGTCCTCAAATTCGGCTGCAACATTCCGGAAGTCGCCGGAAAGGTGCAGAAGGCCGTCATCGAAGGCGTCGAAAAGGTGACCGGAATGACGGTGACCAAGGTCGGCGTCCTCTTCCAGGACATCGAGGAAGAAGAGCCGGCGGAAGAAGAGAACGACGAAAACGCGGATATCGATTCGATCCCAATGAACTGACGAATCCGGGGCGCGCCGGGATCACCGGCGCACCCGGTTCGATCGAAGAGGAGGTGCCGGAATGCTTGACCGTTTGTTTCCCGGTGAATTCAGCAAGACGTTAATCGAAAACGACTTCAACCGCGGCTACCTGGTGGGGGCCTGCTTTGTGCTGGGGCTCCTGGTTCTTTTCGTCGTGGTCCGGCTGATCCTCATGTTTGTCTTCCGCCGCCGTCGTTGCAGCCAGATCGTGGTGTCGACTCCCGCCGGGAATCTCACCATCTCCCGCAACGTGATCGAAGGGACGGCCCGGAGAGTGCTGCGCGACATCGGCGAACTCGACGTGCGCCGCATCCGCCTCTACCGGAAAGGAAAGAATTATTCGCTTCTGCTCTGCTGCACCTTCTTCGACGGCGGCAAAAGCGTTCCGGACATCGCCGAAGGCATCCGGAACGAAATTCGCGACACCCTCCAGAGCCTGTTCGGAATCAAGACGCTCCGCCGGATCGACTTCCATGTGGAAGAACAGGGCGACTCCCTGCCCGCGCCGGAAGTCCGGCCGCCTTCGACGGAAGAGGACGAGGAGTTCCATGCTGATTCTGGCATCTGAATCGCCGCGCCGCCGCGAACTTCTCGGGCGGCTCGGAATTCCGTTTGAAACAGAACCCGCCGCGGTCGGGGAACTCGATACGCTCCCCGATCCGCGTGAAGTGCCGCTCCGCAACGCCGAACGCAAGGCGAAGACGGTCGCGGTGCGCCATCCCGGCGACCTCGTGCTCGGTTCCGACACCGTGATCGTGGCCGGGAACCGGGTGATCGGCAAACCGCGCGACGAAGCCGACGCGCTGGATATCCTGCTTTCGCTCGCCGGAACGACCCACGAAGTGATCACCGGCCTCGCGCTGATGCGCGAAAACGACGGAGTCCGCAAGAGCTGGACCGAAACGACTTTCGTCACGTTCAAACCCTTCGGCCGCGCCGAAGCGCAACGCTATCTTTCGTTGGTCCCGGTGCTGGACAAGGCCGGAGCCTACGCGATCCAGGAACACGGCGACCTCATCGTCGACCACATCGAGGGTTCCCTCGAAAACGTGGTCGGCCTGCCGCTCGACCGCCTGCAAAAAGAGCTTGTTATTCTGTAAAGGGAGTCGAGGGAGCCGGGGGAAGGGAGAAAACCTTCTTTTCGCGTGAAAAGAAGGTTGTTCCCGCCTTCCCCCGAACCCCCATCCTCCTTTCCAAGAAAAGCGGCGTACTTTGGAGGAGAGTATGAAGACGTTCTGGAAGAAGATGTTCTGGTGGGACGCCCCGGCGAAGGGGGCCTTTTTCGCGCTGACGCTGCTCCTGGTCGGAGCATACGTTCTCGGCTCGGTCTTTCTCTTCGCCTGGGAGATGAACTGGAGCAAACTGCCGGAGCCAAGGGTCTGGTGGAGTTGCTTGGTCGCCCCGCTTGCGATTCTGTCACTCTATTATATATTTCAAACTCTTTTTTTCTTTTACCGTGTCGGCAATGGCTGGGTACGGAATGTCGGTCGTTCCGGATTTTCCTTATGGATCGGATTCGGGTTCATCCTGCTTCTATTCAACCATATTGTTTCCGGCTGGTTTATTCCACTCTGGCTGATGAGTTTTTTTTCCGTAATCCTTCCACTTTCCGCATGTTGCGGAAGGCATTGGCGTTGGGCGGTGCTCAGCATTCTGTGGTGGATACTCGGAGTGCTTCTGATATGGGATGCCGGCACCGCAATTGACGTAAATCTGAATCTGTTCCGGCCTATCACGAAACTGGGAAGAGGTTATTCTGGACCGGTGGAAATTCCGCTGGCGCAGCAATGGGGTGTTTCCGGATACGGCTGGGCGGCGTGGTTCGGCATTGTCTGCCTGCTGTTCGCCGGGTGGTATTTCCTGACGGCCAAACTGTTCGCTCAGATAAGCAACTGCCGTTTCCGCGCCATGTTCGGGCGATTGATCCAGGTGCTGTGGGGCATGACAATCCTCATCTATCTGACCTTCTGTGGAATGGTCATCTATGAGAAGGGGCAACTGTCGCATGGTCTCGCGAAGCTGGAACAGCGTTTCGGCCGCCCGATGACCGCGAAAGCCCTGAGCGAACTCTATTTCGGCGGCAAGCGACCGGGCGTGGAATTCTGGCAGCAAGTGGAGGATTTGAATGAGGAGGAGAGGAATTCGGAGAAAGATTCCAACTTATTGAGATATCCCAATATTCTTTCAACTCCCAGAGTAAAGCTTTCCGATGCCAACCTGCAAAGAATCCGCAACGATCTGGCTAGGCCGGACTCCACATCGAACCGGAGGGAGCAACTGTTCTCCGGCCCCATTCCGCCGGCACCGTGTGATTTCCGCGAAGGGACATTATTCGCGATGATTTACCCCAACTTGATCGAAATCCGGCACTTGGATCTCCTGAAATTGTGGCGCATCCGCCTTGCACTCGCAGACGGGCGAATTGATGACGCGCTCACCGTTTACCGGAGCATGGAGCGAGTCAACCGTTCTCTCCATCGCGAAACGTTCCAGATCGGCGGCCTGGTATGGCTGGCCACAGAAAATCTGCGCCTTGACGGGCTGGAAATGCTGCTGGAATCCGGGCGGCTTACAGACGGGCAGTTGCGGGAGATTTCCACCGAACTGACACGGATCGAGCCGGTAATCCCTCAAATCCGGGAGCGTGCCTTGTACGGGGAAGCGGTCAGCATGATCGATTTATGCGACTCCATTGCGACGGGAGTCCTGTTCGATGACCAGGAACCCAAACCGGTCCCTCTTCGTGTGCTCCGCGGCTATTTTCCCCAATTCTGGTGGTTTTGCCTGCGGGAAAAAGCGGAAATTGTACGGCAATTAAACATTCCTGATTTCAGTCACATTTCTTCGAATTCTTCCAATCCATCCATTCTCGGAGAGATGCACATCCCTGGTCTAAAATGGGCCAGTAAGCGGTTTGACGAGCTGGCCGCGCGTGTGCGGGGGATGCGGGCGCTGATCGCGGCGGAGCTGTGGAAGCGCGAGCACGGGAACTACCCCGATATGCTCCCCGGCCTCCCGGAAGATCCCTTCACCGGCAAACCGCTGCTCTACCGCAAGGGCGAATCCCGGATTCAGGTCGAGTGCTTCAGTTACAACCCTAAAACGGAAAACTGGAACTGCCGGACGGAAAAGCACACCGTCCCCGCTATTCAGGTGTGGAGCCCCGCCGCCGGCGACGACGGCCCCAGGAATAGGACTCGCGCCATCCGCAAGTTGTAAGGAAGATCACTTTTTGCCTCCGCGTGCCTTCTTCTTCCAATGATAAAAGAGCCAGAAAACATCATCCCCGATCCATCCGGCACACCTCCACCAGAGGAAAATGGCGACGAAGACAATCATAACAGTCAAAATGCCGCTCCCGCGGCTCGGTGTCCGAAGAAACAGATACCAGATTTCCTCGCCCTCTATATTGAGATAACCGAACAGCACCCCCAGAATGGCCCCCAGACAAAGCAATGTGACAACGGCGAGCAACAGGGAAAGCGCGACGATCCGAATGATCCGCTTGCACATGCCGTCACTCCTTTCCGCCGTCTTGCTCATATTTCCGTTCTCTCAACAACCAGAATAGATCGTTGATGACAATACCGCTGCTTTTCCACAAGAGGAAGAGATAAATCGCAATGCTCCAGAAGAATACCCCCTGGCGTCCCCGCGTACTCATACTGCCGCTGATGCCGTCTTCGGAATGAATCACAGGAGGAGGATTGACCATCCGAAGTCCCAAGTAAAAGACCCCGAAGGTGGCGGCTCCGAGAATAAGCAGCAGAATCAAAGTTCGGATGATCCGCTTATACATGCGGCCACTCCTTTCCGGCGGCGGGTTCGGAGCGGCGGCGGAAGTCGCCCGGATTCACGCCGTACTCGGCAGCGAAAGCGCGGTAGAAATAGCTGAGGTCGTTGAAGCCGCAGCCGAAACATATCTCCGAAACCGGCCGAGTGGTCGAGGTCAGCAGCCCGGCGGCCTCGCCGAGCCGCCGGACTCGGAGCGCCTCCATGATCGTTTTGCCGGACCCGGCGCGGTAGAGGCGGCAGAGGCGGCTTTTGTCCATGTGGATTTTGCGCGCGACGGTGTCAAGCTTGAACTCCTCGCGGAAATAGTGCTCGATCAGGTGATCGACGTATTCGCAGACCGCCTCGGGGCCGCGGCGGCGAATCCGCGCCCCCGCCTTGCGCGCCAGCAGGATCAAGAGTTCGAGCAGCAGCAGCCGGATGCGGCTGCGGTAGTTGGGCGGCATGTCGTCGAATTCGCGTTCGAGGGTGCGCACCAGGCGGCGGATTTCGCCGTCGCTTTCGGCGATATAGAGATTGCTCTCGCGCAAGCGGCGGTTGCGGCGCATGATCGAGAAGAAATCGAAATCGTCGCGCAGCTCGCTCAGGCCGTCGCGGAGCAGCTCGGGCATGAAGAGGATGTTGTAGATCTCCAGCGCCTCGCTCTCGATGCGGAAGGTGGTGGGGTCGTCGGGGTGGACGAGGAAGATGGAGCCGGGCCCGAGCGGGTGGCGCTCCTCGCCGACGAGATATTCGCCGCGGCCGTCCACCACGCAGACGATTTTCCAGAATTCGCGCCGGAAGCGCCGCGACTCGTTGAAGTCGCCGGGACGGTCGAATTCCCGGTGGATGCTGAACGGGAATTCGTCCGAAAAAAAACCGATCCGGCGGAAAACATCCGCCGCCTTCGCCGAAGATTGCTCCATTCGCCCTGCGCGCCCCTCCGTTTGTATCAACATACCACCGGAAGGGCCGCAAGTCAAACATTCATCTTGCCGTGTCCGCTGTTTATCACATCGTCAGCTCCTGCGCACCGCGGATTTCGGACGAAAACAGATCCGCAACTCGAGAGTAGTTCACTCGATCACCACGTAAGCCGCGCAGCAGGGGTCGTGTTCCGGCGGCAGGATGATGCCCGAAGCGGCAGGTGCAAGGCGGGTGCGCGGCGACTTCCAGCCCGCGCGAATCGCGGGAACGGAGGAACCCCTCTTCGATCAGGATATTGAGCGCGCGCTGGACCGTCACGTTGCTCGCCTCGCAGATGCGCAGCAGCTCCCGCCGGACCGGAAGAGGAGAGCCCGGAACGAATCCGCCGCTCCCGATCCCCTGTTTGAAATAATGTACGATTTCGTCGCGGGTCATCTTCTTTGCTCCCGTTGATTGTCACAATAAAATTATGACATGGAACAGGGGTAAAAACAAGCCGCCTTTCCGGATTGACTCAATATTATACGTTGCAAGTATAATATTCACCGGGTTTGTTTGCCGCCATTCAAGACTTTTTTCAAAGTTTTATTTTTTCCCGTTTGATCCTTCGAAAGATACGAATTATAGTAATTGGTAAATCAAGTCCCGGGTGTATGAAAAAAGTCGGTTTCTTCACAATCAAGGAGATTTATCATGGCTTTTGGTTTCCCCGCATATCATCAGGAAACGGTGTCCTGTCGTGGCATGGAACCTTCGGCAATCCACGACGCAGTGGTGAAGAGATTGATCGAATTCAAGTGGGGAATCCGTTTCGAATCCGCCACGGAAATCCTGGCTTCCTCTTCGCTTTCGCTCTCCTCATGGGGCGAAAAGATAGAAATCCGCATCTCCGGGGATTCCCTCTTTGTCAAAAGTTCCTGCGCGATGCCCACCCAATGTCTGGATTGGGGCAAAAATAAAAAGAATGTTTTCAAATTTCTGTCCGCATTCACGCAACAGAATTCAGCGATTGAACCCTAACAACCCAAGGAGGTAATGCAAATGGCCTGCCCATTCTGTCACGAGGAAGCACCGATCATCAGCAGTGGACTGAACAACAGCGGACTGATTCTGTTCATTGTACTGATTCTGTTCTGCGTCCCGCTATGCTGGCTGCCGTTCGTAATCGACGGCTGCAAGAAGAAAACCTGCTCGAAATGCGGAAGAGAAATCCAGTAAGCGTTTCGTCCCTGGTCATCGTCGGACTGCTGGCGGGATATCTGGCCTGGAATCTGTACTTCTGCTTCCAGGGCAGGTTTCCCGTCGCGATTTTCACCGCCGTCACCGGAATCCCCTGCCCGTCAACCGGATGCATCCGAAGCCTTTCGGCCTATACGGCGGGGGAATTCAAACTCGGGTTCCTCTACAACCCGATGTCGCTCGGCATAGTCCTGCTGCTGGCGGCATCCGTCCTCTGGCTGGGGTACAACTATTACAGCCGGAGGAGTTTGCTGCTCCCCCGGCCGTTTCTGTATTTGTGGTGCGGCATCTTGTCCCTGGCCTGGATTCTGAAGTTCCTGATTCCCTGCCCCTGACCCCTATCAGTCGAAATGCGGAACTCCGTTCTCCCAGCGGATCGTCTTGCACGAGAGATACCAGCTTTTGCCGTTGTCGCTGTTTCCCTGATAGAACAGGTGTTGGGTTCCGTCGGGTGCGGTGTAGGCGAAAGGGTGGCCGGATTCCGAACTGTTCCAGCTCCCCGGTTCACCCGCGGGCAGCACCGGCGAATCCGACACGCGCGTCCAGTTCACCGCGTCTTCACTCACCGCGCAGCCGACCTGCTGCGGGCAGTTGTTGTAGGCTCCGCCATAAAAGAGGTAGAGTTTGCCGTCATGTTCGCAGAGCGCCGGGGCTTCGATGCACTTCTGCTCCCACGGCAGTTCCGGCTGGAGGATCGAATCGGTACACTCCTGCGTCCACTCCTCGCGACAGAATCCGCCGCCGAGCGGAGCCGAAGCCACCGCGAGTTTCTGGATCTCCATCTTCGGATCGCGCGTCGCCACATAGAGCCAGAGTTTCCCCTTGAACGGAATCACGTCGGCGTCGATCGCCCGGCCGCAGGTCCACTCTCCGGCCGGGTGGAAAATCGGGTTGGTCGGGTTCGGCGTGAAATGGATTCCGTCCCGGCTGGTGGCGTGACAGATCGCGTCTTTCGCCCCGTTCCCGTAAGTCTGGTAAAAGAGGTGAACCACCCCGTCGAGCACGATCGCCCCCGGCGCGCAAAACCCGTTTTGTTCCAGTTCGGTCGGGCGCGGCAGGTCGCAGATCTTGGTCCAGTTGTCGAGGTCCGTGCTTTCCGCTACGCCGATGATCCAGCCGTCGTTCGGGCGGCCGTCGCCCCACGGCGGCACCGAGTAGTACATCAGGCAGCGGCCGCCGAAAAAGACGACCGCCGGGTCTTTCGCATAATTTTTTCCGCGCGTGGTGTCGGCAAAATACATCATGGCATTCCTTCTCCCGGTTGATTTCCGCTTAACGTACATCCAGAAGAAGGCTCTTTCAAGCCGGGATTCCGCAATTGACGCGCCCCCGATGCGATGCTATATTAAGCCATCATGAACACTGCGGAAGAAAAGAAACCGTTGATTCAGGTGCTGGACCGCGCCTTCGACCTGCTTGAACTGCTCGCCCGCGAACGGCGCGCCATGAAAGCCGCCGAAATCGCGGAGAAGCTCCAGCTTCCCCCAAAAACCGTCAACAACCTGCTGCGCAGCCTCTACGGACGCGGCTATCTCTCCCAGGACGCCAAACGTTATTACCATCTCGGGCCGCAATGTTTTTATCTCGGCTCGTTCGCCGACCGCTGGAAGGAGCTACGCAGACGCTCCGCCCGCCCGCTCCGCGAACTCTGCGCCGGCCTGCCGCTGCTCGGCTTCGTCGGCGTCATCGAAAACGACAAGCTCTTCTGCGTCGCCATCCACCACCCGGAGGATAATCCGTCGGACGACAACAGCGGCGAAGAACAGAAGTGGGCGGAAGAACTCCATTCCACCGCCAGCGGTCGCGTCCTCCTCGCCGCTCTCGACCCCGAAGAGCGCCGGAAACTCTTCGCCCGGCTCACCCGGAAGAAGACCACCCCGGCCACCGTCACCGACAGCGCCGAACTCGAGCAAATCTGCGAAACCGTCGCCGCACAGGGCTACAGCGAAATCACCGACGAATCCGTCCTCAACGTCTGTTCCATCGCCGTCCCGGTTCACTCGAAAACCGGACTTGTCATCGCCGCCGTCGCCCTCTCCGGCCCCTCCCGTATCTGGCATCACATCCCCCGCGACCGCAAGCTCTCGCTTTTGCGGAAAGCGGCGGGAGAGATCGGGGAGGAGGAGGGGAACTTTTTTTCCACGTGAAAAAAGTTCCCCTCCTCCTCCCCGAACCCCACCTCATCCCCTCAAAAAAAGCGGTAATCGGCCGACCTTGGCAAGCTGCAACGCGACCCGGTCATTCGGTTGCTGTTGACTTGACTTCAAAAAAAAGACAATATTATTGGTTTTATTGCTTGATTTTTTCACGGGACGGATTATTTTTTATTTTAAAGATACAATAATATTGGATTTACTATGGCACTTGGTTTTTTACTTGCGGCCCTGACCGGATTGAGCTGGACTGTCATCGGAGTGGTGCTGAGCTGCTGTGCGAAACAACGGCTCGATGTAATCACTTACAGCATGATCCAGACCGCGATCACGACGGTGCTGGCGTTCTTTTTTTACGCCCATCCGGGGAATGTGGAGATGCGGGAAGCATGGATTCCGGTGCTGGCGGTATTCGGTGCGGGGGCGCTCAATTCGATCGCCCAGATGGTGGTCAAGTCCGCCATGACACACGGCAACCATGGCCCGGTATGGACGATTTCGCAGTCCGCGCTGATCATCCCGTTTCTGGCGGGAGTTGTGTTCTGGGGAAATCGCGGCACGACCGGGCAATGGCTGGGAACCGGCCTGATCGTCGGCGGAATCCTGATTCCGGCGCTCGGCAAATTCCGGAATTTCAAGCTCTGGATACGGCCCGCGCTTGTCGCGTTCTTTCTGTTCGGAGTCGTACAAACGCTGTACATGATTCCGTCGCAAATGGCCGGATACCGGGACTCCGGCGGACTGCGGCCGATGCTCGTCGCGTTCGGCGGACTGACCGGCTGGGAGCTGGTGCGCTTTCAAAGGCATGCAAAATTCCGACTGAACCGGACCACGCTGATTCTGGCGCCGGGAATGGCGGTACTCTCGCTGGTCAGCCTGAAACTCTTCTTTCTCGGGCTGGACCAACTGAGCCGGGCCGGGCTTGGAAACGTCGTAATTCCATTGATTGTCGGCTGCAACATTGTCGGCTTCTCTCTTTACAGTCTGCTGATCCTGCGGGAGCGCCTCAGCCGGCTCGAAACATCCGGAATGCTGGCGGTACTGACCGGCATCGCGACAATTGCAATCAATTAGGAGGATCTCCATGAACAACAGAAAGAACCCCCTGGTTCCGATGGGTGCCATCACCGGCAAGCCGGGGCGCGAAGAACTCCGCGCCAATCTCGAGGCGTACCGCAAAGCCGGAATCGAACAGTTCCTGATCTATCCGCGCAGCGGGCTGGAGGTCGAGTACATGGGGCCCGAGTGGCTCGAGATCTGCCGCCACATCATCGAATACTGCGCCGAACACGACATGGAAGCCTGGCTCTACGACGAATACAACTGGCCGAGCGGCTACTGCCGGGGGAAGGTGGTCCGGGAAAATTCCGATTTCGCCGCGAAAAAGCTGGTTGCGTTCGTCGAGCGCAACTTCTGCGGCCCGGAACATTCCGCCGCCTCGGCCCGGGAATATTTCTGGAGCACGGTCGAAATCCCCATCTTCGCCGACCTGCTGAATCCGGAGGCGGCCGATTGTTTTCTCCGGCTGACTCACGAAGTCTATTTCCGGCATTTCGGAAATTACTTCGGCTCGACGATCAGGGGAATTTTCTCCGACGAACCCAGTTTCATGTACTCTCTGAAGCAGCCGGTCGGCGGCAATGTATTCGAACTGCCGTGCTATGACGGGATGCAGGGCGACTACCGGCAAGCATTTGGAAGGGAACTGATTCCGGATCTCGAAGCATATCTTCGCGGTTGCGGACGCGACGGACTGTGGTATGACATTCACGGTCTGCTCGGGAACCGTTTCCGCAACTCCTATCTCGACCGGATACGGAATTGGTGCGACAGGCACAACATCCTCTTTACCGGGCACTTGATGAGCGAGCCGCAGCCGAAGGATTCCATCACCGCCAGCGGCAATCCGATGGCCGCCATGCGCGCGTTTTCCATGCCCGGTCTCGACGAAATTCCATCGAACACCCGGTTCGAAACCGTCGAATGGAACACCTTCAAGCAGCTGGAGAGCGCGATGAACGGCCCCCGGACCGAGGCGCTCGCCGAACTCTTCGCGCTCGGCCCTGCGGATATGACCCTGGCGAAGATGCGGCAGATGATCTGGATCGCCGCCCTCCACGGGGTAACGCACTTCGTCACCGCGGTATCGGCGCTCGATGCGCGCGGAAACGTCGAAAAGCCCGGTTACTACAACCCGATCGCGCCCACCCAACCGTGGTTCCCGCACATCGGAATCCTCAACGACTCCGCCGCAATCGCCGCCGATGTCGCCCGGAAACCTTCCTCCGCCGCGATCGCGCTGCGCTATCCGCAGCGGGAGTATTGCCGGGAATGGAGGAATCCGGCACTGAAGATCGACTACTCCGAACTTGTCCGGGTGTTGATTGACGCCCAATGGGAATTCCGGCTGATCGGGGATGACGAACCCGCCGCCCCGGAATTCCGGGCGGTGCTCACCCTGACCGAAACAGGCGCGACCGAAGAGCGCAGCGGGCAAACCTTCTCCGGAATCGGCGGAATCCTCGCCTTTCTCGAACACGCCGTTGCGCGGCGGGCGCAATTGCTTGATGCGAAGGGGAATCCGGCCCGCCGCATCCTGCTCAAAAGCTACGACGACGGAACCGTCTGCGTGGTGAACACATCCGGCGAATTCCTGCGCGGCGTCACCCTCGGGGGCGAACCCTTCGACCTGCCGCCTCGCGATGTGGCGATGTTTCCGCGCACACGATCCGCCCGTCCGCAAACCGTGCTCGACCTTGCCGCCGCGCCGCTCGCCGCCCGGCTGGAACAGCCGAACAGCCGCCGCTGCCTGTTCAATTCCGACAGGGAGGCGCGAATCGAAGTCGCCGCCGAAACGGAAGTCCGCCTCGCACTGCGCAACTACGGCGAACGGGTCGAAGCCGAGCTCGATGGAACTCCCGTCTCCGCCGGGGCGGAGGGCGCCGATCTTCCTTACGGATTCCGGACGCTCTACCGCGAGACTGAAGCCATCCGGCTGTCGCCGGGGACGCATATCCTGCGGCTCGCCAACACGGCAAAAGACCTGCCGTACCTGCCCTCGGCGCTGCTATTCGGCAAATTCGCACTGGGCAGCGACCGGGTGCTGCGGCCGTTGCCGGAGGGACCGGCGACAGCGGACGCCTTCTTTGCAGCGAATCTGACCGAATACGCCGGGAGCGTCACCTTCTCCGGACGGTTCGACCTCACCGGCTGCGACGGCGTCGCCTTCGAATACAAGGGGATGGCGGTCGAACTCACTGTGGCCGGCCAATCACTGGGCGCGCGGCTGTGGACGCCGTTCGAGTGGACGCTGCCGGAACCGCTGCGCCGCGCCGGGGTCGAGGTGGAGATTCGGATTTCCACTTCGATAGGGCCGCTTTTCGGCGATTATCCGGAGCGTCTCCCGGAGAGCGAAAGGAAATGGATCGCTGAATGGTGGCCGGGCCGCGAAGAGCGCTGAGACAAAATAATCCGGCACCGGCACCCTGCCGGTCTGGGGCACAAAAAAAGAAAAAGTACCTTACTCGCAGGCACGAGTACGGCAAAGCCGCACGGAATGCCGGAGAGCGGGGCCCCCGGAAAGAGCCCCGAAGCTTTTGGCCGATACGGCCAAAAGACCCGAGGCCCGTGGCCGAAGGGTGGGATCTTTTTGGGGAATGGCGAAGCGCCCCGGTCGCCGGAGGCTACCGGCGCGAAGCGAAAGAGCTACACAAGCAAAATTGAAAATTTTGCCGCGTAGCGCCGAGGCGGAGTTGACCGAAAAGGTCAACTCGCCGGTCCGCCCGGAAGGGCGGACGCCCGCCTGATAAAAACCATGGGGCGCATGCTGTTATATCGTTTCCCGGGATTGGAGAGGCTCCGCCTCCGGCGCGAGCGGGTGAGTTGACCTCGCGGTCAACTCCACCGCTGGCGCTCATTGCCGAATTTGTTCGGCTGTTGAGCTGGTTGATGAGCACCAGCCCATGCCTCCGGCGGTTGGGGCGCTTCGCCCCCAAACCCCAGACCGGCAGGGTGCCGGTGCCGGGTAAGGTAATTCCGGCCGCTCCGCTCTTCTCTCCTGTACCGTCTCTGTACTTGAAATGCGGGAAAAATCCGTCGCGGCACCCGGTCCGGCATTGACAACGTCACGTTTCCATGTCAATGTATGATCGAGTTAGCATTTACCAAAATGAGGAGTGTCCCGATGAGAATTCCGTTCCTGCCGGTATTGTCCGCCTTCCTGCTCTGCGCCGGAACCTTCGCCGCCGATGTCGCCCCCGCCGCGGCAGCGCCGTCCCCCACCCTCTCCCGCGAACTCAACCTCATCGAATCGCGGATGCGCGAACGGCTGCTCGCCGCAACGCCGATATCGAAGGAAGACGCCCTCGCCCTCGTCGCCGCCCAGAAACCGGACGGAACCTTCAAAGGCGTCGATTACCAGGATGACAACCGCTCCAGCTGGAAAACCGCCGAACATCTCGGCAACACCCGCCGCCTCGCCCTCGTCTGGGCGTCACAGGGTCACCCGCTCTACCATGACAAGGCAGTCGGGGAAGCGGTGCGGAAAGCGGTCGCATGGTGGAGCACCAACCGTCCGCAAAGCTCGAACTGGTGGTGGAACGACATGTCGATTCCGCAGACCATGAGCGACATCCTCCTGCTCACCCCCGGCCTGTTCCCGGACGGCCCGGAACGGACCGCCGCCCTCGAAGTCTGCCGCCAGGCGAAATTCCTGCCGCGCTACACCGGCAACAACCGCGTCTTCGTCGCCTCCAACATCTTCCGCCGCGCGCTGCTGGAACACAACACAACCGACCTCGCCGAAGCCGCCGCCGCGCTCTCCGAAGAAGTCCGCATGGCCCCGACCGAAAACAAGACGGTCTGGGCGTTCGGCGGCATCCGCGCCGACGGCTGTTATCATCAGCACGGGCCGCAAATCCAGTTCGGCAACTACGGCGGCGAATTCTTTTCGAACATCGGCTACTGGTCGAATCTCTGGAAGGGAACGCCCTGGGAACTCTCGCCGGAGCAGTGGAACATCATGCGCCACCTCGCTTTCGACGGCTTCCAGTGGGTGCTCTGGAACGGGAAGATGGACCTCCTCGCCTGCGGCCGCCAGCTCGGACGCAACGCCGCCGAAAAAAAGGGCAAACGGGCGCTCGACGCCTTCACTCAGTTGAAGACCGCCGACCCCGGCCCGTCGCAGCCCTATGACGCGGTACTCGAACGCAATCAAGACGGGAAAAACACGCTGGTCGGCAACCGCCACTTCTGGAACTCCGACTACATGGTTCAGCGCCGCCCCGACTGGTACGCGACGGTGCGCATGAATTCGAAGCGGGTCCGCCCGATCGAGGACGACACCAATATGGACAACGCGCTCGGCCGCTACTTCTCCGACGGAGTCTGTCTCGTGATGCGTTCCGGCAACGAATACGACGGAGTCACCCCCTGCTGGAACTGGACGCGGCTGCCGGGGAGCACGCTGCCCGCGACTCCCGTCTACACCGCCGAGGAAAACAAGAAGCACGGCCGCACCGTCGGCGGCAAACCGCTGCGCTGGAGTTACAGCATCAAATCCCGCCGCATCGGTGAAACCGACTTTGTCGGCGGCGTCACCGACGGAACCCACGGCGTCGCGGTGTTCACCCAGAACGTCGACGGAGTGAAGGCGCAAAAGGGATATTTCTTCGATACCGGCGCGATTTACGAGCTCGGCAACGGCATCGATTCGACCAGCCCCTACCCGGTCGCCACGACGGTCAACTCCTGTCTACGCAACGGAGAGATCAAGCAGGGGGAGAACTGGTTCTGGCACGACGGCATCGGCTATCGCGGCGAGCAGATGAAGCTTGAAACCGGAATCCGCAAGGGCGACTGGCGCTATCTCGAAGGCGGACTGATGGAACCGATTGCCGCCGAGACGGACCTCTTCACGCTCTCCATCGACCACGGAATCAAGCCGGAGAACGCGGCCTACGCTTTCGTCATTCTGCCCGGCGCGACGCCGGAGGAGACGGCGAAGGGTGCGCCGGGAAAAGTGCTCTTTGCCACCGCGCAGCTTCAGGCGGTCGAATTCGCCGACGGGACGGTCGGGGCGATTTTTTACGAGCCGGGGAAACTCGGCACATTCGAGACCGACACGCCGGGAGTGTTCCTGATCGGGAAAGACCGGGTATACGCCGCCGACCCGACGGCGAAGCTCAAGTCGATGAAACTCAAGTGGAACGGCGTGGAGAAAACGGTCGAACTCCCCGAAGGCGAGATGGCCGGCTCCACCGTGAGCTGGGCGAAATAAGGCGGCGACAGCCGCCGTCGGCACCGGCAGGGTGCCGGTGCCGGATACTGAATTTTTGAAAAACCCCGCTTCGCTTTTTCAAGGCGCTTGCAAAGCGGGGAAGCAGTGATATAATAAACGAACAACCCGTTCCCGAAGAGTTCAACACAAGGAATTTCGAGATGGCAACCAAAGCGGCAGCGGAAAAGAAGGCGCCGGCGAAGAAGACTCCGGCGAAAAAAGCAACGGTCAAAGCGGCGGCGGTCAAAAAGCCCGCGGCGAAAAAAGCGGCTGCGGCACCGAAGAAACTTCGCGTGGCAATCATCGGCTGCGGCGGAATCAGCCACGCTCACATGGCCGCCTACAAGCAGATTCCGGACGTTGAACTGGTCGGCTTCTGCGACATCAATCCGGAACGCCTGACCGATTATCAGACAAAATACGGCGTCAAGCCGGAACAGTGTTTTGAGAAGTGGGACGATCTCTTCAAGAAGATCAAGCCGGAAGCGGTCGACATCTGCACCCCGAACGGCGTCCACTGTCCGGCCACGCTCGCCGCATTCGCCGCCGGCTGCCACGTCATGGTCGAGAAACCGATGGCGATGAGCCCCGCCGAGTGCGAAACCATGATCGCCGCCGGAAAGAAAGCCGGGAAACTGCTCGCGGTCGGCTTCCAGCACCGCTACAACTCCAAGACCGATTACCTGGTCAAGGCGCGCGATGAAGGCAAATTCGGCAAGATCATGTTCGTCAAGTGCCAGGCGCTCCGCCGCCGCGGCATTCCGAACTGGGGCGTCTTCGGCCGCAAGGATCTCCAGGGCGGCGGGCCGATGATCGACATCGGCGTCCACGTCGTCGAAATGGCCCACTTCTTCATGGGCTCTCCGAAACCGGTCGCCGCCACCGGCAACTGCTGGACCTACATGGGCGACAAGCCGAGCAACGTGATGAGCATGTGGCCCAACTGGGATTACAAAACCTACACCGTCGAAGACCTCGCCATCGGCCATATCCGGTTCGACAACGGCATGATCATGCAGATCGAATCGTCGTTCGCGGCCCACATCGACAAAGACGAGTGGAAGTTCGTCGCCATGGGCGAAAAGGGCGGCTGCGACTGGGACCCGCTCCAGATCTTCACCGACGACGCCGGCGCCATGGTCCACATCAAGCCGGACTACGTCGCGCCCGACTGGAACAAGGACTGGACCTATCTCTTCGCCCGCAAACTCCAGAACTGGGTGGACGGCGTCCTCAAGGGAACCCCGCTGCGCTCCTCCGGCGAAGAGGGCCTGGCCATTCAGAAGATTCTCGACGGCATCTACCGCTCCGCCGCGGAAGGCGGCAAGGAAGTGCCGATCAAGTAAGCATCGGTTCGCAGATTCCGCCGTTCCGGAGCCACGGCTTCCGGAACGGCGGATTTTTTTTACGGGACGGGCACCGGAGCAGATTCCGCGCCATACCAGTCGACCGTGGCGGCGTAGAGTTTCTTTCCGGCGGGAACCTTGACCCGGAGCGGCTCCCCGGCGACGGCGACGGGAAGCTCCCGCGGAGTGTCCCCGAACACCTTGTCATGGAGGTACCCCCGTGACGGGAAGGACTTCGGGCCCCAGTTGCTTTTGGCCGCCGCGGCCATGCGGCGGGTGGCGAGAATCGGGTCGAAATCAATGATCCGCTCGCCGCCGCGGCTGATGATTCCGCACAGGCGGCTGTTCTCCGGGCTCTCATTTTCCGCCAAAGCATAGAGGCGGATCGAATTCTGCTTTTCCGGCCACTCCGGGCAGCGGAGGGCGCCGTCGGCGGTTCTCTCCAGTTTCGGGGCGGGCAACTGCGGGTCCAGGCGGCGCTCCAGGTAGCGCGAATACTCGATGACCGAGGGCCAGTAGGAGGCCTTGGTGGCGATCTTGTCGACATCCTGCTGCTTGTACACGCCGTCCGGCAGGATGACATGGGTCAGGGCGTAGCGGAAGGCCGCCTTGACCGAGCGGTCGATCTCCTGTTGCAATTCGGGAGAGACGAACCGGCGGCAGGTCCGCAGCAGGCGGATTGCATTCATCGTGCTGCCCAGCTGACAGCCGGATTTCCCGGCGTCGGGAGTTTCGGTGAAATTGTAGGCCGCGGCCGACCAGGCGGCCAATTCTCCGTCTTTCGTCGATTGCAGTTTGAGCGTGGAGCGGACCATCTCTTCGGCATGGGGCATGGCGGCGGCCAGACAGCGGCGCGGGTCCGGCTGCGCCTCGGCGTCGTAGCGTTCGATCCCGAAGGAAAACAGCATGTCGGTGTAGTGAAAGGTGACGCTCATGCTCTGCGGGATCGCCTGCGTTCCCCAGAATCCGGTCCGCGGGTCCTGATCGGCGATGATCAGCCGGGCAAGTTCCTCCAGCCAGCCCTCTTCCATCGGCGGCAGCACATTCGCCTCCTTCGCCTGATGGTAGCGCATCGGGAAATACATGATGCCGTGGTTCATCTGGTCGAGATCGGTCTTCACGCTCTCTTTGAAATAGCGGCGCAGGCCGTCGATGGTGGTAAGGTCATAAGGCTGGCCGATCATTCCGGAAGAGGGACCGCGGAAAAAATTCCAGACGTACTTCGTCCCGAACGGCTTGGCGAAAAAGTGGAAGTTGATCGGTTCGTACCGGGGAAAGGCGGCGACGCTGCCGGTCGCCGGGTCCTGGCGTTCATCGCCCGAATAGGTGTTGGCCGCCTCGACCGGCTCGAAACGGAACCGGGCGAATTCCGCTTTGCCGCCATTGAGGTTCTCGATCAGCAGCCGCACCCGGGCTCCGGTGGGCGGAATGAACACGTCCCGGTAATAGCAGTGCCAGGGGAACGTTCCAACCGCTCCGTTGTGGGAGATGTTCTTGCTCAGGGTGCGGTCTTTGCCGTCCTTGATGACCACATAGAACTGCGGGGCGTCGTGATAGCTGTTGATCACCGGCCGGTCGCCGGTCTCGAATCCGCGCATCCAGTAGAAGAAGCGCAGGGTCTTTCCCCGGAATTTCTCCACGTCCAGCACGGTCGCCGAGAGAAGGCTTTCGCCTTTGAGGACTTCGAACGCACCGGTTTCGCAGCTGAGGTACGGGGTTTCGATCTTGACCGGAATTTGCTTTGCATCCGGAAACCGGGGTGAGAGCGGCGTGGCGAACTCGTCCACGATGCCGTGCATATAGGTTTCCCAGAGTTCCGCCGGGCGGTTGCTTTTGCGGTCTTCCGGCTTCGGCCGGTACGAATCGGCGGCCGCGGCCGTAAGCATGACGGCGGAGAGAAGGAACAACAACAGATGCGATTTCATAAAACGGTTCCCGATTTGTGCGATTTTTACTTGCGGAATGTCCACGCCGCCTGATATGCCTCCGACGCGGAGTCGGTCAACAGCCGGGGAGCCTTGGTCACATCGGCGTGAAGGTCGACATAGAGCATGCTGCCGCCGCCGGGGTGGGCGGTGACATCCGGCACCCGGGAATTCGCGTTGACCGAAGCCAGCGGCCACGGGAAGAAACGCCACGACCAGCGGGAAACGTCGTTCTGAATGTTGGAATCCCCCGCCAGATAGGTCTTCGACGGCTGCCGCACCAGGCTGTAATGGCGAATGTAGTCGGCCGAAACCGTCCCGTCATCGGCGATCGTCCCGGCGTTGGTGTTCATCGCATAGCTCTTCTCGCTCTTCTTCGCCGGGCAGATCAGCATGTTCGTCGATTTCTTGCTCGATACCTGATCGGCGGTAAACGCGGTCCTGAACCTCCAGATCCACCAGCTGGTGTCGACGCCGCTCGATCCGCAATAGACGGCGCAATAATAACGGTAGGAATCTTCATAAAAGGAGAGCCCGAGCCCGATCTGTTTGAAGTTGCCGAGACATTTCGCCTGTATCCCCTGGCTGCGCGCCTGATTCAACGCCGGCAGCAGCATCGAGGCGAGGATCGCGATGATCGCAATAACGACGAGAAGTTCGATCAGGGTGAATTGCTTTTTCATGAAAATCTCCGTTTTACTTTGCACTTACCAATTTCATGTTGCGGGGAAGGGCGCAACTGGAACGCATGACCAGTTGAGGGGTGAGCAGATGGGGTTCTTCGGGGCCGATTTCACCGGCGGACTGCCGTTTCAACAGGTCGACGGCGCGTTCTCCGATCGCAAAGCGGGACTCGGTGAGCATGCTGAATTTCGCCTCCTGTTTGAAATCCCCCCGGCCGCTCTCGCCCCAGAGGATCACCGAAAGATCCCCGGGGATGGCCCGCCGCGCCTCCTCGGCGTAGCGGAGAAACTCCTCCATATGGGTGTGAGAAACGATGACTGCGGTGGTTTCCGGCAGGAGCCGGAAACGGTCGGCGATCGCAATCCAGCTCTCCCGCGGCGGATACTCCAGCCGCAACAGGTGTTTCTCCGGTTCCGCGACGCCGTCGAAACGCAACTGGTCGAGAAACTCCTTCTGGCGGTTGACGAAAACCGGAGAATCGCGCTCCAGATCGAGCAGCATGATCTCGCGGTGGCCGATGCTGCGCAGGAAACGCATCGCCTGCCGGATCGCATCGCAATAGTCGCAGCTCAGGGGGATTCCTCCGGCGACCTGCCGGTTGATGCAGACCTGCGGAACCTGAAGCTGCCCGAGCTCCCCGATGACGGAAGAACACTCGGCGGGAGGCCGGTCCCAGATGATTCCGAGGAATTCCCCCTTCCGGTAGCGGAGTTTCAGCTTGTCGATCTCCTCGAAGCAGTCGGAGAGCTTGAGCTCCCAGTTCTGCAGATAGGCGCTGTTGGCCGCCCCGAGGATCAGGTTGCGGTTGAACTCCTTCTCCCGCAGCGGATTGCCGCTGTAATCCTCCAGCCGCAGCAGGATGGTGCGGGATTTGCCGTCGTCCGGGTCCATGACGAACGTTCCGCTGCGCGGCAGCCGGGCGATCAGCCCGTCGGCCTCCAGCCTCGCCAGCGCACTGCGCAGCGTCAAAAGCGCCACGCCCTGCTGACGGGCGAAGAGACTCTCGCGCGGCAGCTTGGTCCCGGCGGGATAAACCCCGGAACGAATCTGCGTGCTCAGCTCCTCGTAGATGAGATCACTCTTGCTCTTCAGCGAATCGGTTTCCATGATTCCGGGGCTCCATCTGCGTCATATATAATTCATTTTGATTTACTGCTGATTAATTATGGTGCAGAAAGCGCCCGTTGTCAAGAGCGGAGCCGAGAAAAATGCGATAAATTCACCATACAAGGCAATGACTCAGCCGTTTCGCATGGCCGATTCCGGCAATCAGGGAGTTGCCCGGATGGGGACAACGGGTTCCGGGACAGCGGGCGCTTTTTCTTTCAGCGTCAGGACGGCGATCTCCGGCGGACAGAAAAGACGCAGCGGAACGATGCTCGTGCCGATTCCGCGGGTGACGAAAACGGTGTTCCGCCCTTCCCTCACCAGACCGTAAGCGTAGCGGCGTCCGAGGCGGGAAGACATCACCACCGGCCCGTAAAACGGCAGCACGATCTGTCCGCCGTGGGTGTGCCCGGCCACCGCCAGCGCGACCGGCTCCGGCATGGAGGAGAAGATGTCCGGCGTATGAGTCATCACGATGCGCGGAAGGGAATCTTTCGACAGCAGCGCCTCCCACGCCTCCGGCGTCCGGGTCCAGGCATCGGAAGCGCCCGCCAGGCGGAAACGCTTCCCGTCGAATTCAAGCTCGACGCTCCGGTCATCAAGCAGTGGAATCCCCTTCGCCGCGAAGGCGCGGACGAACCCCTCCTTGCCCAGCCAGCGTTCGTGGTTGCCGAGCACGGCGTATACGCCGAGCGGCGCGGAAAGCCGGGAGAGCTCGCCTGCGATGGTCTCCGGCGTCGCGGCCTGATCCTGCCGGACCCCTGCCGCAAAATCGCCCGGCAGCAGAATCAGGTCCGGTTTTTCGGCGTTGACCGCATCGACGATCTTCCCCAGCCGTTCGACCGCTTCCGGCGTCGGGCCGATATGAAAATCCGCCACCACCGCCACCTTAAGCGGAGAAAGCGTCCATTCGGCCGAAGGGACGTCGAGCCGGGTGACCGTGATCCGCTTCGCCTCGTGGCGCATGTAGAAAATCATGGCCCCGACGAGCAGCGGCAACAACAGGACTCCGCAGCCGAAGCCGCGCAGGAACCAGCGTCCCCTCGTTCGTTTTTTCGGCATCCGTTCAGCGCCTCCCCGGTTTTTCCCAGCAGCGCCGGGCCGGATCGCTTCCTTTCGCGTTCCCGGAACGGCGTTTCTTGAGCACGCCGATCTGCTGGCGGCGTTCGGCGAGTCCGCGGTTGACCGGAATCGGCGTGCCGTCCGGCGCTTTGCCGGTGTAATACATCGCCCCGCCCATGGTCATCGGCAGCGGAATATAGTCCTGCACCTGCTGGAGGCTCCACTTGTGCTTGTCGAGAAAGTCGTCCACCGTCTTCATCTCCTTCTCGGAACAGCCGGGGAAGTTCGAGATGAAGAGCGGAATCAGATACTGCTCCTTGCCGCACTCGCGGCTGAGCTTGTCGAACACCTCCATGAACTTGTAGAAATCCTCCGCCGGGCTCTTGCGCATCAGCGAAAGCACCTTCGGATTGAGATGTTCGGGCGCGACCTTCATATGGCCGGAGACGTGATGGCGCACGATCTCTTCGAGCAGTTCCGGCTGGCGCAGCGCCAGGTCGAGACGGATTCCGGAATTGATGTAGAGGTGCTTCAGCTTGGGGTGTTTGCGCATCCGCCGCAACAGTTGGACCGTCTCCCGGCCGGTGCAGACGTAGCTGGAGCACGGCACCGGGTAAAGGCAGCTCGAGCGCTTGCACGTCTTGCAGCGTTCGAGATCGTAACGGCTCTGGAAAATATTCCCCGCCGCGCCGCCGACATCGCTGATCGTCCCTTTGAAATAGGGCTGTTCGGCGATCGTGTCGAGCTCGCGCATGATCGAATCCTCGCTGCGGCTCATCACATGCCGCCCCTGATGAATGACCAGCCCGCAGAAGGCGCAGCCGCCGGGGCAGCCGCGCACCGCCTGGATCGAATCTTTGATCGTCTCGTAGGCGGGAATCCGCCCCTTGTATTTCGGATGCGGCAGCCGGGCGTAGGGCAGTTCGTGAACATGGTCGAGCTCCTCCGGCTTCAGCGGCGCGGGCGGCGGCTCGACCACCAGCAGCCGGTCGCCGTAACGCTGCAACAGCCCGCGGCCGGACTGCCAGTTCATCTCGCGCTCGACGAGAATCGTCGCGGTCATCAGCGCGTCTTTGTTGGCGAGCATCTCCTCGTAATCCGGCAGATACAAATACCGGTCGGCGGGGTCGAACGCCTCCGCCGCCTTCTTGCCGAGCAGCCGGGCGGTTCCCGGAATGCCGTCGAGCGGCAACCCCTCGGCGAAGCGGCGGAACACCTCCGGCGTCGGGCGCTCGCCCATGCCGTAGGTCAGGATCTCCGCCTTGGAGTCGAAAAGCACCGTCGGCCGGATCTTGTCCTGCCAGTAGTCGTAATGCGCGATGCGGCGGAAGCTGGCCTCCAGCCCGCCGAGCTGAATCGGAATACCCGGAAACGCCTGCTTGACCAGTTGGGCGTAAACAGTGAGCGCGTGCGGCGGACGTTTGCCGATTTCGCCGTTCTCGCTGAAACAGTCGTCCTTGCGCAGACGGCGGCCGACGGTGTAGATGTTGACCATCGAATCCATGTTGCCCGAGGTGACGCCGACGCCGATGCGGGGGCGCCCCATAACCTTCAGTGCCTCGGGGTCCTTCCAGTCCGGCTGCGCGATGATGCCGACCCGGTAGCCGCAGTCAATCAGCAGCCGTCCGATGATCGAGACGCCGAAGGAGGGGTGGTCGACGTAACAGTCGCCGGTGACGAGCAGGATATCGAGCTCCTCGTAGCCGGCCCGTTCCATTTCGCGCCGCGTGGTGGGCAGGAATTCCGGCTGGACGGGTTTGTTCATCGCTCTCCGGCTTTCTGCATGATCCCGGAGTCGGGAATCGAACGGGGCGGAGTGAATCCCCCGCCGTTGCGGTTGGTGAAGGGAACCACCTGCGCGGCGCGGCTCTTCGGCGGATACAGTGAGCGGAGCGTCAGCACCTCCTTCGGCGCGAGTCCGACCAGCGTGGCGTCGAGCGCGAAAAGCAGCGTGTATTTCTCGCCCGGCGCGGCACGTTTGACCTCCCACACGTCGGCGTTGTAGTCGCCGTCGCCGACGCGGAGTGCGATACACGGATAGTCGCGCCCGAACGCGTCCAGCGCGTAGTCATGGATGGAGAGCCCGCGCCCCTCGGCGGGCTTCACCACCAGAGCCGCATAGACCAGCCGGGTGAAGTCGGCCGGAAACGCGAGCGGGTCCTCATTGACGATTTTCGGTTTGGCGGTCGAAAGCTCCGCCGCCAGCACCTCGCCGCTGCGGAACGGCAGCGTGGCGGCGGCCGCGGAAAAGGCGGCCGACATCGTAAACAGCAAAGCGGCGGTGAATCTCATCGTATTTGTCATTGCAGAAAGCTCCGGTTTTCATAAACTCCAAGTAACCAAGAGCCAATATAAGCCTGATTTCCCAAAAATCAAGGGAATCCGGGTTGAAAATTGCGCCCGGACGGAGTATCTTATCTACTCAGACAACAGAAGGCGCGGTTTCCCCGCGTCGAAAGCCCGCGGACACGATTCATCATGGAAATACCCGATCTCTCAGTCAAGCACCTCGGTACACCGACCATCCCTTCCCCGCTGACCGGTGTGAAATTCGTCTCCGAAGATGCCACGGTCATCTACGGTAAAGATGTCCGCGACGTGGAGGAAGAACTCAAGCAAACCGGCAAAATCAGCGCCTTTGAGGCGGCCGGGCCGCGCGAGAAAATCTACCACGACCCCTCGTGGACCCATGCCGCCATCCTCACCGCCGGCGGCCTCTGCCCCGGACTCAACGACGTCATCAAGGGGCTCACCCGCACCCTCATGCTGCGCTACAACGTGCCGATCGTCTTCGGCATCCGTTACGGCTACCAGGGGCTGAATCCGGCCTACGGCCACGAGCCGATGCTGCTCACCCCCGATTCGGTGGACGCCATCCACGAGGACGGCGGCACCGTGCTCGGCAGCTCGCGCGGACGGCAGGACGAGACGATCATGGTCGAAACGCTCAAGCGCATGAACATCAAACTGCTGTTCTGCATCGGCGGCGACGGCACGCTGCGCTGCGCCCACGACATCGCGCTCGAAGTCGAACGGCGCGGGCTCAACATCAGCGTCATCGGCATCCCCAAGACCATCGACAACGATATCAACTACATCGACAAGACCTTCGGCTTCGAAACCGCCGTCTACGCGACCGGCCCGGTGATCTCCGCCGCCCACAACGAGGCGAAGGGGGCCCCGAACGGCATCGGCCTCATCCACGTGATGGGCCGTGACTCCGGATTCATCGCCGCCTACGCCACGCTGGCCAACACCCACGTGAACTACTGCCTGATCCCGGAAGACCCGTTCTCGCTCTACGACGGCGAACACGCTTTGCTTCCCAGCCTCGAACGGCGGCTCAAACTGCGCAAACACGCGGTCATCATCGTCTCGGAAGGGGCCGGGCAGCACCTGTTCAAAGAGGATTCCGACAAACGCGACCAGTCGGGCAACATCCGCCACCACAACATCGGCGAATTCCTCCGCGACACCATCACCGAGTGGGGCAAAGAGAAGAATATCGACCTTACGGTCAAGTACTTCGACCCCTCCTATCTGATCCGCAGCCTGCCGTCGAACGGCACCGACTCGGTGTTCTGCGAAATGCTCGCCCAGCACGCCGTTCATTGCGCCATGGCCGGATGCACCGACGTGGTCATGGGCCACTGGAACGACCGCTTCACCTACGTGCCGATCCCGGTCGCGACCAGCTCGCGCAAAAAGATCGACATCGAATCCGGCCTCTGGGACAGCGTCAAATCCGCCACCTGGAAATACTGACCTTTTCGGAAAAGGGAGAAGGAGACGGGGGAAAGGGGAAGCACTTTTTTTCGCGTGAAAAAAAGTGCTTCCCCTTTCCCCCGAACCCCCATTCCTCTTTTCAAAAAAAACGGTATTCGGCGGACTGGTTCGGGCAGCAGCGGGATTTGGTCATGCAATGGCGGTTGAGCGGAAGAGTTTTTTGTCACGGCACCGGCAGCGGTGGAGTTGACCGCGAGGTCAACTCACCCGCCCGCGCCGAAGGCGGGGCCTCTCCTGCTCCGGAAATCGTTGGCAAACGTAGAGGCTGTGTTTTACGACAAGCGGTATTGTCCGTTAAGTCCGTTTTTGCGCCAACACCGATTGACAGGAGCGCAAACCGCGAGTATACTAGGAAGAAAGAAAATGGAGCGGGTGACCGGAGTCGAACCGGCGTCGCTAGCTTGGGAAGCTAGAGCATAACCGTTTTGCTACACCCGCAATTCGGAGTACAGAGTGAAATATAGCCGTTTATTGCAGAAATGCAAATTGGAAAAGGAAACAAGCATGAAAAAAACAATCGGATTCCTGGCGGTCTGTCTGGCGGTGTCGGTTCTGGCGGGATGCGCGACGAAGCGCCTGCCCTCCGAGGATCTCGAAGTTCCGCAGCTCTATCCGGAAGAGATTGCGATCTTGAAGAATCCGTCGATCTCTCCGAACAGCAAGGAGAAATACGACGCGATCAAGAGCCTGACCAAAAAGGTCGATTTCACCTTCACCCGCGAGGCGAAGACCATCAACGACCTGCTTTACTTCGGCGACGGCGTGTCCGACGCGACCGACCGTCCCGACCGGACGGTCACTTTCAACTATCAGTACGGCGATCATTACGTCCGGCTGGTCTTCGCGCTGTACGCGACCGTGGTGCTGCGCGCGGATGTGATTGAAAAGTAATTCGATGGAATCCGAAGACGTCCGTTTCATGCGGCTTGCGCTCCGGGAGGCCGAAGCGGCGGCGCGTTCCGGCGAGGTGCCGATCGGCGCGGTCGCCGTGGTTGCGGGGGAGGCCGTCGCCTTCGCCCGCAACCGGGTGGAGGAGAAGAAAAGCGCCGTCGCCCACGCCGAAATCGAGCTGCTCCATGCCCTGGAGGCCCTGCGCGGCGACTGGCGGATGGAAGACGTGACCGTCTATGTCACCAAGGAGCCCTGCCCGATGTGCGCCGGGGCGCTGGTCAACGCGCGCGCCGGGCGAATCGTCTACGGAGTGGGCGATCCGCGATTCGGCGGCTGTTCGGTGTTCGGCATTCCGGCCAGCCGGGGGGCGCTGTGGAATCCGGAAGTGACCGGCGGCGTCTGCGCGGCGGAGGCGGAGGCGCTGCTCTCCGGATTCTTCCGCGCCGCGCGCGAGGAACGCCGGAAACTGCCGGTGCGGATGTGCAACTCTTATGATCCGGACTACGCCGCGCTGCTGAATCCGCTGGTGCGCAATATCTTCGACTTCGATTTCGACTTCTGGTTCCGGCGCGGATTCTGGACGGAAAAATACGAAAGCTATTCCCTGACCGGCGAAGGACGGATGATCGCCCACGTCGGCGCGGCGCGCCAGAAGGTGCGGGTCGGCGGCAAAACGTTCCTGGCGCTCCAGCTCGGAGCGGTCGCCTGCATTCCGGAGGAGCGCGGCAACGGGCACGTCCGGCGGCTGATCGACAATATCCTGCGACGCTATCCCGGAACTCCGGTGTTCCTTTACGCCAACGATTCGGTGACCGGGTTCTACCCGAAATTCGGCTTCCGCCCGGCGGAGGAACGGATTCCGGTCGCCGAGGCGGTCATCGACAACGACATCGCGCCGGTCAGATGTGCGCCGGAAGAGCTGCGGGAGCTTGCCATGAAACGGCGGCGTCCGGCTTCGGACTTGTTCGACGTGCTTGACGGCGGCGAAATCCGCTGCTTTCATCTCTTCGGAGAATACGCAGACAAGCTCTACCGGCTGGCGCCGGGGCTCGCCGTCGCGGCGGAGCAGGAGGGGGATACCCTGAAGCTCGATGAAATCTTCGCGGAACACCCGGTCCACTGGCCGAAGGTGCGTAAATTGCTGCCATTCCGTGGGATAAAACGGGTGGAGTTCGGCTTTTCCCCTGACCGGTTCGGCGTCGAATTCGAATGGGAGACGCCGAAAAAAAGCGCCGGGCTTTTTCTCCGCGGCGACTGGGATCTGCCGGAACACTTCCGCATCCCGCTCTTCGCCCATACCTGAAAGAAACAGCGGACGGCCGACAACCCCAAAAAGTAAAATCCGGTACGCCCCGTCGGGCGCACCGGAATTGGAGGAGCCGTCTTTCGCCTAACCCCAAACACGAAGGATGTCTCCAAAAGTGAAGATACTTCACCCTTCGCGTTCTGTCAAGTCAATACGGACAGAAGTTTTTAATTGATACTGAATTACCAATCTTTCCAGAACTGCTTTCCGCCTTCGTAGGTGCGGTCCATCGGAATATTGTTCCGAAGCCGCATATCGGCACGGCCGTCCACATAAGAAACGCTGGCGCCCTGACCGTTGCGATGCCGCCAGAAGGCGCCGGTACCCTGGTAGGCATAGCCCACTTTCGAGCAGCTCATATCCGCCCAGTCGTACCCGGCTTTGTCGATGTCCATGAAGAGCATCCGACCGCTGGGGTACTTGACTTTCGAAGCCTTGTTCACCGGGTAGTTCCTCGGGTCGTAGTTGCCGTGGTTTTCGTTCATCCCGTAATGGCGGGAACCGTACCTCTGGGTTGATCCGAAGGATGTTTGCGACGGACAACCGAAAATTCCCCGGGGTCTCCCCTTTGCATTGTCCCAATGCTTGAAGTCGGTCAGATTCCCGCCGTTCTGGAGGACATAAAAGGCATCCTGCCATTTGCCATGTCCGCCCCAGGAGGTAGTGCCCTTCTCCAAAAGACCGTTGTACTTGGGGAACATTCCGGCATTGCCGTCGATGTACATCTGCGAAAGCGTACCGACCTGCTTCATGTTGGAAACACACGAAGTATCGCGCGCCCTGCCCCGCGCCTGGGTCAGCGCGGGGAGCAGCATCGAGGCGAGAATCGCGATGATCGCGATCACGACCAGAAGTTCAATCAGCGTGAAATTACGTTGCAACGGCTTCATTCTCCTACGTCCCCCTTGTGTATGGTTTTTCAATTGCTCGGAACTGTTCCGGTGACACCCTGCTGATAAGTCTCGAACGCGTTGAACGCGGTGTTGTTCGGCGCGGTGTTCGCCCCGTTGATGTAGTAGGGCCGACGGACTTCCGCCGCATGCCCGTCCACAAAGAGGGTACCGCCCGTATTGCCATGCGCGCCGAGGCGCGACAGATTGCCGAAGCTGGTGGAAGGACCGTTCGACATCGGCCGGAAGAAAATCTGGTCATTCCGGTTGCCGGAAACATTGTCCAGCGTGTCCATCAGCAGGATTTTTTTCGACATATCCTTTATATTGCTGATTTTGCGGCTGCTCTTGGAAGTCGTGTTGAGGAAGAGATAGCCGTTCAGCCACTTGCTGCAATAGAACGGAGTTCCCCATACGGCGTTTCTCGGAATGCGCGGGCATTCCCATAACTGGTTGACCGTCTCCCATTTCGTCGCGCTCGCCTTGCTGAGATAAGGCGCCAGCGCCTGAGGAACCGTGCCGCCCGAATAACCGAAGTTCGCCGCGGAGTTCGAAACTCCGGGAGCATAGGGCAGGAAGCCGCTGTAATCCGGGGTGTACATGGTGACGCCGGTGCCGAGCTGCTTGGTCCGGCTGATGCACTCGATGTTCTTCGCCCGGTCCCGCGCCTGGGTCAGCGCCGGGAGCAGCATCGCGGCGAGGATGGCGATGATCGCGATCACGACCAACAATTCTATCAGTGTAAAAGTCTTTTTCATCTGTCTTCCCTCCTCTTTATTTCATGGAGTTGACAAGTTTGCCATTCACCCGGTATGGATACATATTTTCGCCGACCTCGCGCGCCGCCCGCGTCATCTCCGGATACGGAGTGTCGGCGACATCGACGAAACCGATCTGATACCCCTCCCCGTCCCAACGGCCGGTCAGCGGCTGGTCGCGGAACTGGAAGTAGTGGGCGCCGACGAAGTTCGGGTGAACCAGCGCCCCCTGCAGATACCGCGTATAGGACGTTGCGCGCTCTTCCTGCCCCCACACCGGAGCGAGACTGTCCGAAAACATCCCGCGGTCGTAGGTTCCGAAGTGGAACTCGCCGATCAGGACCGGCTTGTCCGGGTAGTCGTTTCCGTTCATATTGTTCACACTGTTGGTGTAGGTATTGACGCTGACCACGTCGCAGTATTTCATGGCGCTCCTGCGGGCATTTTCCGACTGACGGAATCCGACGAAACGGCAACCGAGATAGAGCCGATGCGGCGCGACCGACTTGATGCCCTTGGCGCAGGTCGCAAAGTAACGGTCGATGAACTTCGCGAGGAACGCGTCGGCGTCCTTGCGGAACTCCTTGCCTTTCGGGCTGGTTTTATTCTCGGCGACCTGCTTCCAGTCGGCGAAATCGGTTTCCCAGGCGGCGTTGAGCTTGGCGACCTCGCCGTACTTGGCCTTGAGGTCTTTGACGAATTCCACCTTAGCAGGCTGCGCGGGTTCGGATTTGAGCACACCGCCCAGAATCCGGTCGAACTGGAGCTCGTTGTCGATGAAGTACCCGATGCACATCGGGTCGTCGATCGACTTGCGGACGAGCTCGTCCACCTTGGCACGGTCGCGCAGGACGTTGCCCATCTTCACCTCGAATTCCGGATCGAAGACATCGTAGAACTTCACGACCGGCAGCCGCGGCATCCCCTTGGCGAGATCGGTAAGCGGCATCGTATAAGGCATTTTCCCCATCAGCATAAGGTCGTTCGCGCCCCAGTTGCCGATCGTGTTGATGCCCCAGGCGCGGAGCCGCTCGACCATCACGTTGTAGAAGTCGGGCGCATAATCCTTTTTGCCGTACTTGATTTCCAGATTCCAGCCGGTGAAGGGAACCACGCCGTCGGCGGGGACTTCGTGCGAGAACCACTTCTCGTGCCCGGCGCCCTTGGTGGCGTCGGTGAAGGTGCGCAGCACGTCGATGCCGGTCGACCAGAAGAGACGCCCTTCGGGATCGACGAAGTACCACTTGCCCTTGTATTTCCCGGTGCGAAAATTCCCGGTCGCCTCAAGCTGCGGCCCGTTCTTCCAGCCGCCGAAGCGGTCCCATTCGACCGGAGCGGCGGTCGTGGCGAGCTCGGAAAGTTCCCGCTTGTGCTCTTCCTTCAACTGCGCGTCGGAGTGAATTTTCTCCGGCCAGTCGCTGTGCTTGTACTGACCGTATTTATCGATGAAGGGGAAGTACTTGTCCCCGAGACCGGTGATCTTTTTATCGGTTTCCGGCTCGCCTTCGAGCCGGAGATTGGAGAGACGGCAATTGATCAGCCCCTTCTGCTGATGCGCTTCGAACGCCCACTGCATCTTGAACTCGATCGAATTGATCTTCGACGTATCGAGCGGACGGCGGAGATTCCTGCCCTCTTCCGGCGCGGTGAAGAGCGCCGCGTGGGGCAGATAGATGCGCATCGTGCGCGTCTCGCCGGGGTTGAGCCCGATGCCGGTGTTCACCTCGCGGAGCGGGAGGTCGACGTGGCTGGAACTGCCTTTCGCCTTGCCGCTGGAGATGTGCATGGTCAGCCGCAGCTGATGATCCTTCGACAGATTCTCGACATCGACGGCGAGGTATTTCGCCTTCGAAAAATCGAACTTCTGCCCGGCGGGCGGATTGATCCGCAGCCCGGAATCCCATTCCGCAGTATCGGACTTGAGCAGAATACCGTCCGCGGTCTGCTCGACCGAGGCGTGATACCTGGCTTCGAGCTGATCTTTGGCCGGCTGCAACTCCTCCGCCGGCAGACATGCGGCGCAGAGAAGCAGAACTGCGGGAACCCATTGTTTAATAGAATACATCTTAGCACTTTCCTCTTAATTTGGCGATAAGTTGTCTTTTGATGTACAAGTCCGTTACACCATCTGAAATCGTTTTATCTGATTGTAGAGACTGAATTCCGTTCGATCAGCTTGGGTGAAAGTTCGATTTTCCGGAGGATTTCACACTCCCCCTGCATAACGAGGTCGACTGCGATTTCGGCCATCTCATGGAGCGGAATCGCGATGGTGGTAAGCGACGGGCGCTGGAATTCGGAGATGCCGGGGTTTTCCGACCCGAGCAGCGAGATGTCTTCCGGCACCCGCTTGCCGGCCAACTCCTGGATCAGCCAGTTGATTTCGAGCGCCCGCATGTCCTCACCGGGGACCCAGACGGCGGTACAGCCGAAGTCGATCAACTGCTTGACCGCCAGATGGAGCGGCTCTTTGCTGGAGAGATCGATGAGATTCCTGACTGGGTCGATCCCCGCCTCCCGCATTTTCATGCTGACGCCTTCGGCGCGTCCGCACCCGGTGTAATCCATATCATGAATGACGGCGATTTTGCGGTGTCCCTTGCCGATCAGGTACTCCCCGGCGAGCTTGCCGGTGGCGTAGCAGTTCGGAAAGACCGTGTGACACCAGGACGACTGGTTTTCGCTGAACCATACCATCGGAATGTTGTGGATTCGCTTGAGGATATCGATGGTACGGTCTTCCCAGGCGATGCCGATGACGCCGTCGAACCAGCAGTCGGCGAGATTGCCGATGCGATCCTCGGTGATCATGGTGATTCCGGCATCCATCCGGGAAAGCGCGTAGCAGATATGCTGCGTCAGGGTATTGACATAACCGCCCATAACGGTGTTGTGGGGCGGCTCGGTGACGATGGCGACCTGCTTGCTGCGGACGCCGACGCGGGGACGGAAGCCGAGTTCACGCGCCGCGGAAAGAACCCGGCTGCGGGTTTCCGACGGAATCAGCGAACTGTTGTTGAATACCCTGCTTACCGTACCGGTGGACACCTGCGCCCGGGAGGCGACCTGCGCCAGGACTCCCGAAGCCGCGGTGTTGCTTTTTACTCTGTTGCCCGCCATATTTCCACCCGATCCATTGCTTTGATTGGTTCTGTTTTCCGATTATATTATACCAAATTCTCATGCAAAAGTCAATAGGGGCAAAGCAATTTTTTTGTTTTTTATGCAATTCTTGCATCAATCAGGTAAGTTTTACACTCACAAAGTGAGAAAACGAGGAGTTCGACCGAGAGAAAAGCGGGGAAAACCGGGAAAAGAGTTTGCACAACCGACAGGAAAGGATTATATTGAGAAGTGATTTGCCGACTTAGCTCAGATGGCTAGAGCGGTTGACTTGTAATCAGCAGGTCGTCGGTTCGATTCCGACAGTCGGCTCCACTTTTTCCCCTCAAAATCGCCGGATCGAAAAAGGAGCTCCCCTATGGCAATCGTAAACCGGCCTCACCGGGAAGAGTTGTGGGGAATCAGTTCCGACGTGCTCTGCCATTCGAAAACCCACAAGGAGTGCTGGCTGCCGCATGAGGCGGAGGCATTGCCGGTCTGGCCGGAGTTTGTCGGCAGCGTGGTTTATCAGAAGAACGGCTACGTCGAACACAACTCCTATTACCTCTACGCATTCGAACTGCCCCTGGAGGGAACTTTGCGGCTCATTGAGCGCGACAGCGAGACGATGATTGAGCCCGGAATGGTCGGAATCATCCACCGCGGAGAGGATTCCCGGCTGGATACGCAGGAGGAAAACGGCTGCCGGAAACTGGCGGTCGGAATGCGCGGAGTCGCGCTCGGAAGCATCATCGCCGCAGCGGGGCTCTCCGGCAGACTGGCCGTCCGCGCCCGGGACCCGGAGAAACTGTTCGGCCTGGTGCTGCGGCTCGAATCTCTGCTCGGATTGAGACAGCCTGCCGACATCCCGGCGATCGCCGGAATCGGCATGGAATTCCTGACCGAACTGGCGCTCTCCGTGGCGGCTCCGCAGGATGAACGGCTGCGGGAGGCGCTCAATCTGTTCGCCATCAACATCCCCAATCACTGCCCGGTCAGCCGGATCGCGGAATCACTTCACATCAGTCCCTCCACCCTCGGCCGGATCTTCCGCCGGGAATTCGGCAAATCGCCGCAGGCCTATTTCCGGGACCTCCGCATGGAAACCGCCAAGGGACTGCTCGCCGACCCGTCGCTGCCGGTCAAGCATGTCGCGTCCCAGACCGGATTCTCCGACATCTTCTCCTTCTCCCGCGAATTCCGCAAAACAACCGGATTTTCGCCGCGGGAATTCCGTCGCCGCATTCTCAACGGGGAATCGGCTTTTCGGTGATTCGATCGATCCGGATAAATTTTTGCCCGATTTTGCCAAGCAATCCGGTTTGCAGCGCTTCCTTGGACTCTTTTTTTCTTGTATAATAAAAGCATACATGAAACCGGAAAGGAGTTGGCCGATGAAGAAGTTTTTTACGCTGATTGAACTGTTGATCGTGATCGCGATCATAGCCATTCTCGCTTCGATGCTGCTGCCGGCGTTGAATCAGGCACGGGAACGCGGCAGGTGCGCCTCGTGCGTGGGCAATCTGAAATCGCTCGGAATGACGGTCAGCATGTATGCGGCCGACAGCCGGGGATTCCTGCCCGCATGCAGTCCGACCGATACCAACACCTGGGTCCATCAGCTCAAACGCAACACCCAGTCGCTGACCAACAAGCAGTTCCTCTGCCCGGGCAATACCGCGCTGCGCTCCGCCTGGATCGAGAGCCCGGTCAATTTCTGGAACACGGCGGCGAATCCGCAGTCCACCGAGTACGGCTTCAACCTCGGCATCGCCAACCCGTATAGCCCGGTCACTTACATCAAGATCGCCAAGGTGAAGAACCATTCGTCGAAAGTGTTCCTGATGGATTCGGTTTCAAACGGAAACCTGACCAATCCCGGCAACACCGCCGGGAAGTGGAGGATTTCGCCGACCAACTATATCGGCAACTGGCAGACCGACGGCGGCTGGGGCCGCCCGGCCGCCATGCGCCATGCGCGGACCGTCAATGTGCTTTACGCCGATTTCCATGTCTCCGGAACGGCGGTTCCGCCGCAGGCCGATCCGTTCAACATCACACCGTTCCGCTGGCTCGGGGAGAGAGAAACCTGCCAGATGTACGGGCTGAAATAGGAGAATGACTGTGAAGAAAGCTGGAATCGCGGCGGCGCTGCTGTCGCTGGCCGCCGCATTGAGCGCAGCGGAACTATCGATCGCAGGGTTTCTGACCGATCCCGGATTCGAGAAGAAGCACGAACCGAACGCTCAAATCAACGCGCCCGGAGCCGGAACCCTCAACGGCTGGAGCGCCTTCCCGGAAAAATCGAATCCCTGGACTTTCGTCGGCTACACGGAGAAAGGCGGTTCCACCACGCCCGACCGCCTGCCCGCGCTGGAACCGGCCGAGGGAAACAGCTATCTGCGGATGTTCACCTTCAAGTCGAGCAGCTGGCTCGCGTTGAAATCGCCGGAGTTCCCGGTAAAAGCAGGAAACGTCTACTCGGTCGCGTTCGATGTCGCCGTCGACCGGAGCGCTCCGATGGCGAAGCTCCAGCTTTTCCTCGAGATGAAAGGGAAGCGTTACTGCACTGTGGATTACAATCTGCTTCAGCTCAAGGCGGGCTGGAACACATTGGTCTATCGCGTCGCCTACGACGGACCGGACGGCAACGCACGGCTGGCGGTCCGCTGCGAACGCGAGAACAACGCGCCGGGCGGTTCGCTGAACTTCGACCACTTCCGTCCGGCAAAAGCCGGTGACGGCGAGACGGAACAAGCGGCAGACCGTTCCGAGACGGGCGGGCTCATGGTCGCACTGCCGTTCGACAGCTCCCCGCTCCCGATCCGGATCGCAACGCTGCGGCAGAATACGCCGCGCGATTTCCGGCTCGGGGTCCCCGCCGGTCGCTACCATCTTCTGGTCAAGGTGAAATCCTCGGACCGTTCCGGCAATGAGGGCGATTCCATGTTCGGCGGTTACAACTACCTGATGCCGGAAAACACCTACTCGTTCCGGCTCGACGGCCGGGCGCTCCTCCCCGCCATCAGCGGACGCATGGCGGAAGCGGTCGGGCGCGACGCGGCGGGGAATGTGACCTGCTCCGGCTGGCTCTCGTTCCGCGACCCGGTCACCGTCGGCCCGGACTCCACTCTCGCCGTCAGTTGCTCGAAAGTTGATGGATTCGTCGCCCGGATCGTTTTGCTGAACGAGACGGAGTGGAAAGCCGAGCAGCTTCGCATGTCCAACCTCTTCCACTCGCCTCCGGGCAGCGGATTCGGAAACGCCTGGGCCGCCACCGTCGAGCGCCCGGAACTGGTTTATCCGGTCGATTCGCTGCGGGATTTCCTGGACGGGCTGAAGACCTTCCGCTCCCGCGGGGAGTCCGGCCCGGAACTCGCCCGGCTGCAGGAAGAGGGGGAGACGCTGGCGGCACGGGCCGCGGCCTTCCTCCCCCGCGAAGCGACTCCGGAAACCGCGAAGGAAGGAGCGGCGACCGCCGCCGCCTGGGAAGCGTACCGGAAGCACCTGTTTTCAGCATTCGCCTCAATCTTCCCCGCCGGAATCGAAGCGCAGCTCTCCGCCGTCGATGCCGTCGTAGCAAAGGCCAACGTGCAATGCCATGCCGGGCGGGAGGCGGATTTCCATGCCGGGATCGCACGCCGGTATCTGGAGACGGCACGGCAGGAACTGCGGGAATTTCCCGCCGGCGCGGTCCAGGATTTCACCTTTTTCACCCGGCTCCTCACCAATCTCGACAATGGCGCGCATGCGCTCGGCCGGGCGCAGAAATTCGCGGAACAGCCGCAGGCGACGGTCGAATTTCCGCAGTTCTTCGTCAAACGGGACCCGGCGCTGCCGGAATTCCGGCCCGGCGGAACCGAACGGCTGCTGCTCTCCGGAATCTGGCAGTTCGCGCCGGGGAAGCCAGATGTTCTGCCGAGCAGGTGGATGGACGTTCCGATTCCGAACGATTCGCCGTTCGTGTTCTACAATCCGGCGAATATTTCCGATGCGGAATTCGGGCAGGCCGCCGGCGCCTACTGGCACACCGCCGGATTGCGCGATCTCTGGTTCCAGACCTCGTTCACCGTTCCCGCCGGTTGGAACGGCGGACGGCTTTTCCTAAAATTCGACGAAGTCATGATGAATGCCGAAGTGTTCGTGAACGGGCGGTTCGCGGGCAGCCACTGCGGCGGACTGATCCCGTTCGAACTGGATGTCACGAAACTGGCGGTCCCGGGGCGACTCAATCACCTGCTCGTCCTCGTCTCCTCCGCCGAGAAGGTCGCCATGGGGGAGCCGTCGGATGTGCCGCGCCATCACAAATTGAAAGCGCACTATCTCTACCCGGTCACCGAGTCGCACGTTTACGGGCTGCGGATTTCCGGCGACGTCGAGCTGCTGGTCAAACCGCCGGTGCGGGCCGAGGATGTCTACGTCCGTACTTCGCTGCGTGACGGAACGATCGCCGTGCGAACCACGCTGGTCAACGACGGCCCGGTTGCGATCGAAGCGCAACTGAAAACCGAAGTGCGGAACGGCGCGGACAAAGTACTCGCGCTGCCGGAGCGGAGCGTCGCACTCGCCCCGGGCGAATCCCGGACGGTGGAAACCCGTGCCCCGTTCCCGCATCCGAACCCCTGGGGCATCGGCGGCGAATACGGCGACCCGCACAACCGCTATACGCTGGCCTCGACCGTCGTCGCGGACGGAAAGAGCGCCACGGAGTATACGCCTTTCGCCTTCCGTGAGATGGAAATCCGCGGACGCAAGCTCTTCCTGAACGGAAAGGAGCTCGCTCTCCAGGGCAGCTCGACCACGGTCGCCGAGCGCGTCACGGTGCTCAACAACAAAGAGTCGGAACTCTACATGAACCGGGCGCGCAAGGAGGCGAACATCAATTTCCTCCGCTACCACCGTTTCAACCTCCAGAACTGGCTGGTCGCCGCCTGCGACGACGCCGGAATCCTCGCGGAAGGGGAAGGCCCCTGGTGGGGACTGTTCGCACCGACCGACATCAACGGCAAGGACAATTACGACGATCCGGTCTGGCTTGAGAACTGCCGGGAATATTACGTGAAAGTCATGCGCAAATTCCGCAATGCGCCGTCGATGCTGTTCTTCTCGCTCGAAAACGAGACGCTGAGCGCGGAGAATGCCCGCACCATCGCCCGGTTCCGCGAATGGGCGAAGGCCGAAGCGCCGCACCTGATCCTGATGAACCACTCTCACGCCTCGGCGACGCTGCCGGAGGCTCCGGTTGCGGTTCTCCACGATTACGATCTCGGCACCGCGCGAGTCGCGGAATACTCCGGCCTGGCGAAGAAACCGGTGGTGATCGGGGAGTTCTGGAATCCGGAAGTTTCGCGGGCAATCCAGGACGAACGGCAGGCGCGCGGCGCGGAACGGCTGATGCGCATGTGGCTCGACCGGACAATCCGCGCCTACCGGAAAGCCGGGGCGGACGGCGTGATGCCGTACACCTTCACCGGACTCGGCGGCATTTCGACCAAACGCGACACCACGACTTGCGGGCCGTGGAGCAATCTCTACATGGCGCAGCCGCAGACGGTATTCGCCCTGCCCGTCGCCTGGCCCGCGAATTCCGGCGGCGGTGGAATCCACGCCGAAAAGATCTGGCTCGACCGCATGACCATGCGCCGCCCGGTCAACTTCTTCGATCCGGAACGGCCCGCCTACACGCCCTCCGAGGTGGGACAGGCGTACCGGGATACCTTCGGCCCGGTGCCGCTGGACCCGATCCGGCGTTCGCCGGAGCTGCTGGTCGAGGCGACGGACGGCGGACGGCCGCTCGCCGGAATCAACGTCTTCGCCCAAAGCGCCGACACCGGCCGCCGCGCGGTCAAAACCGACGCGCAGGGACGGGCGTGGTTCCTCTTCGACATGCCGGGAACCTATGAAATCACGCTCGAAGCGGACGGAAAACCGCGGCAGAAGACGGTGAAACTCGACTGTCTGCCGCTCGGCCGCCCGGGCTGGGAGTACCTGCCGCGCCTGCGGTTCGACGCCGCCGCCGGGACCGCGGAATTCATCCCCGGGCAAACCCTGCCGGAAGTGTCGGCCGTCAAGACGGAAACCGGAAAAAAGACGGCGGCGCTCCGCCCGGACAAATCCGTTTACGCAAACCGTCCGGCGGTAGGGCCGGACGGCTTCATCCGCCGCTGGCTGGTGCTCGGCCCGTTCCCCAATTACGGCAGCCGGACGAACCGGGAGCCCAACGGCCTCGGCCATGATTTCCTGGGCGGCGAAGCGGAGATTCTGCCCGCACTCGACCTGCCGCCGGTCAAGGCCGAATTCAAACGCAATCCCGAGGCGTTCTGGAAGCCGGGAACGCTGGAACTCCGCTGGGACTGGCTGACGTCCGCCGGGGACAAAGTCGATCTTACCGGGGCGTTCCTGCTGGACCGCCCCGGACTGGACGGAATCATCCAATATATCTTCGGCTACGCCGCGTGCTATGTCCGGAGCGACGCCGACCGCGAGGCCGAGCTCACCATCGGCAGCGACGACGGGTTCAAGATCTGGCTGAACCACCGGCCGGTCGGCGAATTGCGGGCATACCGCGGCTGCAAGCCCGACGAGAACCGGTTCCGGGTGAAACTCCGAAAGGGGTGGAATCCGTTGCTGGTCAAGATCGAGCAGGAGACCGGCGGCTACGAGTTCGCGCTCCGCTTCCTCACCCCCGACGGGAAGCCGCTGCGGCTGGAGACGAGCCTGACGCCCCCGGCGGCGGCAAAGAGCGGCGTGATCCGGGACTGGATGCTTCTCGGCCCCTTCCCCAACGCCGGAACGCGTCCGGCCTGCGTCGGGCTCGCCGCCGATTTTCTCGGGGATGAGGCGAAAATCCATCCCGACGACCGGGAACACCGGGCCGAATTCCCCGCCTACGAGAAGGCTTACTATTCGGCCGGAACGGTGATGAACCGCTGGAAGGCGTACCGTGCGCCGGAGGACGGAACGGTCGATCTCGGCGAAGCGCTGCTCCGCCCGGACCATCCGGGACTCGACGTTTCGCCGCTCCAATACGTGGCTGCCTACGCCGCCGCGACGGTGAACGCGCCCGAGGCAGGAGAGTACGAACTGCGGCTCTCCTCCTTCAACGGAGTCCGGGTCCGGGTCAACGGAAAACTGGTGATCGACGACGAACGCCGCACCTTCAACCGCGACCCGAATTCGCCGGTCCTGCCGCCTTCGTTCCGCAAGGAGGCGACGTGCAAAATCCGGCTGCAGCAGGGAGAAAACACGATTCTGGTCAAAGCCGACGTCGATTACGGCCCGTTCGATTTCACCTTGACGCTGATCCCGCCCGAAGGATAAGCGCCGGGGGCCTTTTTGAATTTTCCCGGTGTCCCCCGCTCCTGGCGGCAGATCCGGGAAAATAGTGATGGTCCTCGTAGCCGACGCGGAACGCCGCCTCCAGAATCCGGATCGGGGCGATCATCTCGTTCAACCCGGCGTGGCGGCGATGGCAGCGGACCGATTGTCCCGTCGATGCGATGAGTTCATCTTGTCATCGCTCCGGTCTGCTGCCGGAATCGAGAAATACGGCGCTGCCGAGCGGGGAAAGCGTGAGGCGTGCTTCTCCGGTTTCGGAGAAATTCAACTCTTCTCCACCGTAAATACAGCGGCAGCACCTTGACCGGCGGGAATCCGAACGGATTGTCGCTTCCACTTCGGATTCGGAGTGGTTTGCAATCAGAAGCAGTTCTCCGCCGCCGGGCAGCCGCATGGAGCGCAGACGCAATGCGTCGGGGGCATCGAACGAAGCCGCAACCCCCGCTTCGGCGGCGATGGAGAGAATCAGCTCCATCGCGTCGGCAATGAATTGCGCGTTGCCGTCCTTCTCGCGGAAATCATCGCCGATGCCGGAGGTTCCGGTGCAGAGGTTGCCCAGCGCCACGCCGGAGAGAAAAGCCCGGCCGCCGCCGGCGCGGCGCTCCGAAATCACGATCTCTCCCGCGTCGTTCACCGCGAAAGGACGCACGTCATCTTTGACCGCGCTCCAAGTCTCCCACGAGGAAATCGCGTGAAGCCGGAAACGCTTTTCGTCCCGCCTCAACGTGATTCGCTCCCGGTTTCCGCTCCGGCAATGCTCTTCGACCACGCCGAAAAGCTCCCGAAGCCCCGCTCCCGGGACGCATTCGGAAAGCCGCATCGCCTCGTCCCACGATCCGGTCAGGGGGTCGGCGAGCAGATTGCCGCCCTGTTCCACATAGGCGGTCAAAAGGTCGCCCTGCTCCCGGGAAAGCGTGATTCCGGCCGGAAGCACCACGAGCTTATAACGGGAGAGCGCATCCGGATCGATTCGCTCCGCGTGAAGGATGTCAACCGGAATGTTCCGGCGATAGAACACATCATAATATCCGCCGAGCGCATTGCCGGCAAACAGGTTGTCGCGGTGCATCGTCCAGTCCAGGAGGAACGCGCGCGGGGAGAAGAGGAGCGCGACTTCCGCGTCCGGAACTTCGGCTTCGAGAAATGCCGTCTCATTGCGGGTGATCGCCCGCGCAATTTCCGCCGCCTTTTCCGCCCGCACGCTGGGAACGCCGCCGCGGTCGGCGAGTCCGAGATGGCCGGATTCGTTGCCGAAACGTTCCGGGCGGAACTGCCAGAAGAGCAGCCCCCGTGCGCCGTGGAAAATCGACTCCCAGCACCAGATGGAGAACAACTCCGGAGAAGGCGGCGTGCGGAATGCGTTCCCGTCCCCGTAGGAACTCGCGCCGAGTTCCGACTGCCAGAACTCCTTGCCCGCCGCCGCCGACCGGGTGGAATCCATGCTCTGCGCCAGCCGGGCGGTCGCTTCGATGGAATCGGGAAAGCCGCTGCATCCCCAGGAGTCCACCGGCCCGGCATTGCGCCAGTCGTCGAAAGGCATGGCGCCGAGATGTCCGCAGCAACTGCTGCCGCCGCCCCAGGCATGGGCGATCACCGGACGCGAGGTGTGACGGCGGATGACTGCGGCGCGGCGTTCCACCAGCCCGGCGATGTTCACCATGGCGAACTCCCGGAAATCGACCCAGTCGCCGAAGCCGAAACGCCAGGTGGGAGGCCGGACGCTCTCCCAGCAATCGAAGCGTTTCCCCCACGCGTCTTCCAGCGCGTCGAGGCTGCCGTACTTGCTCTTGAGGTAGTCGCGGAACGCCCGGCGGGAGGCGTCGCAGTAGCAGAAAATCCCTTCCTGGCGGGTGAAATCGACCCAGAGATGCGGTTCGTTGATCGGCTCGAAGGCGAAGGCGCGGTCGCCGATGCGCCGGGTGACTTCGGAGAGGAAGCGTTCCTCGATCGCCTGCACTTCCGGGTGATCCGGGCAAAGTCCCGGCCAGCCGCCTGAGGGCGTATTCGCTCGCGCCGAAGGCTCGAACGGCCGGCCGTCCTGCCCGACGTACCAGTATTGACGGTACCTGGCGGCCGCCCATTCCGGGATGGCATGAAGATGAAAGAGAAAGATGATGCGAAGACCTCTCTTTTCCGCCAGGGCAAGCAAGGTTTCAATCGATTCGAAGTCGATTTCCCCCTCTTTCGGCTCCAGATATCCCCAGACCAGCCAGACTCGGACGGTGTTGAACCCCAGGGCCGCAATCGTGTCGAAATCGTGCGCCCACTCGCTCCGGGCGGGGGAAGCTCCGCGCAGGTATTGCGTGCCGAATACAAAACGTTCCATCTCGATATTCCTTTTCTGTTTGCAATATTCAAGGAGTCGCGCTAATAGTATAGCACAGCTGCATTTCCCGAAGGGATGGGAAATGCAGAAAAGATGGTGTGCTGATTTTTTCAACGGGGTTTTGCGATGAGACTCACGGCGGCGAATCGACTGGGGGAATCCGGCTATCACGTCCATGTCCGGGATCTTGCGCCCGGAGAGTCGTTTCCGGCGCACTGTCACGAATTCTGCGAATGGTTTCTGGTGGGCGGAGGGGTGCTGCATCAGGAGCTGAACGGAATTTCCGCGCTGCTGCCGGAGGGGAGTCTGCAGCTTATTTTCGCCGATGACACCCACTCGCTGAGTTGTCACGGAAACCGTCCGGCGCGATTCTACAATATTCACGTGTCGAAAACGAGATTGCGCAAAGACCTGGCCGCCCTCTCCGACACGCTCCCGGTTCCGCTCAACGACTGCGTCCAGCGCATTGCGCCGCTGCCGCCGGAAGCGTACCAGTCGCTGCTGTACAAGGTCAAGCTGCTGCTGAACGCCGGGACCGGGCTCACCGGTGCACTGTTCCGGCTGGCGACGGAAGAAGCGCTCTGGCTCCTGGCGTCGCGCACCCGCGATGCGGCTTCCGCGCCGGCTCCCCCCGAATGGTTGCGCGAGGTCCACCTGCAAATGCATCTTGCGGAACATTATATCGCCGGACTCCCCCGCATGGTTCAACTCTCCGGGCGGACGCCGGAACATCTTTGCCGGATGTTCCGCCTGCATTACGGCATGACCCCGCGGGAGTTCGTGCTGGAACAGCGATTGCAGGGCGCAACCCATCAGCTTGAAATGGGGAAAAGCGTGGCGGAGGCGGCCCGTGCGAGCGGTTTTCAGAACCTCTCCTACTTTCGGGAATGCTTTCAGGCGCGTTTCGCAATGCTGCCGCGACAATACCGCCGGGAGTTCTCCGGGGCCTGAGAAAGGACGGAAGTAGATCCGGGAGAAATAGTGCTGGTCCTCGCAGCCGACGCGGAACGCCGTTTCATCGATGGTCAGCGCCGGGCATTGGCCTGCCGCAGGAAGCAGGAGTGGCTCGACGTCAGCCAGGGGTGGAACGCCTATCTCGAGGAGATGGACGAACGCGCCGCCGTGTTCGGCAAAGAATCCGGCGTCTTTGAATTCGCCGAGGGGTGGATCAGGCACAACCCGCTGGGGCTGGGCCCGGAAGGGTTCGACCCGCTCGCGATTCTTTTCATTTCCCGCCCTCCTGCAATCGGGCTGCCGGCGGATACTCCTGGCAGAGATAACGGTTGCGCGGCGCGTCCTCTTCGATTTCCGGAAAGCGGGGGGCGCGGTTCAGGAAGAAATTGTCGTTGACATCGTCGCAGACGCTGGACACCTCCCCGGACGCCCCGTAGCGGACGCCGTCGATCACGATGCCGTCGCCGCCTTCGCCCCAGAATGAGTGAATGACGCCCGGCTCCAGGTGGATGCTCTCCCCCGGCCGGAGCGAAACCCGGCCGCCGGACCGGACGGTCCGGGCGACGCCGTCGATGGCGATCTCCAGCGGCCGGGTGTCCGGCTGCCCGTCCGGCGCGGAGCTGGCGAGGTCGATCACGATCACGCCTTTCCCCCGGTTGATGATATCCTCGCGCTTGCGTTTGTGAAAATGCGCGGGCGCGCGCTGGCCTTCCGGGTCGAGGATGAATTTTTCCGCGTAGCTTTTGGGATAACGATCGTTGTTTTTGCCGTTGCGGAGCGTGAACAGCACCCGGCCGTAGAGATTGAAGTCGTTCATGCCGAAGTCCGTCACATCCCAGCCCAACGCGCAGTCGCGGATTTCCCGATACCCGGCCCCGGCCCGGTTCCACTCCTCGGCGGTCATAAAGGCGAACGGCGGCAGCCTCATGCCGAACTCTTCGAATACGCGCATGGCGATTTCAATCATGCGATCAATCTGCGATCTCTTCAACATATGGCACCGTTTTCCTTTCGTACCTGAGGTTATTGCCGGTCCCGGACGATTTCAAAGGCGTACACCGCATCCTTGTCCGTCACGGAATCGGCGTGGAATTGGATTCCCTGCGCGGTTTTCTCCGCCGGGATGCGTTTTTTCCGCGCCCCGGTGTAATCGAGCGCCCACACCTGCGGTTCCCCGGCCAGCTTCAGCTCGACGCCGACTTTGCCGGAGCGGACGATCAGCGGCAGTTTGCCGGGCGTCACCAATTGGGAGCCCGACTGGATCTGCGTCCCATCGTTCTTGAGGTCGGTCAGGTAGAGGAAGAGCATCCGCCGGGAATCCGTCAGCGCCTTGCCGTCGAGGGCCCCGAGGAAACAGACGGACGGAAAGCGGTTCTCCCGGACCGCCATGACCGTTCCGGCAAGTTCCGAACAGCCGTCCTGGAGCAGCAGGGCTTCCGCTTCCGGCGTCACCATCCGCAAAGAGCGGTCGATCTCGTAAACCAGCTCTCCCGTGGAGCTGACCACCTGTTTGCCGTCGAATCCGGTTCCCGCCGGGATGGGGTATTTCTTCAGTTCCGCCGGCAGGTCCGCATTGTCGCGGACGATCGGATATTGCTTGAGATAGTCAGGAATATCCATCTTCGCCGGGACCACCAGGAAGAGCGCGTCCTTCAATTCCGGCAGATCCCGGTCCGCCAGTATGCTGCCGATTCGGGCGAACATTCCGAGACGGCAGTATTCCGCCGGGAATGCCGGGCCGCCGGTGGTCATCCGGACGACACTGTTGATATGCTCCGTCGTCACCACATACGGAATATACACCGGGGACTTGCGGAGCTTCATCAGCGCCGGAATGCGGTCGGCGATGACCATCAGCGGGTCCTGGCAGTAGTTCAAACGGTCGGTCGCAACCGGTGCTTCGAACGGCCTGGTCGAGTGGCTCCAGGAGTAGTGCAAGACCTGATCCCACCCCTGCAGGCCGCTGAAAGCCGCGATGAGCGCGGCGTACTGCATCCGGTATCCGTTCGCATAGCAGATCTGGGTTTCGTTGGCCGCAAACGGCTTGCCGAAAATGCGGGTCGGGGCGAGATACAACGGAAACCGAAACCATTGCGCCGAAGGCGCCGACTGGTCTTGAACGACAGGGCCTTTTGCATAGAACGGGTAAAGCGCGTGGTAATAGTGGTTGTCGATGTAATCCTGTTTATTACGGGATGGCACCTGTGCGACTATGGCAGAGACGTTCATGTCCGAAGTCGCCTGCGTTACCCCCAGCTGGAGAAGATGGTCTTTCATATCGCGATAGATTTTTTGCTGCATTTCGATGATGAAGCGCCCATACGCGTTATCCTGTTTCTCTGCGGACAGGTTTTCCATTTCCGGATGGGCTTTGTTCGCGAGTTCCCGATACTTCTCCATCGCAGCGGGATACCCTCTGATATCGCTGAAAATGTTGTTCTCATTGATGATATTGAACGGCATCAGAGCGGGGTCGTCTTTCAGGGCGACTTTGGTATAAGGGTTCACCCGGGTGAGCAAGTCGGCGGCGAAACTCTTCATGTTCTCAAGGAGAACATTGTCATAAGGCAGCCGATATTTCGTGGTGTGAATCAAATCAATCAGAGGAATTTTTGCGAATTCGTCCGACAACCGGCGTTGGGTGAAGATGTCGATGGTGTAGTAAATTCCCCGCTCCCGCAGCAGGGACATCAGATAAAACATCCGGTCGAGATTTTCATTTTTCGTGATGCCACTGTCGCCGGGATCGGCCATGAGAACATCGAAGTGATGAAAACGCACGGCGTTGTATCCGCACGCCGCCATGGAGTCGGCGATGAATTCCGCCGTTTTGCGATCGGGGATCGTGGCTTGCTGGCAGAGGTCGGTGCCCCAGAAAAACTGTTTTCTCCCGGGGAGCTTTTCAAACTCGAACTGTCCGTTCCGGGCGACGACTTTGCCGTATTTTCCGGCCGGGGCATCCAAAGTGGAGGAAAGATCGAGCGCGCTTCCCTTTGCGATCGGGCGCGGGGTATTGACGATAGCCGGCCAATCTTTGCCCTGGGTGAACAACTGGCTCTGCGCGGCGGAGGGAATGAAAGCGGGAATTTGGCTATTCTGCCCGTTGACCGCGAAAATTCCCCAAGCCCCGACGCCATTGGAGGTGAATATTACCTTGACCAGTTTCTTTTGTTGATCCAGCTCCAATCTGGTGGAATAGAGATATACCGGTCCGAACAGATGCTTGCCGGTCCAGGCAATTTTGCAATTGTCCCGGGCAAGCCCGCCGGACCAGTCAAGAATTTCAATATTGTTGCGGATTGGGAATTCCTCTTTACTCCCGTCCTCATAGCAGGCGGTCACGCTTCCTATCTGTTTCGAATCGCGAACCCATGCACCTGAGTGGACGAGATAGAGATAATGGAACGTTTCGCCCGGAGCGTCAACGGTTGCGGTCAGGGGAAGATCGGGACGCTGGGCGCCGCCGAGCATGATGCAGGAGCGTCCGCCGTTTTTCTCCGGATCAATGACCTGAAAGCTGTAATTGCCGGCCTGTTTGACGCCGGGAACCAGAGAGCGAAGGTCTCTTTCCTTTCCCTGGTCGGGCCAACCGCCTTTTCCGTCGGCGTCCGCCTCGTCGATCAAGCCGCGGTTGGCCGCCTTGCCAAGGTCCAAATTCGTAAAATGCAGTTCTTCATACGCAAAGCGCAGATCGAGGATATCATTTCCCCCTTTCGAATCGAAGAGCAGTCGCAAGAGAAAGGCGTCTCCCTTCGATGTGTTGTATTCGATCCGGTAGCGGATGTCGCCGGTGATCACCACATTTCCGGTGGTTCCCGGCAATACCAGGGATTTGACCGACCCTTTGTCCAGCAGCCGCTGCTTTCCGTCGCCGACAAGTTCGAACGGTTTGCCGTCCCGTGCAATCACCATCCCATGGAAGGCATTTACCGGTAAAATCAGGTTCAATGCCAACAGATTGGTCGGGATTGCGGACTTCCCGGTCAGTTGCACCAGATAGGTGAAGGCTTTCTGTTTTCCCTCGATGGGCGAAACGGTCTCGGAGAAAGCAAACACACCGCCCGCCACTTCAAAAGTCCCGCGCAGCGTATTCCCCTCCTTTTCCGCGACAATGCTGCGCCGGTCCTGGGCCGTCATTTTCCAGGCGTCCGAATAATGTTCGATCCGGAAGGTCAAGCCGTCCACCGTGATTTCGCCCGACGGGGCGATGACGGGAAATTCGGCGGCCGCCAGCAATGCCGCCGCAAAAACGGCGATCAGTGAGAAAATGTTACGCATGGGTCTCTCTTTCCGTGTTGATTTATTGAATGGGAAAACGTTGTCAGGGTTAAGGATACAACCCGTTAGAATCCCGTCTCCGGGTCCACAGTTTGGAGACTTCCGCCGACCCGACCCGACCCCAATACAGGGTGAACTGCATCGGTTTCACATGTCCGTCGATAAACAGGAAGTTCGCGGATTTGCCGTGAATCGGATAGGCGAGATAGGAGAAACTGTCGCTGTATCCGGGCAGCTCGGCAGTACCGTCTTCCCGCCCGTCACCCGCGACGATGGTGTCCGTCGCCACCTGCCCCAGTTTAGCACATCCTCCCCGGGTGGTTTGCCCGGCCCCCATTCCCGCTTTCCACGGATTTGCAAGATAGGAACTTTCGTTGGTGGCGGTGCCGGAATAGTTAAAACCGTAAGTCGCAATTCTCGTTCTTGTGCCGTAATCGGCAAACCGGTTGTTGTATGTTCCCGAAGGTTCAAACGACAGGGTGGAGGCCGGGCATTTGAAGATGTCGCCCTGGATGTAAAGCGCGTAAAGCAAATGCCTCCAGTTATAGTTGCCTCCGTTATATTGGCAATTTGAGGACAACACGAAACCGCTGTAGTCGTTGGTGTAAAGAGATATCACGGTCCCGATCTGCTTCAGGTTGGAGGTGCAGTTGATCTGTTTGGACTTGTCCCTTGCCCTGTTCAGCGCGGGCAGCAGCATCGCCGCCAGAATGGCGATGATTGCGATTACAATGAGCAATTCAATCAACGTGAAAACCCGCTTCATCGGTTGCCTCCTGTTCGTTCCGTCCGGCCGGACCGTGCTCAACATAAACCGCCATTCGCTTTCAGGATGTTCCGCAAAACCTCCACGTCGAGGGATCGCGTAACGTATTGCCCTCTTTTTTTTCGCGACAATGCTGCCGCGAAAACAATAATAAGGCATGAAATTCTATAAATTGACATTTCCGTTTTCATTCAACCATTCCATCGGTATCTTTACGTCTCGTCCATATTTTTGTCACATCCGGAACGGCAGACATATAAAATTGATAGGATAGCTTCTTCACGTGACCATCCATAAACAGAAAATTGGCGGAATCCACATGGGCGGGCATAGGTGCGGCAGCGGCCACGGCACTGACAACAAGATCTGTTATACTGTTTCTCTGGTCCGCCATTACAACCGTATCGGGAGCCGTCCGTGCAACTTGAGCGCAGCCGCCACGAGGGTCGTTAGGAACATTAAATCCCATGCCGACTTTCCACGGATAAGCGTTGGCCTGGGCTGAGTTGGCGGCTGTTCCGGAGTAGTTCCACCCGTAGTTGCAAGCCAGCAATTGTCCGGAAGCGTCCTTGAGGGTGTTGGATGGACATTTCAGTATTTTGGCCGGAATATACTTTTGATTCTCCATTGTTCTATACCACGACATACCCGGCGGTATAGATGCAGCGGGAGCCAACCCTTTATTGTCGTCAGCATAGAGATGAACCGCCAACCCCAGTTGCTTCAGATTGCCGATACAGTTATTCCCTTTGGCCGATTCCCTTGCCCTGTTCAGCGCGGGCAGCAGCATCGCCGCCAGAATGGCGATGATCGCGATTACAACGAGCAATTCAATCAACGTGAAAATTCGCTTCATCGGTTGCCTCCTGTTCGTTCCGTCCGGCCGGAATCCGGCCGGACCGGTGTTCAACACAAACCGCCATTCGCTTTCAGGGTGTTCCGCAAAACCTCCACGTCGAGGGCTCGCGGATCGATTCCCTGCTTCACGGCCAGGGCGGCGGCGGTTCCCGCCGCTTCGCCGATGATCATGCACTGGACGGTCGGCCGGATGCAGCCGAACGCCTCGTGGGTCGCCGAAATGCAGCGCCCCGCCGTCTGAAGATTCGCCAGCCCCTTGACCAGCAGCGAACGGTAGGGGATTTCGAAGTGCCAGCGCGGCGGATAGGCGGTCTCCGGGTCGTTCAGCCAGGCCGGGCGCGGATGGGTGTCGATCGGGTGGGCGCCGAACCCGATGCAGTCCGCGAAATGCGTCCGGTGGTAGATGTCTTCGATGTTGAGCAGGTGGTCGCCGGTGATGTGGCGGGTCTCGCGCACCCCCATTTCCGGCACCTGCGCGAGGAAGGAGCGCTCGAACCCCGGAATCGTCCGGATGCTCTTCATCCAGCGCTCCAGCATCTCGGCCATCATCACTTCGGCGCGGGAGAGATCCTCGACCCGGCACCCGTCGAACCCCTTGAGCTGCGGGCAGCAGAGGGTGACCATCCCCGGAGTCGGCAGATTGTAGACCTGAAAACCACCCGGCGTCTCGTGCTCGCGGATGATGTTGATCGTGGCGTTCTCCCCCCGGCGCATCCGTTCGCGGGCCTCCTCGAAGGTGAAGCGGGCGAAGGGCTGTTTGCGGAAGTGCTGCGGATTCTTCTCCAGCCAGTCGAAGCAGGTCTCGAGATCGACGTTGCCGACCCGGAACATCACCCCCATGTTCATCATCTCACCGATCTTCGCTTCGGCGGCGCAGAGATCGCGTTCGGTAACGCCGACGGTATACTCCGCCCCGGCCCGGGCCGCCACGTCGCCGTCTCCGGAGGCGTCGATCACCTGGGTGGCGGGCAGGAACTGGCGGCCGGACTTCGACTCCAGCGCCACGCCCAGGATGCGGTCGCCGTCCCTCACCGCGTCGACGAAGAAGGAGTGCAGCCGCACTTCGACCCCCGCCTCCTTCATCATCAAAAAGAGCAGCCGTTTGAAGTCCTCCGAAGAGGTGAATACATAACTTCCGGCGGTTCCTTCGTTGCCGATGGCGATTCCTTCGGCGAGCATCCGGTCGGTGAGCTCCATTGCGATGCCCCCGGCGATCTGGAGTTCGCGCGGATCGCTCTTGAGCTGCCGGACGTCGGCGTCGTGCTCTTCCGGGCGGCCGGAGAATTTGATGTACATGGTGATGCCGGCGTTCCCGGCGGTCAGCATGCCGCCGAGATAGCCGCGGCTCTCGACGAGCACGGTTTTGGCGCCGCCGCGCGCGGCGGCCAGCGCCGCGATCACTCCGGCGGTTCCCCCGCCGATTACCGCCACATCGACCGGCGGCAGGACTTCCGCCCGCACCTGCGATACAAAATTGGTTCCCGGTACCATCGCGGCAGATTCTCCACTCTCGGATTCGTTTCGCATATCACTCTGTTCCTTTTGAATTGATCGATGTCGGGCCGCCTCGTCTCCCTGCTTAATAATTATACTTGATGTCGGCGCTTGATCCAACATGATAAAATCAATATCTGCTGGATTATTTCTGCTTCCTGCGATGTTAATTCCGTTGCGGAACAAAATCGGGCGGCGCCGTCCGCCGGAAACTTGCAATCGGGGGAAACCGGTGATATGATAGTTCAAGCGGATTTTGCAAATGGATTCTCCAGAAGGGGACGGACTTGATGGATCGCGAAACCCCGGCGTCACTGACCGCCATGTTCAACAATCTCGAGCAGTTCAAAGAGCTGTACAGTGTCGGCAATTACCTGATTCAGCCGCATGTCATGCACGTAACCGTCGTCTCCAGGACCGAAAACAATCCCTCGCACCGGCATCGCAATTTCGAGTACTCGTTGCTGATGTCCGGCCGGATGCGGTACCGGATCGGGACCGCTCAGGTCGCGCTGGAGCCGGGCGACGCCATCCTGATTCCCGCCGACCTGCCGCACCGCTGGGAAGTGATTACGGACGAGGCGGTCTTGTTCGGTTTCATGTTGTTCATCTCCTGCCGGGGAGAGGGAGCCAGGCAGTACCAGAACCTGTTGCGCCGGGAGATCGAGAGACAAAAATACACCATCCGGAATTTCGAGAAACTGGCCGATATCGTCGATCGAATCATCGTTGCGGCGCAGAAGGGGTCCGGATATATCGAGGAAAAAATCCGCTGTCTCTCTTACGAGGCGTATATTGAGATGTTCGACGCGGTTTTGCCTTTGCCGGATGCGAAAAGGGGAAAGACACGGATCGCACAGCAGGTTCACGGCGATGATCCGCATACGTTGACAGAATCCATCCTGTTCTATATCAACGACAATTCGCACCGGATGCTTTCGCCGTCGGAGGTGAGCGCGCATATCGGCTTGAGCCTCAACCATATCAATCATATCCTGCGTCGGCAGGACGGCCGCCCGCTGGGAAAGATCATCTGGGACCGCAAGGTGTTCCTGGCCTGCAACCTGTTGGACAACACGAATCGGCTGGTGAAAGATATCGCCACTTCGCTGGGGGTGGAGGACGTCGATTATTTCTGCCGCCGCTTTAAGAAAAGCCAGGGGATGTCACCTTCCGAATACCGGATGAAAAACCGCTCCTAGCGTTGACAAAGGCAATCAACGGGCTACCTTCCGTTATCAACGATGAACAATGAAGGCAAATTGAAGATGAAGTAGATAACTTGGTAGACTCAGCGGGGCGTGTATTTGTTGTAAAAGTGGCGGAGAAAGAGGGATTCGAACCCTCGGGACATTACTGTCCGGCGGTTTTCAAGACCGCTGCCTTAAACCACTCGACCATTTCTCCGTTTGTTTAATATGCGCTTGAAAACCGGGGTTTTCAAGCGCATTCGGCTTTATTTTTCGGCTTTGCCGCCCAATTCCAGGCCGCGCAGAAGCAGGTTGGTCACCTCTTTCGCAAAAGCCGCCGGGTCCGGCAGCGGGCTACCTTCGGTCAGCAGCGACTGGTCGAACAGCACCTTCGCGTAAGTCTTCAGCTCCGGCGCGTTCTCGTCGGCCGCGTAGACCTTGAACATCGCCTCGATCAGCGGATGTTTCGGGTTCAGCTCCAGAATCCGCTTGCTCTCCGGAATCTCCTGGTGCATCGCCTTGAACAGCCGTTCCAGGTGCGGCGAAAGCGCGTTCCCCTCGGTGATCAGGCAGCACGGGCTGTCGGTCAGCCGCGCCGAAAAGCGCACCTCGCCCACCTCGCCCGCCAGGGTCGTCTTCAGGAATTCCACCAGCTTGGCGAACTTCTCCTTGGCCTCTTCGATCGTCTTCTCCGCGCCTTCCACTTCGAAGTCGCCCTTGACCACCGACTTGAAGCTCTTCTTGCGGTACTGGAAGACCTCCTGCATGATCCAGTCGTCGATCGGATCGGTCATGAACAGCACGTCGTATCCCTGCGAACGGAAGTATTCCAGCGCCGGGGACGAGGCCACCGATTCGCGCTTTTCGCCGGTGATGTAGTAGATATCCTTCTGGCTCTCCGGCATTGCGTCGACATACTCCCCGAGCGTGATCATCTTGCCCGGTTCGTTGTTCATCGACTCGTACATCACCAGGTCCTTGAGCTTCTCCGCATTGGCGTAGTCGGTGTGGATGCCCTCTTTGAGCACCCGGCCGAACTCCCGGAAGAAGCCGGAGTAGGCTTCGCGTTCGTTCTCGACCATCTTCTTGAGTTCGGAGAGAATCCGGCTCACCACCGCCTTCTGGATGCGGGCGAGCTGCGGATTCTCCTGAAGGATTTCGCGCGACACGTTGAGCGGCAGGTCGCTCGAATCAACCACGCCCGCCACGAAACGCAAATAATCCGGAATCAGCACTTTGCACTCGTCGGTGATGAACACCCGGCGCACGTAGAGCTGGAGCCCGCGCTTCTGGATCTCCGGCATCAGCAAATTGAACGGCGCCGTTTTCGGCAGGAACAGCAGCGCCTTGAATTCGCTCGCCCCTTCCGCCGACATGTGGACCGCCTTCAGGTACTCGCCGCCCATGTGCGAAATGTGACCGTAGAAGCTCTTGTACTCCTCCTCGGTGATTTCGGAGGGCTTGCGCAGCCAGATCGCCTTCTGCGAGTTGAGCACCTTGTCTTCGACCGTCTCGGTCTTGTCCTCATTGACCGTTTTGGTCGGGAGCACGATCGGGTACTCGATGAAGTCGGAGTAGCGCCGGACGATCTCGCCGATCTTCCAGCTGTCGAGATACTGCTCCGCGTCCTCTTTGAGATGAAGCGTAATCGTCGTTCCCTGCTCGGTCCGGTCGGAGGCGTCGAGCTCGTATTCGCCCTCTCCGGCGCTGGTCCACTTGACCGCGGGCAGTTCGCTGCCCGCCTTCTTCGTCTCCAGCTCCACCTTCGAGGCGACCATGAAGGCGGAGTAGAAGCCGACGCCGAACTGGCCGATCAGCTCGGGAAGTTCGGTCGTCTCCTTCTTCTCCTCGAGCATCTGGAGGAACGCCTTGGTGCCGCTCTTGGCGATGGTGCCGACGTTCTCGACCACCTCGTCCCCGGTCATGCCGATGCCGTTGTCGCTGATGGAGAGCGTCTTCGCGTCTTTGTCCACCGCCAGCCGGATCTGCCACTCGCGGGCGAGGTCCGGGCAGGTGAGGCTCTCGAAACGCGCCTTGTCGATCGCGTCCGCCGCGTTCGCCACCAGTTCGCGCAGGAAAATGTCGCGATTGGAGTAAAGCGAGTGGATCATGAGGTTCAGCAGCTGCTTGACCTCGGCCTTGAATTCTCTGGTTTCCGCCATGATGTGACAACTCCTCAGTTTGAAAGGGGGCCTTCCCGCCCCCGCAAGTTAGAACTAAATTCGGAAATATACTTTTTTTTATCGAAAAATCAAGCCGCACCGCTCTTCCCGGTTGGAAAAAATATGGAAAAGGGATTATACTCTATAGAGTTCCATTTATTTGAAGAGATTTCAGGAGACCACTGGCCGGGCATGCCCGACCATTACATTCAACCGACGGCGGTCGTCCATCGGCCGCCGCCGCGAAAACGGGAAAAGATGGAGTCATGAGCGAACAAATCGAGAATCCCCAGACCGATCGGGCCGCCGCCGGCGGCATGTCAGGCGAACTCCGCGAGCATCTGCACCAGCGCGAAGAGGTATGCCGCAAACTGGAAGAACTGCCCGCGGCGGCCGTGGAGGATTATCCGGCGGAACTGGAAGCGCTCCGCTCCGCCTGGAACGCTCTGCCCGAAGTTCCGCCCGAATACGCGGAAATCCTGGACAAACGCTTCCTCGCCGCCGGAGTCGCGGCCGAAGCCGCCGCCGCCGAAGCCGCCGAGCGGCATCGCAAGCACCTGGCGAAAATTCAGGAATCGGCCGAGCTCCACCTCGAACTCGACAAGCTGATCGCCGCCGGAGAACTGGTGGTGCCCGCCGAAGTCGCCGCGCTGGAAAAGAAGTGGGGCGAAGTCACCGCCGGACTCAGCGAAGAGGAGTCGGCCGCCGCCGCGTTCCTCGAAAAGTTCGGCCCGCTCAAAGAGAGGATGGCCGCCGAAGAGACCGCCGACCTGGCGCGCTCCGAAGCCGCCGCCAAGCTGACCGAGGAGCTGATCGCGCTCACCGCCGGCGAGGACATGGATCTGCTCAAAGACCGCAAGGCCGCCATCGAGACCGAATACGCCGCCATCGGCAAGGTGGCCAAGGCCGCCGCCGACCGCTATAACGACGCGCACCGCAAGGCCGCCGCCAAGCTGGCACAGCATTATGAGACGCTCGACCTCGCCCGCTGGGAGAGTTACACGCTCAAGCAGGATCTCTGCAACGAGCTCGACCGCCTCGCCGAACTGCCGGATGAAGAGCTGCCCAAGGCGGCGAAACGCCTGCAGGAGCTCCGCGACAAGTGGAAGCAGCTCGGCGCCGTTCCGAAGTCGAAGGCGGACGAGATCAATCCGCGCTATCTCGAAGCCACCCGCAAGCTCCAGCACCGCGTCGACGAGTACTACGCGAACCTGCGCCAGCAGCACCGCCAGGCCGCCGCCGCCAAGCAGGAACTCTGCGACAAGGCCACGCTGCTGGCCGATTCCACCGAGTGGAACGCCACCGCCGCCGCATTCAAGGAGCTTCAGGCCGCCTGGAAGACGATTCCCGGCGCGGGAGCGCAGGAGAAAGCGCTGTTCGCCGCCTTCCGCGCTTCGGCCGACAAATTTTTCAACGCCCGCAGCGCCTGGTTCGACGAGCGCAACGCGAAATTCGAAGTGATCGCCGAAGCCAAGCGCAAGCTGCTGGCCGAGGCGGAACAGCTGGCCGGGCAGCAGTCGGGCGAGTCGCCGTCTCCGGCGGCGGTCCAGCGCGCCAAAGAGCTCCGTGCCGAATTCATGGCGACGGGCCGGGCCGGACGCATCGAAAACGAGCTGTTCGACAAATTCAACGCAGCGCTCGACAAGTTCTTCTCCGGCCGCCGCGAGGCGTTCGCTGAACGCGAGGATCATGCCCGCAAGCTGGTCGCCGAAATCGACGCCCTCACCGCCGAACCGGGCGACGCGGCCGCCGCGGAATCCCGTTACCGGGCAATCCGCCGCGAGCTCAAGGAGCTCGGCTGCCGCAAGACCTTCCAGTCGGAAATCAAAGCCGGCGAACGGTTCGAGTCGGCGATCACCGCGGCCCGCAGCCGCCAGCTCACCGACAAGCTGACGCTTGCCAAAAACGTGGCGTGCTCGCTGGCCTCCGCGTGGGAGGAAGTGAAGGCGAATGGAACGCTCGAAGAAGGACGGCTGGCAATCGAACATCTCGACCGTTTCCCGAAGCTCGCCGCCGCCGCCAAACTGATCGGCGAAGCCGCCGCCGGCGACGAAAAGGCGAAGGAGAAACTGGCAAAGTCGTTCGAGAACGCCGCCGAAGAGCGCGACCGGGTCACCTCCGCGCTGGAGAAACTGGTCGGCATCGAGTCGAAGGAAGAAGCCGCCGCGTCGGCGGCCAACGACGCGATGTCGCTCGCGGCGGAACTCACCGCGGCCATCGCCGGGAACTTCGCCGCCTCCAATGCCAGGGCCGAGGCGCGCGAGCGAACGGTCGACCCCAAGCAGCTGCTGGCGGAGTTCGTCAACGCCGGGCTGCTCGAAGCGGACGCGCTCGAAGCGTCGTTCGAACGGTTCGACAACGCGTACGGGAAAGTACGCTGATTCAACGATTTTCAGATGATGTAAGGATATGGATACGATGAAAGTGAAAGTTGCGGTTTTCGGTGCGTCCGGATACGCCGGGGAAGAGCTGCTGCGGATTCTGCTGCGGCACAGGAATGCGGAAGTCACCGCGATCACCTCGCGGAAAAACGCCGGGGAACCGGTGTCGAACGTGTTCCCGCGTTTCACCGGCGCGCCGCTCACCTTCTGTGAACCGGATGTCGAGGCGATCGCGAAGAACTGCGACGCCGCGATTCTCGCGCTGCCGCACGGGCTGGCCGCCGAATACGCGATTCCGCTCCTCAACGCGGGCGTCAAGGTGTTCGACATTTCGGCCGACTTCCGGCTCAAGAGCGAAGAGAAGTACAAAGAGTATTACAAGGCGGACCACCCCGCGCCGGAACTGCTCAAAAAAGCGGTCTACGGCCTGCCGGAACGCTACCGCGAGCAGCTGAAGACGGCGGACCTCGTCGCCTGCGCCGGTTGTTACCCGACCAGTTCGATCCTGCCCACCGCGCCGCTGCTGGCGGCGAAGCTGGTGAGCCCCAAGGGGATCGTCGTCGCGAGCTGTTCCGGCGTGACCGGAGCGGGGCGCAAGGTCGATTTGCCCTACATCTTCCCGGAATGCAACGAGAGCCTGAAGGCCTACGGCGTCGTCGGTCACCGGCACCTGCCCGAGATCGAGCAGGAGATGGCGGCGGCGGCGGGGATTCCCGAGATGGCGATCAACTTCCTTCCGCACCTCGCGCCGATGAACCGCGGCATCAACTCGACCATCATCATGGACGCGATGCCGGAGACGACGCTTGAGAAGATCGGGGAAGTCTATGAAGCCGCCTACGGGAAGGAGCAGTTCGTCCGCATCCTCCCGGCCAAGCGGACCAGCGACACCAAGTACGTTTTCATGACCAACACCTGCGAAATCGGCTACAACCTCGACCCGCACACCGGCAAGGTCATCGTCACCAGCTGCATCGACAACCTGACCAAGGGTGCATCGGGGCAGGCGATTCAGTGCATGAACATCCGGTTCGGCCTCGACGAGGCGGAGGGGCTGATCTAGCGAAATGAAACTCGCGACGCCGGTGGGGCCGACCTCGGTCCTTCCGGTCCGGCGCGGGTTCGATTTGAACCGGCTCAAGGCGGTTTTCATCACCCATATGCATGAAGGCCGTTGCGCAGGGCCCTCCGGCACCATCAAGCGTCAGGTCAAGAAATCCGCGCGGAAGTTGACGACGGTCTTATCTGCCGGATCGCGGCAGGAGAATCAGGTTGTACGATCCAGATTGTTTTCCCGGAAGCAGGTTCCCCCCCATCCAAGTATCGTCCATTCCTCACAACCATAGGAAATCGAAGTATGAACCAGAAGGAATTCCGCATCTACCGCGAACGCGCCGAGAAATTTCTCGCCCGCCTCAAAGAAGAGTTTTTTCAGGAAACGCGGCCGCTTTCCGCTGAAATTTTTTCCTCAAAACAACCGGTTGTTTTCAAGGAACGGCTCAAGGGCTCCTACCGGCCGATCGCCGAGAACGGCACCTGGGGCGAGTTGTGGGACAGCGCGTGGATTCACCTGACCGGCGAGATTCCGGCCGCCTGGGCCGATGAACCGGTCTGGTGCAAACTCGAACTCGGCGGCGAAATCCTCATCTTCGATGACAATGGAGTACCCGTCTGCGGACTCACCAACACCAGCGTCTTCGCCAGCAACTACCGCAAAAACCTCTATAAAATCTCCGACGCGGCCAAGGCCGGAGCGAAGATCGACCTCTGGGCCGAAGTCGCCGCCAACGGCCTGTTCGGCGACGAAATCACGCCGGGAACCGACTGGCGCTGCGACGTCGGCGCAATCCGCCACTTGAAATTCGGCCGCTTCAATGTCGGAGCCTGGGAACTTTCCATGGACTTCGAAGTCCTGCTTTCGCTGCTCAAGACCCTGCCCGAAGACGACTATCGCGCGGCCAAACTCAATATGGCGCTCAACGACGCGGTATCGGCCTACGCCGACGACCCGGCCAACGCGGTCACCGCGCGCACCTTCCTCGCCGCGGAACTCGGCAACCCCGCCACCAAATCGTCGCTCACCACCACCGCGGTGGGGCACGCCCACATCGACGTCGGCTGGCTCTGGCCGGTCCGCGAATCGATCCGCAAGGCGGCGCGCACCTTCTCCAGCCAGCTCTACAACATGGAGCGTTACCCGGACTATGTGTTCGGCGCGTCGCAGCCGGTGCTCTACGAATTCGTCCGCGACAACTACCCCGAACTCTATGAGAAGATCAAAGCGCGGGTCGCCGAAGGACGCTGGGAGCTTCAGGGCGGCATGTGGGTCGAAGCCGACTGCAACATCATCTCCGGCGAGTCGATGGTCCGCCAGTTCCTGCACGGCAAAAACTATTACATGGACGAATTCGGCTTCGACGTGAAGAACCTCTGGCTACCGGACGTGTTCGGTTACTCCGCCGCCATGCCGCAGATCATCAGGAAGTCCGGCTGCGACTACTTCCTCACCCAGAAGATTTCGTGGAGCCAGTTCAACAAGTTCCCGTACCACACCTTCTTCTGGCGCGGCATCGACAACACCGAGGTGATGACCCACTTCCCGCCGGAGGACAATTACAACTCGGCGCTGATGCCGGACCGGCTCTGCTACGCGCAGAACAACTTCAACGAGAACTACTTCCTCCCCGAATTCATCACGCTCTTCGGCGTCGGCGACGGCGGCGGCGGACCGCGCACCGAACACATCGAGAACGGCTTGCGGACGGCGAATCTCGAAGGCTGCCCGAAAGTCAAGTTCGGCCGCGCCGACAAGTTCCTCGACCGGCTGGCCAAACACTCCGACAAACTGCCCTCCTGGGTCGGCGAACTCTATCTGGAACTCCACCGCGGCACGCTCACCACCCAGAGCCGCACCAAACGCAACAACCGCAAGTGCGAACAGATGCTGACGCTGACCGAATTCCTCTGCTCCTGTCTGCCGGCGGCGGATTACCCCGCCGCGAAGCTCGACCGGCTCTGGAAGACGGTGCTGACCAACCAGTTCCACGACATCATCCCGGGCTCCTCGATCCGCAAGGTGTACGAAGTGACCGAGTCCGAACACGCCGAAGTGCTTGCCGAATGCGGCCGGCTGATCGATGCCGCCGCCAAACAACTGCTGGAAGCGGACGAAAACGCCGCAACCGTGGTCAACACCCTGAGTTACGACTACACCCCGCCGGTCAAGCTGCCGGGTGAATGGGTTGGACATGCCGTGCTCGACGCCGACGGCCGCACGCTGCTCACCCAGGAGGAGAACGGGACTCTCTGGGCGCTTGGAACCTTTCCGCCGCAGAGCGTTACGACTCTCCGCAAAGGCAATGTGATCAAGGCGAAGGCGGCGAAGCCGGGCAAGGAGCTGGTTCTCGAAAATGATCTTGTCCGCTACGAATTCGACCGCGACGGCCATGTGATCCGCGCCTTCGACAAGACGGCGGAACGCGACGTGATCTGCGGCGCGGTCGGCAATCTGCTCGCGCTCTACGTCGACCAGCCGAACAACTGGGATGCTTGGGACGTCGATTTCACCTACCGCGACACCCCGCCGGTCTACGCGACGGGCGAACGCGCCGCCAAAGTCGCCGACGGCCCGGTCCTTCAGGCGCTCGAATTCGAGCTCAAGGTCGGCAAGTCGACGATCCGGCAGCGGGCGGTGCTGGCGGCGAACTCCAAGCGCCTCGACTTCGAAACCGGGGTCGACTGGAACGAGTGCCACCGGATGCTGCGGGTCGCCTTCCCGACGACCATACAGGCGGCGGAAGCGAGCTGCGACATCCAGTACGGCTTTGTCCGTCGCCCGACCCACACCAACACGAGCTGGGATTTCGCCCGGTTCGAAGTGGCGGCGCACCGCTACGTCGATCTCTCCGACGCCGACGGCGGCGCGGCGCTGCTCAACGACTGCAAATACGGTTACAGCCTGAAGGACGGGGTGCTCGACCTCAATCTGCTGCGTTCCCCGACCTATCCGGATGACAAGGCAGACCTCGGCAAACACACCTTCACCTACAGCTTCCTGCCGCACGAAGGCGGGCTGAACGGGTCGGAAGTGATGCAGGAGGCCGCCTGCCTGAACCGCGCCCCGGCGGTGCTGCCCGGCGCAGCGAAGGGGCTCGAACTGCCCTGCGCGCTCACCGGCGGCGAAGGCGTTTCGCTCGAAGTGCTCAAGAAGGCGGAGAAATCCGACGACTTGATTATCCGCCTGGTGGAAACCGACGGCCGCAACTCAACGGCGACGCTCCGGATTCCGGCCAACCGCAAGCTGGTCGAAACCAATCTCCTGGAATGGACCAACGGCGCTTCGCTGAAACCGAAGGACGGCACAGTGGAAGTCAAGCTGAAGCCGTTCGAAATCAAAACCTTCAAGGTAAAGTAGCGCCCGAACCTCCGCCGCCACTCCCGGCGGCGGAGGTTCCAGCAGGAAGTCATTTCATCCGCGGCCGGAATTGCCCGTCGGAGCTGATATTGGCGCGGAACGTACCCGGATGGTTGCCGGGGCGATCGCACAGCAGCAGAAATGCGGGCTCGTTCAGTTTCCGGTCTTTGCCGAAATAGAGATAATCGGAAAACGCTTCGTCGGCTTTCCTCCGGCTCGGACAACGGATGAGATCTTCATAGGGCAAATACTTTTTGGCTTCAAGCGTTTCCAGGTCCGGCGGCAGGAATCCGCCGTTGTCGGCGGCATATTGCTTCATGGCCCGGTACATCTCAAGGAGATTGCACTCGCAACCGATTCGCTTGCCGCGTTCAGACACAGCTCCGTAGTTCGGCAGAAATGGCATCACCAGCCACAGGAACGCCAGAAACAGAAAAAGAGTTGTGACCTTCCACTTCTCCGCCCCCTTCACGCTTGGAGAAAACGGAGCCGCCACCCCGAAAGCCAGAGCAAGAACACCGACGATCAGGCCGCAGAAGTTGAGTACGATCTTCAGATGAATCACCGCGAATTCTTCCCACACTTTGTACCACGTCTGCGGCAGCAGAGGTTCGAGACAACCCGGATTGTTACAAAGCGGCCAGAGCAGAATACAATAGATCATCAAGAAAACAATCAGAACGCTCGACAGATAGGAATATTTTCCCCATGACCCATCCTTGCGGTTTTCCTCTTCAGACATCCCGGCCTCCTTTTCTTCCCCGGTTCTATATTACACTCCGGCCGCGGCATTTGCAAGGCGAACAACAGATGAATCGGAGAATCACCGATTTCCCATCAACTCGGGATTGTAACGAAAACGAAATACAATTTCTCCGGCCGCAACTTGAAAAATGGAGAAAACTCCGGTATTGTTCCTGAATGATTCAACCAACAGGGAGAAAACAGGATGAAGAAGTTTCTCGCGTGTCTGCTCGCGACGGCCGCCGCACTGCTCTCCGCCGCCGATTATGAATTGATCCTGCTCGGGGATCTCCACTTCGACTCCCCGGAATATCGGACCGGGGCAACGCTCCAGCCCTTCCAGAAGAGGGAAACCGCCAGAAACACCGGAATCTGGAAAAAAAATGTACCGGCAGAACTCAAAGCCGCCGGAAGCAAGGTTTCGCCGGAGACGAAATATGTCATCCAGCTCGGCGACGTCATTCAGGGGGATTCCGCCTCCGACGCCGAACACGTCAAAATGCTTCATGACGTTCTGGCCGTCATCCACCCGTATTTCGGAACCGTGCCGCTGCTCTTCGCCAAGGGCAATCACGATGTCCGTTCGCTCGACTTGACCACCGGCCGTGTCGCCGCCTACGATTCCTTCATGCTGCCCTATCTCAAAGAGCAACTCAAGCTGGACAAAGCGCCGGAGGATCTCAATTACGCCGTCCGCCATGGCGGCGACCTGCTGCTCTTTTTCGACTCCGTCCACCCCGACCTCTCCCGGACCGAAGCGCTGATTGCTCAGAACGCCGGATTCAAACGCCTGCTGGTCTTCACCCACATCCCCATCCTGCCCTGCCCCGGCCCCGGAGTCACCTTCCAGCATACGCCGGGCGGCGTGGGACTCGCGCCCGGGAACCGAAGGAAGCTGCTTGAACTGCTGGCGAAAAACAACGCTTACATCTTCTGCGGACACACCCACGCGCCCGCCATCGTCGAATGGGAATCCGATCTGGGCCGCATCGTTCAGCTGACCTGTTCGAGCATGGCGGGCAGCGAAGGCGCCCCCGGCTTCAAGCTCCGGGCGGCGGGAAAGGCCGCTCTTGAAGAAGCCCTCCCGGAAGAGCAGTTCCCGGGCTTCCGCAAAGAGTATGCGGAACCGGCGCGTTTCTTCGAACTCTTCCCCGGCTGGGGATTCGTCGTGCTCCGCCTCTCCGATGACGCCGTCGTCGCCGACCTCTATTCCGGCGACGGCGGAAAGCCGGAGAAGACAGTCGTTCTCAGCAAGCCGATGCCGGAAAAAATTGTGACCGAACCGGAAACGCCGAAGAAACCGAAAAAGGACGCGAACTAATCTTTGAGAAGTTCGGAAAACCGCTTTCCGATGCCGTCGACCGCATCCGGGAACAACGTTTTCAGCTCTTCCCGGTATTGTTCGGCTTCTTCCTGCTTGCCGGTCTCCATCAGTATTCTGATCAAGTGATAGCGGGCTGTGGCCCCGACCTGCATGCCGTTGCCGAACCAGCAGTCGCTGTGATTCTGAATCACCTGCTTGAGCAGATCGATCCGTTTCTGTCTGGCATTGTCCAGCGCTAAAAGATACAATGTACAGCCGGTCCGGTTGGCCTTGGGGAACCGCCTCAGCAGGGTGATCGCGATAGCCTGACGCTCTTTCCCTTTCCTGGTTTTCCAGAATTGGTAGAGTTTTTCGATCTCAACCCGCTCTTCTTTCGAATAGAAAATGGCATCTTTGTCCATGCGTTCGTACGCCGCCTTCCGGAGCTCATCGATCGTCCTCAAGGGCGGCGAACTCTGATCCGGCGCCTCCTTTTTCTTCTCCTCCCCGCCCGAAACAATCATCGCGCCGCAGGCACACATCAGCAGAAGCACCGCAAAAAAACTCTTTATCATCTCCTCTTGCCTCCGTAAAGAACGACTTCAACCGCACCAAACTCCCTCCGTAATATATCATGCAAACCGGATTTCACCAACCGGGTGCTCCGCCAATCCCGCGTTCTTCCTTCTCCCACATGGTCCATCGGGAAAGGAAGCGCACGTCGATCAGACGAACCGCAACTTAAGAGGAGCGCCTCTTTTTTTCGCGCTCAAACCGGCAATTTGTATACAAAAAAACCCTTGACATCTGTCCAGCAAGGTGATATAGTGATTCCATTCAAGCGTTCAACCGGAAAGGGACCACTGCGATGCGGACCGGAATCATTCTGTTTTTGCTGGCGATGGCAACGGTGCTCGGCGCCGCCGAGAAGAAGGACATCCCTTATTACGATGCGGATTTTCCGCAAACCGGAAACCGGGAATACCTGCAGAGCCGCTGCAAACTCGACCTCCGGACTCCGGACGGGAAGAAGGGCTTCCCCACCCTGATCTGGTTCCACGGCGGCGGAATCACCGGCGGAAGCAAGGGTTATCCGCCCGGAATCGATCCCGGTCAAATCGCCGTCGCCACCGTCAACTACCGGCTTTCCGGCGACAAGGCGCAGTGTCCCGACTACATCTACGACGCCGCGGCCGCCGTCGCCTGGGTGCTCAAGCACATCGAAGAGTACGGCGGCGACCCGCAGCTGGTCTATGTGTCGGGTCATTCGGCCGGGGGATATCTCGCCGCAATGACGGCGCTGGCCCCGAAATACCTGAACTCCTTCGGGGCCGACCCGAAGCAGCTGGCCGCGGTGCTGCCGGTTTCCGGGCAGATGACCACCCACTTCCAGGTGCTCAACGAACGCCGCAAAAAGGCCCCGTCCACGCCGCAGATCCTTCTCGACGAATACGCTCCGATCGCCAACGCCTCGAAGGACGCTCCGCCGATGATCCTGATCGTCGGAGACACCGACATCGAGTGGCCCGCCCGCGTGGAGGAGAACCAGCTGCTCGAAGCGCGTCTCCGCCGCAACTTCGGCGACAAGAGCGTCCGCTGCCTGGCGTTCCCCTCGTTCAACCACGGAACCGTCGTGACCCCCGGCTGCGCCGCCATCAACAACTATATTCTCGCCGCGGTCAAGGCCAGGGAGAAGGAGGCGAAGAAAACGAACTGATACGCTTTTCAGAACGAGAACTCACAAATACTGCATTTTTACTGTGCCTGAGCAATTTTTCATTCTGAAAAGCGTATAAGAGGTTATCAAGGATAAGCTCTAATTCTTGAGAAGCTCGGAAATCAGCTTTCCGTTACCGTCGATTGCATCCGGAAACTGAGTTCTCAATTCTTCCCGGTATTTCTCGGCTTCTTTCTGTTTCCCGGTTTCCATCAATATGTTGATCAAGTGATAGCGGGCCATGGGTCCGACCTGCACCCCGAAACCGAACCAGCAATCATCGTAATTCTGAATCACTTGCTTGAGCAGCCTGATCCGTTTCTGCCCGGCATAGTCCAGAGCAGTAAAATACTGGACGCAGCCGGTCGGGTTGGACTTGGGGAACCGCCTCAGGAGATTGATCGCGACAGCATCCCGCTCTTTTCCTTTCCGGGTTCTCCAGAGTTTATAGAGGTTTTGAATCTCAGTACGCTCTTCGCGGGAATAGAACATGGCGTCTTTGGCTGTGCGTTCCATCCCCGCATCGTAGAGTTCCTTGCGTGTTCTCAGAGACGGCAGACTCTGTTCCTGCGCCTCCTCTTTTTTCTCTTCCTGATCCGCTGCGATCGCCATACCGCAGACCGACATCAGCAAAAATACCGCAAAAACCTTCTTCATCAGCACCGATTCCCCTCTCAATAAAGGACTTCAAATACACTCAGTTTTCTATCCGTAATATATCACGTGAACCGGATTCCGCCAGCCGATTATTCCGTTTCCCATCCGCGTTCTAAAGAAAAAACACGGAAAATCACGAGCGTCTATTGACACGGCGCTCTTTTTTTGGTATAATATAATTGTATTGTATGTAATTGTATGGTAAGCGAGGTTACAAAATGCATGTCGACGAGTCAAAACCGATCTATCTGAAGATCCGGGAAGACCTGTTGCGGGATTTCGAAGACAACCGCAACAAGAAACTGCCCTCGGAGCTGGAGCTCTGCCGCCGCTATCAGGTGTGCCGGACGACGGTCCACAAGGCGCTGGAGTATTTTCTGGAAAACGACATGATCGTCCGCCGCGCCGGCAAGGGCACCTTCTTCCGGGATGAATTCCTGAAGAGCAATACCCCGATCAAGCGGGTCTGGGGCGTCATCCGTCACGACTGGGAGACGTGGGAGACCGATTATTACTTCTGCAGCGTCATCCAGGGCATCATGAGCTCGCTCGGCCCCGACTGTCAGCTGAGCCTGGAACAATATTCCGACTCGCTGCTCTACAAACTGCTCGGCGACCGCGAAGCCTCCAGCATCTGGATCTCGCCGGAAGAGATTGAAATCGGGGCGATGAAACAGCTCGCCGATGCCGAACGGCTGGTCGTGGCCGTCAACCGCCGCGTCTCCTACCCCGGCATCCGCACGGTGTCGATCGACCACGCCGCCGCCGGAACCCTCGCCGCCCGCGAGCTGGCCGGGGCCGGACACGCCAAAGTCTGCGCCGTCTATCTGGAATCCGAACAGACTTTCTACGGCAAAATGAAGGCCGGAATCGAAGAGACCGTCAAGCGGGAAATGCTGCCGCTGACCCTCCATGACGCCATCGTCCCGCAGGCCGACTGGCACAAGGGAGCAATCGCGCTCTTCCGCAGCCTGTACGCCAGGGGCGAGCGCACCTTCCTCATCCACACCACCAGTCTGGTGCCGCTGTTCCTCGCGGAAATCGCCCGGAGCGGGCTCCGGCTGGGGCATGACGTGTTCCTCTTCGTCTACGGCGACAGTTTCAGCTTCGAACGCGACGGCGTCAGCGCAATCCGCCAGCCGGGCATGCGGCTCGGCGTCTTCGCCGGGAAAATCGCCCGCCGCGAAGAAACCGGCAGCGAATACCTGCTGGACGATCTCGAAGTTCTCCGCCGCGGTTCGCTTTCTCCAGTACAATCATCGTCTTCCACATATTCACTCTCTAAATAAAGAGGAGGCTCCATCATGAAACCGGTCAAAACAAACTTCACGCTGATTGAACTTCTGGTGGTGATCGCCATCATCGCCATCCTGGCCTCCATGCTGCTGCCCGCGCTCAACAAGGCACGCGACAGGGCATCCGAAGTCAACTGCCTCTCCTCGCTGAAACAGCTGACCCAGTTCACACAGATGTACGCCGATGAAAACAACGGCCGGGTGCAGACCTACATCTGGTATAACCAGCCCGGATTTCTCAAGTTTTTCGGCGTCACTGATCCGGCCAAACTGCCCAAGGGAATTTACTGCTCGAAATCGACCGCGGCGCTGACCAATACCGCCAACCTCGGCAAAAGCTACGGCATCAATGCCGATGGATTCCGCAGCACTGGAACCTACGGTTTCAGCGGGTCCCGCGTCGCCGGAGCCGCCGACAACTTCTATATGATCCAGAAGGTGCAGGCGCCTTCGCAGCGCTTCATGCTCGCCGACGGCGAGGATTTCTGGTTCGCGTACAGCCGCACCCTCCAGACCTACCTGACCCAGAACCCGAACAGCATGAATCCCGCTTACCGCCACAGCAACAACAGCATAAACGCCAGTTTCTGGGACGGTCATGCGGAACGCCGCGAATATAAGCGTTTCCAGTACGACGTCTCGACCGAAACCAAGGCGCTCTGGTCCACCTACAGCCGGTAATAAGGGAGAAGCAGACATGATTTCCAGATTTTCGGCGCTCGCCGCCTTGTTTCTCGGACTCGCCCTCGCCGCAGGAGAGGTAACCGTCACCGTGGACGCCGCCAAAGACCGGGGACCGGTCCGTGAGCTGGTGTTCGGCCAGAACATCGAATGCGGCGACAGCCGCGGCGTCTTCAGCCTGCCCGCGGATGCGCCGACCCCGCGCCCGTTCGAAGTCACCTGGGGCCAGGGCTACTGGGATGCGGATCACAACCGCCCCGATCCCGCCGTCGTCGAAATCATGAAGCAGCTCCCCTACGGCGCGCTGCGCTATCCGGGCGGCTGCCTCGCCCACAACTTCCGCTGGAAGGAGAGCGTCGGTCCGCTCGAAACCCGCGGCAGCCATATCTGGAAGTTCGGTCTCGATGAGTACCTGGCCGTCTGCGCCGCGCTCCAATGCGAACCGCAGATCATCGTCACCGACTACGGCCTCGACGCTTCCCTGATCCCGCAGGACGCCGCCGACCTCGTCGAATACCTCAACATGCCCGCCGAACCGAAGTATCCGTGGGCGATGAAACGCGCCGCAAACGGCCATCAAGAGCCTTACGGCGTCAAATATTTCGAAATCGGCAACGAGAGCTATCACGGCAACCACGCCAACAAGCCGTTCCGCCGCTTCACGGAGCAGGAGTACGCCCGCTACTTCAACGCGACCGTCGCGGCGATGAAGAAGGTTGATCCCACGATTCAGACCGGTTACATCCTGGAGGGCGTCGACAGTCCGTGGAGTCCGGTGGTGGCAAAGGAGTGCGCCAAGCTCGCCGATTTCGCCGTCGTTCACAGCTATTATCCGCAAATCGACGCCCTCGGCCCCGAACCCGCGTTCAAGGCGGCCATGGCCGGCGGACCGCAGTTCGATCATATGCTGGAGGAGTTCCGCAAAATCATCCGCCTGGGCGGACGCGAGTTGCCGATCGGCCTCACCGAGTTCAACGTCCGCTCCAACGCCCCCGGCCCGAACGCCTGGCGCTTCAGCTTTCTCGCCGGAATGCAGAACGCCGAAACCTGGTGCAAACTGATCCAGCCCGAAGAAAATATCCTGATGGCCAACTATTGGTCGCTCCTCAACGCAATGTACGGCGTCGTCGTAACCCTGCCGGGCGGGAAAGTTCCGCCTGCCGGGAAATCGGTGGAATACAAGGCCGCCTCGCGCTTCTTCCGCACCCTGAAGAGCTTCACCGGCGCGGAACTCGTCGGCTGCACCGTCTCCGGAACCCCGAAATTCGAATCCGCCTCCGCCCCCGGCGTCCTCGCCGCCCGCGGCGACGAACTGGCCATCGAAAACGGCAAAGCAGTCGAAGTCCCGATCGAAAAATATGACCTCTCCCGCTTCAAGCCCTTCGAAGACAACCTCACAATTTCCGGCTCCCCGGAAAAGCGCGACCTTACGGTGGAAATCCGCGACTTCGGCAAAGAAACCTATCCGGTGTTCGCCTTCGCCCGCCGCCCCGCCGCAATTCCCGCCGGAAACGCCTGGAAAGCCACCGTCTCCTTCGAAGCCCGCTTCATCCCCGCTCCGGACAACACCGGCACGGCAACCCTCGGCCTCGGATTCATGGACGCACGCGGCTGGGAAGCCACCCGCTGCGCCGCCGCCGTCTACGGCGTCAATACCGTCCGCGAATGGACGAAGTTTTCACAACCGCTCCAAATGCTCGGCGACTCCGAAAGGCTGGCATTCCTGGTCCGCTTTCAGCACATGAACGGAAAACTCTCCGGCAAACTGGAATTCCGCAACCTCGAAATCACCGTGCGCCCCGCCGGCCATTTTCCCGCCTACCCCGGCGTCAGCAGCTATGCAACCAAATCGAAAGACGGCAAAAAACTCTACGTCATCGTCTTCAACCGAAGCTATGACCAGACCATTCCCGTCAAAATCAAGCTCGATCACTTCAAGGCCGCCAAAGTCACCGTCGAAGAACTCTTCCAGGAAAGCGTCGCTTCCGTCAAAGACTTCAACCCGGTCCGCAAGCAGGAAGTCATCGCCGGAGACGCCCTCCAGCTCAAGCTCCCCCCTCACTCCATGACTGCCCTTCAATTCGAATAACCTCCTTCTCAACCCGTGGGAATCGGAGGGGGACGAAGTGTCCCCTCCGGTTCCCATGACCACGACGTGGAGAGAAGAAAGTTACAGAAGATCGCGACGTGCCATGACGCTGGCGGTTTCGACCGGAGTTTTGCCGATATAGATCTGACGCGGACGGACGATTTTGGTGTTGCCGCCGATCATTTCCTTCCAGTGGGCGATCCATCCGGGAAGGCGTGCCAGGGCGAACATGACGGTGAACATGTTCTCGGGGATGCCGAGGGCGCGATAGAGTATCCCGGTATAGAAGTCTACGTTCGGGTAGAGATTCCGTTCGATGAAATAGGGATCGGTCAGGGCGACTTCTTCGACCTGACGGGCGACATCGAGGAGGGGATCGCTGTAATTGGTTTTCTCGAGATAGGCGTGACATTCCTTCTTGATGATGGCGGCACGGGGGTCGTAGGTTTTGTAGACCCGGTGGCCGAATCCCATGAGGCGGAAGGGGTTGTTGCGATCTTTCGCCATATCGATGAATTTGCGGACGTTGCCGTCGGCCTGGATGGTCTGGAGCATTTCGATGACCTCCTGGTTGGCGCCGCCGTGGAGCGGGCCGGAGAGGGCCGAGATGCCTGCCGAGATGGTGGCATAAAGGTTCACCTGGGCGCTGCCGACGGTGCGGACGGTCGTGGTCGAGCAGTTCTGCTCGTGGTCGGCGTGGAGGATGAACAGTGTATTGAGGATGCGCACCGCTTCGGGATGGATCTGATACGGCTGCACCGGCGAATCGAACATCATGTTGAGGAAGTTCGCGCAATACGACAGGTCATGCCGGGGGTAGACCACCGGGTCGCCGATCGATTTCTTGTAGGCGAACGCCGCCATGGTGCGAACGATGGAGATGAGCCGCGCGGTGGAGACGTCGATATCGTCGGCCATCGACTTGAGGTCGACGTTGGGGTAGAACGCCGCGAGCGCGTTGATCATCGTCGAGAGGATGTGCATCGGGTGTGCGCCCTGGGGAAAATGGTCGAAGAAATGACGCATATCCTCATGCAGCATCGAGTTGACGTTGAGAAGTTCCGAAAAGTTCTGGCGTTCCTCTTCGGTCGGGAGTTCTCCGTGAACGAGCAGGTAGGCGACTTCGACGAACATGGCTTTTTTGACCAGCTCTTCGATGGGGATGCCGCGATAGCGCAGGATTCCCTTTTCTCCGTCGATGAACGTGATTTGGCTGTAGCAGGCCGCCGTATTGAGGAAACTCGGGTCGAGCGTCACGTAACCGGTCTCACGACGCAGATTCGCGATATCGATCCCTTTTTCTCCTTCGGAGCCGACCACCACGGGCAGCCGCACCACTTTGTCTTCGATCTGAAGCGTCACAAACTCGGGACTCTCGTTCATATGGGAATCCTCCTTCTCAATAGTCAATTTCGTTGCGAAACCTCCCGCGGGAACGCGCCGGCTCCTGCCTCCGGTTTTTTTCATTACAATTAATTCAACCTTATAATATGCCACATCCGGCCGTTTTTTTCAAGCGGAAAACCGGGTCGGGCGGAACGAATCGGCAGAAAAACGCGGGATTTCTCGTTTCCGCCACTTTTCCTGCAAATCGCGGTGCGAAAATTGGAAATCGGCGCACAGTCGTGGTATAATACACAAATCCACATTCAAATCAACCGGCGGCAGACGCCGGGAGCTCGGCAATATGACAGCGGCAAGACGAAGAACACCCACACCGAAGACGGCAAGGAAGCGGACGCGTCCGCTCCGGAAGCTGCTTGGATATCTGATTGTTTTCATCGCCCTGGCCGGATTTGGCGCCTTCCAGATTGCCGAGAAGTACGCCGACAACCTGCCGTACTATCAGGACCTGCGGGCGCGGGCGTATTTTTTCAAGGACCGGCTGCTTAAGACGATGGACCCGACGGTGCTCATCCGTTCATCGGAGGAGGCGGAATCTTCGCCTTACGACAATTTGAAACTCGGCGTTCCGGGGATGACCGATGTGGTGATCGACCGCCGCGGCTACGCGCTCGGGTATTCGGAGGAGTTCGAACAGCCGCTCTGGGTCGCCTATCTCCTGACCGCCGACGAGGTCCGCAACCGCAAGACGGGGCGCACCGACGATTTCCGGATCGACCCGTACATCTCCACCGGCTCCGCCCGGCTGGAGGATTACGCCAAGAACGGCTTCGACCGCGGGCACCTCGCGCCCGCCGCCGATATGGGCTGGTCGGCGAAAACGATGTCGGAGAGCTTCTATTTCTCCAACATGACGCCGCAGGCGCCCGATTTCAACCGCGGCGTCTGGCGGAAGCTGGAGGAAAAAGTGCGCGATTGGGCGGTCGATTACGGCGAGCTTTACGTCGTCACCGGCCCGGTCCCGGCCCGTTCCGGCCGGACGATCGGCGACAACAAAGTGGCGGTGCCGCCGGCCTGTTACAAGGTGATCTACGCGCCGCGGGCGAAGCCTCCGGCGATGATCGGCTTCGTGCTGCCCAATGCGCGGAGCAGTCGGCAACTCGAAGAATTCGCGGTGCCGGTGGACGCGGTGGAGGCGCTGACCGGGCTCGACTTCTTTTCGAAGCTGAACGGCCCGGAGCAGGGCCGCCTCGAATCCGCCGTCAACCCCGGGCAGTGGAAGTGGTCGCCCAACCGGAGCCCGGCGAATTCCTCGCGGTAACCCGAGGCGTGTTTGCAACTTGCGTTCGGATGTCGTATGGTAACGCAGCGAGGTGTTCAACATGAGAAACGAAGAGCTCTGGACCATCCGGCCGGACTTGGTCGGCTGTTATGAATTCGACCTGCCCGTCACCCACCCCCGGACGTGGATGACCCAGCCGCACCAGACGCTGATGCTGACGCTGTCGGGAACCGGTACGCTTTACCGGAAGGAGGCTCCGTTCACCTGCCCGGTCGATCCGGATGCGGGGTCGCTCTACTATCTCCACGGCGGGCTGGTCCGCTATGTGGAGGTGCTGGACAACCGCCCGATGCACATGATCGCCTTCGCCTTCAATTTCGGGTTCGAAAACGGGCTCGACTTCTTCGATTATTACACGCTGCCGGGGCGTCTTGCGGAACCGGAATCTTCCGCGATCAGCCGGATCATTCTCGACATCAACCGTTTCAAGTCCGAGACCGGCATCGCCGCGCAGATGGAGCGGCAGCGGCTGATGTGCGCGTTCTGCGGGCGGCTGGCGGCGCTGGCGGAGCCGCGTCCGGAAATCCGGCTGCCGGAACACACTCCCCGCTGTACGCCGGCGATCGATTATCTCAACCGCCATTTCCGCGAACCGCTCGACGTCGGGCGCCTTGCCGCGTTGTGCGCGGTATCGCGGCCGCATTTCTTCCGGCTGTTCCGCGCCGAAATGCGAATGACCGCGCAGGAATTCCTCTGCCGGAAACGGATGCGGGAGGCGGAGAAACTGCTGTTGTCGAGCAATTTGCCGGTCTCCGAAGTCGCCGTCCGGAGCGGCTGGAACGACCCGTTCCATTTCTCCCGGCTGTTCACGCGGCGGAACGGGGTTTCGCCGAGGGCGTTCCGCGAGAGTTTCCGCCGCTACGGAGCCGCTCCGGTCACTCCCGGTATTTGAGAAACTTCGGGTCGAGCAGGTAATCGGTCTGGACGTTGGCGAGAGAACGCAGCATCTGGCTGCGGAGGTTCGGGATGCGCTCCGAGAGGTCGTCGAGCAATCCGCGGAAGTAGGCGCGGTCGCCGTCCTCCAGCAGTTCCTCGTAGCGGCACTTCCCGGCAACCGGCAGGCCGAATTCGTCGCGGCAGCGGATAATCAGCGATTCGGGAGCCAGCGCGAACGGGCGGATCACCCGGACCTGTTCCTTCGCCTTCGCCGCCACGTTCGGCCCCATCGTACTCAGTCCCTGTCCCCGGAACAGGCTCATCAGGAACGACGCCGCAATGTCGTCGAAATGCTGGCCGAGCGCCAGCTTGCCGCAGTTTTCCCCGGCGGCGAGCCCGTAGAGTTTGCCGCGCCGCAGCCGGGAGCAGAGCACACAGGGGGTGTCGTCGTACTGCTTCTCCGCCAGAATTCCGGCGATGTCGAGCCGCACAATGCGGTGTTCCCACCCCTGTTCCCGGCAATAATCGGCGATCCGGTCCGCATGGAATTCCGGGAATCCGGGGTCGAAGGTCGCCGCGACCAGTTCGAAGTAAATCGGCGCTTTCCGCTTCAGCGCGTGGAGCGCGTGGAGCAGCATGAAACTGTCCTTGCCGCCGGAGAGTCCGACCAGGATGCGGTCGCCCTCTTCGATCATCCGGTAGCGGGTCACCGCCTGCCCGGTCAGTTTGCAGAGTTCCCGAAATGCCGGACTCTTGCGTGGATCGGTCTCATATTTCGCCAAAATATCGCTCCGTTGCTTGCCATTCCATACGATGTCGAGTATAATATATACAAGACAGGGCCGCTCCGCCAACCACAGAGCGGACAAAGTTGTTTTTTTCCGGCAAATGCGCGGCCCGCAACGGGTTCCCTGTGCCGGAGCAGTTATGGAAAATGATAGAAAGTTCATCATATGGATAAGAAAACGAACAATCTCCCGAAAGGGGATGAAACCATCCTGATCGTCGACGATCACGAGACGATCTGGGATTTCCTGATCGAAGCGCTCCAGAAGCTCGGCTATTCGGTGCTTCTCGCCGAAAACGGGCTCGACGCCGTGGAAATCTACGAGGCGAATCCGTCGCAGATCGATCTCGTTCTGCTCGACATGATCATGCCGAAACAGGGCGGGCACCAGACCTTCTTCCGCATCCGCTCCATCGACCCCAATGCGAAGATCCTGCTCTCCAGCGGCTTCGTCTCCGAGGCCGAAGTCCACGACCTGCTCAAGCAGGGCGCCTGCGGGTTCCTCCCCAAACCCCACCGTCTGCCGACCGTCGCCAAAGCGATCCGCCAGATCCTCGATACCGGCTGTCTGGTGAACTGAACAGGTTTCCCATGGACGATTGGGTTGAAATCCAGCGCGACGAGCGCCACATCAAGCGCGAGCGCGCCAAAGCGAAGGAATTACGCAAAACGCCGTATTTCCAGAACCTGTTGCGGCAGGGCATTTGTCACTATTGCAAACAGAAATTCCCCCCGGAAGAACTCACGTTCGATCACATCGTTCCCGTCGCACGCGGCGGTAAAAGCACCAAAGGCAATCTCGTCGTCTGCTGTCGTTCCTGCAATCAGGAAAAAAAATTCCTCACTCCTGCCGAACTCCTTCTTCGCGAACTGGAAAAAGAAAACGGGGAATAGCCTCCCATGAGAGACTATTTGTCAAGAGTGTTTTTGTGAAAAATCGTTTTTTTACGAAAATGAGCCTTGGCGATTCAAAACGTTGCAGAGGCTTTCAATAAACCGGCTCATCCCCAAGCTATGTGTTCCGGTTTCCATCACGACGCATACTTTTGGGGGGCGAGAGCCGCCTGTTTTTGCAGGAGATTGGTTTGCAAGGTGCAAACCGTTGCCGAGGTGGCTGGTGATTACGCTCGTGTGGAGATCTTTAACCGGGCTTGGCGGGTTTGCGAAGCGTTTCTGGCCGTCTGGCGCGGGTTCTCTTGTTGGGGTCGTACCCGGTGTACGGCTTTTTGCTCGCCGCTTCGCGTCTCGCAGGGAAGGTCATATTTTCAGAGGAAGCCCTTCGATGTGAAAGCGCTCCGACTTTTCTTCCAGAAGAAAATAGTTGCCGGAAATCTCAATGTCATAACTTTTCCCGGCTTCAAGCACAAAGTATTTCGTCAGGTCGATTTTCCATTCATGTGAAATTCCCTGAGGAATTTTGGCAAATATTCCGGACCCGGAATGCAGCCCGTTTTCTTTCTCTCCCTGCTTTGTCATTCGGGCCGGGGTGCCGTTTTCGTGTTCCTTGGCAGCAATCGAGAGTTCACTCAACGGCTGTTCGCACAGATAGACCGAAATCGGAATACCCGAGCAGTTCCTGACGAAAATCTTAAGCGTCGTCTTCTCCAATCGGGCGGTTACGAGAACGAGGTCTTTGGTCCAGGTTTTCTGAACCCGGTCTTCGCCTTCCATCTCCGATTCCAGGAACGCGATCTTTCGGGATACGCTCCATCGGTTCAGATCCGACAGCGGTTCCGGGAGACGGGTGCGTTTCAGCCACGCCAGCGCCCGGTCGGGAGTTGCCAGATTCGCATACAGTTCGGTAAAAGTCCGAACGGCCATGCCGTTCCAGTCCGCATCGTGTTCGGATGAAGGGGGGAATTGCCGCTCGATTTCACGAAGAATCCGCTCCCTGGCGTTTCCGTCCTGTTTCAGTTTCGCCAGTTTCTCCGGAGAATTGCTCAGGGCGAAAAGAACGTTCAAGTCCACGAAGTTGTGCTGCCAGGAACCTGTCTCCATGATCCCGAGCACGGTTTTCTTCAACTCCGGCCAGTTCCGGCGCAGAACGTCGGAGACCATGCGGCCTTCGCGCTGTTTGCGGTAGATCCGCTCGCAGTTCGCGGAAATGCGGAGGATCGCCTCGGCGCGCCGGTCCGTCTTTCCCTTCCCGGCAAGAGCGGCGAAAAAAGCGGTCGCCGTCGGATTTCCGTCCAGCTTTTCCAGCGTCAGCAGCACAAGGAACGGCAGAGTCTTCTTGAAAGCCGCGTTTTCCGTCAACGCTTGCAATTGCTCCGGAGTCATCGCTGCATATGTTTCCCACTGGAACGCATTCACTTCGGCGATGCAGAGAGAGGCCAGCCGGCGGTTCTTTTCGGAATCGGGTTCTCCCCATCCGGGGTCGAGCCAGGTTTTCTCCAATTCCCCGAGCAGCTCGGTTTTCCGCGGGGAATCGTCTCCGGTCAGGATGGTTTCGATTCCGGCGATATCCGGCAGGTCCGCGAACGCGGCGAACCCCGCGGCCAGGCATGCGATGACAGAAAGCAGTCGTTTCATGGAATTACCCCTTTGGGCAATACCATAGCATTTGAAGAACTCAAAGTCAAAGAAACGCGCATTCAGCAACCGACTGAATGCGCGTTTCACCAAAAACGGCTACCGGACGGAAACGTTCCCTGCATGGCCGGAAACGGGAATCAGGTGGACTTTGACGCCTTTATACTCCGTTTCTGGTGCTCCTTTTCTGGACATCCGCTAGGAACACTGCTCCAGGGGATTGCCAATTCGACCGTCCAGACTGAGCATCCCTGAGAATCCGGCAACGGTTCGCATCTGACCGCACTTTTCAATCCCTCGATATTCCATTTGTTATCGACATCGAAGCGGTTCTGCCGGTTCCAACTCAGCCGGGCGTCATATACCGTGCCACGCGGTGAAATGGAGATTTCATAGAGATAGCGGTCGGACGGACTCTTGATCATCAGCTCATACATTTCTTCCTGATAGATCGTCGCGTCGCGTCCGGTCAACGTTGCCAGCGGAGTGTTGTCGGAACAGACAAAACTCAAATACCAATAGTTTTCATCTCACAGACTCCGAAACATGGTCAGATAATTTTCCACCGCCTCCACACCAAGGATAAAAGTTCCCTCCGGCTACTTCAACCGCAGCGCTCCAAGGGAGGTCGGACTGCGCCAGTATTCAAAGTCACCGAGATAGGTCATCGCGGTGTGGCGGCGAAATCCACCATCCGCATCGTCCGCAAGAACGTTCAGTCCTACTACCTGTCCCGACCGGGGCTTAACACCGATCTCCTTCCACGGAATCGCAACCTCGATCACGCTACCTGTGCTCCAGACACGTCCGTCGAGTTTGATCTTCCTCTCGAAACCGGGACGAGCATAACCGCCAAGCACCGCTGCAAACGCGACAGGAGGACTGGTCCGAGTCAAATCAGTCGGAGAGATGATCAGCAGCAACTCCTTTTCGGAAATCCGGCGAGGACGTTTGGCAGAATCAGACTCCGCAGAGAGGAAAATACGGATATTGTCGCTATCGCGCCAATCGCGGCTAACATCGTCGCCGACCGACAGGTCATCATCCTTGACTATAATTCCGGCATAAAGATAATCATTGTTGTAACGGAATGCAACCTTCGCGGTAAAATTCTCCGACGACGGCAATTTCGGGTCACGCAGTTTCCAGGTGAGCCGCTGGTCGAGTTCGTAGAACTCCTCCGGTTTCCATTCGTCAAGTTTTCCATCGACGCAAGCGGTTTCCGCGGAAGCGGTCAGCTCAGGATTGCCCGATTTTAACTTCGTTTCATCCATCGGATTCCACATCGGATAATCAATATCGCGTTTAAAATCCAAGATCTTTCGGTACGGGAAATCGCCTTCGAGCTTGATCCGGACCGGGGAAACGGAAGTGCGCTGTCCGTTTTCAAGCTCAGCCGCCATCGTAAAACGGTATTCCACTCCCGGCACCGCATCCGGCAGCGAAGTGAAAGTCACCGGGATGGTCACAGTCTGCTGCGGAGCAAGCACGACCGGGTTCACATCGAAATCGATCGTCCAGCCCGGAAGCGTCGCCACAACGCGCGGCGTAGCAATAACGCTACGCTCCGAAGAGTTGTAGAGTGAAAACGGAACCGCGATCGGCTCCCCCCTCTTCCCTGTGAAGCGAAAAGACGGCCGGTTGAAACTGCGTTTATCGAATGCCGATGCAAGCACGTGTCGATTCAGGAATCCATCAAATGTCCCGTCCGACGGGAGCATGATAAAATACGGGCGCGTTGACAGGGCCAGTTGTCCGTTCGCCGGAACCGCAACCGTCTTGTCCAACGCATCGGTAACGGTCGAATCGGACGGAATATCGAGTTTGCCTTTCCCGTTCAGAGACCACGCGGTCAGCAAAATCCGGTTGTCGGCTGTCCTGAAGTAGTGGCGCTGTACCGGCTCGTCGAGTCCGGTTCCCCCCAGCGGCTTCACGCCGGTCATTTCGCGTGACACCTTCACCAGAGCGCAATAGGCAGGCTTCGGGGTGTAATCCGGATTGATGATCCAAAAGGTCTCGCCGTCTTTGAGACCGTAGAAATCATACCAATAAATTCGATCGACCCCAAACGCCCGCCCGAGGATGTAGAGACGCGATATCTGGTCTGTCTGCTGATCCGTGGTGAACCCCATCACCTGAGTAAGCTGTCCGGTCAGCGCATTCATGCCGACTTTTGTGTCGTCAACCTGATATCCGAGTTCGGTAGCCCATACCTGCTGGCCGGGGCGCAGGATCGCCTTGTTCGCCAGAGTCTTCGCAATTCCGGCTTCTGCGGTTCCGCTGTACGGATGGATCGCAACCGCATCGAGATAGTCGAGCGTGTCATGTTTCAGGAACATTTCGAGGTAGCCGGGCAGTCCCTCCGCAATTCCGAACGTTCCACACAATGCCTCGGGATCGCCCGCCTTTGTGCCGAGCGCAAACGCCTTGTGCAATGCGGCCATGTCCGCAGCCGCGCCGAATCCGGCCCACCCGGAATTCGTTTCGTTGCCGTAGTGCCAGCTTGCGCGCCCCCGGTAGCGTTCGGCGACCTTCTTTGCCCACTGAAAAGCGGCCTTCTGCTTCTCCGGCGAATTGTAGAAATCTTTCGGAAACCACATCAGTCCGACAAGCGGTTCGATTCCGAACGCCTCAAGGCCGAGGATAACCTCGTCGAGACGACGGAAGGTGACCGCCTGATGTCCCTGATCATCAGGCATGCAGAAGTAGCCGTCGATGCGGACCGACTTTACACCCGCATCACACAACAGTTGCATGAGCTTCCAACGCACAAGCGGCGTGTATTTCTCAAGGTGAACATTCATACTGACCAAAAAATCGCGGTTTTCGCGGTTCAACCGACGAGGTGCGCCGAAAATGCCGGAGAGTTTGTCCGAGTCAAGCCCCGCTCCGGGCTGCTCCGCGTTCAGTCCCATTCCTTCGACCGTTGCAAGGACAATCCGGCCGGCCGGAACCTTCGCATCGAATCCGGCCAATTTCGCAAATCCGCCGGCGCCGACCTCATACGGCACACATTTTTCGTAAATCCGCCGGCTTGCCGTATCGTGCAAGGAGAAAACCAGTTTCCCCTTTACGGCGGTCCCTGTCGGATTTTTCACCGTCACAACCGGCAGAAGCGTATAATCGCTCTCGTCACGCGCCCATCCGAAACCGGGAACCGGGGAAGCTTTCGGAGCGGCAACGACAGACAGCAGCACCATCCATCCGCAAAGTACAAGGAAAAATTTCAGCATATCAGGTCCTCTATCTTAAGGTGATGTAATGCGGCAAATACGAAAGTTTCAGCTCAATTTTTCGCTCTCCGAGCTTTTTGCATTCTATTTCACGCCCTTCCCAATCCAGTACCCGGGCTCGGGATGCGGCAAACGGCAAGTCGAGCACGTCCGGCTGTTTGGTTTCCTCCATCGTCCATGCGGCGAGAAGAATATCGTCGTCCTTTCCGTACTGGTAAAATCGGACCCGGTCATCCTTCAGCGCCATCGTAAACGGCAGATTGCCGAGCAGTCCGTTCAGAACGCCCACCGCCTGAAACGCCGGTTTCGGGGAATAATCCTCGCGAATCAGTCCGAAATTGTGTTCCTTTTCAACGCGGTCAACCCCGTCGTCCTGAAAATCATACCAATAAACACCCGTATAGATATTCTCGCGCCGAACGGCGAGAAACATCCGCGCCGCGCAAGCAGCCTGCATCATCGGAGAAACCGGATACTGCCTCAGCGCCGGATGTTCGACGAACCAGCCGATCTCAGTGATATACACGTTGAGCTTCTTGCCGTCGGAGCGCACATTCCGGTTGCAGATGTTGCGCATGTGATTTGCAACCAACTGGATATTTACTCGGGAAACCGGACTGTTCTGCGCGTCGTACCCAACTTCCGGCAGGTATGGCGCCTGGTACGGGTGGATGCTGAATGCGTCCTGAAAATCGGCTCCGCCGTTCTGAACAATCGGAAGAATCATCCCGCCGCCGGGGCCACCGCCCGCTCCGCCCCCGCCGCAGGAAATAACGGTAATATCCGGATTTTCCGCTTTCGCCATAGGATAGACGGTCTTTAGCATCGGCAGATAATCCTTGACGGGATGGGTACTCGGATGCGGCTCATTCCAAAGCTCCCATTCCGTCACCCGGTCTCCGAAAAGCCGGATTCCGGCGACAACCGCATTGCCGTAACAACGGTACATCTCTTCATTGGGAAGAAACGGTCTGCCGAACTTGCCCGGATACGCAACCGTATTGTTATAGCCAATTACAAGCAGCGTTTTGATTCCATACTCGCGCCCCATATCGACTGCGCGTTCGAGTCGTTCCGGAATCCGGTATTCACCGGGCTTGCGCTCAAAAGAATTCCAGTAGAGATCATCGCGCATTCGCGTAAAACCGGCCTGCTTCATCAACTCGAATGAGAGCGGGAACGCGCCTTTTGGCCTGCCCTGCCCAAAATGGACGCATACGCCAAACTCCCGGGGACGTTCCCGGGCCGGGGCAGGAAGTAACGAGTAGTTCGTCACAGTCCGTGCGAGCTCTTCCTGACCACGAAATGCATAGACGGTCAGTTCATAATAACCCGGGTCTTCCACGTTCACAGCCAATTCCGTCTCCGGCGCGGCCGTAACGTGCCCGCTCCAGAGCCTTGGCGCGGACCGTCCATAAGGCGTAAATTTCGCCCGAACGGTAAAATCATAGTGGTCTGCCTCAACCTTGACCCGAATCGTCTGCTTCCCCGCTTTTGAAGAGACAAGTTGTCGTTCGGAATCGGCCACGTTCAGATAAATGCGTCCGCCCGCGGCAGTCAGGCACGAAAAGCCCAGAAGAAGAAGGAAAACGGATTTTTTCATTTCACAATTGCTTTCTGCTTAATCCGAATAACTGCCCTGGAGATGATGCCGCTGAAAATTCCCGTCGATATGGGATATTTTGAGCGCAGTCAATGCGGTGCAGCCGGAGGCCGAAACATGTCCGTCAAGCCAGGCGATATTGGCCTTTCCGCTGTGGCGCATGTAAATGGCGCCGTCCACCCCGCTGGATGCCGCGCTGCAATAGCGGAAATCCGGAATATTACTGTTCAATTTCTCAAGAGTCAGAGCACCTGCTATCGCACCGGTATCCGCCAGATGCGCATATCTGGAAGGCTGGTTAACAAGCGTAATACGGACAAAATCCACCTTGTTGTTCCATCGCAAATAAAAATTCTTCCTCACGCGGTAATTGGTATCCCATGCGGGCATATAAACGCCATACCCCTTATAGTAGTTGGCCCCGAAGGCGATGTTGCTGTCATTCGCCAGCTGCTGGGTGGTGGCCGGACAAAGGATCGAATACTTGGTTTTTCCGCCAAAATTGAAATAATTGCGGCAGGGAACAAGTGATGTTGCTGCTCCGCTCAACAACTGCGGCCAGCGGTCCGCGCCTTGGGAACGAACCGGCGTCCACCCCTGATAATCATCCGCGTAGAATAAAAAAACGGTCAGGTTCTGTTTCAATTGATTCTGGCATTGAGTCGCCTTGGCACGACCCCGGGCCTGGTTCAGGGCGGGCAGCAGCATGGACGCCAGAATCGCAATGATTGCGATCACGACCAGGAGCTCGATCAGTGTAAAACATTTTTTCATGAGAATCTTCCTTTTATGGTTGAGTGATGTTTTTAGCCGTAACCACGGCAGTAGATTTCTGTTCAACAATTTCCGGCGACAATTCTCGCAGGAACCGCTTACGGCTGCCGGAGAACACCTCGTTCAGTCCTTCGACAACCGCAACAGCCAGTTCTCCGGACCGCATGCCGATCATGGTCAGGGGCGGGGTATAGAAGAGGCCCTCGTTGTGAATGTCGTTGGCGATGATGCTGACATCGTCTGGAATCCGGATGCCCGATTCGTAGAACGCCTTGTAGGTTCCGGCCACGCTGTCGCTCGAATCGGCGTAAATGGCGGTGAAATCCACGGATTCGCCGCAGCGGCGGATCATCTCCTCGTAATTGCGCTGCATCGCCGACTCCCCGCTGACCGTGCGGCAGTCGAGGAATTCGACATGAACGTCCGGATGGGTACAGACGAAATGCTCAACGCCGAAGCGTCGGCGTATCACCCCGAAATTGTGCGGCTCCGACAGCGTCGTCAGAATTCGCCGATGGCCGAGCCCGTAAAGATAATTCAACGCCTCGAACCCGGAGAATTCATCCATGGAACCCACATAATTCAACGCGAAATCCCCGGGATGCCCGCCGATCATCACCACCTGAAACCGCTCCTGACAGGTGAGCAGCCACTCGGCCTGCCTGCGGGAGACCGAACTGCTCGCGCAATTGAAAATCATCGCGTCGATTTCACCAAGCGAAAGCTGCATGTGTTCTTCCGACTCCGGATCGTAGGAGCGAATCGAAATCTGCCAGTTGTGTGCCCGGACCTGCTCCGCCAGAAGACGACCGCGCTCTTTCAAAAGAAAGCTCGGCCAATCGGGCATCAGGAGCAAAATATTTTTCCGGGTCCGATCAGCAGGCAGGTTGCTGAAGATACCGACGCGGGATTCCCGCCGAATGAGCTTCTCGGCTTCCATTCTCTCCAGCGCGGCGGCGGCGATACGCTGGCTGCTGCGATGGCGGGTCATGATTTCCCGCATCGAATAAAAGCGGCTTCCGGCGGGAAAATTGTGCAATTCCGCCGCGAGCGTTTCATACAAAACCTGACTTCTGGACCCGGATTTCATTTTGCCCTTCCATATTCTTGATTTCCGACAATTATAATTATAGTGGATGAATACAGCGGTTCAAACGCCTGTATCCGCTTTTTTCGATTGAATTCATCTGCATCCATAAAAAACAGTCGATGAGAGGAAAAAAGATCAGCAAAATGAAGATTTTCCGAAAAAAGGAACCTCCCCGGATGCCGAAAATGCAGAAACGGCATCCGGGGAGGCGGGGAAAAGAGTGCCCGATTCTTTTCCGGAGAACACCATTACTATATCATCGGAAATTCACTTTGCAAGCCCGGAAATTAGTTATGTCTAATTTTTTTGAAAGATTTTTCCTCCTCTGGTTTTTTCAAGGAAGAATCGGTCAGTCGGCGCGGCTGAAAGAGTGAACCACGTATTTCGTCACCCCGTCGTCGCCCAGCTCCACGCGGGCGAAGGAGAACGGCGGTTCGCAAAGGGCGGGGACGCAGACGAACGAAGACCGGCCATCAAACGCCATTTCGCTGCCGGAGTGGTGATGGCCGCTGATCGACAGTGCGCAGCCGGTCGCGTGCATCTTGCGGATAATCTCGTCAGCGTTCAGGTAACCGAAGGGGGCAGCGTCGGTTTCGGAGGGAAAGAGCGGAACGTGCTGGACCGCAATCAGCGGACCGGAAAATCCGGCGGAAGCCCGGTCGAACCTGTCCAGCTCCTCCGGCAATCGCTCGGCGTTCCACCCCGGCCGCTCCGGGTCGAGGAACGGGATGATCCTGGCGCCGTTGATCTCGAAGAATTCGGGCAATGGCGGAAGGTGGCGGTAAAACTCCTCGGACGGCAGGTCGTGGTTCCCGGGAATCGCGATCACCGGAACCGGCACCGCCGCCAGAATCTCCGCCAGTTCGTCGAGCCGGGCTTCGACTGTGAGATCGTTCTCCCCGGCGCAGTCGATGAGGTCTCCCGCCACGATCAGCGCATCGGGCCAGCCTTCCGCCGCCAGATAGCGCAAAACGCGCTTGAACAACCGGGCCCCCTCCAATCCCTGGCGTTTGGGGTTGTTCAGATTGAGGCGGTCCCCGTAATGGATATCGGCGACGACGGCAAGGCGGATGCCCATGGCGGATTTCCTTTCTGAAAAACTTCATGAAACGGTCAGACAAACGTGGTCCGGACTTCCTTCATATAACGGTCGCGCAACACCGCCGCCAGCCGTTTGACGATGTTCCGGCGCAATTCGAGATCGACCGGCAGGTTCGGGTCCTGGTGCGCCTCGTTGATGCGGGTGCCGACCAGGAATTCGATGATGTCGTTCCGCCGCATCAGCTCGACCAGCCTTCCGGCGGGGTCGTTGTGTTCGGCGTCGCCCTGTTCCAGATAGGCGGCGGCGCGCGACAGCGTGAAGATCCCCTCGGTCACCAGGTCGACGCCCGCCATCTGCGAGGTCGGCGGCAGGTCGCCCGAGGCGGTGTCCGGCTCCAGCACCAGCGGCGTATTGAGTTCACGGGCGACGATCGCCGCCGAAGTCCCGCCGCAGATCACCTTGGTCCCCTCGAAATCGCGGAATTGCCGGGCGCACTCCACATCGCGCTGGCGGTCGAACGGCGGACCGGTGAAAAGCAGCATCCGGCGCGGACGCCGGAAAAATAGACAGCTTGCCGTGATGTCGTCGGCGGGACGGAGCCCCGGTTCGTGGGCGATCGCCTCGCGCAGAATCCGTTCCGAAAGCTCCTGCGCCGAAATATCCGGCGTCGAAACGATCTGCTTCCTCACATACTCAGCGACGTTGTCGCTCCCCCAGCCGAGGGGAAAGTGCGGCGTGCCGAGTCCGGCCTGGGTGACGCCGTCCGAAGTGAAGACGATACGGTCGCCCGGCTGCGCCCGGAACGAATAGGCGGTCATCGTGCGCTCGCGGTATTTCGGGGAAGCGAATTCCTCCCCCTCCACCGGCAGCCGTTCGTCGCCGCGAAAGAGCAGGAAGGGCGGGTTGCCCATCTCCACCACCCGGGTCACGCCGCCCAGCCGGGTGTCGACGATGGTGAAGGTGGCGTAGCTGATACCGCGGTCGCGGCAGACCGGCAGCGAATCCATGATGATCTCGGCGGAGTGGGCGATTTCGCGGTCTTCGGCGCTGAACCGCAGCGCCATGGTCGTCGTCATCAAGGCGAGAATGTTCGCCTTGAGCCCGTGCCCGAGCCCGTCGGCCAGCACCGCCAGCAGCCGTTCCTCGGCGGGAATCCGCCGGAAGGCGACGGCGTCGCCGCACGCCTTCTCCTCGAAATGGCAGCACTGGCTGTAGCCGGTGTCGATGAACAGGCTTTCGGTGGTGAGGTTCATGCTTTGCCGGGCCCCGGTTTCGCGCCGCGTTCCGCCGGTCCGGAGAGGTTGCTGTCGTCGGCGTAGTCCTCGGCGATCGAGCGGAGCAGGAGTTCCGTGTCGGCCATCTGCTCGCCGAGGCGGCAGGCGATCTCCTGCACGGCGGCGATGTTGCGGTCGATCACTTCGCGGGCGCGTGCCGCGATCTGCTCGCGCCGCAGTTCGGTGTTGGTGACGTCGTACATCACCCCGCCGATCACCTCGCCGGGGTCGATGCTGAAAATGTTCACGTTGAACAGCCGCTTGCCCACCTTGAGCGAATCGCGCCGGATGTCTTTCCCGCTCAGCAGCGACGATTCGAAGAGATTCGCAAACGGGACGATCCGGGTCAGGTCCGCCCCCGCCATGCCGGGGCAGGCGTCGTAGGCGGCGAGGATTTCCTCGCCGAACAGTTCGGCGAAGTGGCGGTTGCATTCAATGACCTGGAGCTTCTTATCGACAATGACGGCCCCGGACGACATGCTTCGCAGCAGCGCGTTGGCCTTTTTCTGCGCCTGTTTCTTGAGGTACGAGACGCACATCGACGGCTCCGCGTGCCCGGCGATCAGCGCCTGGGCGAAGTTGCGGCAGGTTCCGTAGCCGCAGCCGTCGCAGTTGAGTTCGTCCTCGGGCGTGGTCTTGCCGATGCTGCGCAATGCGGCCTGAATGTCGGAGACGGCCGGTTTCGGTGCGACGACCGCGTCTTCCGGGAAGGCGGCGGCGATGCTTCCGCCGGTCTCCCGCCGTTTCGGGGAAGTGGGAAAGCGCGTTTTGCCGAGCACCCGGAGCCGTTCCAGCAGCCCCGGCGAGTTGTGCTCGGTGCACGGCCCGTGCACGCAGCCGCCCGGACAGGCGAGCGTCTCGATGAAAATGGTTTCGTCCGCCGGAATCTCGTCGAGGCCGAGGCCATCGAGCGCCAGCTTCATATTGTCCAGCCCGGTCAGCGTGAAATAGTGGACCTTGCGGTTTTTGCACTGGAACTGGATGGTGTCGTTCATGCCGCCTTCGACCGGATATTGCGCGCCCTCTTCGGCGGATTCGGGAACGAATTTATCATCGGCCTCCGGCTCCATCCGCTCGGGGTCGATGTCGGCTTCGCGCAGCATCTGCCGGATCTCCGGGTAGGTGACCGCCAGGTTGAGCAGTTCCGGGTTGCGGTCCGCCTCGTTCTTTTTGCTGATGCAGGGACCGACGAAGACGGTGCGGATGCCGTCGCCGAAGGTGTCGCGGAGCAGCCGGCAGTGCGCCATGAGCGGCGACCCCACCCGGGTGATTTTCGCCGCGAGATGCGGAATGTATTTGCGCACGAAATCGACCGCGGTCGGGCAGGCCGATGAGAGCAGCAGCCCCGGATTCCCCCCGTCCAGCTCTTTCGAAACTTCGGCCGAGACGATCTGCGCTCCGAGCGCGGTTTCGCTGACCCCGGCGAAGCCGAGTTGCTTCAGCGCCCGGATCAACTGACCCGGCGCAATATTCTTGAACTCGCTGACCCACGACGGAGCGAGCGAGGCGTAGACCGGCGCTGATTCCGAAAGCAGTTGCTGAAGCCGGGCGGTGTCGTTGCGCACCCGCTTGGCCTTGACCGGGCAGACCTCGACGCATTTGCCGCAGGCGACGCACAGCTCGGGAATTACCGCGGCGTGGCCGTCGCGCACCTTGATCGCCTTGACCGGGCAGTGGCGGACGCATTTGTAGCAGTCCTGGCACTCGGCTTCGAGGGTGTAGACCGGGTACGAATGGTTCATTTTGCGGCTTCTCCCTGTGCCGCCGGATCGGATTCCTGGAGTTTTCGGGCCAGCTTGGCCGAAAGGACCGCAAAATCCCCGGCGAGGTTTACTTTCTGGCGGATGATCTCATCGGGCAGGTGCAGCGTGTGGCCGGTGAAATTCCAGATGGCGAGGATTCCGGCGTCGACCATCTGTTCGGCAACCTCCTGCGCCGCCTCGTCCGGCACGCAGAGAATTCCCATGCGGATCTGCAGGCGATTTGCCAGGTGCGGAAATTCGGCGAAGTCGAAGAGCGGAACCTCGTGGACGAACGTATCTTTCGGAATCGGCCCCTTGTCGAAGGCGGCGATGATTTTCAACCCGTATTCGGCGAATCCGCGATAGCCGAGCAGTGCGGTGCCGAGGTGGCCGGCGCCGACCAGGAACGCTTCCGAGGCGTTTTTCCAGCCGAGGAAGCTCTCGATCGCGTCGATGAGAGTGTCGATTTTGTAGCCGACCCCGGGCAGGCCGCTGGCGCCGACCATTTCGAGGTCTTTCCGGACGCTGATGGCGTCCACGCGGAGGGCCTGTGCCAATACCGGACTGGTGGCGTACAGTTTCCCGGCCGACTCCAGTTTCTTTAGTTCGCGCAGATAGGCGGGCATGCGCTTGAGGGCAGGAATGCTGAAAACCTGGGACTTGGGCATGTCTTTCATTCTCCGTAATTAATAGACCATAGAAAGATAGCCCGCTTCGGGAGAATTTCAAGCGCCGCGACGGGAAAGGCGAAAAAAAGCGGACCGGGTCCGTCCGCCCGCAACCCGTTCCGGCCCCTCTGCAAGGCGAGGCATCCGCCGTTTCCGGCAGAAGCCCGCGGAAAGACAATTGTTTCCTCGCCATGACTGAAAAAAACGGGAAATATTCGACTAAACCGCTTGCATTTGTCTGCAAACCGGTATAACTTTCGGAAATCCGTAGTGAATGGCAGCGCTGAAACGCATGATTCAGCGGATGGGAAGATAACATGTTTGAACCGACCGCAAATCGCAAATTATAGTATTTCAGAAAGAGAAGGACTCCACAGAAAATGCATTTCGGGCGAACTCCACACCTGAAGTCGGCTGCCGCCGTATGCGGGGCACTGATTGCGCTGACCTCGCTCCCCGTTTCCCTTCCCGCCGCGGAACAGGAAGCTCCGGTGATCCGGACCGAGGACGATCTCAAAAAAGGAAAGGAAAACGTCCGTTCCGTCATTGAGGAGCTCGCCGAGCTGTTCGCCGATGACGCGCCCGCTCCTGCGCTGGGCGAAGCGAAACAGCAGATCATGGCGCCTTACAGCAAGGTGATTCCGTCCGCCAACGGCCGGGGGACGCTGATCTTCCGGCCCCGGTTCACCTCGTCCAAGAAGATGTTCAAGGCGCTTGACGGCATCATCACCGGGACGACCCTGGTCGAGCCGCTCGAAGAACAGAACGAAATCGTCATCAACGCCGATCTCAAGGAAGTGGAAAGCTATAAGGAAATCCTCGAAGCGATGGATATTCCGTCGCCGCAGATCCTGATCGAGGCGAAGGTGGTCGAAGTGATGTTCTCGGACGGGATGCAACGCAATCTGTCGTTCATGTTCCAGGGCTCCCGCTACAAGGTCGGCGCCAAAACGACGATTCCGGGCAACACCAGCACGGGGACGTCCGGCGCGGGCGGCGACTTCACGCCGTATTCCGGGAAGAACTCCATGAACATCGCCTTCCAGTGGCTCGAAACCGCGCAGGACGCCACGGTGCTTTCCAGCCCGAACATCCTGATTTCGCGCAACGAAGTGAGCCGGATCATCACCGGCGAAGAGATTCCGATCCAGGAAGCCAGTTCCAGCGGCAGCACCATCCTGATGAGCACGACGTTCAAAAACGTCGGCGTGACCCTCGAAGTCGAGCCGAGCATGATCAACCTCGACAACGTGACGCTGCGCATCTACCCGAAGGTATCGAACGTGCTGCGTTACGAAACCGTTTCCAGCGGCGGCAACGACTACTCCGTCCCGGTGATTTCGGCGCGGAGCGTCGAAACCCACCTCCGGATGCAGGATAAGCAGGTGGTGATGATGGGCGGGCTTTACAGCAACCGCACCGCGTTGCAGCAGGAGCGCATCCCGATCATTTCCGACCTGCCTTACGTCGGGGAGCTTTTCACCGGCAAGAACGAGACCAAGGAGATCACCCAGCTGGTCTTCTTCCTCAAGGTCCACATCATTCCGCCGGACCGGGTCGCCAGCGGGGTCTTCTTCGACTTCGACCGCAGCGCCAAAGTCAGCGAGGCGCTGAGCAAAATCGTGGCGCATTCCGACACCTTCCCGCCCCGGGCAACCTCGGCGAAAAAATTTCATGACGAAGTGGTCGGCGCGCTGCCCGGCAAGAGCGAGGAGGAGCGGAAACGCTTCAAGGAGAAACCGATTGTCGTCAAATCCCTGGCCGACCAGAACCTGCCGAATGTCAGTCCGGTGGACTCCGATCTCTTTGTGATGGAACCGGAAGAAACCGTCGACGCCTCCGAAAAAGCGCCGGCCGGCTCCGGCGAACACAAGCCGTCGGTCCGGGTCACGGTGACGCCGAAGGATGAAGCCGCCGCCACCCAACCGGCCGGAGAGTAAGAACAATGAAGTTCCGCCGCAGAATCATCACATGGCTGGTCATTCTTCTCGTGCTCGCCGGGGGAACCGCCGGAGTCTGGTTCGGCGTGATCGTTCCCAGGCGCAAAGCGGACGACGACGCCGCCCGGAAGCTCGTCACCGAGAGCGCCGACATGGACCGCACCTACAAGGTCAAGCGCGACGATCTCGTCATCGGCCTCCTGCAGGGCGGCTATGTCAACGCCAGCCAGAAACACAAACTGTCGCTTCAGGCCAACTACAAAACCAAACTGCTCTGGGTCATCGACGAAAACAGCAAGGTCAAGGCCGGCGACCTGCTGGCGAAATTCGAGACCGACGAGCTCAAGGAGCAGATCGAGAACCTCGAGATCGAGCTGGACAACCTGAAAAAGGAACTCGACCTCGCGGTCGAGTCGAAGAAGATTCAGATCAGCACCAACGCCGCCGACCTCCAGGCCGCCGAGGAGAGCCTGCTCCAGGCCGAGGACTCCATGCGCAAATACCGCCGGTTCGAGCGTTCCAGCAAGCGCGACGAGCTGGACCTTGCCGTGGTCAACGCCGAGACGGCGCTGGATACCGCGCAGAGCGACTACGTCACCACCCGGGATACCGAGCCGAAAGTTTCCAAGGATGAAAACGCCGAAGATAAAAAGCGCACTCTCCTCAAAGAGGCCCAGACCAAGATCGACGAGAAGGAAAATTCCCTCAACAAGGCCGAGGACAATCTGCGGGTGTTCCGCCGCTACGACAACCCGAGCAAGCTCACCCGCCTGATGAACGCCTACGAACAGGCAAAGCTGAACCTGCGCAAGATCAAGATTTCGACCGAGTCGAAAATCGTGCAGTCGGACAAGTCGATTGAGAACTATCGCGGCCGCATCAAGCGGACCGGCGACCAGCTCGCCCGGTACCGGGAGTACATGACCATCATGGAATTGCGCGCTCCGGTCGACGGCGTGGTCATCTACGCCGACCCCGACCGGCGCTGGGGGAACCTCGACGTGAAACCCGGCATCGACATCAACAAGGGGCAGGTGCTCATCACCATTCCGGAGATGTCGAACCTGGTGGTCGACTTCGACCTGCCGGAGCAGTTCCGCTCCAAGGTGCGCATCGGCGACCGCGCGGTGATTTCGCCGGATTCGCTGCCGGGCCTCAAGTTCGGCGGAGAGGTTTCGCACATCGACACGCTGCCGGTGAACCTGGTCAACTGGGACGCCTCGTCGCCGAAGATCTACAAATCGAAAATCAAGCTCGACCAGCAGTCACCGAAACTGGTCAACGGCATGAGCGTCCAGATCAACATCGTGACCAAGACGATCCCGAATACGCTGGCCGTTCCGGTCGAAGCGGTGTTTGAAGACAACGACCGTTTCTTCGTCTACCGCGCCACACTGACCGGTCCCAAAGAGGTCGACGTGAAGATCGGCGAGTCGAACGACAACTTCGTCCAGATCACCGAAGGGCTCAAGGAGGGGAACGTTGTTTACCTGTACCGGCCGTACCAGAAAACGCAGGGTGCGAAATAATGGCCGAACCCAGACGAAGCGCGGTCTCCGACGATATCGTCCGGCTGATCGACATCCGGAAAACCTACATCACCGGAGACCTCAAGGTCCCGGTGCTCAAAGGGATCGACGCAACCGTGCGGCGCGGCGAATTCGTCGGCTTCATCGGGACCTCCGGCTCCGGCAAATCGACGCTGCTCAACATTCTCGGCATGCTCGACGTGCCGACCGGGGGCGAATATTTCCTGGAGGAGATCGAGGTGGGCCGATTCTCCGACGTGGAGCAGGCGACCATCCGCAACCGGAAGATCGGTTTCATCTTCCAGAGTTTCAATCTGTTTCCGCATCTTTCGGTCGAAGAGAACATCGAAGTTCCGATGGTCTACGGGCGCATTCCCCGGAAAATCCGGCGCAAGCGGGCGCTCGAACTGGCCGGACGGGTGGGCCTCGGGCACCGTCTCGGCCACCGCCCGACCCAGCTTTCCGGCGGCGAATGCCAGCGCATCGCCATCGCCCGGGCATTGTCGAACAACCCCGCCTTCATCCTGGCCGACGAGCCGACCGGCAACCTCGACGAGAAGACCAGCGCTGAAATCATGAAGCTGTTCCACGAGCTGAACCAGCAGCAGGGGGTGACCATCGTGATGGTGACGCACAACCCGGCGCTCGGTCCGCACTACGACAAGATCATCCGGCTGCGCGACGGGCGGATCGACGAAACACCGTTCGAGTGGGAGGCCGAAAAGCAGGAATGCCGGGCGGAAGCCGAACGGAAGGAGGCCGCCAGATGATGCTGGTCCGCGATCTCTTCCGGCTGTCGCTGCACAATCTGCTGCTGCACAAGGTCCGCTCGACATTGACTTCGCTCGGCGTGATTTTCGGCGTCGGCAGCGTGATTGCCATGCTGGCGATCTCCGAAGGGGCGAAACGTTCCGCCCTGGCCCAGATCGAAGCGATGGGCGTGGACAAAATCATCGTCTTTTCGAAACGACCTCCGATTGACGGCAAAAGCGAAGGCTCCAACAACGTCAGCGTGATGGAGCGTTACGGACTCAACGACCGCGATCTGGGCAACATCGCCAAGATGGACAACGTCGAACGCATTACCAGCATCTTCGATGCGCGCAAGAAAGTGCTCAAAGGCCTGCAGCGGACCGATTTGAAACTGATCGGCTGCGATTACAATTTCCTCGTGGATTCGCAGTCGGCGATAGAAAAAGGGCGCTGGTTCTCCCCGGCCGACTACAAGAACAACGCCTATGTCTGCGTGATCGGCAAGAACGTCAAGCGCCGGCTGTTTTCGATCGGCAACACGAACATCGTCGGCAGTAAAATACGGATCGAAGACGCGGTGTTCCAGATCATCGGCATCATCGACAACAAATACGGGAACCAGTATCCGGAAATCGGCGGTCAGAACGACATGATCCTGATTCCGATGACCACCTCCCGGGCGCTCTACAAGGATTACACGTTCCTGCGCGAGGGGTTCAATTTCAAGATCACCCGCATCGAATACGATCTTTTCCTGATCAAAGTCGCCGACACCAGCTATATCGACAACACGGCCAAGCGCGTGACCGGATACCTCGAAAAGGCCCATTCCGACACCAAGGACTGGGGCGTGGTGGTCCCGCTCGAACTTCTGATGCAGCTGGAACAGACCCAGAACATCTTCACCATCGTCATGGGCTCGATCGCCGGTATCTCGCTGGTGGTCGGCGGCATCGGCATCATGAACATCATGCTGGCCAGCGTCTACGAACGGCGCAAGGAGATCGGCACGCGGCGCGCCCTCGGCGCGCAGAAGTCGGACATCCTGCTTCAGTTCCTGATCGAAACGGTGTTCCTCACCTCGATCGGCGGCGTCACCGGAATCATGCTGGGGGTGGGCATCGGTTCGGCGATCACCTATTACACGGCGATGCCGACCATCTACTCCGCCTGGAGCATCGTGCTGGCGCTGGCGATTTCGAGCTTGACCGGAGTGATTTTCGGAACCTACCCGGCCTACAAGGCGGCGCAGCAGAATCCAATCACCGTACTTCGCGCCGAATAAACCGTATCGGAGACTTGCAAACCGGGAAATCAGCAGTATCTTTTTCGAACTCAACCAGACAACCGGAGATTGTCATCATGATTTCATGCGACATCGAGAGAAAGTGGAGTTCCAATTGGATTTCAGCCGGATTCTGTGCCTCCAACTGGCAGGCTCCGGTGCGCCCGGCGCCTTATTTCCGCCGGGAGTTCGACTGGAAGGGCGGCGAATGCACCGTCTATCTGTGCGGACTGGGTTACTATGAACTTTACCTGAACGGCAAAAAGGTCGGCGACCACGTGCTCGACCCGGTGGTGAGCCAGTATGACCGCCGCTCCCGTTACGTCAAATACGATCTGGCCGGCCTGCTCCGCAAGGGGCGGAACGCCATCGGGGTCGTTCTCGGCGACGGCTGGTATTACCTCGCCACCGCCGATGTCTGGCACTTCGACAAAGTCTCCTGGCGCGACTACCCCAAGCTGCTGCTTGAAGTCGAGGTGGACGGCAAGCGCGTCTTCGGCACCGACGAGTCGTGGAAATGTCTGCGCACCGGCGGGCCGATCACGTTCACCCAACTCCGCAACGGCGAACACTACGATGCCCGCCTCGAGATTCCGTGTTGGGCTGAACCGGGCTTCGATGATTCCGCCTGGGAATCCGCGGCGATCATTCCGGGTCCGGGCGGCGTCCTCACCCGGCAGATCATGCCGCCCTGCCGGGTGATGCGGACCATCAAACCGGCCGGCGTCTCCCGTTCCAGGAACGGCGGCTGGCTCTATGACCTCGGCGAAGCGATCGCCGGCTGGAGCCGGGTCCGGGTGCGGGGCGACCGCGGCGCGGTGGTGCGCATCCGCCACTCCGAACTGATTTCCGGGTGGGGAGACGAGCTGAATCAGTCCAACATCAACAGTTTCATCAAAAGCGGCGATACTCAGACCGACCGCTATACACTCAAGGGCGGCGGCGAAGAAGAGATTTGGGAGCCGCGTTTCGTCTATCACGGCTTTCAGTTCGTCGAAGTCTCCGTGGAAGAAGGCAAAGCGGAAGTGCTCGGGCTCGAAGGACGCGTCGTTCACACCGATTTCGAATCGATCGGCTCGTTCGAATCGTCCAGCCGCGAACTGACGCAACTCTTCGAATGCACCCGGCGCAGCTTCGTCGGGAACTTTGTCGGAATCCCGACCGACTGCCCGCACCGCGAGAAAAACGGCTGGACGGGCGACGCCTCGCTCGCCTCCGAGACCGGGCTTTTCAACTACGACCTCGCCGCGTCGTATGCCGAATGGATGCAGTCCATCGCCGACGTACAGCGACCGAACGGCCAGATCCCCGGCATCGTGCCCTCCGGCGGCTGGGGCTTCAACTGGGGCTCCGGGCCGGTGTGGGACAGCGTGTTCATCGTGGTTCCGTACAACGTCTGGCTCTATACCGGTGACACCTCGCTCATCGAGCGGAATTACGAAGCGATGAAACGCTACATCGGCTACCTGGGGACGCTGGCGGCCGGCCACATCGTCAAATTCGGTCTCGGCGACTGGTGCCATTTCGACCGCCACCGGATCGTCGACACCGCGTTCACCTCGACCTCCTACTATTACTGGGAGACCCTGACCGTAGCCAAGTTCGCCAGACTGCTCGGCCGCGAAGACGACGCGGCGGAACTCTCCGCCCTGGCCGTCGAAATTCGCAAAGCGTTCAATGCGAAATTCTACCACGGCGACGGACTCTACGCCAAAGGCGAAGCGACCGCGCTCGGCATCGTACTCGAACAGGGGCTCTGCCCGGAAGAAGAACGCAAAGCGGTCGCCGCCCGTCTGGCGAAGCATATGGAGGAACGCCGCTGCAAGGTCGATTTCGGCATCATCGGAGCCAAATTCGTGCCGCGCGCCCTGGCTGCGAACGGCTACGCCGACACCGCCTGCCGGATTCTCACCCAGCCCGCCTATCCGGGGTGGGTCAACTGGCTCGACCGCGGCGCAACGACGCTCTGGGAGCACTGGGACGGGACGGCGTCGCAGAACCACATCATGTTCGGCGACATCGCCGCCTGGATGATGCAGTATCTCGCCGGGATCGTCCCCGACGAAGCCCATCCGGGATTCTCGGAAGTCACCCTCCGCCCGCTCCCCGCCGCCGGCATCGACAGCGTCAAGGCCGCTTATCGCACCCCCTCCGGACCCATCTCGGTCGAATGGAAGCGCGAAGGCGGGCGCTTCGAGCTCCTGGCCGGAATCGGCGACGGCGTTTCCGGGAAAGTGGAACTCCCGGACGGCACGGTTCAGCCCCTCGTCGGCGGCACCAACCGCTTCGAGTGTTTCTGATTCCGTTGATGCATCCGTAATCATTGGAAGCCGGAGGAGGGCATTCCCCCCTCCGGCTTTTTAACGCCGGGTCAGTTGCAGCCGCGGGTGAGGCAGGTTGCGCTCTGCATCAGCGGCTGCTTGAGCGTCACCTTGCCGGAGACGTTGTACCCCGCCTCGATATCGGCCTCGGTGAACACCGCCATCAGGATTTCACCGTGGGCGCGATGAATGTCGTACTGGACGAAAATCCGCCCGTCCGGGTCCGCGAAGCCGTCCGGGTAGGAGACGCCGCCGCGTTCGTCGAGCAGCAGCCGCCCGTGCCAACTCTTCCCCTCGTCGGAAGAGAGAAACGCGGTCAGGTGCGAGCGGTCGCCCGCCGTCGTCGTGTCGTGGCGGACCATCAGCCAGTTGCCGGAGGGCAGTTTCGTCGCAAAAAAACGGGCGCTCGCGGTGTACCATTCACGGCGGAACGGCAGCCAGTTCTTTCCCCGGTCGGATGACTCGGTGCGGACGATTCCGTGCTGGTCGCGGGCGTACATGACCAGCGAACCGTCGGCACGTTCAAAAACGATGTGTTCGTCGAAACAGGGATCAACCGAACGCTGCCGTCCCCGGACTTCCCAGTTCTTCCCATGGTCGTCCGAAACCAGCAGGTTCGCGCCGCGCAGCGGGTCGAGTTCGGCGTAAAGCGACGCATCGACCTCGCCCCAGCGGAACTTGCCGTCCACCCAGATCTGTTCGCGCCGCCAGAGCGAGACCGGCAGCGCCCATTCCCCGCTCGCCAGCACGGTCGGCTTGTTGAGCGCGCAGCCGTGCCAGATCCGGAACGGCTTGCCCCAGACCGGCTTCGCGGCGTCCGGATTTGCGCAGATCGACGCCCAGACTCCGGCGCGACCGTCAAAGTAGCCGACGCTCTGCGAAAAGATCCACCACATCCGCCCGTCCGGATCGCACCACATGGTGCCGACCAGGCAGGAGATATGGTGACCGTCGGGGGTGAAGCCGGGGTCGATCACGTACTCCGGTTCACTCCAGCTTTTGCCCTCGTCGTCGCTGTGCGCGAGCAGCATCACCGTGCCGGGGCCGTCCTCCTTGCCGAACCAGGCGAGAAAAATCCGCCCGCCCGGCGTCCGGTCCATTCCGGCGCTCATGGTGTAATCGTCGATTTCGGGGCGGTACTCGCGCGGCACCGGAGTCGTCAACTCCGGTATGCGCATGGCGAGTTCGGCGTTTTCGAGGCAGACGCGGGTTTGCCGGTTCATGGTGCTTCTCTCCCTGGTTGAGAATGAATGCTACTTCGCAAGCAATTTGCGGTAGGCCGATGCCAGTGCGCCGGTGTCGGTGGCCAGCGCTTTCCAGTGCATGAAACGCTCTTTCCAGAAGGGTCCGGGGCAGAACCCGCCGAGCAGGATTCCCGCGGCCAGCGTCTTTTCCCGGACGAGATCGATCGCCGCGATCACCTCCGGATCAGTGAAATCCCCCGGCTTCCCGTAGGAGGCGGAGAGGTCGAAGGGGCCGACGCAAACGCTGTCCACTCCCGGCGTCGCCAGAATTTCGTCGATCTTCTCCACCGCCTCGCGGTGCTCGATCTGAATGATGACCAGCGGTTCGCGCCGGGTGTATTCAAGGTATTCTCCGAGCGGCATCTTCCCGTAGCCGTCGGCGCGGCGGAGGGCGAATCCGCGCTCGCCGCCGTCGGCCGGGTAGCGGCAGGCGGCCACCGCCCGGCGCGCTTCCTCCCCCGAATTGACCATCGGGATGATCACCCCGGCGGGCGCCAGGTCGAGCACCGGTTTCAGCAGATAATTGACATTCCACGGCACCCGGACGAACGACGCGCACCCGGTGCCGCGCAATGCCATGACCAGGTGCGCAACATCGGTGATGGCCAGCGGCGAGTGCTCGAAGTCGATCCAGGCGAAGTCGAAGCCGCACTCCCCGGCCAGCTCGGCCAGCGCCGCATCGGTCGACGTGAGAACACAGCCGCGCGCGGTATCTCCCGCGTCGATGACGGAACGGAAACGATCGAGATGATTGATCTGCATAAAAATATTCTTTCTGTTTTAAAGCGGACGGATATGGTCTTCGAGCAGCTGCCGCATCCGGGCCGCATCATGGTCGAGCACGGCGCGGAGCATCTCGCGGTGGGAATCGACGCTTCGCTGCACCGCGGCGGGTACCCGGAACGGCTTGCGGTGCTCACTGTCGAAAAGCAGCGTCAACACCTGCGCGAACACCTGAAGAATCCGGCTCCCGGTGATCTCGAAGAGCGCGAGGTGGAACGCCAGGTCGAGCCGGTCCGCTTTCTCCGGGTCCCCCGCGGAACCCTCCATTTCATCGATCAGCGCCCCGATGCGGTCGGCCTGCGTCGGCGTGATGCAGCGGATCAGCTCCGGAATCATCGCCGTCTCAATCATCAGCCGCGCCGCCTTGAGCTCCTCGCGGCCGCAGCCAAGCCAACGGAGCTGAAAGGCCAGCGTCCGCCCGATGGCCTCCGCCGGAGGAACCGCCACCGCCGTTCCCCGCCGCGGCGCACGCTCCAGCACCCCGAGCAATGTCAGATGAATGATGATTTCACGGATCGTCCCCCGCGAAACCCCGAACCGTTCCGCCAATTCCAACTCCCCCGGCAACCGGTCCCCCGGCTTGAAATCTTTTTCCACCAGATAATTCTCGAAGCGCTCCAGCATTGTCATTTTATATATTGTCCATCAATTAATATCAATTTGTTTAACAAATAAAATAGTCCCAAAAAATCCAAAGTCAAGTGTCGGCAGAAAAAAATTTCAGCTGCACCGTCGTGGTCGCGGGAATCAGCGGGGGTGCTCCGCCCCTTCCGATTCCCTATCCTCTCCTGCGCATGGATTCGATGGAACAATGGGAGAAACGGGGATAGAAGGGAAGTTCGCCGGTTTTGCGCAGGATGTTGCCGTAACGGACGTTGAAGGTGCCGCGGGCGGTGAGGAACTGGCCCCAGAAGCCGAAGTGCCATTTGACATCGGTGTTGCGCGGTCCCAGGTTGGCGACCCATTCGGGGGGGAAGATGCGCTGCCACTTCGGCAATTCGTTGAGCCAGGTGCAGGTGGTGATGTTGCGGGCGTGAAACCGGTGTTCGGCAATGTCGAGAAGCCTGGTGAAACAGTCCCGGATATGGTCTTCGTGATCGAGAAAGGAGTCCGGGGCCATGTCGTTGGCGATGTGGAACAAGAGGGTGTCCGGGGCGTCCGGCTCGGTCCGGAGTTCGTGGCGGAGAAAGCCGCATTGATAACCGGCGAGGGGATTTTCGGAGAAATCGCGTTCGGAGCGGCGGTCGATGGAGGGGCGGAAGAGTTCGAACGCCTCCGCCTCGAATGCTTCCGCCGAATCGCGGTTGTTGTCGTAACATGCCCCGGCCCGCCGCGCAAGGTCCAGCCAGGCGGGGGAATAGAAATGGAGCGTTGCCGGGTTCATCCCTTCGGGGTTGAGGTCGGTTTTGCGGTAGATGTCGACCCGTTCCCGAAGCGCCGCATCGAACGGCTCGCCGGGGTGCGCGGCCAGCCAGCGGTGGAGGAACCACAGCTTCAGCCGGACGATTTCGTGAAGGTATTCCCTGTGTTCTTCGAGGGACTTCGGGGAGTTCATGATGTTACGATTCCGGCGCCTGATAGCCGGTCGGGCCGCCGTAGGCGAGGAAGCGGCGATAGCAGGCGATTCCGGCGATCACCGTCAGCACGGCCAATCCGGAGCCGATCGGGTAAATCCAGCGGTATTCGTGGCCGCTCAGGTCGAGGAATTTGGCGACGGCGGGCGGCACCACCACGCTGGCCAGCGAGAGGATGATCCACGACGCCGAGTTGAACTGGGCGAACCGTCCCTGCGGGAACAGCCGCATCGGCAGCGATGCCGACAGCGTGTAGTAGGCTCCCGAAAGCACGCAGTGCAGGATGAAGGCGATGGCGAACGTCAACTCGTTGACGATGAAGAATGCGCTCGCCAGCGCGGTCACCGCATACAGCGCCATCGCCACGATGCAGCAGCGCAGCGGATGGAAGCGGTCGGCCAGCATTCCGAGCGGATAGGAGAGGATGAAGGTGATGACGAAACTCCAGGCGGTGTACTTGCCGAAGTTGTCCAGCGGGACGTGAAGTTTTTCCGAGAAGAAGACGCAGAAGCTGTTCACCGGAGCGAAAGTGATTCCGGCCAGCATGATCATGACGAAGACCAGCAGGTAATAGCGGGAGCTGAAACACTCCCGGCAATATTCCACCATCGCGGCGAAGGGGCCTTTCCTCTGCAATTCCGCCTCGGAAACCGGCGGATATTCGCCCTCTTTCACCAGAAGACACATCAGCGTGAAGCCGATGGCGTAGGCGACGCCCAAGCTCATGAAGAGCAGCGAATAGTGACTCTTCGCGTAGCCCAGCAGTTTATAGTTGAAAATGATTCCGGCGAGCAAGCTCATGATGCGGAACATGCCGTAGAAGCGGCCGAGCAGTTTCCGGGGAACCACGTCGTTGATGAGCGCGGTAAAGAGGACGTTGCCGGCCTGAGCGCCGAATTCGAAGAGCGTCCAGAACGCGCCGAAAACCAGCAGCGTGCTCCGGTCGGGGCCGAGATATTCCCCGATTGCGGTGTTTTGGAGAAGTTCCCCGAGATGGACGCAGAACGCCATGCCCATCAGTCCGACGAAGACGATGGGCGTGGTGATGAAGAGATAGGGGATGCGCCGCCCGAACCGGCCGCGGTGGCGGTCGGAACGGTAGCTGATGAGCGGACAGATCACCACGCTGATCGCGCAGGGAAGCGCGTAGATGATGAGGCTGTTGAGAAAGTCCGAAGCCCCCAGCTCCTTGATCAGCAGCAGCGAGATCATCGTGGTGGAGCGCTCCCGCATCGACCAGATGAAATCTCCGGTCAGAAGCAGGAAAAAGAGGAGCAGGATGCCACCCAACGTATAGGTGAGCGTCCCGGCGCTCCACCGGCGATGTTCCGCTGCGTCGCTCATACCGGCACCACATCCCGTTCGGCGATTTCGGCGTCGGCACGGCAGAGGTCGAGGGCGTGCATGAGTTCGAGCGTCTGCGCGGCCGGCACGAAGGGCGCGCCGCCCGCGGCGAAGTAGTCGTAGCAGAGCCGGTAATAAGCGTCGGGATCGGCGGCGCCGTCGGAGATTTCCTCATCCTTCCACGGAATCGGTTCCGACGGGTAGCGCCGTCCGGCGGCGGCCAGCGTGCGGTCCGCCTTCCGTTCGGGGAGCGCGGCGGGGTCGAAGTAGCGCATATGCCACTTGCCGCCTTCGTAGAGGGCGGTGCCCCATTCACCGCAGATCCGCCACTCGGGCAGCGGCAACGCCACCGCCTGGTTGATGTCGAGGTCGATCAGCACGCCTTTTCCGGTGGTGACCAGAGCGTGGACCACGTCGTCGGCATCGCCGAGCGAGGCGATCCGCCGCAGTTCACAGCGGGCGCGCCGGACCTTGTAGTCGAGCAGGTCGAGCATCTGGTCGAGATAGTGGGCGCCGTAGTTGAGCAGCATGCCGCCGCCGTTGCGGCGGAACGCCTGCCAGTCGTTGCGGCGGGCGTAATAGCTGATATGGCGCTCCATCAGGTAGATTTTTCCCAGTTTGCCGGAGTCGACGATCCGGCGCGCGCCCACCGCTTCGGGGGTGAGCCGGTGCGGCTGGTAGACCATCATCCGGCGGCCGAAACGCTCGGCGGCGGCGAACATGGTGTCCGTCTCGCCGAACGAGAGCGCCACCGGCTTGTCGCAGAAGACGTCGCTGCCGCTGCGCATCGCCTCCACCGCCTGGGTGGCGTGGAAGATGGTCGGCGAGGTGATGACCGTCACTTCCGGCCGAACCTCTTCGAGCATGGTGGAAAAATCCTCATAAAGACGGGTCACGCCGAACTTCCGCCGTGCCTCCTCGAGCCGTTCCCGGCACGGATCGACAACGGCGCACAATTCAAAGCCGTCGTGCCCGCAAATCTGCGGCAGGTGAAACCCCCAGGCAATCCGCCCGAGTCCCACCACCACTGTTCGCAATTTATGTTTCATCATGATCATTTTCTCCTCTTCACTTCCGGTCCAGAGCAGGGACGAGCCGGGCTCCGAGGACTCCATTCAAAGAATTTTCCGTATTGCCGTTGAAGGTAATGCGGATAATCCGCACCGGGCGCGCCGGAAAGGAGACGCGCTCGTAGACGATCTGGTCGACTTGGGTGTCGCCATCGTACACCTTGTCCCAGGACGTTCCGTTTTCACTGATCTCCACCCGGTACTGCGACCGGTGGAGGGTGCTGTCGTTGCGCATCAGCTCGACTCCGGCCAGTTGCTCGGGCTTGCGGAGCACGAGTTCGCAGACGAGTCCGCGGCCGTCGGCCACCCACTTGCCGCGGGTGGTGTCCCAGAGCTGCCGCCACGCCTCGGCGTCGCCCGCCGGGCAGGTGAGCGACAGAAAGCGCCCCGCCGGTTCCGACTTGAGCAGCAAACTGCCGGTGTAGGAATCGGGGAAGGCGACCGCATCGATCAGCGCGGCGGCGGTGTCAGCCGGGACCATCCATTCGCCGGAAGCGTTCCGGGCGATCTTCGCCGGAAGCGGCCAGCTGAATTCGCCGATTTTCGCTGCGGCTTCGCCGGGTTTCAGCGTCACGGTCTCTTCACCGCAGGGGAAGGAGAGCACGCCGTCGGCTTCGCTGTATTTCACGCCTTTGGCCTTGAGCAGCGCCGTCATCGGCAGCAGGAGTTCATTGCCCTCCTTCGCCATCGGACCGGCGATCTCCCTGCCGTCAAGTTCGAGGGAATTTTTCGCGGGGGCCGGAGTTTCGGCCGCCTTGCCCCAGGCGGCGACGCCGGGGGTCAGCGTGTAATCGCCCGGTTTCAGCACGTCGAAGAAGCTCTTCGCCTCGCCGTCCACGGTGACCGGAATCGTTCCGGCGGGGCCGGCGAGCGTCCATTCGCCCGGCTTGAGATCGAGCAGCAGCACCCGTTCGAATCCGGGAAGCACCCGGAAGGCGAGCTTGGCGGCGCGGTCGGAGCCGTTCGTTTCGAAATTCACCGTGCGGTCGGCGAGACGGACTTCGTACCGTCCGTCCTTCTCCTCCCAGGCGACGGGGAGCGCAGCAGCGTCGCCGGGCAACACCTGCATCACCGAGAGGAATTCATTTTTGTCCGTTCCGGCGGCGGCGGTCACCATCGCCCGGGTTCCGGCATGGTCGAAATCGTAGAATGCGCCGGGCACGTAGGGTTTGCCGTCGATGGTGAACACGTCGCGCCCGGAGAGGAGCGAAACGTCGACCTTCTTCGGCAGCAGCATCTCGACCGCGAGACTGCCGGGGCGGCCGTAAGGCGCATTGGTGAACCGCATCCGGGAACCGTCCACCACCGGGCGGGCCGGGCCGGTGAGCTGGAAGATCGGCTCGATCCGCTCCGCCTTGAGCGCCATCGAATCGCTGACGATCATCGCCGCCGGGGCCTCTTTGCGCCCGAGGTTGAGGAAGATCATGGTGCGGCTGTAACGGTCCGTCCGGCTCCGGTAGGAGGGGGCGAGGTCCACTTTGAGGAAGGTGTATTCCGGGCGCATCGCATCCGGGCCGAAGCCGTGGGCGGTCACGTCGCCGCTGCGGTAGAAGTCGCCGTTCAACTGGCTGGAGAGCGAGGCGGCCGGGAAAAAATCGGTCGTCTCCTGCGTGCCGCTGTTGGCCGAGAAGCGCGGTCCCATCGGGTAGCCCTTCTGCTCGGGGTCGCGAATCAGCATCGCGGTGTGCGACACCGTGCTCTTGTGGAAGTTCCAGTCGTAGGGGTTGCCGTAGCCGCGATAGAGTCCGAGGTCGGAGAGCAGCGGCCCTCGATAGTAGATCTGGAACGAACCCGCGTCGAGATGCTGGTGGTTGCGGTACTGATAGCCCGCGCCGAGCATCGAGACGATCACGTCGTCGGCGTTGAGTCCGAAATTCCAGCCGGTGCGCGCCACCATCGCACCGAGCGGCGCCGGGTAGTAGCTGGAGAGCGGCAGTTCGGCGCGGCGGTCGACCGCCTTGAGCGCCGGGTCGTTGACCAGGAGGAAGAAGACCGGGTCGGCGGCCTCGTGGCCGGTGATGCGTTCGAATTCGGACTTCATCATGCCGTCGTGGAACAGCCCCGCGGCGACCAGGTTCATCAGCCAGTTGCCGGTGTAGTCGCCGACGGTGAAGAAGTCGTCGCCCTCCTTGAAGAGCTTGCCGTCCGGCGTGCGCAGATAGATCCAGCGGTAGGGAACCTTGGCCATGTCGGAGCTGAAGAGATTGTAGTTCGCCATGCGGCGGAAGAGCAGTTCCCCGTGGAGATCCCACGAGAAGCGGTAGTTGCCGTAGCTGGTGCCCTGGTCGTGGCGTCCGCTGCGGTAGAGGAAGTCCTTGGCCGGAGCCGAAACTTCGAGCAGACAGTAGGAGACGTAGCGGTAGGGGAGCGGGTCTTCGTCGTAGACGGCGATCGCCGCCGCCAGCAGGTCGCGGCTGATCTGCGACTCATTGGCGTGTCCGTAGAGCGCCGGCTCCTTGAAGGGCGGCCAGCCGATCTCCATCTCGTAGGCGAAGTAGTAGAAGGATTTGAGGATGCTCGCCTTGTCTTCCGGCGTCAGCAGCCGGTAGCACCAGTCGTAGACCATCGAGGCGGTGAAGAGCCCTTCGCCGATCTCGCGGCTGATGTCCTGCGCCAGGCCGTAGTCCACCCGTTCGAGATAGCGGCGGACGAGCGAAATCGCCTCGAGCCCAAGCTTTTTGTCGCCGTCGATCAGGTAGACGAACGCCTTGCTGCGGACGGCGTCGAGCAGATTCGCGTCGTAGCAGACCTCATGCTCCGGCGCGGGATCGAAGGCATAGGGGGTCTTCGCGGTTTTGAGCACCTTTTTCCAGACCGGCAGGTTCTCCCCGGTCCTGACGTTTTTGCGCAGTTCGGGCAGCATGGCCGAATTGACCAGCACACGGGGATGCTCCGCGGGCGGCACGACCGGCGGCCGGTAGTCGAACGCCTCGAGCGGAACCGGAGCACTGGGGAGCGGGACGAAATCAAGACGGGTCACCGCAGCGTCGGGGGATTCCACCCGGATCGCCTTGCGTTCCCCGTTTTCGGGGAAAACGACCCGGACCGCGTCCACCCGCCCGGCCTTCGCGCCGGGGGCGATCACGCGGCGAACCTTGCGGATGCCATCCTCCTGGACCACCGTGACTTCGGCGCCTTTGGCAAGCGGCTTCTCCGCGGCGGCGTAAACCACCATGCGGTAATTGCCGGATTCCGGCGCGGCGACCGAGAAGCTCCAGACCCCCGGAGCGGGAGTCGCGGCTTCAGCGGCGGCGGTCGAAAACGACTTCGGCGCGGCACATGCGGCCATTGCGGCGACCGAAAGAAGCGCGGTCGCCAACCCTGTTTTGATACGTCCCATCATTCAAAAACCTCTTCCATTTCGAAGTCAATCCTCTACGGACAACTCCTGTTCACGGCCCGTATGGTCTTCCCGGCGGACCAGATACACATGCTGATAGATCCGCCGCGGCCCCGCACCGGGAGCCGCGATGCGGCGCAGGCATTCATCCAGCGCCACTTGACCCATCGCGTAATAGTCGGTGGCGATCGTGTCCACCGGCCGATATTCCGGCACCAGCAGCGACTTGCCGTCGATGCTGAGAACGCAGGCGTCGTCGGAGAGATTCCGCCCGTACTTGTGTTCGTAGTGGCGGGTGACATTCTCACAGTGCGAACCACTGACGAACAGAAAACCGGTATCGGGGGAGAACCACTCCGAAGGATCGTCCTTCCCGGAACCGTCGCTGTCGGACATCACACAGGTTCCCGGCCAGATCGCCTGGAACATGTGGGCGCGGAATTTGAACGTGCTGTTGATCTCCTGGCTGGGAGTCTGCCCGTTCGGGTTGATGTTGTAGCAGACCACCCGGCTGATGCCGCGTTCCTGAAAGCGGCGTGAGGCCAGCTCCGCCGCCGCGATCGGGTCGAGATCGATGTTCGACGCGAAGGCGTAGGAACGGTGCATGTTGATTCCCACGCAGGGCCGGGTCTTGGGCAGCAGCGGCGCGGTGGTGTCGTACACGCCGATCAGCAGGATGCCGTCGAGCGGCTCGGCGTAATCGACCAGCGCGTTGGCGTTGAAGTCGGTGTACGCGGTGAAGTTCAGATTGAGCTCGCACTTGCGTTCCGCCGCCAGCGCCTGGACGCCGCGCAGGATATGCCCGCAGTAGGTGCGCCCGCCGCCGAATTCCTCGATCAGGATGCCGATCTTGAATTTGTGTCCGGTTTCGGCCGATTCCCGGGGGCGGCAGACGAAAGCGCCCGCGCCGCGCCGCTGCCGGATCAGCCCGCGCCGTTCCAGCACGGCCAGTCCGCGCCCGACCGTTCCCTGCGTCAGAGCGAAACGGCTGCACAATTCGCGCTGAACCGGGAGCTTGTCGCCGGGCGCATAAGCACCGGAGGCAATCATCGCTTCCAGATAGGAAACCATCTCATTGTAACGTGTCGGCTGTGCCATTTTCATCACTCCTTATCTTAATTCGAAAAAAACAGTATGAATCATGGGTACTGATGGGGGCTTGTCGTGAAGAAGTCCACGTTTTCATCATCCGATACAATAGCATTTTCCCATGAATTGCGCTACTTGTTTCCCTCCGTTTTTAACAGTTTTCTGTATTCTTCCATCCGCCGTCCGCGGCGGAGAGGCGTATCTGTTCGAGCAGCCGCTGAAGCCGAATGCCTTCCGCGAGTCCCGGAACCGCCGGAACACCCCGGTCCACACAGTCCAGAAAGTGATAAAGACATTGCATATGGCCGCGCAGCCAGCCGATCGCGTTCTTCGGGCTGGGGAAGCCGCCGCCGGGCGGATCGAACCGCTGCCCGCAGGCGATGCGCGTCCAGCCCGACACCCCGCCCAAGGGAGAAGCCGGAGCGGTCGCGTCGAAAAAGTCCAGATAGTGCGCCGCCATGCCATCGAAACGGAGCGCGCCCTTGGAGCCGTGGAGTTCGATCTTCAGCTCGTCCTCGGCTCCGGTAGCGATTTTTCCGGCCGAAATGGAGCCGACCGCGCCGTTGGCCAGCCGGGCGAGAACGAACATGGTGTCCTCGGCGTCGACCTTGACCATCCGCGAGGGGTCTCCCGCCGCCGGGCGTTCCGGGTAGGCGATCGCCGAAAGCGCCGTGAGCGACTTGATCGGCCCGGCCAGATGCTCCGCCAGGTCGATGATGTGCGCGCCGAGGTCGGCAATCGCGCCACCGCCGGAGGAGCCGCTCAGCTTCCACTTGAGCGGCGCTTTGGGGTCGGAGCTGCCGCTGTGCAGATAGGAGGCGCGAAATTCAAGAATCTGCCCGAGCCTGCCCTCTTCCACCAGCTGCTTGGCCCGGAGCGTCGCCGGGAAGAAACGGTTCTGGAGCGTCATCTGGGCGGTGCCGGAGTAGGAGCCGAGCGCCGCTTCGATGCGGTCCGCCTCGGCGGCGTCTTTCACCAGCGGCTTGTCGCAGTAGATGTGCTTGCCGTGCGCCATCGCCGAAAGCAGCGCTTCGAGATGGCGGTCGTTCGGTGTGCAGATGTGAACGATGTCGATCTCGGGATTCTCGGTGATTTCCCGAAAATCGGTGACTCCGCACGCCGCGCCGAGGCGGGCCGCCTCTTTCTCCGCCGTTTCGCGGCGCGAGGTGCAGACCGCGGCGATTTCGGTGCGGAACGGCAGCGGGTCGAAAAAGAGCGGCAGGTTCAAATGGCCGTAGGCGTGGACCCGGCCGATGAATCCCATTCCGATGAATCCGACTTTGTATGTTTTCATGATATCCCCCCTCCTCTTCTAGATCAGAACCAGTCGAACGCCGGCGAACGCGGCGAACTGTTCAAAAAACGCTTCCGGCGTATCGTAAACCGCCGCCAGATGATGAGTTCCGCCGTTCATGCTGTAACGCCGGAGCGCTTCGGGCAGCGGAATCGACGGGCGGAAATAGCCGCCGACCCGGGTGGTGTCCGGCTTCTCCGGCGCAACCATTTCGCCGCGGATGGCGATCAGGGTGAATTCCCCCTTCGCCGCCGGAGCGAGATCGGCCAGGATGACCGGCCCCGCCGTCAGCGTGCCACAGCCGACCAGCGGCGTCGGCAGCGGAATGAACGGATTCGGCGCGGCGGACCATGCGACGCCGTCGAGCAGCGCATGGTTGATTTCACCCATGTGCGAAAGGTAAACAAGTCCGCGCTTCCAATCCGGGCAGAACATCTCGGTGAAGGTGGTGCGCGGCCGCGACGCGAGCAGCGCGGCGACGAAGGCGGCGGTCAGCACATCGCCCTCGCCCGCGTAGCCGATGCCGCGCGCCATCGCGAGCGACGCTTCGAGGAACGGCACGCCGGGGAATCCCAAGCCGGCGAGATCCTGAAAGTTGAAGCTGAACGCATCCAGTTTGTTTTTCTCCAGAAACTCCCGCACGGTGATCGCGGCGCGGGCGCAGGCGAGTTCGACCGGGCCGATTTCCTCGCCGCCGAACTGTTCGGCCATAAATTCGTTTACCCGTTCTTCCGAAGGCGCTTCCGCCTTGCCGAACTCCACCGTCTCGATGCCGAGGGAAGCGAGGGATTCGCCGTCCGCCAGGAAGTCGCCCATTCCTTCGAAGGGGCGGCCGATCCGGCCGACGCGGCAATGGGCGAGCCGGGAGGCGCTGTGGGCGGCGTGCAGCCGGGTCAAGAGCTCGGAGCGGAACTGCTTGCTCTCCCAGTAACCGGCGACGATGGAGAACCGCCGGCCGGCCCGGAGCAGCAGATTACACAGATCCTGAACACCGTGGATGCCGTGGTTGGCCATCAGCGTGGAGTGGTCGGCCATGTACGAGAGGTCCGGCGTGGTGTCGAGCATGACCAGCGGCAGCCGGGTTCCGGCCAGCGCGTCGATCGCTTCGAGCGACGGCGAGTAGGCCAGGTGCAAGGTGACGATCGCATCGACCCCGGCAGCCTCGAACGCGGCGACCGCGGCGGAAATCTCCTTACGGGTGCAGCAAATGCCGGGTTCGACCGTTTCCGCGCCGACCGAACGGAGCAACCCGGCGATGCGCCCGGCGAACTCTTCCGCGGCGGCGAGGCACGACGGAACCGCTTCTTTATAAAATGCCAGATAAAGCGGCAGGAATCCCAGTTTCATTTCAGCCATTTCGATGCCTCCCCGAACAGTGTTTCCGCGTTGTAGCGGAAGAAGTTTTCAATTTCGCCGGAAGTGAGTCCGGCGGCGAGCGCCGCGGTGCGGCAGGCGGCGAGCTGCTCGCGGTAAAACGTGGTGAATTCAATCGGAGCGCCGCGCCCGTCGAGACAGGTGCCGATCGCATAATCTTCGCCCATCAGGTAGAGGTACTGGTCGTTGATTTCCAGCGCCTTGCCGAGCAGCAGCGAAATCGGCGCGTCGGTTCCGAAGAGAATCCGCTCGCGCGGCAGTTTCCGGAACGCGTATTCGAGCACCCGGTCGTTGTTGATCATCGCGGTGTCGAAGTAAAGATTCTCATACGGCAGCAGCGCGTCGAGTTCGCCCTCGATCCCCTTGAAGAAGTAGGAGCGCCCCAGATGGGCCACGATGAACTTCGCATTCGGATACGAGTTCGCCCAGAGAATCAGCTGTTCCCGGTTGAGCGGGTCAGCCAGCCGCATCCGGCGCGGCAGGTGAACCATCACCGCCCAGCCGTATTTGTCGGCCAGCGCAAGCTGTTCCGGCGAAAGCATATCGACCAGCTCGGCGTCGGCCGGGGACTTGTCGGAGACGAAGTCCGGATAGGGCTTGAGTCCGCAGAGTTTATAGCGGTGCATCCGCCGCTCCAGCACGGAGACGGGTTCCCCGGGCCGGGCCAGCGCCAGGCCGAACACCCGGCAATTGTCGGCGTACTGCCCGACGAAACGGTCGGCGGCGGGGCAATCGGCGGCGGGCTCCGGCATACCGAATCCGGCCATCTTGAAATCCTTGCCGGGGAACAGCGATTCGGCGAATGCGGAGTAGTCCTCCGCGCCGAAACGGCCGTGGAACTTGCGCCGGAAATCTTTCGCGCCAAGGCTCTTGACCGGAACATCGAAGAGATGCACATGGGCATCGAAAACCGTTTCCGGCAGAAAATCATATAACATGCGGTCGTTCATTTCGACAACGCTCCTTTCTTTGCCAGCAGCGCCGCGCCTCTTGCGCCCGCGTTGCCGTCGAGCGGCTCCAGCTCGAGTCCGGTCGCCCCGGCGATGAGGCCGGGGAAGATCGGGCTGCGGCAGATGCCTCCCGCCAGCTTTCCGCGCCGCAGTTCCATTCCGCCGGCGCGCAGAGAATCGATCCGGCCGGCGAGCAAGTTCGCCGCGCCGAGCATGATGCCGAGGGCCAGCTCCTCGCGGTCGGCGACCGGCGGAGCGTCGTAATCCTGCGAGGGATCGATCACAGTGGAACATCCGCGTTTCTTCGCGGCGACCGCCAGTTCGTCGAACAGCCGGAACGGGTTCGGCTCCCCTTCTCCGGCCAGGAAGCGCAGCACCAGCGAATCGATCCGCCGCCCCAGCGCCGTCGAAGAGAAAATCGCGCCCCACGCGCCGCCTTCGTGACTCAGGAACGGGTCGCAAAGCAGCGCCGGGTCGGCCATCACCGTTTCGCGGTCGGCAACCGGCAGGAATCCGACGAACGAAGTTCCGCAGGAGAGCAGAAGTTCGCCCGGTTCAAGCACATCCGCCGCCCGTGCGGCGGTGGGGTGGTCGAACGCGCCGGAGACCACCAGACAGGATTCGGAAAGCCCGAATTCGATCGCCGCCTTCTCGGTCACCGTGCCGACCGGAACGCCCGAATCGACCAGTTCGCTCAACTGATCGCGGCGGACGCCGGCCCGTTCCAGAAGCGCGTCGCTGTAATCGCGGCGGACCTGATCGACCAGGTGCATCGTCGTCGCGGTCGAAAAATCCATCGCATGCCGTCCCGAGAGGAGGTACTGCATATAATCGGTGTTGAGCCCGACCCACGCCGCGCGTTCGAGCGCCTCGGGTTCGTGCTCCCGCCGCCAGGCGAGCTGGGCGAGCGGAAAGGAATCCAGACACGGCCAGCCGGTAATCCGACGCAATTCGGAGGAAGTGAGTCCGGCCAGCGAAGCGGGCGGATTCCCGGCGGAACGGGCGTCAAGCCAGCTGATCACGGTTCCCGGCGCGCCGTCCGACGCAACGGAGAGCGTCGAACCGGCGGCGCCGGAAACCGTGATCGCCGTGACCGGACGATTCACATATTCTGCTTCTGCGGAGAGTCTCCGCACCACACGCCGGAACGGCTCGACACACTCCGAGGCAGCGCACTCGACCCGCCCCGGAGCGGGGGTCGTCCAGACCACCGGCTCCTCGCGGACGGCGAGCGTGTTCCCGTCGGAATCGAGCAAAACGCCCTTGCAGACCGAGCTGCCGACGTCGAGCCCGAGATATGTTCCGGCACCGTTCTTCATCTTCTAACACTCCATTGCGCGTAAGGTTTCATCCATTCGTTTCACCACCAGCTCCATCGCCTCCGGGCTGATGGTCAGCGGCAGTTTGGTCAGCGCCGTCGGCGGACAGTTGGCCTTGTAGGTCTGGCAGCCGATGTCGATGCGATGCTTATGGCTCATCGTCCCCGCGAACGCGGCGGCGGTTTCAGCGTCTTCAAAGGTCAGCCCCGACATCAGCCCGTAGCCGACCACGCTGCGGACCTTGCCCGGATGAGCGGCCGCCAGCGCGAACAGTTTCTCGCGGTAGGCCTCGCCCATCGCCCGGGTGTTGGCGCTGTTCGCCTCGGCGAACGCGAGGGTGACAAGACAGGCCAGCGAAGCGATCTCCTCCTGGCCGTTGGTGACCAGCGCGCCGAAGAGGTTGAGGTTGTCCATCCGCCGGTTGGTGATGAGCCGCGAGGCGGGGTACATGCCGCCGGGGAAGCCCTTGCCGACCGAGACGAAATCCGGCGAAAGCCCGTATTCGCGGAAGAGGAAAATCTCCGGCGACCACATGCAGCTCTGGATCTCGTCCACCGCGACCGGGATGTCGTGTTCGCGGCAGAGCGCGTGGGCTTTGCGGACATACTCCTTTTCAAGCTCGATCGCGCCGTAGTTCATCAGGATGAGTTCATGCAGGAACCCGGCGATCTTGTACTTGCCGGAGTCGTAGGTCTCCACCTTGCGGGCGAAATCCTCGTAATCGTTGATCGCCACCGGCTCGACGCAGAAGAGTCCGGCTTTTTCGGCCCCGCCGCAGAGCGAGGGCCAGAGCCCGCGCATCATCTGGGTGCCGATGGTGGTGCCGTGGTAGTTCCCGGCGGAGCCGCCTTCATAGTCGCTCATCACGAGGAATACCGGAATGCGACCGGCGTAAATCGGTTTTTCCGCTCCGGTGAGCGGCAGGAAACGGGCCAGCATCATCTTGACCGCCGCCTCCATCACCAGGCTGCCGGTCTCCAGGTTGACCACGCGGTTGAGGCAGAGGGGATCGGCGGAACTGAGGATCACGTCGACCGCCTCCTCATCGCCGCGGGCGATGCCGTTGGCGACGCGGACGAGTTCGCGTTCGAGAGTCCGGGTGATGTGCCCGCGGGTGTTGTTGTGGGTGATGTTGGTCACCCCGAGCCGGGCGGCGCGGTCGAGCAGTTCGTATCCGGGGAAACAGTGGCCGAGCGACGCCTGATAGTGTTCGCTCTTGGCGGCGAGGTAGAGCCGTCCGTCCTCGCCGACCCGGTATGCGCCGCATCCGGCCAGCGGGGAGGCCGCCCGGTTGTGGGCGGCGGCGAACGCGGAAGTCGCCGCGCCGGAGGACGAAGCCGCCTCCGAAAGCCCCGGGGCGACCACTTCGCCGACCCGGGAGGCCAGTTCGGACTGGCGGGCCGCGAAGCTCTCCGGGTAACACTCCACCGCCGAGTAGGCCAGCTCCGCGGCATCCTTCCCGGAACCGCCGAGGAAGGCGTGCGCCGCGACGAGCGCGTCCGCATAGCTTTTGCCCGTCAACGATGCGAGCGACAATTTCAGGTTCCTGATCATAGCGATCCCATCCTTTCGATCCTCAACTTCTCCGGCGGAATCCACTGTGGATTCCGCCATTCCCGGTTTCCCCGCTCCGCCGGAGGGCGGAACGGAAAACCGGATGTACTCTTACCAGGTGCCGTTCGGGTGCCAGCCGACCCGAGCCGCCACTTTGTCGAGCTCATCGCTCTGCAGCGGAGCCTTGGTCTGCAGCGTGCCGGAGTGGCCGTCGACGAACAGAATGTTCATCACGCCGCCGTGAACCGGGCTCGCATAGAGCTTGAACAAACTGTCATTGATGCCGACCACATAGTTGTTCGCATCGGTGACGCGGACGGTGCTGGATGCCGACTTGACGCGACCCGCCTTGAGCGCATAAGCACCCCCGGCTTCCGGAGCAGGATATTTGTCGCTCGCCGCCGGCGTGTATCCGCCCGACTTGTACGCCCAGTTGTTCGCCGAAGCGGCGAAGCCGAGGAAGTAGTTGTAACCGTAGCCGCCGTAGTGCGGGCCGCTGCGGCGGTTCGCCTCGGTATCGACCGGATTCTCCGCGATGTTGTAGCTCGGGCAGAGCGGAGCGGAAGCCATCTTGAAATCCTTGTCGGTGTCGGCGCCGGTCGGAACATACTGCCCGGTACGGAAACGCTCGGTGAAGAATCCGGGCGCGGTGTTGGTGTCGTAAAGGTACTCCCACCTGACGGTGAAGGTGTAGGTGTTCCAGCGCGACCAGAGCCGGCAGGGAACTTCGTAGCCGGACATATCCGCGTATACCGCGGAAGCCATGCCGATCTGCTTGAGGTTACTCATGCACTTGGCGCTCTTGGCGCGGTCACGCGACTTGTTCAGCGCGGGCAGGAGCATGCTGGCCAGAATGGCGATGATGGCGATCACGACGAGGAGTTCAATGAGCGTGAATCCCTTCGGATGGAAATGGAGTCTGTTGTTTTTCATTTTCAGTTTTCCTTTTGCGTTCTGGGGAAAATGGGTTGTTTTCGGGTTCAATCGTTATCTTGCGCGTTTTGTTCCATAAATCGATTTCCAACTCTTATTGATGATTGACGACTGGAATTGCCGTTCTCCCGCCCCAACACGGGATCGGCAGCGAACCTGACAAATGCGTTCGGCGGGTTTCAACGGACGATTTCATTGTCAGCCCTTTCCTTATGGTTACTCGTAATCCTTCACCGCTTCCGGTGCCTTTGCCAAAATATAAAGCACTAATCGTGCCAATTTGGTTCAAAAATTTACAAGTCACTATTTATCAATGTCTTGAGTTGGAATTAACAAAATTCAACAATGAGTAATGATAGCCATGGTCTTTACAATTATGTAAAACTGATCTCGCTTGCTTTACAAATGTGGTTCACTTTGGTTCAATCACAATGTAATTATGACACAAAAGGTTGCGGATGTCAAGTGAAATTCTTCTGCCGGAACGATTTTTTTCTCTTTTTTGGCGCGATCCGAAGGGTATTCAACAGGCTCAAACAGGCGGGAAGAACAAAAACGTTCTCCCGCAATGCCCGGTCAACAGCAGAGCGTGCAGACGGCGAGGCCGCCGCGGGCGGTCTCTTTGAAGTCGGCGCTCATGCAGCGGCCGGTCTGGTACATGGCGGCCAGCACTTCGTCGAAGCCGACCTTCTGCTTGCCGGGATCGAACGCGGAGGCGAGCAGCCGGGCGTTCCACGCGGTGACCGCGCCCACGGCGTTGCGTTCGATGCAGGGGATCTGCACATAGCCGTCCACCGGGTCGCAACTGAGCCCGAGATGGTGCTCCAGCGCGATTTCGGCGGCGCACTCGACGCGATCGAAGCCGTCGCCGCGGACGAAGGCGAGCAGGGCGGCGGCCATCGCCGACGCCACGCCGATTTCGCCCTGGCAGCCGACTTCGGCGCCGGAGATGCTGGCATTGTGGCGGGCGACGAAAGCGATCAGTCCGGCGATCATCAGCCCGTCGCAGAGTACGGATTCCTCGATTCCGCAGCAGGTCCGCAGATATTCGATCACGCCGGGAATCAGCCCGGCGGAGCCGGACGTCGGGGCGGTGACCACCAAGTGCCCGGCGGCGTTCTCCTCGGCGGCGGCAAGGCTGAAGGCGTCGAGCAGCAGAATCTGCCGCGCCCCGGGGTCTTCCCGGAGCAGGGCGGCCTCGTAGACCGCGCGGGCGCGGCGTTCGAGCCGGATCGGGCCGGGCAGCAGGCCCGAGGCGTCGAGCCCCCGCCGCACCGCCTCGTGCATGTGATTGAGAATGTTGCGCAGCTCCTCCCGGACTTCCTCCGTCGTCCGTCCGGTCAGGGCGGATTCGTTGGCGAGCAGGAGTTCCACGGGAGAGAGATTGTACTTCGCCAGCAGCCGCCGGAACGACTGAATGTCCCGGTAACGGTACGGCAGATCCGGCGGAACCGGCTCTTCCTCGCCCTCGCGCCGGATGAAGCCGCCGCCAACCGAATAGTAGACCTCGCTGTGCAGCTCGCTCCCGTCCTCCGCCAGCAGCCGGAAGCGCAGCGTGTTGCTGAACGGGAATCCCGAGCGGTCGGAGCGGAAGCGGATCGAGGAAGCGGAGAAGCACGCCTCGCCGTTGTCCAGCGCCACGCGATAGACCTGCTTCGGGTCCCGGAGCAGGGCGGCGAAGCGTTCGACATCGCAGCTCTCCGGGCGCTCGCCGAGCAGCCCGGCGGCGGCGGCGCGGTCGGTGCCGTGGCCGCGCCCGGTCTGGGCCAGCGAGCCGAAGAGTTCCACCTCGACCCGGCCGGTTCCATCCGGCAGGGGCAGTGCGGAAATGCGAGACACGAAGTCGTTGGCCGCCCGCATCGGGCCGATGGTATGCGAGCTGGACGGTCCGGGACCGACCTTGAATAGATCGAAAACGCCGGTGCTGATGCAGTTCATGGCCGGAAAACCTCTCCGAGTTGTGTGCAGAGCAACCCGCCCTCGCCATCGGCGAACAACTCGCCGCCGATGGTGTGACTCAGCGTCCTGCGGTTTGAAAAGTAGAAATAGGAAACCGCGAGCAGGGTGAACAAATAGGTATGGAATTCCACCGCGCGGAGCTTACCCGTTGCGACCGCCGCGTCGAAGAGCCGCCGGATTTCGGCGTTTTCCCCGCTGCGCGCCCGGTCGAGCAGCGCGAGATCGCCGCCGGGTTCGAGGTTGGCCCACGACAGCAGCCGCCAGAAGCGGGGGTTGCGTTTGTGGGCGGCGAGGAATCCGCCGAGCAGCAGTTCGGTGATCCGCTCCGGTTCGGCGGCGATCTGCCGCAGTGTCCCGCGCGAAAACAGTTCGACCTCGCCGAAACAGTGGAGCAGCGCCGCTTCGAAGAGCCCCTGCTTGGAGCCGAAATAGGCGTAAATCCGCTGTTTGTTGACGGCGGCGGCTTCGGCGATGGCGTCCACCGTCGCCCCCGAGAATCCCTTCTCGGCGAAGACGGCGACGGCGTTTTCCAGAATCTGCCGCCGGGTTCGGATCGCTCGTTCCTGCATGGCGTTTCCTTAATGTGGGTTGAATCGGGCCGGCCGGTAATATATCAGTCGGCCAGCCACTTTTCAAGATGCTCCGCGACAAAGGCGTCGTCGTGCAGAGCCGGGTAGGAATCGTGGACCCGGGTGATCTCCTCCGCCTGCCCCGGCGAGAGGGTTTCCGCCGGGTTGAGACAGAGAATTCCGGGCAGCAACCCCTGCCGGTGCAGCACTTCATGGATGCCGGGGATGCACCCGGCGAATCCGTGCGCCGGGTCGAAAAAGGCGGCGTTGCTGTCGGTGACCGCCACGTTCCGGCTGAGGAGTTCGGCGGGAACCGCGCCGCCGCCGGACTCGATCACGGAATGGATCTCTTCGAGCAACTCGACCGCCTTGTGCGTCCAGCAGCACCAGTGGCCGAGGAGTCCGCCGCGAATCCGCATCCTCTTTTCGCCGGAAGCGGTGACGATCCGGTACCCGGTCAAGAGGTCGATTACAATGTTGTCATCGTTGCCGGTGTAGAGGGTGACGTCGCGCCCGGATTCGGCGACGGCGCGCACCACGTCGAAAGTCTGGTAGCGGTTGAAAGGCGCCATCTTGATTGCCAACACGTTGTCGATCTTGGCGAACTCCTTCCAGAATTCGTAAGGCAGCGTGCGGCCGCCGACGCTGGGCTGAAGGTAGAATCCGATGATCGGCATGACTTCCGCCACGGCGCGGCAGTGTTCGAGCATCTCTTCGACGGTGCCGCTGCGATAGGCGCTCAGGCTGACCAGCCCGGCGTCGTAGCCGCATTCGACCGCGAACTTCGCTTCATAGAGCGCCTGTTCGGTCTTGCCGCAGATTCCGGCGACTTTGAGGATTTTGCGCCCGGTGCGCAGACACCATTCGTCGATGAATCCGGCGGTTTCGCGGAGCACCGGTTCGAAGAGCCCGATCTCCGGGTCGCGGATTTCGAACTGGGTGGAGTGGACGCCGACCGCGATGCCGCCCGCGCCCGCGTCGATATAATAGCGGCAGAGGGCGCGCTGGTGGCGCGGCGAAAAACGACGCTCCGCGTCGAGCGCCAGCGGCTGGGCGGGGATGACCGTGCCGCGCCGCACCTCGGCGAGGACGGCGGGGTCGATATCGGCAATGCGTTTCGTCATAGTCGTCACCTCTTAGAATTTGCCGTTGTTGACTTCGAAATGGGTCGGTTTGCCGAGCGAGGAACCGCCCGCCTTGAACCATTCGGCCTGCCAGCGGATCATCCGGTCGAGCGGGACGGAGGGATAGCCGAAGGTTCCGGCCATCTTCGCCGCGTCATTGAGATAGCAGCTGCCCGAAGCGGACCCGGACCCGGCGTAGCGGACCTCTTTTCCCATATATTCGCCGAGCTTTTCGGCGATCGAGCGGAGCGAGGCGGTTTCGGGGCCGGTGACGTTGAGCACCGCCGCCGGGGAGTCGGCGAGTTCGAACGAGCGCAGCGCGATATCGTTGGCATCGCCCTGCCAGATCACGTTGAAGTGGCCGACGCTGTCGGAGACCGCCTCGTCGTTCCAGATCTGGGACGCGATGTCATGCAGCACGCCGTAGCGCAAATCGATCGCATAGTTGAGGCGGAAGAGCAGCACGCGGGTGCCGAACGCCTTGGAGCCGTACTGGAACACCCGTTCGCGTCCGAGGCAGGACTGGGAGTATTCGCCGACCGGAGCGGGCGGAACCGCCTCGGTGCAGCCGCCGGTTTCCGCGCCGACCAGCGGATAGACGCAACCGGTGGAAAAAGCGACGATCCGGGAGTTGCGGAAATGTTCCGCCACATTGCCCGGCGCCAGCGTGTTCATCGCCCAGGTCAGCTCCTCGGTGCCGCCGGTCCCGAACTTGCGCCCGGCCATGAAGACGACATTGGGAACTTGCGGAAGTTCGCGCACCCGGTCGCGGTCGAGCAGGTCGCAGGGGATGGTTTCGATGCCCCACGCCTCGAGCTTTTCGCGTTCCTCCGGGCGGCTGAAGCGCGAGACACCGATCACCTTGCGGTCGACGCCCGCCAGTTCCATGGCGCGTTTGGCGCGCCGCCCCATGGTGACGCCCATCTTCCCGGCGATGCCGAGAATCATCAGGTCGCCGTCGAGCCGTTTCATCAGGTCGACCAGTTCCGCCGACGGGACCGAGAGCAGGTCTTCCAATTCCGCGTCCGATACGATTCGTTCCGGGTGCTTCATCATGATTTCTTCCTTTCCGGGGTTGAAAAACAAAACCAACCAGTTGTTTTTATTCAAGATAATGCAACGCCGCCGGAAATCAAGTCCCGAAATCAGGAATCGGTTGAAAAAAAGCGGAATAGGGCGGAAACCCGCCAGATAGAAAGAAAGGAGGAGGGGGTTTAATCGTTTTCCGGAATTGGAGAGGCTCCGCCTGCGGCGCGAGCGGGTGAGTTGACCTGGCGGTCAACTCCACCGCTGCCGCTCACTGCCGAACTCGTTCGGCAATTGAGCTGTTTAGTGAGCGACAGGTTCATGCCTCCGGCGGC
>Ga0183100_1000063_pt1 | contig 164030 bp, 139 predicted proteins | sample Biomet2_FD_127789 | JGI IMG/M metagenome (GOLD analysis project Ga0183100, IMG submission 127789) | Microbial communities from bioreactor (seeded with anoxic lake sediment) at LBNL, California, USA - Biofuel metagenome 2 | ecosystem: Engineered > Bioreactor > Anaerobic > Unclassified ... | reverse complement strand
TGTTCGCCAATTAAAGTGGTACGCGAGCTGGGTTCAAAACGTCGTGAGACAGTTTGGTCCCTATCTGTCGTGGGCGTAGGAAGTTTGAAGGGTCTAGTCCCTAGTACGAGAGGACCGGGATTAACGGAGCACTGGTATATCGGTTGTCGCGCCAGCGGCATGGCCGGGTAGCTACCTCCGGAAGAGATAAACGCTGAAAGCATCTAAGCGTGAAGCTCGCCCTAAGATGAGACTTCCCATTCGCAAGAAGTAAGAGCCCTCCAAAGTTAGGAGGTTGATAGGTTAGATCTGTAAGTGCTGTAAGGCATTCAGGAGACTAATACTAATAGCTCGAGGACTTAATTTCACTAATTTCTACTAATCTAGAATGAGTAAGCTAAGTCGCGCAATATTTACGCAAATCTAAGATGGAACATGTTAAAATAGTATCCGGTGTTCAAAGAACATTGAGTCAGGTCTCAAGAAAAAGTCTGGTGGCGATAACGCGGTGGTCACACCCGTTCCCATCCCGAACACGGAAGTTAAGCACCGCAGTGGTGAAGGTAGGCGCCCGGAAGGGTACCGAGAATAGCGCGCTGCCGGGCTTTTTCTTTTATGAGGGTCTCTCCTTCGGAGGAGCGGCCCTCTTTTTTTCGTGCTTAGGGTCTTTTTGTCGAGGATTTTCGTTCTTTTGAAAAGGAATAGACAATTTTACCGATCTTTTCTTAATCCGTTGGGTTTCTGCCCGGCTTTTCGAAACGAGGAGAACACTCATGCCCTCGACGGGCTCCGATGTCGTGATTCGCCTTGATGGACCAAGCCCCCGGAAATAAGCTAAACTGAAGACATGGAAAAAAACTTTCTTCTTAAAAAACTTCCGCCCTTTAGCGTCGTTGGCATCGAAGGCTCGACGAAAGAGGGGGCGGACATCGTTTCGAAACTCTGGGACAAAGCGGAGAAAAGGGTTTCCGATGTCCTGCCATCGCTTAAAAAACGGATGATCTTCCCGATCTATTGGGGGTTGATGAGCGATTTTTCCCGTTCGTTAAAACCCTGGGAGAATAACTTCAGCGAAGGGCTCTATCTCGCCGGCTTCGAACTTGCGGATAGCCGATTAATCCCGCCTGAGGGTTGGAGCAAATGGGACGTGCCTTCCCAAACCTATTTGGTGGTAAAGATGGAAGCGGACTACCGTTCGACCCTTGAAAAGGGGTTCGAGCTGATCGCTCAAAACGGTTATGTTCTCTCCGGCGCGATCTTCGATCATGGCGAAGAAGGGACCATGTGGCTTTATTTCCCTGTCGTCGTCGCTTCTTAGGAATTTAATATTTCGTGAATAAATCCGATGAATCGGACTGATTCCTTTCGCTTTCTTTTGTTTAATGTTGCAAATACTTGCTAATACTTGCAAACATATGCAAAATAGGACGAACAAAAGGAGGTGAGGCGATGAAAATCACCTGGTTTGACGCCAAAGAAAGAACGGGGCAGGCTTCGCTCACGGCAAATTACATCACTCTCAACGCCCTGGCTTCGGTCCCCTTCGCTTATGCCTATAAGACCCAAGTCGGAGTCGACGAGAAAGGGAATATCGTCATTCAGCCTTTTTCGAAAGAACGGGTGCTCCGAGGCGATCTCGATGAAAGCCGGCTCCAGGATATCGCCCTTAAGAAGAGTTATTCGCGGATCTGTGGGCGCGAGTTGATGAGGAGCATCGCCAAAGCTGCCCATCTTACGCTTAAGGTTCAGGCGCAAGCCTACGAGACGGAGTGGAAAGAAGAGGAGAATCTGCTTCTCATTAAGACGGGAAAGGGGGACAATTGACCTATGGAAACATGGATGTGGGCCATTTAGCTCGGCGTCTTCGTCCTCGCTCTTATCATCGAGGCGGTTGGGACCGACCTTGTCAGCGTTTGGTTTGCCGCTGGCGCGCTCGTCGCCCTTATCGTCTCGCTCTTCCCCAATGTCGCTTGGTGGGTTGAGCTTGTCATCTTCATGACGATCTCGATCGCCTGCTTGCTCTGCTTCCGTCCGTTGGTCCATAAGTACCTCCGGCGTGATCTCGTGAGCAGCAATATCGATGAGATGAAAGGCAAGAAAGGACTGCTTGTCGAAAAAATCGATCTCTTGCACCATGGGGTCTGCAAGATTAACGATGTCCGTTGGACGGCGATCGCCCAGGACGACAAAGAGAAGATCCCCGCCGGTTCGATCGTCGAAGTCTTGGCGGTCTCCGGCAATAAGCTGATTGTCAAAAAAGTGAATGACACCGAAGGAGAAAAAGAACAATGAATGGTGGGCAAATTGCGATTCTCGTCGTCTGTATCGTCGTCTTTATCATCCTGCTGATCCTCGTCTGCAACATCCGCGTCATCAGGCAAACCGAAAAAGCCGTCGTCGAGCGGCTCGGCGCTTATCACGCGACCTGGGGGGTGGGCATCCATTTCCTCATTCCCTTTATCGATCACATCAGCAAAATGATCTCGATGAAGGAACAAGTCAAGGATTTCGATCCCCAATCCGTCATCACCAAAGATAACGTCACGATGCAAATCGATACCGTCATCTTCTTCCAGGTGACCGACAGCAAACTCTATGCTTATGGCGTTGAAAATCCGATTGAGGCCATCGAATATCTCTCGGCGACCACCCTCCGCAACATCGTCGGCGGTCTCGATCTCGATGGCACCCTGACTTCGCGCGACATCATCAATGACAAGATGCGGCAGATTCTCGACGAGGCAACCGACCCTTGGGGCATCAAAGTCAACCGAGTCGAGGTCAAGAACATCTTGCCGCCGCAAGACATTCGTGAGGCGATGGAACGCCAGATGCGGGCTGAGCGGGAAAAGCGAGAGAAAATCCTCTTGGCCGAAGGCGAGAAACAATCTGCGATTCTCGTCGCCGAAGGCAAGAAAGAGTCGATGATTCTCGACGCTGAGAGCCAGAAACAAGCCAAGATTCTCCAAGCCGAGGGCGACGCCCAAAGCATACGAAATCTCAAATCCGCCGAAGCCGATGGCATCAAGATTGTTCGCGAAGCCGAGATGGAAGGCCTCAAAAACCTCAAAGAAGCCGGTGCCGATCAATCGGTGCTGACCCTTCGCTATTACGAAGCCCTCGCCAAAGTGGCGGATGGGCAGGCGACGAAGATCATCATCCCAAGCGACATGGCGAACATCGCCTCGGTGGCAACTTCGATTGCCGAAGTCATCAAAGATCCGAAAGCCGGCGCCAAAGCGATCGAACAGCCGAAAAAATAAAGACGTTCTCCCTGGAGGTCAAGGGTTGCCTTGACCTCCATTTTCTTTTCGTTTTGTCTGGCGGGTTTATTTTTTGGGGAACGGGCTTTGCATCGGTGGGGAAAACTAGGAATGGTTTCGTTGGTTTTGGGCCTTATCGGCGCTTTCTTGATTTCGGGATCTGCCGTGATTTATCGGACCAATAATCAAAATCAGCAAATTCGCGATGAAGAAACGAACTTTTATCCTCAAACTGGTTTTGTTTCTGAGCCAAGCGGAAACTCTTCTGGTTATTTTGCCAACCCTCTTCGCCCTCGTCGTTTTGAAGATGCCGGTTCGCTGGAAAGCTCAACGCTTTTTGTCGTCTCGTAGAGTTTATGGCATGCCTGGGGTTCTTCATGATGATGACGATGTTCCGGGAGAGTTTGAGGATGCTGCAGTCTTTAAAAAAATCACTTGATAAATAACACTTCGGAATGAATGCCCCTATCTGGCTTCCGGTTTCGGGGATCAATTCTCGTGTTTGATTCTTGGATCTCTCCATGTTCCTTCGCTTTGGGGCTTTTTCGGATATTTTTTGGCAAGTTTGCCTCCCTTCGCTCTGCTCTTCTTGACGGATGAGTGGGAAAGAAAAAGAATCCGCGCCTGCCCTTGATTTTCCTTTCAAAGTCGTCTCTCGTTACACTTTTTGCTTTTTATCTCTTCCCGTGCGATAATAACCGCAATAGGGGCAACTCATTTTTTTGATTACACTTTATGGTCATTGATAAATCAACTCCTTACGGCGCCATCAACGTTTCGATGGAAGCTATCGCCAACGTCGCCGGTGAAGCGGCCCTTGAAGTCTACGGGGTTGTTGGTTTAGCCAGCAAAAATTCGCTGGCCGACAACATTAACGAGCTATTAAAGAAAGACGATTACATCAAAGGCGTTTACTGCAAAAAAGTGAAAAATGCCTATGAAGTGGACGTCTATGTCGTCGTGGCCTATGGCGTCAAAATCACCGAGGTCATTTTCGAACTGCAGAAAAAAGAAACTTACGTCCTCGAGAAGACCTTCCAAATTCCGTTCAAGAAGGTCAACGTGTTTGTTCAAGATATCAAGGAAATCGCATAATCATGAAAAGTATTAACGGCCAGCAACTAAAACAGCTCTTCCTTTCTGGAGCGAACAATCTTTATAACCATTATCCGGAAATCGATCAGCTTAACGTTTTTCCCGTCCCCGATGGGGATACGGGGATGAACATGAATTTGACTTTGACCTCCGGGGCCAAAGAAATCCAGAACAAGAACGATGAATCCTGCTCTTCGATCGCCAGTGCTTTCTCCAAAGGTCTCTTGATGGGCGCTCGCGGCAATTCTGGCGTTATCACCTCGCAGATTTTCCGTGGCATCGCCGAAGGAATGAAAGACAAAGAAAGCGTGACGACCCGCGAGCTCTCGGATGCGTTCATCCGTGGCAAGGAGGTCGCCTACAAAGCCGTTATGCGGCCGGTTGAAGGCACCATCCTCACCATCATCCGCGAGGCTTCGAGCGCTTTGGCCGACCAGATTAAAAAAGACACCTCGATCGAAGAAGCTCTGGCCATTTTGCTCAAAGAAGCGAAGGTTTCGCTTGAGCATACGCCCGATTTGCTGCCGATATTAAAACAGGTGGGCGTCGTCGATAGCGGCGGCGCGGGTCTCTGCGTCGTCCTCGAAGGCATGAGCAAAGCCGCCGAAGGCAAGTTCATCGAGCGCAATGAAAACGCCCCTGAAGAGAGCGTCTCCTCGATTTTTGGCACCGCGAATTCCTACGCGGGCGCCAAACTTTCGGAAGATGAGGAAGGGTATGGCTATTGCACCCAGTTCATCTTGCGTTTAGGCAAATCGGAAGATGGGAAGAAGCCCTTCATTGAAAAGAAATTCCAGAATTTTTTGGCGGCCCATGGCAAATCGCTCGTTTTGGTCCGGGACGAGGATATCGTCAAAGTCCACGTCCACACCCTCAATCCGGGTTCGATGCTCAACTATGCTCAGAACTATGGCGAATTTTTGACCATCACGATCGAGAATATGTCGGAAGAGCACGAGAATATTTCGCGCGGCAACATCGCGACCGACATGGCGGCCATCATCACGCGGGGCAAAGAAGCCAAAGCAGAAGAAAGCAAAGAGCCGCTCAAGGACTTCGCTCTCGTGGCGGTCTCGAGCGGCGCCGGTCTTGATGAGATGTTCAAAGAACTCGGCGTCGATGTTCTCGTTTCGGGTGGGCAGACGATGAACCCCTCGACCGAGGATTTCCTCAAAGCGATCAAGAAATGCCACGCGAAGAACGTCTTTATCCTTCCGAATAACTCGAACATCGTCATGGCGGCTTCACAAGCCTGCGATGTCCTCGAAAATAGCGATATCTCCGTCCGCGTGATCCCTTCAAAGACGATTCCGCAGGGCCTCGTGAGCTGCATGCAGTTCTCGCCCGACGGCTCGAGCGAAGACGTCTATGAAGCGATGAAGAGCGCCCTCAAGAGCGTGGTTTCCGGCTCGATCACCTACGCGATCAAGGATAGCGATATCGAAGGGGTCCACATCACCAAGGATTATTATATGGCGATGAAGGACGACAAAGGCATCGTCAGCTGTGTCAAAGACAAATTCGAAGCCCTCTATGACCTCGTCGATGATTTGATGAGCGATTCGGCCAGCCTCCTCACCATCATCATGGGTCAGGATATCGCCGAGAAAGACGGTGAGAAAATCACCGCCGATCTTCAAAAGAAATACCCGACGCTCGACCTCGATGTCAGAAATGGTGGCCAGCCAGTCTATAGTTTCCTTGTCGGCCTCGAATAATCGGAGGGTTTGGCCCTCCTTTTTTCGCGGTTTTCTCTTCCTTTTGACATGGTAAAATACCCTTATGCCTTTAAGCAAATCCCCCGAATTTAATTTGGCGCTTGCCCAAGTGGGCATCACGACTCCGCTTCAGGTGCTCGAACATCTGCCGCGCCGCTATGAGAACTTCGCCTATACGCCCCGCAAAGACGTCTATGACGACAAAGAGCGTTTGGTTTTGCTTGGTCATCTGAGCGGCCCCGCCCCGCGGCCCCTTCGTTTCGCCCATCGGGTGCTCTATCGTTTTTCTTTTGAAACGAGCGCCGGCGAAGTCTTTTTGGTCGAAGCTTGGAATCGAGCTTATTTGGGCTCTTTCCTTCAAACGGGGGTAGCCTACACCTTGAGTGGCGTCTATGAAAAGAAGCGCCATAGCCTCGCCCTCATCAATATCGTCAAAGGTCAAGTTTTAGCGGAGAACGCTCTCCGACCCCTTTATTCTTTGCCTGCCACTATCCCCAATCATGCTTACGTGAGCCTCGTCAAACGCTGTCTTCGCTATCTTCAAGGCAAAGTCACAAATCTCATCCCCGATGATTACATGAGGAAATACCGTTTGCTATCCCGCTACGAAGCCTTCGAAAAAGTCCATTGCCCCCAAAGCCTTGAGGACGTCCGCCAAGGCTTGCGGGTTCTCAAATACGAAGAAGCCCTCTTGTTTTCCTTAAAGAGTCAGATCGTCCGTGGGGAGAATAGGGCGCTTTTGAAGGACCGGCGCCGGGTGGTGGACCGCGCGAAACTCGAACAGTTCATATCGACGATACCCTACAAATTAACCGCCGATCAAAGGGCGGCTCTCGACGATGGACTCGCCGATATGGATTCGCCCCACGTGATGTATCGTCTCCTCCAAGGCGATGTGGGAACGGGCAAAACCCTCGTGGCCGCCCTTTTGGCCTACGCCAATCATCTGCGGAGCGAGCAGACCGCTTTGATGGCACCGACCGATGCGTTGGCCAGGCAACATTACGATACCTTGACCAAACTCTTTGCTGGCACCCACGTCGAATTGGGTCTTTTGGTCGGAGCGATGAGCGCCGAGGAGCGTCACAACGTTCTCCAAGACCTTGAGGACGGCACCCTCGACATCGTGATTGGAACCCACGCTCTGTTCTCTAAAGGCGTCAGCTATGCCTATTTAGGGCTCGCCATCATCGATGAGCAGCATAAATTCGGCGTGAATCAGCGGACTCTTCTTCTCGATAAAGGCGAGCACGCCGACCTCCTCATGATGTCGGCCACCCCGATTCCTCGAAGTTTAGCTCTGACGATCTATGGCGATCTCGACGTCTCGTCTTTGACCGCCTTCCCCTCAGGGAAACGGAATGTCAAAACCGAGATGATGAATTCGGGGGACGAGGCGCTTGCCCAAGCGATTGACGCTTCCTTAAAGAGCAACCATCGGGTCTATATCGTCGTGCCGCAGATTGAGGGGAGCGAAGAGGAAAGCGACACCTCGGTCAAGAAGGTGGCGGAACGCTACAAAAAAGCCTACCCGAACAAAGTCGCGATGATGCACGGGGCGATGGACGAAGAGAGCAAGAACGTCGCGATGATGGCCTTCCGAAGCGGGATCTGCCCAATTCTGGTCGCCACCTCGCTCATCGAAGTGGGCCTCGATGTGAAAGAAGCGAATTTGATGGTGATTTATTCGCCCAGCCATTTCGCTTTGTCCTCTTTGCATCAGTTGCGGGGTCGGATTGGCCGCGACGGGACGAGAGCCCGTTGCATATTAGCCCTTTCTGGCAAGGAAGAAGAGGAAGAAAAGAGCAAACTCAACATTCTTCTTTCGACCGATGATGGCTTTAAAATCGCCGAAGAAGATCTTCGCCTCCGCGGCCCGGGCGAATTGGCAGGTCTCAAGCAAAGCGGTTTGCCGAATTTCGCCTACGCGAACATGATCGATGATTTCAAGATCTTCGAATGCGCTCGCGATGACGCCGCGGCGATTCTGAAACAGAAAGATAATTTTGACTATCGCCTCATTCTTTACGCGGCTGAGAAAGAGGGCAAAGGGAGTTTCGGAGCATAGATAAGTGGACGAAAGACCGCTATACTAGCGGAGGGATAAAAGGATGAGCAAATTAGTCATTGATATGATGGGGAGTGATCTCGGCAGCGCCATGAGCAAAGAAGCGGTGCGCCTGTTTCATGGTGCCCATCCCGATTGCGCTTTGGTTTTGGTGGGCAAAAAAGCCGAACTTGCCGACATGAACGATTATTCGCTCATCGAAGCAGAAGATGTTGTCAGCATGGAGATGGGGGCCCTCGAAGTGCTGCGGAAGAAAGATTCCTCGATGGTCAAAGCGATCGAAGCGGTCATCTCCGAAAAAGCCGACGGCATTGTTTCCGCGGGTTCGACTGGCGCGTTTTTAAGCGCCTCGACCCTGATTCTGAAAAAGATCCCCGGCGTGATCCGCCCCGCTCTCGTCACCTCCTTTCCCAACCTCAAAACCGGCGGCTTCACCACCGCGCTCGATGTCGGGGCTTCGAACGCGAATACCCCGGAAGAAATGGCTCAGTTCGCCCTGATGGGCGCGATTTATGCCCAAAAGGTCAACCATATCGCTCGTCCTCGCGTCGCTCTTCTTTCCAATGGTTCGGAAGAGGGCAAAGGCTCGCCCGAAGGCAAAAAGGCCTATCCTTTTTTAAGAGAAGACAAACGAATCAATTTCGTTGGCAACATCGAAGGAAGCCAATTGCTGAACGATGGGGCCGACGTCATCGTCACCGATGGCTATAGCGGCAACGTGATGCTCAAATCGGTCGAAGGGGCCGCCAAAGATCTAAGCGGGTTATTGAAGAAAGTCTTCAAACGCAATCTCTTCAGCAAAATAGGTTATCTTTTGGCCAAGAAAGGGCTCAAGGAAATGAAGGATGCCCTCGACCCGAAGAAGACGGGCGGCGCCTTACTTCTTGGCATCAATGGCATCGTGGTGAAAGCCCATGGCAATTCGACTTCCGAAGCCTTCAAAAACGCGATGGAACTTGCCTACCGGCTGAGCGAAGAGAGAGTCGTCGACGCTTTGAAAGTAGGATTTCACGCATGAACGAAGAGACGTTCGCCCCAGACAAAGATTTGCGGATCCTCTTGAAGACGCTCGGCATCGTTCCCCATGATTTATACGTCTACGAGATGGCTTTCACCCATTCTTCCCGCAACGGAATGAATCGGGTCAGCCACGAAGATTATGAGCGGCTCGAATTCCTCGGCGATTCGGTGATTGGCCTCGTCACGGCTGAATTGTGCTTTGCCCGCCACCCCGAGATGGAACAAGGCGAGCTTTCGATGCTGAAAGCTCAGTTCATCCGGACCGATAGCGAAAGCCACTATGCCCTCCTTATGCATTTTGATGAGTATATCCGCGTCGGGACTTCCTTCCTCCTTCCGATCAAAGAAGCCACCCACGTCCTCGAAGATGTCTTCGAAAGTTTCATCGGCGCTCTCTATCTTGATCAGGGACGCGAGTATACGTATCGTTTTGTCCGTCAAATCTATGAAAAAGACATCGCTGAGGCCGAGGTGCTCGAAGACGGGAACCCGAAGAGCAACCTCCAAGAGGCGATGCAAGCCGAAAAGAAAGAGGCGGTCACCTATAAGACCCTGAGCGAAGAAGGCCCCGCCCATGCGCGAAGCTATACCTGTGGCGTCTATTTTGAAGGGACCGAACTTGGACGGGGTAGTGGCTCAAGCAAGCAACTCGCCGAAGTCGCGGCCGCCAAAGCGGCTCTTCATGCGCTGTCTCTCGATGCCGACGATGCTATTTTTGCCAGCGCAGACGAGGCTTCCGCGCTCTTGGAAAAATACGACGAAGACTACGGCATGAAAGGAAACTAAATGGGATTATTCGCATATTTAAAGAATAAATTCGGCAAAAAAGAAGAGACGCCGCAAAGCGTCAAATACGAAAAAGGCCTCGCCAAGAGCCGAGCCGCCTTCGCCGATCGGCTCGATGAGCTTTCAAAACGCTACAAGGAAGTCAACGAGGGTTATTTCGAGGAACTTGAGCAGATTTTGATCGAGGCCGACGTCGGGGTTTCCTTGACGCTCAAACTCGTCGAGAACCTTCTCAATAAATCGAAGGCGGAGGGAATCAAAGAGCCGACGAAGATCAATGAGTTGCTCATCGACGAGATGTTTGTCGGCTACGTCGAAAGCGGTTCCTCGATCGTCAACGACCTCCAGTTTGTCGCCGAAGGCCCAACCGTTCTTCTCGTCGAAGGGGTGAATGGGGTGGGCAAGACCACCTCAATTGCCAAACTTGCTTATCGCTATCAGCAGCAGGGCAAAAAGGTGCTTCTTGTGGCCGCCGATACGTTTCGGGCCGGGGCGGTCGAACAGCTTAAAGTTTGGGCGGCGCGCCTTAACTGCCCCATCGTGAGCGGAATCGAGAATGGCGATCCGGCCAGCGTTTGTTTCGATGGGGCACAATATGCGAAAGAACATCAGATCGATTTGATGATCGTCGATACGGCGGGCCGCTTGCAAAACAAAACGAATTTGATGGCGGAGCTCGCCAAGATGAAGCGGGTTCTTTCCCATGAGATTCCTAACGCCCCGCACGAGACCTTTCTCATCATTGATGCGACGACGGGGCAAAATGGCGTCGAGCAAGCCAAGGCTTTCAAAGAAGTTTCCGATCTCACCGGCATCGTGATCACCAAAATGGATGGCACCTCGAAAGGGGGCATCATCCTTTCAATCCGCGACGCATTCGGCGTACCCGTCCGCTTCATCGGCTTTGGCGAGAAAATGGATGACCTTGAGGAGTTCGATCTCGATCAGTATCTCCACGCCTTGCTCGTCGGGGAGAAAAAAGCATGAAGGACGCCATTCTCGACAAACGGGAAGAAGCCGCGCTTCTCTTCGATTGCTATAAAGGCTTATTGTCGTCCTCGCAACAGGCAATTTTCTCCGATTACTACGATTATGATCTCTCGCTCAGCGAGATCGCCGAGAACCGGAAAATCTCCCGTTCGGCCGTGAGCGATGCCCTCCGCAAAGGCTTCGCGAAGCTTGAAACGATTGAAAAAGAAGTTGCTTTTGCGAAAAAGAAGGCGGATTTGTTGGGCTTATCCATCAAGATCGAAGAAGCGAAAGACGCCGAAGAGAAAGAAAAAGCCGTTCAGGCTTTAGAGGAGTATATTCACCATGGCCTTTGAGTCCTTAGCCGATAAATTCCAAGTCGTCTTCAAGAAAATGCGCAAGGAAGATAAACTGACCGAAGCGAACATGGATGGCGCCCTCCGCGAGATTCGGATCGCTCTCCTCGAAGCCGACGTTAACTATAAAGTTGTCAAAGCCTTCATCGACGACGTCAAAGAAAAAGCGCTCGGCCAAGCCGTGCTTCTCAAAGTCAATCCCGCGGAGATGCTGATTAAAATTTGCCACGATGAACTGGTCGGATTATTGGGAGCCGACAATACGGGCATTACGTATGCTAAGGCCGGGCCGACCACAATCATGCTCGTTGGCTTACAAGGCGCAGGCAAAACCACGAGTGCGGGCAAATTGGCCTATTTTCATAAGAACAAACTGAACAAAAAAGTGCTTTTGGCTGGTCTCGATGTCTATCGTCCTGCCGCCATCGAGCAGCTTGGGACGCTCGCGAAACAAATTGACGTTGACTTCTTTGAGATGGGCACCGAAGTGAGCCCGGTCGAAGTCGCCAAGAAAGCCGAAGAGAGAGCGATTGCCAAGAATTACGATCTCCTCATTCTCGATACGGCCGGCCGCCTTCAAATCGACGAGAAATTGATGGGCGAGCTCAAAGATATCAATAAAGCCGTTCATCCGGAAGAGGTGTTGCTCCTTGTCGATGCGATGGCCGGCCAAGATGCGGTCAACGTGACCAACGCTTTCAACCAAGATTTGCACCTGACGGGCGTCATCATGTCAAAACTCGATGGCGATGCCAAAGGCGGCGCCGCACTCTCGATAAAATATCTGACGGGCCTTCCGATCAAATTCGCCGGGGTGGGCGAAAAAGTCAGCGATCTTGACATTTTCTATCCGGAGAGAATGGCCAACCGCATCCTTGGGATGGGCGATGTCGTCTCCCTCGTCGAAAAAGCCAAGGAAGTCATCGACGAGAAAGAAGCCGAAAAAGAGAGCAAGAAGATGATGGAGGGCGAGTTCACTCTCGACGATATGCTGAAACAGATGAAGATGGTGCAGAAGATGGGGAGCCTCGGGGCGATCGCCAAGATGATCCCTGGCATGCCGAATCTCACCGATGAGCAAAAAGACAAAGCCAACGCCGAGATGAAGTCTTTCGAAGCGGTCGTCAATTCGATGACCTCCTATGAAAGACGCCATCCGGAAATCCTGAAATATTCGGAGAAGAACCGGATCGCCAAAGGCAGCGGCAAGACCAACGCCGACGTTAATCGGGTCATCCGGAAATGGGAGCAATCCAAAGAGATGATGAAGCAGATGCAACGCTACCAGAAATCCGGCAAGGTCCCCCCCGGCTTTCCTCATTAGTATCATTTCGGTAGTTGAAACGGAAGAAAGCCGCCGAAGAAGGCGACTTTTTTAGCCCGTTTTATTATTTGAAACTTCTCTCGTTTCAAAATGTGATATTCTTCCGATAAATACACGATTATTTTCTTGTTTTTTAGAAAAGAAAAGTTAGGTTAAAGTTACATTTAGCTCGAAGGGGCGGAGGAAACATATGCAGAAGACAAGAGCTATTCAATGTTCGGTCGGAGGCGAGAACGATGAGGTGGCCATTTGGCAGGCCTTTGGTTGGAGTCTTCAATCTTTTCTGGCTCATCCTCTTTGTGATCTACATCATCATCGTGGTAGTGAACAACAGCGCCAACAAGAAGATCGACGCCTATAACGCCGACATCCGTTCGCAGCGGCAAGTCTTGGTCGACAAGGCGACGGCGCTCGTTCGCTGATTGTCCTTTTTCTGCCGAACTTCGGCCCAATGAAATCCTTGTCGCGCTGCCCAATGCGGCACGACTTAAGTTTCGTTGGGTCTTTTTTGCGGGGGCGGGACCTTGGTGATTTTCGATGGTGCCTTGATGGATTCAGCTTTCGCGAATGCGCTATAATACCTTCATGAGCAATAATCCACGCTTCCTTGATTTGTTCAATCGCCTCGATGAAAGCTGCCGCGAACGTTACCACATTGAGGACCGAACGTCTTCGGCCATCTCTTTTCTCTCGGCCAAACTGGCCCACTCATCCTCGAAGAAAGACAACGACCTCGGCGAGTCGCTCGATGCCATCCGTCAGCTCAGAAACACCTTGGTTCACGCCGAGAAGGTCGATGGGGAAGAACTCGCGGAGGTGAATCCGAAGCTCCTCGACGATCTTGAGAGGGCGGTCCGCTACGTCGAGAATCCGCCCAAAGCCCTCGACAACGCGATTCCTTATAGCCATCTTTTCGTGGTGGGGCTCGATGAGAGCTTCTCTTCGGTTTTGACGATTATGATGCGGCGGGGCTTCTCTCACGTTCCGGTCACCGATAACGGAGGTTTGCTTGGCGTTTTTAGCGAGGAGGTTTTGACCTCTTATCTGATTGCCAAAGGCACCCTCTCCTTATCTTCAGCCTTGAAGGTGCGGGATTTCCTTGCTTTTCTCCCGTTAGAGAAGCACCTGAACGAACGCTACGTCTTTATGGATCGAAACGCACTTCTTGAAGACGCTCGCGAAGCCTTCAGCTCCAGCAAAGCGAAGACCGGCAAACGCTTGGCGATGATTTTTATCAGCGAGCACGGTCGCCCCGATGAGGCGATTCTCGGCGCCTTGGTTCCAAGCGCGCTCATTTAAGTTGAGATTTGTAGGGAATATTGGATTTTAGAAGAAAAAACACTCCTGAAGCAGCGAAAATCAAAAAGCCTCGAACTTCGAGGGACGGGGGTTTCTTTTTTTCTTTTCATTTTTGGAGAACAAAAAAAGAAGCGAGCCTTTTTCAAGGTCCGCTTCCCGTCGACTACGAACGAATTAAGCTCCAACCCCTGTCCTTGTGCCAGTTCCGCTTCCGTTGCCCGTTTTGTTGCCAGTGAGGGGAGCGTCAATCAGGGCGTCCAACCGATTGCTCGTGAGAAGTGGTCGGCAAGACCCCGTTCCACGAATTGTAGAAGACGATGCTGAGAATCGCGTCGGCGCACTGGATGGAGGTCAGAGTCTCCGTCTTCGCTTTCGGGAAAGAGATGATGCAGCCGGTGGTCGGATCAGTCTTGACTTGGGCGGCATCAATCCCGTTGATGTTGAGGTAGAGCTTGTTCACCGCGTCTTTAATCGCATCGGCGTAGGAGTTCGACGTACCTATTTTGGCTTTGCCATTCATCTCGGTGGCGTAGGCTCCGACTTCGGCGAGCGTCTTTTTGATGGCGGCTTCCGCCTTTTTCTTAGTGATTTCGATCTCCTGATCGGCTTCGGCTTCTTGCCGCTGGTACAAGTTACCCCCGATTTGTCATTGCGCAAAGAGATATTTCAAGTTAAGCAAACTTTACTTTCGTAAAGGCGGGAAGCCATCCCAGAACAAGCCATTTGCAAACAAACAAAAAAAGAAAAAAATCCGTGCTGGCGGATTTTAATCTTTTTTGATAAACTTATGGCCTTTTTGCAGGGCTTTCATTTCCCAATCAGGGGCATCGTTGCTTTCGAGTTCTTTGAGGAGTTTCAGATCTTTCTTATCAAGCGCCAGTTCTTTAAAGAGGTCGGGGCGGTATTCTTTCGTCAAAGCGAGAGATTGCTTTCGGCGCCACTTGGCAATCGCTTCATGATTGCCAGAATAAAGGATGGCCGGAACCTTTGCCCCGTTATAGTCGTAGGGTTCGGTGTATTGGGGATATTCAAGAAGGGGCTGGTTGAAGGATTCATCGACGAGGCTTTCGGAAGCGATGGCCCCCTCGAGCAGTCTTGTCACTGAATCGCTGACCGCCATCGCGGGGATTTCGCCACCGGTCAAAATATAATCGCCGATGGAAAGGAGCTCGTCGCAATAGGCGTTGACCCGTTCGTCGACCCCTTCGTAATGGCCGCAGACCAAAACGAGATGATCCATTTTGGCGTAGGCCTTGGCTTTCGCTTCGTTATAGGTGCTGCCGCGGGCCGAGAAAAGAACGACGTGAGAGGCCGGAGTTTTGACAGCTTTGATCGTGTCGACGATCGGCTGGCATTTTTCAATGAGCCCCGCCCCGCCGCCAATTGGCGGAGTGTCGGTGCGGTGGTATTTGTCTAAGGTGTAATCACGGATGTTCTTCGTCTCGATGGAGACCACGTTTTTGGCGATGGCTCGGGCGATGATTGAGTTCGTTAAAAAGGACTCAAACATCTCGGGAAACAAGGTCAAGATCGTGATTTTCATAATAGGCCTGACATTACCTTAATCGTGATTTCTTTTTTTGCGATGTCAATCGCGAGAATGAATTCGTCCATCACGAATGGGACGTAGAAAGGCTTGGCGTCTTTGCGCGCCACGACGAGGGTTCTGGTCGGAGCGTAGGCCAAAACATCGCTGACTTTGCCTAAGGCAGTCCCTTTTTCGTCTTTGACGAGGCAGTTCTTCAGATCTTCGAGGCGGTAGAAACCTTTCGGGAGCGGTGCTTTTTCTTTTTCGATTTCGACAAAATAACCGACGATCTTCTGCGCTTCGTCGATATTGGGGATTTCCTTGAAGCCAAGGAAATACGAATCGCCCGAATCGCGGAACGACGTGACGGTATAGTCTTTTCTTTCGCCCGCCCTCTCATTGAAGAGACTGACGGCAATGCCGATTTTAAAACGCTTGCTCGCAAAATCAGTCAAAGAAAAGACGCGGACTTGGCCTTCGAGTCCAAAGGTTTTGCTGACTTGGCCCAAACGGATATATTCCATAATTACCTAAATAAAGAAACGGCGCGGATTACTCCGCGTCGTCCTCTTTCTTTTTGCCTTCGTCGAAGCTTTCGAACTTCAAGTGGATGCGAAGGTTGGAGTTGTCGGCTTTGCCGGCGACGTCGATGGCCTCGCGTAAGGCGTTGGCGACGACGCCCTTTTTGCCGATGAGGCGCGCAGTGTCATCATCTTCGGCGACGATGAGGACCGTCACGTCTTTGTCGGTGGAGCCAGGAAGCTCGCGGATCATGATGGAGTCGGGTTTTTCCACGAGCGGATCAATGAGTCCGTGGATGACTTTCTCATAATCAATCATGCTTACTTGGCTTCTTTCTTAGCAACTTTTTTCTCTGCAGGCTTCACCTTGCTCTTAGCGTATTTGTCCATGATGCCCTTACGGTTGAACATGGCACGAACGCTATCGCTCGGAGTGGCTCCTTTGCTGAGCCACTTTAAGGCCAACTCTTCGTTGATATCGGCTTTGTCTTCACCGATAGCCGGATCGAAGGTGCCGATTTGCTCGATGTAACGTCCATCGCGGGCGAAACGAGAATCAGCAGCGACGATGCGGTAGAAGGGGTCCTTATGACGGCCAATGCGGGTTAATCTGATTTTAACTGACATGGTAATTGTTCTCCTTTTCCAGACGATATTTTATGGGATTGGCCATGGACTGTCAAGTAAAAATGCTTGCCACGATTAAACCAAAGACCATCGGTCTTGAGAAGCGGCCTCATCAGGGGCTCAGGTTTTCTTCTCGTTGCCTTTTTTCTTTTTTAAGGAATTGTGTATAATCTTTAAACGTGAAGAAACTTACCCGTCTCAAGTGGTTTTCTATCACCCATCCGCATCTTTATGATGGGGTCATTGCTCTTTTTGTCGCTTTGTTCATCGCCTTATTTTTCTCGACGAGTCTCTCTCCGATCTATCTAGGCGAGAATTCCTCGGGCATGAACATGGATAGCAATCTCTTCCGTTATTGCGCCTCGATTTGGCTGAATGGCGGGGTTCCCTATATCGATTTTTTTGATCACAAAGGTCTTTACCATCTTGCGATCGACTTGCTGGGTCTTTGGATTGGCGGCCGTTATGGCATCTGGTTCCTCGAGATTGTTTTCTATTGGGCCGATTTGATGATTCTCTTGCCCAGCGTTCGGCTTCTTTTCGGGGATGAACGCCGCTATCGGATTGCTTTTTATCTCCTTTTCACTGCTCTTCAAGGCTGCGTTCTTGAAGGCAACTTAGAAGGAGAATGGGTTTTGCCGTTCGTTTCGCTTTTCGCGAGCGCCTATGTCTTCGGGATCGTCAAACAAAATCCCAAGGCTTTCTTTTTAGGATCCTTCGCGATGGGGCTCGATGTCGGATTGGCCCTCAATTCCCGGCCGGTTGATGGGATCTATGGCGCGTTAGGAGCTCTTTTCTTTTCTATTTTTTGCTTCCGGCATCACCAATATTTCGCCCTGCTCAAGAATGCCCTCATCGCGATCCTCGGCTGCGCTATCCCCTTCGTCATTTTCTATTCGTTAGCCTACGCTCAGGGTTTCAAGGACCTTATGGTCGAGGCGGTTTTCGTCCAAAGTTCCTCTTACCTTTTTAATTCCTTTTTTGGTATTACCCCCTTGGTTTGGGGCTACAAACTTCAGGCTTTGGCTACCGCGATTCTCCTCGGGCTGTTTTTCTTCTTTGAGCGCAAAACGGCGCCAAAGCAAAGCGATTTGGCTTTCTTTTTCTTCTTCGTCGGGGGCGCGGCGGATTTGATTTTCTTCGTGATTTTGGGTTACGGCCATTATTTCCAATCTGGTTTCGGCTTCTTGAGTTTGGCCTTTCTTTATGGCCTTTCTCATTGTCCTAAGATTAAAGCGGGGGCTCTCCTTCGCTTCGTCAACGCATTTCTGTTCCTCTTCCTGGTTGGGGATTTGGGCTTCTTCAGCATCGCCTATTACACGCCTCAGGGCCTTGATGGCTATTCCTATAGCGAGACCCAAGAGATGGCAGCGACGATCTCCGAGATGAAGAAACAAGGGGCTGGAGCCAAAGGTAGCGTTTTCGCGATTGATGTCGATTGCGGGTTTTATATCCAGGGTGATTTCGTGGTGAACGAACGTTACATGGCTTTCCAGAAAAATTGGTGCCGCGACAATCCGGCGGTCGCGGGCGAGGTTTTGGATTATCTTTCGGGCGGCTTGGAGGGCAAAAAGCAGCCCAAATGGGTTCTTGTGAGCAAAGAATCGGGCAGTATTGACCGCTTTGCCAGCGTCATTAAGGAGGATTACACCCTCGCGGCCTCCCTCTCGAATTCCGTGGTTTGGGTCTACACCCTCAACGTCTAAGCTTCCAAGCGACTTTTTCCCTTGCTTTCAGCGAGCCTCGCGACTATGATAACTAACGCGTCCTTTAGGACGCTACGCAGGCTCCGCTAACTGTGTCACCAGTCATGAACCTGAGGAGAAACCCTAACCGGAGGAGGAAGCATTCAATGAATACACATCTCGTTGAAGACGTTACTTCCCGTCAGATTCGGCACGACATTCCTGAGTTTTCGAGTGGCGACACTGTTCGGGTGTATGTCCGCATTTTCGAAAACAAGAAGGAACGCATTCAGGTCTACGAAGGCGTTGTTATTCAGCGTCGCGGCCACGGTGTGAGCGAGACCTTCACGGTCCGCAAGATCTCCAGTGGCATCGGCGTCGAACGCACCTTCCCGCTCAATTCGCCCGCCCTTGGCAAGGTTGAACTTGTCAAAGTTGGCCACGTGCGGAGAGCTCGGATCCACTATATGCGTAACCTTCAAGGCAAGGCCGCCCGTATCAAAGACGTGGAAAAAACTGACGCCTCGAAAAAAGATATTAAGTAAGCCAGTTGTTTGTGACATCAAGACTCCCATTAAAGGGAGTCTTTTTTTCGCTCGCGCGTTGCGTTACACGTGAGGTGACCCTATAATTTATCGTATGTTTCAGCACGAAGTGATCACCTCGGATGGCGAGTTGTCGCCTCTCGGCCGCAAAAAGCCGAGCAAGCGCAAAAAAGTTTTTAATGTCATCGGCGAAGTTTTGCTCTTGGCTGCCTTCACCCTCGTTCTTTCGATCTCAGGGCAAATCACCTATGATTATGCCCGCTACTCAACCTTCTTCGTCAATGGTATGAGCATGTATCCAACGCTGAATAAGAATGTGTCTTTTATCGAGGACAGTGGCACCCGCCACGACGGCAACGCTTCCGATTCGCTTGGCTTCAATTATCTCTGGGGCGATTTCAATGGGCGGTTCAACGGCCATTCGGCGGCCACTCTCAACGGGACCTTCTATTGCGACTATGGAATGATGGATGCCAAGCCAGGTTTCCTCGCTTCGCTCAAACGCTTTGACATCATCGTGACCTATTTCTACACCGGTGACTCTGATTTAAAAATCAAACGGCTTATGGCCTTCCCGGGCGAAAGTTGGAAATTCGATAGCCAAGGCAATTTCTATGTCGGGAAGGATTCTTCCTCGCTCACGCTTCTTGACCAGCCTTTCCTCGCTGAGATTGAAAAAGAGCATCCCGGTTGGAAAGCCAGCACCTATACTGGCAGTGGCAATATGAGCGGAACTCTCGGTGAAGATGAGTATTTCGTCTGCGGCGACAATCGGCTCAAAGGCGCCTCGGGCGATTCCCGTTCGGCGATGCCTGGCCCGATTAAGCGGAGCTTGCTCCAAGGGAAGGCCGTCACCTTGACGGGTATCTGCGCCGATCACGTTGCCAACGGTGTCTCAACCGATTACCATCCGTTATGGAATTCCTATAAGATGCCGTGGCAACTGGAGTGGTTATGATCCAGCAGAAGAACGTTCATTACTTCCCCGGCCACATGGCGAAGGCACTCGAAAGTCTCGCTCCTTTCGTCAAAGCCTGCGATATCGTGGTGGAAGTGGCCGATGCCCGCGCCCCCTTTTCTTCGCGCAACCCCGTTTTCATGGGGCTCGTTGGCGAAAAACCGCATCTTTTGCTCTTATCGAAAGCCGATTGGGCCGATCCCGAAGTGACGAAGAGCTGGATCGATGACTACCAACGGGCGGGTTTGCCCACGCTGGCGGGCGATCTTAAAAGAGAGAGCCTGCTTAAACGGCTCACGCTTTTGTCTGAGCCTTTGGTGAGCAAGAAGCGTGAAAAAGAAAAGAAGATGGGGATGCGGCCCCAGCCCCTTCGCCTATTGATTGCCGGCATTCCTAACGTAGGCAAAAGCACCTTGATCAATAACTTGGCCGGGCATTCCGTCGTCAAAGTGGCCAACCGTCCTGGTGTCACGAGAGCGGAGCAGTGGATTCGCCTCTCGAACGATTTCGTTCTTCTCGATACGCCTGGGATTCTTCCTATGAACTATCCCGATGGTGCTCAGGCGGTCCGTTTGGCCTTATTGGGTTCGATCAAAGAAGAAGTGCTTCCCAACGATGATTTGGCGGTGGCTCTTTTGGCTTACCTCCGCACGAACTATCCGTTATCCTTGAAGAAACGCTACGGAATCGAAAATCTTTGCAACCTTGATACGGAGTTCGTTTTGCAAGAAATCGCTGCAAAGCGGGGCTATCTTCTCCAAGGAGGCGCCCCTTCTAGCGAAAAGGCTGCCCTTTCGCTTATCAAAGATTTTCAAGTCGGCGCCTTTGGCTCTTTGAGCTTAGAAAGGCCTTGAGATGCTCGTCAAGGAACGTGAATTCTATTCACCGAGCGTTAAGCTCATCGTCGGCCTTGATGAAGCGGGGCGGGGCCCCTTGGCGGGTCCGCTTTATTGCGCGGCCGTCGTTTTCGATCCCTCTTACCAAAACGAAGGGATCAATGATTCAAAGAAACTGAGTCCAAAAAGGCGGGAAGCCCTTTATGACGTCATCATTCAAAATGCCCTTTCTTACGCAATTGTCTCCGCCAGCGTTGAGGAGATCGACAAAGACAATATCCTCGAAGCGGATAAGCGAATCATGGAGAAGGCATTAACCTTAATTAAGGCGCCCTACGATTTTATTCTCACCGACGATGTGCCGCTTCGCCATGCGAACAAACCTCTCGTCGCTATGATTAAAGGCGATGCTCAATGCCTCAATGTGGCGGCCGCCTCGATTTTGGCCAAGGTCTCGCGAGACCGCTATATGGACGAACTTGACAAAAAATATCCGGACTATGGCTTTAAAAAACATAAAGGCTATGGAACGGCCCTTCATCTCGAAATGCTGAGAAAATATGGTCCCATTGAAGGCGTTCACCGCAAAACTTTTCGACCGATTTCCGACTACTATTCGAAACAAGAAACACTTTTTTAGGGCACAAAACGCTAAAACCCCTCTATTAGTAAGTGGAGGTATTTTTTATGACAGGACGCGAAGCGCTAGCTTATCTCGCTCTCAAATACCGGGGAGACTGGGACAAGATGGTGGAGGGTGTGAAGGCCCATGAAGATTTCGATTCGAAAGAGGCTGAGAAGGCGGTTCATGCCCTTCCCTGCCCTTATCTGACTCTCATCGACAAAGCCTACCCCGAAGCCTTTAAACATTGCTACCGGCCCCCGCTCGTGCTCTTTTATTATGGCGATATCTCCTTGATCTACGACGAAAAGAAATGCGTGAGTTACGTTGGCTCACGCGACGCGAGTGGCTATGGCATCCAAATGGCCGAAGAGCTCGCGAGTGGCTTGGCCAAAGAAGGCTTCGTCATCGTGAGCGGACTTGCGATGGGGATCGATTCCGCGGCAACGAAGGCGGCCCTCGATGCGGGTGGCAAGGCCGTCGGTTTCCTCGGCTCTGGGATTGATCTATGCTATCCTTCAACGAGTCAAGAAATCTATGAGCGGCTCAAAAAGGAAGGGCTCATCCTTTCCGAATACCCCTATCAAACTCCGCCTGATCGGGAGCATTTCCCGCAGCGAAATCGAATGGTTGCGGCCGTTTCGAAAGGGGTAATCGTGGGAGAGGCCAGCAAAAAGAGCGGCACTCTCATCACGGTTGGCTACGCTCTTGGCTTCACCAAAGAAATTGGCTGCGTGCCTTATCCGGCCGGGAGCGAGAGTGCCTGCAACATTCTGATTAAGGAAGGTGCGCAAATGATCGAAAATCTCGAGGATGCCAACCTCCTCATGGGCTTCACGCCGAGCAAAATCGCCCCGGAGTAAAATTTTTACTTTTCCACCATATAAATACTTTATTTATATATAGAGGAAAAGCGGACCGCTTTATTTGACAAGGGGGCTATTCGTCCCTATATTAAACCCCGAAAAAAGGATTTTTTCATGAAACTTGTCATTGTTGAGTCGCCGAAAAAATGCGAAACCATCGCTCATTATCTGGGCGGGGATTATAAAGTTATGGCCTCCCAAGGTCACATCCGCGATCTTTCAACCAAGGGCAAAGGCGGCCTTGGCATCGATGTTGATGATAATTTTAAGCCGGATTTTGTCATCACTCCGAGCAAACTCGGCATCGTCAAAGAGCTAAAGTCGGTGGCTGGGAAAGCCGACGAAGTCATTCTGGCAACCGACCCTGATCGTGAGGGAGAAGCGATTTCTTGGCACCTAGCCCAAGTCTTGGGCTTGGATGTCGAGACTACCAAACGTCTTCAATTCCACGAGATTACTAAGCCGGCGATCGAAGCGGCCATCAAGGCCCCTTCCCACATCGATATGAACCTCGTCAATTCGCAAGAGACGCGCCGGATGTACGACCGCATCATCGGTTTCAAACTTTCGAGCTTGCTCCAGAAAAAAATGTCGAGCAAATCGGCGGGTCGGGTCCAGAGCGTCACTTTGAAGATGATCTGCGACAACGATGCTGAAATCAAAGCCTTCGTACCTCAAGAGTATTGGACCATCGACGTCACGTTGAGCCTCAATGGCAAATTGATGAGCGTCTCGCTGGATCGGATCGATGGCAAAGCTGCCGAAATCCATAGCAAAGACGAAGCCGATGCCATCCTCAAGCGGATTGGCAAGAGCCTCGACGTTCTTTCGGTCGACGCCCAGAAAAAGAGCGTCCCCTCGAAGCTTCCTTTCACGACTTCGACGATGCAACAGGAAGCCTTCAACCGCTTCAAGTTCTCGACCAGCAAGACCCAATCGATTGCCCAGCGTCTTTATGAAGGCATGGACATCAATGGCGAGCATGTTGGTTTGATCACCTACATGCGTACCGATTCGACCCGCTTAAGCACCGATTTCTATGATCAGCATGCCAAACCCTTCATTTTGGAGAAGTTCGGCCAAGAGTATCTCGGCTACATCAAGGTCGGCAAGAAGAGTGATCTCGTTCAAGACGCTCACGAAGCCATCCGTCCGACTGGTACTCATCGGACCCCGGATCTCGTCGCCCGCTACGTCGAACCCGATGAAGCGAAACTTTATCGTTTGATCTATGACCGGGCCTTAGCCTCGGTTATGAGCGACAAACTCGAAGAGCAGACGACCGCCCTTTTCGAAACGAACGGTCTCATCTTTAAAGCCACTGGTGTTCGAACCTTGTTCAAAGGCTATGAAGCAATCTATGGCGATTTCGAAGACGACGACACCAAGCTCTTGCCTGAAATCAAACAGGGCGAGAATTACGGAATCGATAAGATTGACCCTGAGCAGAAATTCACCAAGGCCCCGGCCCGCTACAGCGAAGCTAAGGTTGTTAAGATGATGGAAGAAAAAGGTATCGGTCGTCCGTCGACTTACGCCTCGACGATCAAAACTTTGATCGACCGCGGCTACGTGACCTCGAAGGCGGGCATTATCACCCCGACCGAGACGGGCTTGCGCACCACTCTCGTTCTCAATAAGTACTTCCCGGAGATCGTTTCGACCGAATATACGGCGAATATGGAGTCGAAACTCGACGAAATTGAGGAAGGCAAAGAGAGCAAGCTCGAAGCGATGAACGAGTTCTACAAGCCTTTCATCGACAAATTCCTCAAAGTTCAGGATCAGATGTACAAGGATCCGGCTCAACCAACGGGCGAAATGTGCCCGATTTGCGGCTCGCCGCTCGTGGTGAAGAAGAGCCGTTATGGCAGTTTTATCGCCTGCTCGAACTATCCGAAGTGCAAATACATCAAGAAAGAGCCGAAAGCCGCGCCGAAAGAAACCGGAGAAATGTGCCCGGAATGTGGCAAACCGCTCGTGGAGCGGAAAGATCGGAAGGGCAACATCTTCATCGCTTGCAGTGGTTACCCTGCTTGCCATTTCATCAAAGGGCAAGAAGGTAAAGCCCAAGCCGAGAAAAAAGTCTACACCGAAGCGGACTGGGTTAAACCTTGCCCGCAGTGTAAGAGTGGTCACCTCGTGGTCAAACACGGCCGCAAGGTCGATTTCCTCGGCTGCACCAATTTTCCGAAATGCCATTACCACGAATGGATCGACGACAAGTCTAAAAAGAGTGATGGAAAGAAGTCCTGATGAGCTCCAAAAGCGTTCGAATTATCGGAGGAGGCCTCGCTGGGAGCGAGGCCGCCTTTTTCCTTCTGAAGAAAGGCTATGATGTCGACCTTTATGAACGGCGTCCAAAAGTGAATGACGGCGCGCACGAAACGGGCTTATTTGGCGAACTTGTCTGCTCGAATTCGCTGAAGAGCGTCCGGTTCGACAATGCCTGCGGCCTCCTTAAAGAAGAGATGCGGAAGATGGACTCCCTCACGATGAAAGCGGCCGCTTTAAGCGAAGTCCCGGCCGGCAACGCCCTCTCGGTCGACCGCGAAGAGTTTGCCTCAATCATCACCAAAGAACTCAAGGCCTTCACCAATTTTCACGTTCACGAAGAGGATGTTTCGAGCCTGCCCGAAGAGGAAACCATCGTGGCGACAGGGCCTTTAACGAGCGAGCCCTTCCTTAGTGCCCTGACGGATTTATTGGGAGAAAAAAACCTTTCTTTCTTTGATGCCTCGGCCCCAATCGTTGCAAAAAACTCGATCGATTTAACCAAAGCCTATTTCAAATCTCGCTTCGAGCAAAGCGACTCCTCTTACATCAATTGCCCCTTTAACCGTGACGAATATGAAAAATTTGTGATGGAGCTTTTGGGGGCCAAGAAAGCCTTGGTTCATGAATTCGACACCCATTATTTTGAGGGCTGTCTCCCGATTGAGGTGATGGCCGCTCGCGGCTTTGAGACGTTAAGACATGGCATGCTGAAACCCTTCGGTCTCGAAACACCCGAACATCCCTTTGCCTATGCGGTGGCCCAATTGAGGCAAGATACCAAATTGGGCGATTGCTATAACCTCGTTGGTTTCCAAACGAATCTGACTTATCCCGAGCAAAGGCGGGTCTTTTCTTTGATCCCGGGCCTTGAGCATGCGGAGTTCATTCGCTATGGGCTCATGCACCGGAACGCGTACTTGGATGCCCCGCGCTGTCTCAGTGCGGATTTATCCCTGCAAAAGGCCCCTCAATTAACAATCGCGGGCCAACTCGCTGGGGTTGAAGGCTATGTCGAAAGCGCCGCCCTTGGCATGATCGCCGGCATCAATGTCTATCGAAAGCTCGAAGGCAAACGCTTTTTAGCAGTGCCCACCGAAAGCGTCCTCGGCGCCCTCATCGATTATCTTTTGCATGCCTCTTCGGCTTACTTCGAGCCGATGAGTGCCAACTGGGCTTTGATGCCGTCTTCGAAAAAAGAAACGCGCCAAGAAACTATCGTTACTTCGCTTCGTGCGATAGAATCCTATTGGAGCGCGGTCAATGAATAAAGCCGAACACGACTATTTGCTTTATCTCGAGCAAGAGAGGCGTTACTCGCCAAGAACCTCCGATGCTTATCGGCGGGACCTTGATAAGTATTTTGCTTTTCTTCTCAAAAACGAGATCACGTTCACCGATGCGAAGAAACAGACAATTCGAACGTTCTTAGCTCAGGAGCTGGCCCATGGGATTTCGGCTCGGAGCTGCCAGCGAAGGATGTCCGCTTTGCGGGGATTTTACGCGTTTTGCGTCAAACGCCGCTACGCGGTTTTTAATCCGGCCGCCCTCATCCACTCGCCAAAGAAAGCCATCCGCTACCCCCAGGTGCTAAGCTATGACGAAGTAGTCAAACTTTTCAACGCCAACGCCGAGAGAAGCGATCCCTTGAAGATTCGGGATCAGGCAATTCTCGAACTCCTTTATGCCTCCGGGATGCGGGCCAGCGAACTTTGCGCCCTCACTTTTCGCCAGATCGATTACCGCTCTCGGATGATCCGGGTGTTTGGCAAGGGCAATAAGGAACGGCTCGTTCCTTTTAGCCAAACGGCCTCTGCCGCGATGAACTACTATTACAAGAACCAACGCGATTCCCTCTTGGCCCATCGGAAAAACAAGACGGTGCCGGTTGATGCTTTCTTTGTTTCGAATAAGGGGCGGAAATTGACGAATCGAAGCCTTGAATACATCTTGCTCGAAGTCCAAAAGAAAACCGGGATCTATTATGGGCTCCATCCCCACGAACTCCGTCACACCTTCGCCACCGATCTATTGGAGGGCGGAGCCGATCTCCGTTTGATTCAAGAGCTCCTTGGCCACGCCTCGCTCAACACCACCCAGGTCTATACCCACGTGAGCAAGAAGGCGATGAAGGAGCAATATCTCGCCCATTTCCCGCGCCAGAAAAAAGAAAAGGGTTAGGATTTGCAGGCATTTTGTCATTTCGGAGATATTGGCCTTTTCCTTCGCGTACGCGGGTGATATAATCACCCTCGGCCGTTTTCCTAATGGAAACGGCTTATACGCACCCCGCGGATTCAGCGCCGTGTTCCCAATCGGGCGAAAATGCTTAAAAAGCGATTGGGTGGTCAGCTGTTCGAAACGAGGGAGGCTTAAACAAATGGAGGTCACTAAAATGAGTGACGAAACAAAGACTGTGGTGGCAACTGCTGCCCCAACTGCGGCCCCGGCTACAGTACAACCGACGATGGCTCAGGTCATGCACGACCCGAACGCGCCGATCATGACGATGAAGAAACTTCTCGAAGCGGGTGTCCACTTCGGTCATCAGACTCGCCGTTGGAATCCGAAGATGGGCCGTTTCATCTATGGAGCCCGCAATGGCATCTACCTCATCGATTTAACCAAGACCTGCACTTCCGTTAACGATGCTTACAAGAAATTGAAGTCGATCGTCGATGAAGAGGGCAAAGTCCTCTTCGTTGGCACCAAACCGGCTGCTCAGCAGATTGTGATCGACGAAGCGACCCGCAGCGGCAGTTTCTATATCTCCCATCGTTGGCTCGGCGGAACTCTCACGAACTTCCGTACCATCCTCGGCCGTATCAAGTATCTCAAAGATCTCGAAGCCATGGAGGCCGATGGGACTTGGGAGAAGATGCCGAAGAAGGAAGTCGCCATCCTCAAGAAAGAAAAAGAAAAACTCGCCCGCAACCTCGAAGGTATCAAAGAGATGAGACGCCTTCCGCAAGCGCTCATCGTCGTTGACCCGAGCGTCGAACACAACGCAGTTGCTGAAGCCCGCAAACTCAACATTCCGGTCTTTGGTATCTGCTCGACTTCCGATGATCCGGAAACTGTTGATTTCCCGATTCCGTCCAACAACGACGCTCCGAGCGCCATCAAACTTCTGACTGCGGTCTTAGCTGATGCGATCGTGGAGAGCAAGGGCGGCGAAACCGCGATTGCCTACACTAAGGATCAGGGCGAAGAAGCGACGATGAAAGACGCGATCAGGGCCGCCGATATTGCCAATGAACAGCGCAAGGCTGCCTTACGCCAGCAGCGCAGGGAGCGCGAAGAGCGCTACCTTAAGATGCAGGCGGAGCGTCAAGCTCGCTATTCTTCGCAAAATAGTGCTCCGGCCGCCAGCGTTGCTCCGGCTCCGCTTCCCGAAGTGAGCAAAAATTCTAACGATAAGGATGAAGGAGATAAATAATGGCTGATAAGAACACGATCGAGCTCATCAAGGCCCTCCGGGAAAGAACCGGCGCGGGCATGATGGATTGCAAACACGCTCTTGAAGAAAGCAATTACGATATTGAAAAAGCCGTCGATTCCCTCCGCGAGAAGGGCATCGTCAAGCAAGCCAAACGGGCCAATCGGACCGCTGCCGAGGGTTTAACCCGCGTCAAGGTTTGTCCGGAATGCGGCAAAGCTGCCTTGATTGAAGTCAACTGCGAAACCGACTTCGTGAGCGGCAGCGACAAGTTCATCGCCTTAGCCGATGGGCTCGTCGGCTCCGTTATGAAAAACGAACCGAAAGATCTCGAAGCGGCAAAAGCCGATAACGCTCAGCTGCTCCAAGATACCGCTTTGGCGGTCGGCGAGAAAGTGGATTTCCGCCGCTTCGCCATCATCGCTGCGAAAGCGAATCAAATCATCGGGTCCTACATTCACATGGGTGGCAAGATCTCGGTGGCAGTTCTTATCGAAGGCGGCGATCTCGAATTCGCCAACAAATTAGCGATGCATATCGCGGCCAACAGTCCGCTCTATGTTGAGTTAAAAGACGTCCCCGCCGATGAGCGCGCCCGTGAAAAGGCCGTCGCCATCGAAGAGGTCAAGGCTGATCCGAAGATTTCGGGAAAACCCGATGCCGTCAAAGAGCGCATCACCGAAGCCAAGGTCGACAAAGTCCTTGGTCAGAGTTGCTTGCTGCTCCAACAGTATCTTCTCGATGAGTCGAAGACCGTCGCACAAGTCTTGCTTGAGAGCGGCGCCAAAGTCGTTTCCTTCGTCCGCTATCAGGTGGGCGAAGGCATCGCCAGAGACGTTTCGCAAGAAAACTAAAACAAAAAACGCGCACCAACCCTGCGCGTTTTTTGTATAATTAAACCTATGGAACCAATTTACAAAACCGTAATTCTCAAACTCTCAGGCGAAGCGCTCGTCGACGGCGCCGACAAGACAATTCTTGATCAGAAGAAGCTTTCGGCGATCGCCGACGAAGTTGTCAAAGTCACCGCCCTCGGCGTCCACCTCGGCGTTGTGGTCGGAGCCGGCAACATTTGGCGGGGCCGCCTCGCCGAAAAAGTCGGCATCGAGCAAGCGACGGGCGATTACATGGGCATGCTCGGGACCATCATCAATGCCTTGGCCTTGCAAAGCGCCTTCGAAGAAAAAGGCCTTGACACCCGGGTGATGTCTTCGATCAACGTCCCCCAGGTCTGCGAACCTTATATTCGCCGCAAAGCCGTCCACCATCTAAACAATGGCCGCGTCGTCATCTTCGCGGGGGGAACGGGCAATCCGTTCTTCACCACCGATTCGACGGCGACGCTTCGGGCTCTTGAAGTCGGAGCTGATGCGATTTTGATGGGCAAAAACGATGTCGAAGGAGTTTATGACAGCGATCCGCGCAAGAACCCCAATGCTCATTTTCTCAAGCATTTGACCTTTCAGGAGGTCGTCGAGAAGAAACTTGGGGTCATGGATCTGACGGCGGTGGCGATGCTCGAAGAGAGCAAGGTCGTCATCCATGTCTTCAACATGGATAATCCCGATAACGTCATCAAGGTCTTGCAAGGCAAGGATTTGGGGAGCACAATCTCCAAGGAGTAAATAACGGTTATGGATGCACTCGTTTTAGAAGCCCAAGATAAGATGAACAAGTCGATTGAATCCTTTGAGGGTTCGCTTCGCAAACTCCGCAGTGGCCGGGCCAACCCCGCTATTTTGACGGGGATTATGTGCGATTACTATGGTGACAAGATGGATATTTCCACTCTTTGTGCCATCTCGATGCCCGAACCACGCCAGCTTCTGGTTCGCCCCTATTCTCGCGAAGACCTCAAGGTGGTCGCCACGGCTATTGGCGCTGCCAATATCGGCGTTAACCCGCAGATCGAAGCCGATGCGATCCGCCTCGTGATCCCCCCGCTTACCGAAGATGTCCGCCGCGATATCGCCAAGCAAGCCAAAGGCTTAAGCGATGAAGCCAAGGTGGCAATCCGCAACATCCGCCGCGATTATCTCGATCTCCTCAAAGAGGACGATTCGATGTCGGATGACTACAAGGAAAGAGTGGAAGGCGATGTTCAAAAGATCGTCGATGCCGCCAATAAGCAAATCGATGATATCCTTGCGAAAAAACAGCAGGAGATCATGACAATCTGATTGTCGCTAAAATACTATGCCTAACCCCCTCGGATTGGATTCCGAAGGGGTTTTTCTTTAAGCGAGAGTCAACGGGCCATCTGTGCAGGTGACGCTGGTGAGAGAAGCTTCTTTCCAATCGGCCCCAACTGTGATTTTTTGCCAGTCCTCTTTGGTGTTGAGGTAACGGAGTTCTTTGAGAGCTGTCGCTCCTTTAAATGCCTTCGGGCCGATCGAGGTGAGTTTGCCTGGCAGGGTCAAACTCGCTAAGGAGGAGCAATTCTCGAAAACACCTTCCTCCAAACTGGTCAAAATGTTCGGCAAGGCGATTTTTGTGAGGGCGGTGTCGCCTGAAAAAGCATAGGCGCCAAACGTCGAGACGGCCTTGATGTCCGAGGTGTTGCCCATCAGGAACGAAGTCAGGGAAGTGAGCCCGCTAAAAGCATAGGCGCCAATCTTGGCGTAGTAGCGTTCGGCGTAGATGGATGCCACATTTAATAAGCCGCTTGTTCCGAAAAGATTGGAACCGCTGACGAAATCGGGACTGCCGGTCACATAGGTTTGTTGATTGTTGCTCTCCTCGGAACTTGTGTAATAAGGAAGAATAATGGTTTTAGCCTGAGCATCTTTGACGGTAATTTGCGAAAGCAAAAACGAGCGGGGCGAGGCACTCTTTTGATAATCGTAGCTGAAAGAGCCACCATTGTTGATGATGTGGCCGTTGGCATCGAAGAAACCAGCAATGATGTTGCCATTATTGGTGGTGCCAGTTTCGTTATCGCCTTGCTTGGCGGCTCGAAAGCCCACGACGAGCATCGCGGTCATAAGCGAGGCGACGACTCCGATCGTCGCGCAGGCGATAATCAGACCTTTCTTGCTTTTCGGATCGAGCGGTTGTTTGATTTTAGGGGCGTTTTGCGAGGGATTTTGCGTCTCTTCGATCTTGGAAGGAGCGGCATACTCTTCGGGAAGATGAGCGGCCCGCTTTGGCTCTGGCGATGTTTCGGGTATGGGATTTTTCTTTTCTTCGTCCATAGCTTCAATCATACTCAAGTGACATCCTTTTGGAAGAGATTTGACGCGAAATAGGCTTTCCTTTCTTTTCAAAAAGAATTGGGCGAAATTTGCGGTATCGGGACGGCCTTCTTTTGTTATATAATCACCCTTGTGAATAAAGAGCCTTTTATTTTAACGAAGAAATGTGACCATGTCGCCTTTATTATGGATGGCAATGGCCGCTGGGCCAAAGCGCGAGGCCTCCCCCGTTATTTGGGCCACAAAGAAGCCTGCAATCGCATCGTTGAACTCTTCGAGGTCTGCCGCGAATTCAAAATCAAATACATGTCATTCTACGCTTTCAGCACCGAAAACTGGAACCGGCCCCAGGACGAGATCGATCATTTGATGGACTATCTCGAGGAGTTTTTTAAGAAAGAAATCGATTATTTGGATTCGGTTGGGACCCGGATTGTCGTTTCGGGCGATCTTTCGCGCATTCGAGAAAAGACTCGGCAAGTCTGCTATGACGCGATTAACCGCACCGCCAAGAATTCAACCTGGTTCATCAACGTTTGCCTTAACTATGGCGGCCGCGATGAAATCGTTCGAGCCGCCAAAAAGGTTGTTCTTGATTACAATGAAGGCAAATTGGCGCTTGAGGATTTAAACGAAACGACCTTTAAAAATTATTTTTGGGTGAAAGAATTGCCCGATGTCGATTTGATGATCCGGACTTCAGGCGAGGAACGGCTTTCGAACTATCTTCTTTATCAAAACGCTTACGCGGAATTGGTTTTCACATCCGTGAAATGGCCGGATTTCAAGCGGGATGCCTTCATCGATTGTCTTCGCGAATTTCAAGAGCGAAATCGCCGATTTGGGGGCTTAAAAAATGAGTAACCAGCAGATGAATGTCATCACGCCTGAACAAAAGGCGTCGCTTCGTTCCCGCCTCATTGTGGCGGGAATTCTGATTGCCCTGATTTTGCCGGCTTTTTTCCTCGGCAGTTGGGTCTTCTTTGGCGTTGTGGCCATCTTCCTTGCTCTCGCGATCACCGAGATGATCCGCGCACCACACAAACCCTATAAATGGTATGTGTACGCGGCCAGTTATATCATTACCTTTTCTTATGTGTATTGGTTCGTCTTCAAGGGTAACTTCGGCCAGTATATTCAGATGCATCGTCAAGGCGCTCTTTATACCTTCTCGCTCGAGAATTATTTTTCCTCGCTTGACGTCTCCATTATCGGCATTGCCGTGTCGATTTTTCTCTTTTGCCTTATTGGGATTCTCGACAAATCCTTTACTTGGAGCGACGTGGCTTATTTCATCACCTTCACCTTGCTTCTCGGCTTGGGTTTTCAGTCTTTTTTCTTTTGCCGCTATTATCCGTTCTCCCTCTTCGGCAGCAACTCGAATTTCAATGGGACGAACAATGCCGCTCTTACGTGGTATGGCGCCTATAGCGGCCGCGAGTTGATCAAACAGGATTTCTTCAAATATTTCGGCTCGTCCTCCTTGCTCTTTTTTGTTATCTTGATCACGACGATGAACGACACGGGAGCATATTTTGTTGGCAGCGCGTTTGGCAAACATAAAATGAATGAACGAATCTCGCCGCACAAGACCTGGGAAGGTTTCTTTGGTGGCTGGATCTGCGGAGCGGTAGCCGGTTTGATCTTTGGATTCACTATCACCTTCTTGGACTATCCGATGTTGCCGACGCTCAGCAAAGGGACCTGGTATTGGATGGCGGCTCTTTGCATCGTTTTGCCTTTGATCTCCGATTTGGGGGATCTCACCTTCAGCATGATCAAACGGAACTTTGGCATCAAAGACTATGGCAATATCCTCAAAGGGCACGGCGGAGTCGTCGACCGGGTCGGCAGCGACATGTTCACTTGCATCTTCACCGCGATGGTGTTGATTTTCATCACCAACGGCTGGAACTTCTTTGCCTGATATGAGACATGTGGCATTGCTCGGCGCTTCCGGCAACATTGGAAGTCAATCGCTCGACCTCTTCGCCGCGGACCGCACATCGTTTGAACTCGATGCGATCTCGGTGGGGCATCACGTTGAAAGAATCCCTGTTATTCTGAAGATTTTCCCAACGATTCGTTTTGTCTGCGTCCAAGAGCAAGCCGATGCGCTTGCCTTAGGTGATGCAAACCCCGAATTATCGATAAGTTGGGGCGATGAAGGCTTGGTTGACCTTCTCGAGAAATCTGGTTGCGACATGGTCGAGAACGCCTTAGTGGGCTTCGCTGGCCTCGTTCCGTCTTTGACCGCGCTCAGACTCGATAAGATTCTTTGCTTAGCCAACAAGGAAAGTTTGGTGGTGGGTGGCGACCTCATCGAGCGGCTTTTAGCTCAAGGCAAGGGCAATCTTTATCCAATCGATAGCGAGCACGTCGCCTTGGCCAAATGTCTTTCTAGGGTTAAGCGCGAAGATGTCGAACGCCTCGTGATCACCGCCTCGGGCGGCGCCTTCCGAAAACTTTCGCGGAGCGAACTGAAAAATGTGACGCCGGAAATGGCTTTGCAGCATCCGACTTGGAAGATGGGGGCAAAGATCACTATCGATTCCGCGACGATGATGAACAAGGGCTTTGAGGTGATTGAGGCTCATTACCTTTTCGATTGGCCAGTTGAGAAGATTGAAATTCTCCTCCACGATGAGAGCGAAGTTCATTCGCTTCTCCTTATGAAAGACGGCAGTTATTTCGCCGACGTGGGCAAACCGGATATGCATGGGCCGATCGCCTACGCTCTCTATGAGGGAAAATCTCCCTTTGAAGTGCGTCACGAAAAAGGGATCCGCGATTTTGGCGATTACCATTTCAAAGCCTTCGATCCCGCCCGCTATCCCGCGGTTCCTTTAGCCTTAAAAGCGTTAAGAAATGGCGGCATCGAAACCACGATTCTCAATGCGGCAAATGAAGAGGCGGTTCGCCTCTTCCTCGAAGGAAAAATACCTTTCTTAGACATTGAACAGGCCTGTTCGTTGGCTTTAGCCAACTTTCCGAATATAATGAGGCCAACCCTTCGCGACATCCAAACGAGCGATGCCCTTGCTCGGCTCTATGTTCGTCGAAAATTCGCTGGGGTCTAAAACGCATGCAAACCTTTCTCACTGTTCTCATATTGATTCTGATGCTGGGTATCCTCGTTTCCGCCCATGAAGCCGGCCACTTGGTCATGGCCAAGCTTTTTAATGTCTATTGTTTGGAGTATTCCATCGGTTTCGGCCCCAGCCTTTTCTCTTGGAAAAAGAAAACCGCGGAAACCCGTTTTTCGATTCGGGCCCTGCCGTTGGGCGGTTACGTTTCCATGTATGGTGAAGGCGTCGAGCTTCCCGATGGCGTTAGCATTCCTCACGAGCGTTCACTCAATGGCGTCGCTGGTTGGAAAAGAGCATTTATTCTCTCGGCGGGGATCGTCGTCAATTTATTCCTTTCAATGCTTTTCGTCGTCATCTATGCTACCTGCATCAAGAACTATTGGACGACCGAAAAGGTTTATACCGGTCTCGATGCGGACGGGGCGAGCCTTGCCGATCCTACGGCTCATGGCGAAGTGGCCTATTCTTTTTGGGCTCGTGGCCAAGCGGGCGATTACACAATTTCCGATGATGAACGGATTTATAGTTCCTATGGTTTCGTTTATGACAAGAAAACATATTTCGTGATTGACCCGGAAGCGAGGATCACCAACAGCGGGGTGAGTTCCACTTACGTCGCCTGTTTCGAATTGACGTCCGTGAACGACACTGACGTGCTCAACAATCTGACCTTCTTCGCCCCCCGCGAAGCCTTTTATCCGACCGCTCTCAACCAAGCGATGGGTTTAACGCATTATCCCGATATGAGCCAAACTCCCCATGCGCCGGCGATTGGCGATACTCTTTCGTTAAAAGTCAGCGTCATTGGCCTCGATGCGACGGAACATCGACCGCTCCGGACCCAATTCTTAGCTCGGCAGAATCATGTGGTGGACGCGGTGGCTGGCTCGGTGGGCTCCCAGGTGCAATTCTCCAATAACCTGCTGACCATTTATTCTTATCAGTACTATCCCTCCTTCGGTGAATCGATGGGCAACGCCTGCCGTGATTATGCCAATTACTTGGCTGGCATCGGCGAAGGTTTCAAAGCGATTTTCTCATTCGATTTCTCGAATTTAGGTTCGATGGTGGCGTTTGGCGGCGAAATTAGCACGGCCAGTTCTCAGATTGGTTGGGCTCGGACTTTCTTCTTTATGGGCGGCTATCTTTCGCTCAACCTCGCCATCTTCAATCTTTTGCCTTTCCCCGGCCTCGACGGCTGGCAACTTCTCATGACCATTCTCGAAGATGGCTTTAAAAAGAAAGCATCGGAAAAAGTGAAGAATACCATCTCGATTGTCGGCTTAGGTTTCCTTTTCGTCTTTGCGATTGCGATCACGATTAAGGATATCCTTACGTATATCATGGTATTGGTGTAACTCGATGCAGAACAAAATGCTTCGTTTCTTAACGTCTTTGGGCCTGGCCGACCCTGAACGTTTTGATTTGGACTTCGAGCTGGTCGGCCGCGATGCTGCCAATCCAAAGAAAGTCATCATGGCAATCCGCAAGGATACGCCGTGGGATATGTCGCTTCTTGAAGAATTCCAAAATGGCCTTTCAAGCGTCAAATATGACTACGCGATGCGCTTTTTTTATGATCAAAGCCCGGATTTCGATTCAGTCGATCAACTTTTTGAAGACTGGTATCTTTCCCATTACCATGGAATTCCACCCTTCCAATTAACGCCGGGTGACGCCAATGCGATTTATACCTTTTTGCCCGAAGATTATTCCAAGGGCACCGCCAACGAGATCATCGCCGATTTCAACGCCCTCCTCAAATATCTTTCTTATCCTTTCGCCGTCTCAGTTCAAGAAGGGGCGTTTCAGGCTCCCGCTCCGGCCAAGAAGCCCGAATATCAACCCACTCTCGAAGTCAAAGCGGCTTCGGAACCCGAATCGACCCCTGTGATCAAGTCTGCCGATGAAGTGAGATCCGCTTTCGCGCCAGCGCTGGCCGCCGTTCCGGTTGTTCGCGAAAACTCCGCAGATCCGACTTCGAATTCACAAAATCGGGCTGAAAATCAGGAGAAAGACAAAGCGGATGACGAGGATGAGGGGAGTGCTGAGGACGACAAGGGCTCTTGCGAAACGCCCGTTTCGAGCGCGAGCGATGATGTGCCGCCCATGGATGAAGATGAACTCAACCATCAAAGCGCTTTGGCCCAAGCGGAACAGGATCATATGGAGAAATCCAAAATCGAAATGCGCGCCCAAGCCAATTCCCGCATTTTCTTCAAAGGGAATTACCATGAAGTCACTTCCATCGCTGAACTTTTCGATATTTCGTCTGGCAACGTCCAGTTTGAAGGCAATGTTTTCTTGGCCAATTTCCGCGTCGGCCGTCGTGGTGGACTCTATGGCACGGTTGGGGTTGGCGATGCTTCAAGCGCGATTAACGTTCGAGCCACCGAATCCCGCAATGGCATGAGCGCCGAGTTTTTAAATGCGCTCAAAGTAGGGGACATCGTTAAAGTCCGAGGGGCGATTGAGTTCGACCAGCGGACCTCAGAACGGCAAATCTTTGCACACTATATCGACGTATTGCCGCCGAAGCCTCTTCGAACCGACCCCTCCGAAGAGAAGCGGGTCGAACTTCACCTTCACACCAAAATGTCGGCGATGGATGGTCTTGGCGAAATCACGGATTATGTCGCCGTTGCCAAATCGATGGGAATGAAGGCCATCGCGGTGACCGATCATGGTGTCATCCAATCCTTCCCCGCCGCCGAAAGCGCTGCAAAGAAGGCCGGTTTGCTGATGATTTATGGCTGTGAGTTCTATATGTTCGACTGGCCGACTTATATCTTTAATCCTGCCTCGATCGAGCTTCGAAAAGCGAAGTACTGTGTGCTCGATTTTGAAACGACAGGCTTAAGCTCGCACTACGATCACCCGACTGAATTTGGTGCTGTCATGGTCGAACATGGCATGGTCACCAAACATTTTGACCAATTCGTCAACCCAGGTGTCCACATTCCGGAGATGATCACCGCCAAGACCCACATCGACGATTCGATGGTGAAGGATGCCCCGAATGAAATTGTTGCGGCTAAACTCATTTCCGATTTTATCGGCGACGCCATCATCGTGAGCCACAACGCTCCTTTCGATGTCGGCTTCCTTAACGCCATGCGGGCAAAAGCAGGAATGCCGCCGGTGAAAAACCCGGTCATCGATACTTTGGCCCTCTCCCACTATCTTTTCCCGGAGGCCGCCCGTCACACCTTGGGCGCTTTAAGCCGGAATTTGAATCTTGATGTCTACGATGAAAGCGACGCCCACCGCGCCGATTATGATGCCGAGGCCCTCAACAACGTCTGGCAGGTCATTATTCCGATTTTGACGAAGACTGACGAGCATCTGACCCAGGCCGATTTGGCGAAGCTCGTTTCAACCAACCAGAATATTTTCAAACATTTGCACAGTTACCATATGGTGGCCTTGGCCAAGAACCAAGCGGGTCTCAAGGCCCTTTATCGTCTCATCAGCGATTCACACACCACCTATCTATCCGCGGGGAGTTTGCCGAAGATTTCGCGAGAAGAACTGAATCAATATCGCGAGAATTTGATCTTTGGATCGGCTTGTTTCAACGGCGAAATCTTTGAGCTGGCCTGCAACAAGAGTGAAGAAGAGCTCAAGAACGCGATGGCTTTTTACGATTATATTGAAGTCCAACCGCCAGAGAATTATTCCTGGCTCGTCAACATGCACGAACTCGACCATGATCGGCTGATGATGGTTTTAAAGTCAATCGTCGATACGGCTGATGCGGCCGGCAAGATGGTCTGCGCGACTGGCGATTGCCACTACGTGAATCCGGAAGATAAGATTTTGCGGGATATTTACATTGCTCAGAAAGCGCTCGGTGGTGGAAGCCATCCGCTTTATCCGCCTCGACGTGACAAAATCGCCGCCCCCTTCCCGAACCCTGATCAGCATTTCCGCTCAACCGCGGAGATGATGGATTGCTTCCGTTCGTTTTTAAGCGAGGAGAAGTGCCACCAGATCGTGATTGAGAATACCAATAAGATTGCTGCCCAGATCGAGCCGATTCAGATTCTTAAGGATCACCTTTATCCGCCATCGGCCAATTTACCGAATTCCGATGTCAAACTGCGGGAAATCATCAACGAGAATATCCGCAAAACCTACGGGGACAACCCCGATCCGGCCATTCCCGCCCGTATCGAGCAGGAACTTCACGGTATTATTGAACATGGCTATTCGGTCACGTATTACATCGCCCATTGCATCATCAAGAAAGCAAACGAAGAAGGCTATATCGTCGGTTCCCGCGGCTCGGTTGGTTCGTCTTTTGTCGCAACGATGTCGGGCATTACCGAGGTCAATCCTTTGGCCCCGCATTACCTTTGCCATAAGTGCCATCATTTTGAGTGGTCCACCGATCCGAATATCAAATCCGGTTTTGATTTGCCAGAGAAGCGATGCCCGGTTTGCGGGGAAATCATGGAAGGAAACGGTCAGAACATCCCGTTCCAAACCTTTCTCGGATTCAACGCGGAAAAAGTTCCGGATATCGACTTGAACTTCCCGGCCGACTATCAGGCGAAGGCCCATGCGTATACCCGGACCTTGCTTTCGACGCCCGAGGAAAACGCCAAGATCGCCAAAGGCGAATTTATCACGAGCCCTCACGTCATTCGCGCTGGCACAATCGCTACCGCCGAAGAGAAGAACGCTTTCGGCTACGTCCGAGGCTATTACGAACGCGTTCTCCATCAAGAATGGGGCACCGTCAATAAGGCCTGGGCCGCATATCTTGCTTCGCGCTGTGCGGGCGTCAAACGGACGACGGGCCAACACCCGGGCGGCATCGTTGTCATCCCCGCCGATATGGATATCTTCGATTTCACGCCCTATCAACACCCGGCTGATGACCCGGACGCAAGCTGGCTGACAACCCATTACGAATTTGCCAGCATGCACGATTCCGTTTTAAAGCTGGACTTGCTCGGCCACGTCGACCCGATGGCTTTGCGGATGATGTCGCTATTGACTAACATTGATATTCGCTCCATCCCGATGAACGATCCCCGGGTTCTTTCGCTTTTCTCTTCGCCAAAAGAACTTGGCTTGAAGCGGAATCCGCTCGAATTCAAGACCGGGGCAATCGCTCTTCCGGAATTCGGCACCAGCTTCGTTCAAGGCCTTCTTGAGGAGGCCAATGCCCATTCCTTCAACGATTTGCTGATTATTTCTGGCTTAAGCCATGGCACGAACGTTTGGAACGACAATGCTGAAGCATTGATTAAAAACAAAGTGACAACCCTGCAAGGCGTCATCGGGTGCCGTGACGATATCATGAACGATTTGATTGGATACGGCATTGACAACTCCAAGGCTTTCAAAATCATGGAGTATGTTCGCAAAAACAAGGTCGGCAAGCCCCTCAAACAAGAAGATATCGATGAGATGAAGAAGCACAATGTGCCTGATTATTTCATTGAAAGCTGCAAGAAAATCCGCTATCTCTTTCCGCGTGCCCACGCTACCGCCTACGTTATGGGAGCTGTTCGAGTGGCTTGGTTTAAGATATACCATCCGCTCGAATTCTATGCGACGTATTTCACGGTTCGCTGCGATAAATTCGATGTTGAAGTGATGACGTGGCCGCTTGATCGGATCGTCGGAGAAATTCATCGGCTTCAGGCTGCCTCGAAGATTCCTGGCACGATTTTCAAAGACCGTTTTGGCGAAGAAAGAAAGTATTCGGATAAGGATGATGAAGTTTTGAAAACGCTCATCGCGTCCGCCGAGATGGTCGATCGAGGCTACCATATCAAAAATATCGATTTAATGCGTTCGTTAGGAAGCGATTGGGTGGTAGACACGGAAGGGAACGCCATCATTCCTCCTTTCAGTGTTATTTCGGGTTTGGGCGCAACCGCAGCCGATACCGTCGTAGCCGCTCGCAAAGATGGTCCTTTCATCTCGATCGAGGATCTCCGCGATCGAACCAAACTGAGCCAAAGCGACATTGAAGTGTTGCGGAAACTCGGCGTTCTGGATGGAATGGGCGAAACAAACCAGATGACTCTCTTTTAATTCCGTTTTCGAAGTGGTATATTATCCCACGCGAGAAAACTCGCAAAGTCGGGACATGGCACAGTTGGTAGTGCGCTTGGTTCGGGACCAAGAGGTCGCGGGTTCGAGCCCCGCTGTTCCGACCACTTGAAAGCAAAACCACCGATTTATCGGTGGTTTTTCTTATTCTTTTAGCGGAAGGAACGTCGAAGAATGCCATTCGGCTTTTTGAGGTGTTACAATAACCCCGTTGCGCCCGTAGCTCAGCTGGATAGAGCACTTCCCTCCTAAGGAAGGGGTCAGCCGTTCGAATCGGCTCGGGCGCGCCAAAAACCTTGGAGGCAATTTATGGCCATCAAAATCGATGAGAATCCGACATATACCCACTTCAAAATCAAATGCGAATATTGTGGCTGCGTATTCGAATATGATTCGGAAGATCTTGGTTATCGGCCTTGGTATCCAAAGGGATTCGTCTATTGCCCGAAATGCGGCAAGCCTCTCCGTCACAATCCGCAGCGGAATGTTTATCCGAATCCGAATGATGTTGTCGAAGAGAAGAAATAGTGTTGGCGAAAGGATGGATATCCCTGCGAAAGTCCGTCCTTTTTTCTTGTTTCCCTATTCTTTTTAAGGGGCGTAGAATAAAAAAGGCAACCAAAAGTTGCGGACGATGAAAAGCAGAGTTGGTGGCATATATCGGCGTTTTTCCGCTAAGATGAGCTCGTCGATAAGGAGGATGTGAACTATGAACATCGAAATCGCTAACCGACTGGTGGATCTCCGCAAGAAAAGCGGATTCTCCCAAGAGGAACTCGCCGCCAAATTAGGATTATCCCGTCAAGCAGTCAGCAAATGGGAAAGGGCCGAAGCTTCGCCCGATACCGACAATCTGATCTGTTTAGCCAAACTCTACGGCGTCTCCCTTGACGATCTTCTTAACACCGATGAATCGGTGGATGAGATTGTTAAAGAACAGGTGAAACCTCAAGAAGAGGAAAAAGATGCATCCGAAGCAGGGCAACAAGAGAAAACGGAAGGCGCTCCTTCGGAGGATAAAAAGGCTGACACCTCTCAGAAAGAGGAAAAGAAAGCCGAAGACGAAGGAAACCCCGCCAACGCAAAAAGCGAGGTTCATATCGATTCAAGTGGTATCCATTTTAAAGACGGATCTAGCGAAGGATCGATTGATTCGTCTGGCATCCACGTCACCTCGAAGAAAAACGAAGTCCATATCGACGGCACGGGCATCCACGTCAACGACGGGGTGGTTTATGATGGTGAGAACATTGACAAAGAGCGGGCCCGCGCCCATCGCTATCACGTCGCTGAATCGATTGTTTCTTCTGTCGTGACGATCTTAGCGACTGCCGCCTATCTCTTGTGTGGATTTTTGATTCCCAACGTTCGCTTAGGCTGGGGGAGTTGCTGGATTGTTTTCTTCCTTATTCCTTTGGCTTCTACTTTTGTGGCTGCCCTCAAGAAAAGACGTTTTTGCGCCTTTGCCTTCCCGGTTCTTGTTACAGCGATATATCTCTTGCTTGGCGTAGTCTATGGCTTATGGCATCCGGAATGGGTAATCTTCTTCAGCATTCCTGTTTATTACATGGCCTTTGGCCCGATCGACGAAGCAATCCGTCGGCATTTGCGTGAGAAAGGTATTCTCTATGATGGTGACGACGATGACGAAGACGATGATGACGATGATGACGATGACGCGAAAAAGAAAGACGCTATTGACGCTGAAGTGAAGTGAAAAAGAAAACCGGAGGCCTTTTGCAAGGTATTTCCGGTTTTTTAGTGTTTAGAAAGAGCCTTCAAATCCTTGAATAGGAACTACGAACATGGCGCCATGGATTTTCTGGAAGTTGCCGCTGAGACGGCGAATATCGTCTTGGAGGCGGGGGAGTTTTTCTTGATCGACAATCAAAAACATCGTCGAGTTTTGGCCGGGTTCATGGGTATCTTCAGCGATTTCGCTGAGCGAAAGTGCGGCAGCTTTTGATAAATCCTCGTTTTGCAAAACGTGTTTAAGGCTTTGGGTTTTAATTAAGGTCCCGTTGTAACCATCGGCAATGAGCGTTGAGTAGAGCGCATCGGTATCTCGTCCTCTTTCGAGAACAGCGAATAGCATCATTTTCATGGATGTATTTCCTTACAATACCTTTGATTATCGCATACCAGAGTAAAAAAGTTTTCACGAACTTGATTTTTTCCTAACAGGTTACATCAAAACTTCCTATAATCGAGGTCGCAGGTGAACATTATGGATTTCATTAATTCGATTCTAGCGGCCGCAAACCCGTCAACAACGGGTCAAGCTTATCAGCTCTTGCTCCCGGTTGCCCTCATTCTGATTTTGACCAAAGCAATCTCGATTGGCTTTTCTAAACTGAAGTTGCCCCAAGTCATCGGCTTCCTTGTTGCCGGGCTTTTGGTTGGCTTGATTAGCTTTATGCCAAATAGCAAAACATGGGAAAGCATTTTCGGTTCTTATTCCTATATTAGTGATGGTATTGGCATCTTGGCTAAATTTGGCGTTATCATGATTTTGTTTAGCGCCGGCGTTGAAACGGATTTAAAAGCCGTCAAAGCCGTTGGCGGTGCCGCGATGGTCATCACTTCTCTCGGGGTTATCTTCCCGATGACTTTTGGCTTTGTTGTTGCTTATTGCTTCCGTGTTTTTGGTGGCTTAGCCGCTCCGGCTGGTGTCACCAACCCCATTTATACTGACCTCTATTATGGCGTTATTCTCTCGGCGACATCGGTCTCAATCACCGTTGCGACCTTGAAAGAGCTTGGCAAGCTGGAAACCCGGGTGGGCAATGCCATTGTCTCGGCCGCCATCATCGACGATGTGATTGGCATCGTTCTTCTTTCGCTCATCATTTCTCTTTCGGGCTCTTCGACTGGCGGCAGCGATTTCAATCTTCTTGAATTCATTATCACGAGCATTAGCGGCTCAGTTCTTCCCGAGTATGTGGTTCCAATTGTTGTCATTGTGAATATGGCGATCTTCTTTCTCATTTCTTGGGGCATTTCGCATTTGGTTCGTCTCTTCTTCAACCATCTTGGCCAGAAATATCCGCATCATATCCGTATTCCGATTTATTCTTTAGCTTTCTGCTTCCTTTGGGCTTTCGTCGCTCAAGGCTTCTTTCAAATCGCAGATATCACCGGCGGCTATGTCGCAGGCTTGATTCTTTCGGCTACCTCGCCAAAAGAATACATTGACCATCGGGCCGAAACGACCGCAAACGTTTTCTTCGTTCCGATTTTCTTCGCCTCGGTGGCGATGAAAATGTACTCGGGTGATTTCTCGACTTTCTTTAGCAACCCGATGTTCCTTTATTTCGGTTTGATTTGGGTTTTCGTCGGCCTCCTTGGCAAGGTGCTTGGGGCGGGAAGCGGCGCTTTGATGTGTCGGTTCAGTTTCAAAGATTCGGCGAGAATTGGCGTTGGCATGATGGCTCGAGCCGAGGTTCTCATCGTCACAGCCCAAACTGGGGTCGATTCGGGCTTGATCAGCGACAAAATTATGCCTTTCACTCTGATTTTGATCTTGGTTTCTTCTTTTCTCACCCCGATTTTGCTCAAAGTCCTCTATAAAGGCGAAATCACCGCGGTTCTTCCGGATGCTTCACGAGCAGCAAACACGCCTAATGGCGCTCCTTCGCCGAGTATAAATGCCCCCGCCGGAGCCAATCCTGCTCCTTCGGACAACAAATAAAAGCAAATTGTTGACAAAGAAGCGCTCGGCTTCTATCCTTATCAATGCGCGTTTAGCGCAATCAGTACCGGATTTGGGGCGTTAGCTCAGCTGGGAGAGCGCCTCCATGGCATGGAGGAGGTCGAGAGTTCGATCCTCTTACGCTCCACCAAATCGGAAATGACCTTGGCTTCGGCCGAGGTTTTTTAGTTCACTGCGACGCTGAAGTCTTTGCGAAAGTATTTTTGCAAGACGATTACATCGCCTGGTAAGAAAAATTTTTCATCAGGGAGGTTTTCCGCGGGGCAGAAGAAAACTTCACTCGATTCCTCGTCATGGGGTTTGATGATAGCGGCTTTTTGATCAAGCGGGCAGTAAAAGGTGAGGACGACATAGCTTGTAACATCGCCGTTCGGATAGTGGAGCGTCATCCTTTTTCCACTTTGAATCATGAATAGAGTGGCTTTTTGCAGGGATATCCCCGTTTCTTCTTTGGTTTCGCGTTTGAGTCCATCTAAGACTTTTTCTTCGTAATCTATTGATCCACCTGGCAAACAATAGAGCCCATTATCCCGCCGTTTTTCGATGAGGATTCGCCCTTGAGGGTCGATGGCAAGGACGCTTAAACCAACTGTGAGACAAGGTTCATGGCCAATTTTCTTGCGAAGATAAGGTATGTAGTCTTCCATGTTTACTTCTTTTCTTTTGGCTTAGCCAAAGCGAGATTGACATGGCAATAACCACCGGGGTTTTTATCGAGATAGTCTTGGTGGTATTCCTCGGCCGGATAAAAGTTGTTCATTTGTTTGATTTCGATCGTCCAACCCTCGTGGAGATGATCGGAAAAATAACTATCAGCCCGAATCCCGTCCATCAGATTAGTGTAATAGATACCGGCTCGATACTGGTGGCCAATGTCATTGCCTTGCTGATCGTGAGCGTAGGGGTCGACAAAACGGAGATAATGTTCGAGCAGTTTCTCGAGAGAAATCACGCTGTCATCGTAGACAATCTTCACGGTTTCTGCATGGTTTGCTTTTCCGTTTTTTAGATCTTCGTATTTCGGAAAAGCGGTGTTGCCGTTTGCATAGCCAACTGTCGTATCGAGAACGCCTTTCAACTGCTTGAAATATGCCTCGACGCCCCAGAAGCAGCCACCTGCTAAATAAATTATTTGTTCCATAACGCCTATTATAGCAATCCCTTTTATGGAAGTATGTGGGGAAAAACGCTAAAATACCATCTAGGAAAACAATCTTTATGTTTTGCTTAAAATGCGGGAAAGAAGTCCCGAATGACGCTTCCTATTGCCCTCATTGCGGAGCCTATATTAAGAAAGCCGATGATTCGGATGGTTCCACCGATGACGTCCCGGTTGAGAAAAGCGCTTTGGCGGCCGGCCTCTTTGGGATTTTCCTCGGCAGTTTCGGCGTTCATAATTTTTATCTGGGTTACACGAGCAAAGCCGTGGTCCAGGTGGTCTTGACCTGCTGCATCGTTTTTTGGCCGATCTCGTTTGTTTGGGGGTTGGTTGAAGGGATTATGATCCTCACGGGCGATATCCGTTATGATGCCAACGGTAACCTGATTAAAAAAGATTTCTAAATGGGATTCTGGAGGTATTGAACGTGGATTTCACTGTTGAGAAGGCGAAGACAATAGTCAAAAAACTGACCTTGAAGCAAAAAGTTTACCTTCTCTATGGCGATGGAGATTGGCACACTTTTGGTGTGAAAAAAGCGGAAATCAAACCGCTTGAAATGCATGATGGCCCCCTTGGGCTAAGAAAGCCTGATGGTAGCGCTGTTCCCGATAACGGCGAATTGGTTGGCGGATCGGTTCCTGCCACTTGCTTTCCTGCTCCTTGCTTAACCGCTTGTTCGTGGGATCCCGATCTTCTTCATGAGATGGGCGTCAACGTTGCCAAAGAGTGCTTAGCTCAGCAGACGGATATCATTTTGGCGCCCGGGGTCAATATCAAACGCAATCCCCTTTGCGGGCGAAATTTCGAATATTTATCCGAAGATCCCTTGCTTGCTGGCAAGATGGCCGCAGGCTATATCGAGGGCGTCCAAGGCCAAGGCGTTGGAGTCTCTTTGAAACATTTTGCCGCCAATAACCAAGAATATCGTCGTTTTAATTATTCCGCTGAAGTCGATATGCGCGCCCTTCGCGAAATTTATCTTCGTCCTTTTGAAATTGCTATCAAAGACGCGAATCCATGGACGGTGATGTGTTCCTATAACCGGATCAACGGCGTCTATTCTTCCGATAATGATTGGCTTCTAAAAGATGTGCTTCGCAACGAGTGGGGTTATACCGGGGCGGTCATGAGCGATTGGGGCGCGACCTATGATCCGATTCTTTCCCATAGTCATGGACTCGATTTGGAAATGCCTTGCCATATCCAGCGGGATAAAGCTCTCGTCAAAGCCGCTAAACAAGGCAAACTCAAAATGGAAACGGTCAATGAAGAGGCCCTCCATATGGTGACTCTTAATCTTCGGCTTCGAGACCGGCCGGTTTCTAAGCAGGCTTTTAATCTAGGGATTTCCCATCAATCCGCACTCAAGGTTGCCGAAGAATCAATCGTTTTAGCTAAGAATTACGGAGATATTTTGCCATTAAACAATTTGGATGATGTTTGTTTAATTGGCGCTTTGAGCAAGAAATTTCGTTATCAAGGCGCCGGCTCTAGCAAAGTCGTTCCGACCAATCTGGTGACACTGTTTGGCGCCCTTAATGCGGGCCGCGACATCGGTAAAGAAGTTAAATATGAGCCAGGCTATCCTCTAACACCCAAAGAGGACGCGAAAGCCTTGCTTTTGAGCGCTCTCGATTTAGCTTCCACCCACGATAAAGTCATCCTTTGCTTGGGCTTGCCTGAAGGCTATGAGACCGAAGGCTATGATCGCCGCGATATGCGGCTTCCCGAAGAGCAATACACCTTGGTTGATGCCTTGGCATCGGTCAACAAGAACATCATTGTCGTTTTCTTAGGCGGGGCGCCGGTTGAAATGCCGTTCGCCGATAAAGCTCAGGCGATTGTCATCGCGTATTTGCCCGGCGAAGCTGGCGGTGAAGCGATTAAGAATGTCTTGCTTGGCAAAGCGAATCCTTCAGGGAAGCTTGCCGAGACTTGGCCGCTCCATTATGCCGATGTTCCTTCTTACGGTTTTTATTCTGGAACCGGAGATGTCGCTCCTTATAAAGAGAGTATTTTCGTCGGCTACCGGTACTATTGCAGCGCTGATCGCCCTGTGCTTTTCCCTTTCGGACACGGCCTTAGTTATTCTCGATTTACTTACTCCGATTTCAAACTTTCAAAGGATGATTTGAAGGTCGACGAATCCTTAAAAGTCTCACTTAAAGTTGCCAATACCGGGAAAATCGATGGTGGAGAAACCATCCAGCTTTATCTCGCGGCTCGCAATGGGAAAACCTATAAGCCCCTTCGTGAATTAAAAGGTTTTGCTAAAGTGTTTCTTGAAGCGGGAAAGAGCAAGACGATTATCTTTACGCTGCCCTATTCCGCTTTTGCCCATTACGATGTCACCGGTGAACGATTCCAGGTCGAAGGCGGTCAATACCTGATTGAAATCGGAGCCTCCTGTCTCGATATTCGTCTTTCGGGATTCGTCGAAGTCACTTCGCCTTATCAAGCCATGGACAAACGCTCGTTGTTGCCATCATATTACAACCTTGCCCGCAAAGGCGCGTTTCGGGTTTCTGATGATGAATTTGAGCGCATTTTAGGCCACACCTTACCTGTGCAAAATGATCGCCATCGGCGGCCTTTTACCCTCAACTCTACTCTTGAAGAAATTTCAGGTACTTTCATTGGTAAGAAGATTAAGAAGAAAATCGTAAAACGGTGCTATTCGCCAGACAAGAGCGAGAGGGAGAATAACGACATCGTAGCGATGATGCTCGATTCGCCTATTCGTATGGCGGGGATGATTGGTCTCAGCGAAAAGACAATTTTAGCGTTTGTTGCTCTGACAAACGGGAAACCTTTAAGGGCTTTCTTTGAACTCCAATTTGGTCATCGTAAATGATTACGTTGCTTTCTTTGTACTTTATTATTGCCCATATTTCCGATAGATATCTTTGCCATACACGCTCGGACGGATCTCCGGCTTATCCCTATTTTCTTGAACGTCAATTTAATATCGAAAAAAAGGATTTTTCTTTTCGTTCGGGACGTTGGATTTTAAGAGGTTCTCGTTACCATTTTGGTCCCGGACCTTATCGAGGAGTTTTGATTTTTTTCGAGGGAATTGGCTCAGGGAGAAACGCTTATACAAAAACGATTTGTCTCTTCGCCAAGCAAGGCTATTTGGTCTATGCTTTTGATTATACCGGTTGCATGGAAAGCGAAGGACCCTACATCTATGGAATGGGGCAAGTGGTGAATGATCAAAAAGCGTTTTTTGATTGGCTCGACCATGATCCGGCGGCCCAAGGATACGAAAGATACGTTGTCGGACACTCTTGGGGTGGCTATGCTGCCCTAATTGCCTCAAACCCTGTGTATAAGGTCAAACGTGTTGTCTCGATTTCGGGTTTTAATAGGGTTTCAGATGAGTATAAAGCACTTGTTCCTCAGCTGCGGCCAGGCATTTTTCTTCTTTTGACCAAAATTTACTTATGGGTTCGACTTGGAAAGTCTGGGAATTTAGCCGCCAGCGATGTCCTGAAAAAGAGCAATTGCCCTGTCCTTTATATCCAAGGGGACCAGGACAAAATGGTTCCTTTAGCTGCGGGAAGGCTCTCTTTGGAGAAAGACCTTCATGGGCAGAAGAATGTCGCTTATTTGAACCTTCCAGGAAGAGGCCATCAATGTTTTCTTTCGATAAAATCTGAGGATTATATTAATGAACTTTGGGAGAAAAAATTAACTAGTCCTGACGGGCCGATTGGTTTAAAGATGGATTTGGAGAAAGCGGGAGAAGAAAATACGGAATTATTGCAAACGATATTCGACTTTTTGGCTGTTTGAGGGTATATTACTTAAGCGTGCACTGGTGGCGGAATTGGTATACGCGCTAGTCTCAGGAGCTAGTCGGGCAACCGGTGTGAGTTCAAATCTCATCCAGTGCACCAGACAATATGCGCCCGTAGCTCAGATGGATAGAGTATAAGCCTCCGAAGCTTAGGGTCAGGCGTTCGAATCGCCTCGGGCGCACCAAGAAAAATAGACGTCATGAAAATGGCGCCTTTTTTCATACGTTCTTTTGATTATTTATAAATAGACTTTTGACTATTAATAGACAAAAAACTATACACGCATTTAAATGTATGGCAAAATAAATAAGTCGATAATGACGAGAAAAAGAAGGATTTTATATGGCGGTTTCGGACCGACGATATCGAAAGACAGAGTCACAAATTGAAAAAGCGATGCTAGACCTCCTTCAAAAGGAATCTTTTGAGAATATTCTGGTCTCAGATATCGTCCATCAGGCCGATATCAATAGGTCTACTTTTTACCTTCACTACCAGTCTCTTGATGCAGTTTTGGGGGCTTTGGAAGACCAATGTATAACGCTTCTTTCACCCCTTGCCGCTCTTCTTGGGCGGATGGATCCCAAACAGTTTTCAAAAAACTTGATGGTTTTGGTTGAAGAGCATATCCCTCTCTTTGGCGGGGTGCTCCTTTCTTCAACCTCTCGATTCGATGAAAAACTTCGAGATCTCTTTTTTCCTACCCTAGGGGTGGTCGTTCCTCCGAAGAACAAGAAAACGATTGATGATCGTTCTGTCAGGGCTGGCGCCTTAATTGTCGGCGTCCGGATGCTGTTCACTCTTTTCTTTGGTGGAAACTCCCGACTCGAGAGCAAAATCCTCCTTAATGATGTGACAGAGTATATTTCTTCACCATTCTATAACGATGTCGTTCATTCGATTTGAAATCCCCTTCTCTTCTTGACCAAGAAAGAAGATTGTTGGTTTTTTCGCCATCTTATTCTATAATCCTTAACGCGCTGAAAACGCATCGTGGGGCAAAGCCCCTCGATGAACTGCCTAAGTGGTGAAATGGTAGACGCAAGAGACTTAAAAGACTCTCAGCCGTACCAAATTGCCATCGACATCCCTCGAAAACGAGGGAAAACGGATAAAAAAGCGCATTCTAGAAGAGTGATTCGATAACAAGAGCCACCTGTTCTCGAGTAAGCGCGTCCTGCCCGTCTCCAAAGAGCCCCGTTCGGCGCCCTTCTGCAAAAATTGACAGGCCCGCAGGCGAAGCGCCGGCCGAGCCGAAACGCGAAGCCGACATCTCACGAAAATGCCTCCTTGCTGAAATGGTATACAGGGCGGACTCAAAATCCGCTGGGCTTGTAACCCGTGCCGGTTCAAGTCCGGCAGGAGGCACCATCGAAATTCAAAGGCCTCTTATCCACGTTATGTGAATAGGAGGCTTTTTTTGCCTCCGATAGAGGCAACCACGAAACGCGGGAAGGAAATGGGGGGTGCGAAAATCAATCATCGCATTATCATGAATTCGATTCAATTCACGGTAGATGAGAATCTTTAATCGATACTTTTGTAAGGGCGGAAAGGATGTTGCGTCGGCTTCGCAAAAGCTGACTTGCGAGCCTTCGCCATGCGGGTGCAAGAAAACTCTGTCGATGGGAGGGGCTTCCTTGAAAAATCACATCGTGAAGCCTGCGTCCATGTCGCGGCATCCCAAAGGGATTGGCTCCTTGTTAAAGGCTGTGTGCGAACGGGGCTTTGCCCCCCTTTTCGAAAGGATCGGCGTTAGCAAAGAGCGGCATTTAGATTCGCCTTGTTGGCGTTTTCGGGGGCGCCTCGCTCTTTTCAGGTGTTTTCTTTGATGATTTTGCTGAGAAGAAGATAACCCCATCGGAAGTTTCAACTTACGCAACCTACATTTCGACCGATCCCCCTCATGGAGCCGAGTTGAAGCGGCCGGCTTTCGACGCTAAGCGATAACAAGCTATCTGCCTTGAGGGAACGCTCCGTAATATCCCATAACCTTTTTGTTGGGAAGTTCATTATCGATTAGAAATCTTCACTCCTCGACGTTTACAATAATGAATTGTCGTTTTTTCATAGGTGGAAAAGAGGAGTCCAAATCTGCTAATCAACGGCTTCTTGTTCTTTATATTTTCTTTATATCTTTGGCTGAAAAGACCTCTAGTTTCTTTAAAGCGCAAACATGCAAAATAATAAACGGAGGAAATAGAGGATGGAAAAGTTTCTAGGCCAAAGTTTCTATGTCAATCTCGCAGAAACGCAAACGGGGTTGCTCGGTTTTAACGGAAAGCTTCTCGCCATCGATGGCGATTTTTGGACATTTCGAACTTTGGAAGACGTCACGCTGATCGTCAATGTCAAATATATCAAAAGCTTGCGGCCCATAGCTTAGGAGATCAAAATGTCCCTCATTAAGAAGAAAAATAGCGATATGACCTCTTTAACTGTTGTCATCGGCTCCTCTCGCTTGGGGGCATCGCTCGCCTATGAAAACTCTTCCAAAGGCTTTTATACCACCCTCGTCGACAAGGACAAAAATGCCTTTAAGAAAGTGGATGCCAACTATACCGGTTTCTTTTTAGAAGGGGATGCCACGGATGAAAATGTCTTGGCCAAAGCCCATATCAAAGAAGCTTCGCAATGCATCATTGTCACCGAGGACGACTCGGTCAATATTTACGTGGCGTCTCTCGTCGCGCTTCTGTCGAAAGCTCGGCTCATCGTGGTCCGCTTACATGACGAAAAGAAAGCCTTACTCTTGCACGATCCCCGGTTCCGGGTGATTTCGCCTTCTCTGTTGGCTCACGATGCTTATGAGGCGATTTTGAACGGCGAAAAGAAAGGGAACCTATGAGAATCCTTATTTGCGGTGGCAAAGAAGAAGCGGACTTTGTGATTTCCGCCTTTGATGGGAAAGAAAACCATCTCGTTGTCATTAACGAAGATTATGAGACCGCCAAAATCCTTTCTGAACGCCATGGCATCGACGTTTTGGTGAGTGACCCTTTAAAAATATACACCCTCGCGGAGGCGGGAATCAGCCACTTTGACCTCGTGATTTCGCTGCTCGAACGCGATGTCGACAATTTTGTCGTTTGCCGATTGAGCAAGGAAATCTTTCAAATTCAAAAAGCGATTTGTACGGTGAACAACCCTGGCAAAGTCAGCGCCTTTCGCCTTATGGGCATCGATTCGCCCATCAGCGCTTCTTACCTATTAGCCGACAAGATTCAAGGAGAAAGCGATGTCTCCTCACTCGTGAATTCCTTGTCGCTCGAAAACAAGAAAGTCGTGATCACCGAGATAAAAATCAAAAACAATTTCGCCTGCGTCAACCAAAGCTTAAAAAATCTGGCTTTGCCAATCGAAGGCAATATTTGCTGCATTTTCCGTGATCCCGAAGTGGTGATCCCTCGCGGCGATACCATGATTAAGGCTGGCGACACCTTGATTGTGGCAAGCGCCCTGTCCTCGCAAAAGAAAGTGGTTGATTTTCTTCGGAGAGAAATATGAAGGACCTCGAACGGCAGAAGGCTTCCTCTTGGCTGCTTCTTCTTGGTTACTTTGGCTTTTTCCTGATTCTCATCGGGATCATTTGCTTAGTTCCGCTCACCATGCTTCCTTTTTATCCGAGCGAACTGAGCCAAGCTTATGCTTTTTTGATTCCGGGTTTTGGCAGCATTGCCGTCGGTTTCTTTTTGTCGCTTCTTTTGCGGGGGAAGCAAGGCCGCTTTACGCCCTTTCAAAACAACTTTCTTTTTGTGATGGTTTGGGTCTTGGGCATCTTGATTGGATCGATCCCCTGGCTTTTTGAGGGCCACTATTCCTTTTCCCAGGCCGTCTTTGAGGCCACCAGCGGTCTATCGACGACGGGCTTATCGGTAGTCGATGTTTCCAAGACGAGCCATTTGTTTCTTTTCTACCGTTCGTTTTTATCGTTTGTCGGCGGGGTTGGTCTCGTGCTCGTTTTGACCTCGGCCTTAGCCAATCATTCGGAATTCGGCCTTTATCTTCTAGAAGGACACAACGATCGCTTATTGCCGAATCTTGGCAAGTCGTCGCGTCTTATTTTTGCCATTTATACTTTTTATGTGATCTTCGGCACCTTGCTTTATCTTTGGGCGGGCATGCCTTTGTTCGATGCCGTCAACACCGCAATGTCGGCCTTATCGACCGGCGGTTTCTCGACTAATCCTTCGTCGATTGCGGGGTATCAGAGCGTCGGGATTGAACTGGTCACAGAACTCCTCATGATCCTTGGTAGTTGGAACTTCGTCGTTCATTATTTTCTGCTCAAAGGGGACATTAAAAAAGCTTTTTGCCATTACGAATTTGGCGTCTTTCTTTTTTTGCTTGTGACCGCCTTTCCTCTTTTGTCTTATTCCCTCGGCGTTTCTTTTCATAGTGCCGCTTTGGGCGTTCGCTATGGCTTCTTCGAATTCGTGAGCGCTATTACGACCACGGGCTTTACGTCGCTTCCCTCTTATCAAGGGGTTCCTCCTGCCGTCATGACGATTTTGATTCTTTTGATGATTATCGGCGGACAATCTGGCTCAACGAGCGGGGGGCTTAAGGAATCTCGAGTCGCTTATCTCTTTTTTGGTTTACGGGAGTATCTTGGGACCTCTTTTCATTCGCCCCTCAGCGTGTCCACCCATTATTGCCATCATTTCGGTGAGAAAGAAGTCATTCGTCGCGAAGAGACTCATCACGCCTTTGTTTTCGCCTTGCTTTATCTCCTTTTACTCTTATTGGGAAGCCTTGGCTTAACCCTGCATGGTTATTCGTTCGAGGATTCTTTGTTTGAATTTTCAAGCGCCCTCGGGACGGTGGGACTGAGCGTTGGGATTGTGAGCGCCAGCGCCCCGGCTTCTATCTTGTGGATTGAGATTCTCGGAATGTTTCTTGGCCGCCTCGAAATCAGCGCGGTTTTCTCTTTGTTTGTCCAAAGCTTTAAAATAGAGAAAGAGGCTCTTTATGCACACCAGAAAAAAGCTCATCGACAGTCTGAAATATAGCGGGTTCGCCCTCCTTGCCATCCTCGTGGCGACCGGTCTTTCTTTTGGCTTAGACGCTTTGAACATTTCGCCTGAGGCCATCCTGCTCGTTTACCTTCTTCCGATTTTGGCGATTGCCATCGTTTGCCCATCCTATGTTTATTCGATGGTGTCTAGCATCGCCATCCTGTGTCTTTTTAATTTTTGTTTCACCGCTCCGCGTTACTCTTTCGCCATCGATAACCCCGAACTCTATATTTCTCTCGCCATGTATCTTCTGGTCAGCACCCTTTTATTTTTAGAGACCCGGGGCGCCCATCATGAGATTGAGAAGCGCAAAGAAAACGAGAAACGGCTTTATCTTTTGAGCGACTTTTCCTCGTTTCTTCTCGAGGAGCGCGAGGAAAAGGAAATCCTTGCCCGCCTCTGGGAGCATCTCAATTCCTATTTCGCCTTTCCGATTTATGTCGTGAGTCAAGATGAAAAAGCCTCCTATTTGGACAATCACCAAAGCGAAGGGCCCCTCTGCGAGGCGGTTTCCTATTCGTTCGCTTCTTCTCTTCCCTCAGGGAACGGGGAAAGCCATGCTTCTTTCTTGCCTTATAAAATCATCCCTTTGGCCAGCGGAAACAAGACCTATGCCTTGCTTCTTTTTGCTTGGTCGAATAAAAAGGCGATGGGCGAGTTCGACGCCTCCTTCGTGACCTCTCTGTCTTCGCTTGCCAGCAACGCCTTAGCGAAGAAAGAAGCGATAGAGGCGAGTGAAAAGAGCCGTCTTTTCGCTGAAAATGAACACTTCAAGACAACGCTGCTCCGCTCCTTATCGCACGACATCAAAACTCCGTTAACTGCCTTGGAAACGGGGACGAGTCTTCTTTCGAGTTCCTATCACGACTTAAGCGAAAGCGATCGCCTTTCCATTGCCAAAAACCTTTCGGAAGAGGCTCATGCCCTTAGCGAATATGTCGAGAATCTATTGTCCTTAAGCAAAATTGCTTCGCTCACGAGCGACTTGCCCAAAAGCTATGAGCTCGCCTCCGATTTATGGGAAGAGGCTTATGAAAGGGAAAAGAGTATTTTTGCCAGGCACCATCTTCAGCTTGAGGTGAGCGATAACTTGCTCGTTCGGTGCGATGGCAGGCTCGTGGTCGAAGTGCTCGGGAATCTTCTCCACAACGCCTTGACTCATACGCGAAGCGATTGCGATATCTTTCTTTCTGCCGCCTTTGATAAAGGCCAAGCCGTTTTTAAGGTTATCGACAACGGTGGCGGCATCCCCAGCGCGAAACTCGATCATTTGTTCGACGAGTTTTCGCCTGAGACCCCCCTTGCCAGCGACCGTTATCAAGGGCACGGCCTTGGCTTAAGCATTTGTCAAAGCATCGTCAAGGTCCATCAAGGGAGCATCAAGGCTTATAATAATGAACTAGGCGGAGCCACCTTTCTTGTGACGCTACCCGAGGCGAAGATAGGAGAGAAACACGATGAATGAATCCATCTTGATCATCGAAGACGATCCCGTGATCTCTCATTTTGTGGAGATGGCTTTGAAAGCCAACCATTACGAGCCGTTGCACGAAAGTTCTGGCCTCGAAGGCATTGCCACTTTTTTGCGGGTTCGGCCCGCCCTTATTCTTCTCGATTTGGGTCTTCCCGATATCGACGGGATCGAAGCCCTGAAAGAGATTCGCTTAGCAAGTAGCGACATTCCTCTTTTAATTGTTTCGGCGCGTGATAAAGAAGAAGAAAAGGTCAAAGCCTTAGACCTTGGGGCCGACGATTACATCACAAAACCGTTTGGCATCTCCGAGTTGCTCGCCCGGATTCGGACGGCGTTGCGCCACAATAACGTCGATACGACAAAGAATTCCTTTTCTTATAAAGGCTTGCTGGTCGATTATGAGAAACGTCTTGTTCTTTGCGGGGGAGAAGTTCTTCATTTCACCCCGATCGAGTATAAGATTCTCGTTCTTTTGATCAGCAAACAAGGCAAGGTCTTGACGCATCGTTACATCCAAGAGGAAGTTTGGCACTACGAAACCCAAGATGACTATCAATCCCTCCGGGTTTTTGTGGCGAGCATCCGCAAGAAACTTGCCGAAAAGTCGAACGAGCCGTTTATCGTCACGGAAGTCGGGGTCGGCTACCGCTTTTTGGAATAAGAGTCTCAAAATCCTTCGGGCCTTCAATCCCCGTCCGCTCAAATCCGGCCTCGGACCTCCTCTCGAAAGAAAAAGAAACCAGATTGCAGCAAAGTGGCCTGGTTTTTTCGTTCTCACTACTTGGCTGAAAAAATAAGGGCGGGCCATCCCCTTGGGGATCATGATAAAGGTAGATCGCGCCTTCTCCGGCAGCGTCGCGGAAGAGCGGCGAACAACGGTGGCCGCCCGTGGGCAATCTCGACTTTATCTTTTATAAGAAGATTTAAGATCTTTCTAAAAAAATTCTTATGAAAAGAGTGTAAAATCCAGATATTTTAATGATACTTGGACAAGGCTTTGACGAGCTTCTTATTTGATGGGGGAGGATGGACTTAACCCTTTATTTTCTTTTCTTCGTTGGATTTTTTTGCACTTGTGAAAGAAAATACTGCAGGTGTGAAATGAAGTTTGTAAGCGCTAACAAACCACTTTTATGATTAGACCGCAAGCCTTAAGGAGGTATTTTGCATGAAAAAAAAGATCGGGAGCGCCCGCGTTCTTCTCGCGGTCATCGCTTCTCTAACGGTGGGTCTTGGACTCACTGCTTGTTCCGGACAAGGGACGAATTCAACCTCATCGAGCCAACAAGTGACGACCTATGCTCTCACTTGGAACGTTCCATCCCATGCCACAGTCACGGTCGATAGCATGGCGGCTTTGCCGAGCAGCGTTGAAAGCGGAGCCACCTTAAGTTTCACCGTGACGGTCGGGGATGGCTATCAAGTCGCTTCGGTCAAAGCGAATAGCAAACGTTTGACGGCTTCTTCAGGAAAATATACCGTCAAGATTAGCGCCGATACCACGATCGCCGTGGAGATTGAGGAAATCGTTTCTTCGATTTCTGTCACGACGAATCCGAGCAAGATGGTCTATTTTGCTGGCGAGTCGGTTGATGTGACGGGCATGGTGGTTACCGCCACTTATGCGACAGGCCGGACTACAGCCTTATCGGCAGGAATCGATGGCTACGCGGTCAGTCCTTCCGTTTTCGTTGGCGGAGAAACCTCCTTCCAGGTTGTTTATGGCGAAAAGAGCATTGAAGTTGCCCTTTCTGATCGCGTTGAGTATTTGGTTACGATTGATCCGAATGGCGGAACGATCGCTGATAGTTATCTTGGTTTTTTGCAGGCAATGAACCTTAAGAATTACGTCGTGAGCGCGACTGGCGCGGTCACTTTCTCTTATTACAATAGTTTATCCGCGAGCATCGCTCTTCCGACGAAGGATCAAATCGCGAAGAGCGATTATGAATTCCTTTCGTGGGGTGATGTGCCCGCAACCATTAGCAACGCCACAGCCGCCAGCGTCAGCGCGACGGCGACTTGGCAAGCTCAACTGGTGGAACTTGAAAAATGCGAACTTGTCGCGGAAGAAAACGTTCCTTATTTGGTGATCGAAGGCAAATACAAAGCCGCCACTGACGTTTACCTCTTCCTTTATGAAGGCAACAAGAAGATCTCGCTCAAAGGCGACTCCTATTCTGGCGTCCGAGGCGATGAATTCACCTGCAAGTTCGATTTGAGGAAACTCGTCGCTGCCGTTGCGGATGATGGCTCTTCCTTTGAAGGAGCTTGGATGGATATCCGCTTCAACGCGACCTTAGGAGACCGGGAAGAGTCGATGGAGATTTTCACCGGCGAGAATTCCAATCTTCAGACAGCGGTCGACACCGACAGCAAGCTTCATATCGGCGCCTACAACTATCTCTTCGCCGTTTATAACAATGCCTTGAAAGTCTATTACACCTATTCCTGCATGAGCTACGGCTTTGCGATGGCGGCGAATGGGGCGAAAGATTATCTGACCTTCAGCGGCAACATTTTGGATTCCAAATTCTATGGCGATACGTTGAGCGTTTCGGCTTTCGTCAGCGCCGAAACCGAGCCTTATAGCGCGACCATCGGAACCGATGGCAGTTTCAGCATCGCCATCCCTCTTCAAGATTTCGTGACGCAGGACACCAATGGTTTCTTCCACGCGACGATCGCCGATTCGACCGGTGCCGTCGTTTATGGCGGTAGCGACAAGAACCTCCTTGTTGCGGATTGCACGACCACGATGCCATCCGTCACCAAAGGTTCCGTCGGCGGCGATATCATCAATGCTGTGAGCTACCAGAGTGCGGTCGATGGTTTGGTCTATTACGTAGGCTATGCTTGGGATGGCTTAATGATTTACGTCAAAGATCAGCGTCTCACATTCGATAAAGTCGATTTGGCGATGAAGGATTCAATCGTCTATTACGTCGTCAGCGGAACTTATACCTATTACGGAGCCGATGATATGAAGTTCGCTCTCGATCTCCAGCACAATTCGAACGTTGATGGCGTTTCGTGGGATTACGTTTATCCGGCCGCTGACGCCACTTCGGAAACGGTTGCGGCGACATTAGACGCCACCGCGAAGACTTATACGGTGGCGTTCCCGGTCAGCACTTACGCCTCGGCTTTCGCAACCGGCGAAAATGACAAGTGGTGCCTCTCGGTCCACATGGGAATGGGCGCAGCGACCCGCAAAGATTTGAAACCGACGACAATTGGCTCGAATAGTTTCAATTTAGGTGGCGTTCATTATGCGCTCCAACTCGATGACTCGACTTGGAAGATTGCCGCATTGCTTCTCACTAAGACTACGGATCCGGATTCGAATCCGGAAAAAGTCTACACGATCGGCGCTCCGGAAATCAAAGATGTCGATGGCGTCGCCACCTTCGTGGTGAACGGAACCTATACGGGCTATACGGCCACCGAATTCGAGGCGCTTGCCTTCAAAGCCGATTTGCAAAACAATCCGTACAAGATGACCAATAGCTGGGATGGCGATTGGAGCCGTCACGTTTTCACTCCGAGCATCGTCGCCAATAGCGACGGGACTTGGACTGCCAGCTACGATATCTCAAGTTTGGCTGCTTACGCCTATACCGCGCACTTCAGCGCCAAGAGCGGCGTCGATGATACCAAAGATGCCGGGGACTATAAGATTGCGACCGCTCTCGACGCCAGCGTGACGATCGGCAGTCTGAAATACGAGATCGTCTCGGTTCCGGGTTCGACCGATGGCGCGATGTTCTGGGGTTGTATCGGTCTTGTTATCACCGATGTCACCGCTTCAAGCTACACGATCGGCGCTCCGGAAATCAAAGACGTCAATGGCGTCGCCACCTTCGTGGTGAACGGCACTTATGCGGGCTATACTGCGGCGGAAGTGGAGGCCTTAGCCTTCACCGCCGATTTGCAGAAAAACACCTATGCGATGACGAAGAGTTCGGACAATTGCGATTGGACCGCTTATCCCTTCGCACCGACCATCGTCGCCAATAGCGATGGTACCTGGACTGCCAGCTACGATATCTCAAGTTTGGCCGCTTATTTCTACACCGCGCACTTTGGCGTCTTGACTTCGGAGAGCAAAATCCCTGACTACAAGATTGCGACCCCTCTCGACACCAGCGTGACGATCGGCAGTCTGAAATACGAGATCGTCTCGGTTCCGGGCTCGACTGATGGCGCTGATTTCTGGGGTGGCATCGGCTTGAAGATCACTGCCGCTTGATATCCTTTCGCTTCGGGTCCGAGCTGCCGGCAGCGGGCCCTCAAAAAGCCCGCTGCTTTTCATAAGGAGAACCACATGAAAAAAATAGGTTTATTCATCGGCGTTTTCGTTTCAGCGCTGTTTAGTGTTGCCATGGGTGTTGGCACGGGCATTGCCAAATATTATGAGAACTCGATCACCAGCTATATGTGTGGCACGGGCGAGGTGACGCAAAGTAAAGAGAATGCCGAGACTTTGACGGAAAGCGATACGCTTTGCCAAAACCTTGAGTCCTCCAGTATTGTTCTTCTCAAGAACAACAATAAAGTTTTGCCCTTAGTTTCGAGTGAGCGCTCGCTCAATGTCTTCGGCTATGGTGCGACGGCGAATGGTTTCTTGCTCAAAGGCGTGGGCAGCGGTTCATCCACTATCTCGGAAGCCAAAAAGGTTTCCTTGATCAGCGCTTTGACTAAGGAAGGCTTTAGCGTCAATGAAGACATCTTGGCGGTCTATAACAATTTGAGTGGAGTTCGTCCTGCCAATCCTTCGGCCGGCAACGTCTATAACTTAGCCGAACCTGCCTTATCTTCTTTTGATCGTTTATGGGATAGCGCGAAAAACTTCTCCGATGTCGCCCTCTTCGTGATTTCTCGCGATGGCGGCGAAAACGTTGGCGAAATGCCAAAGACTCAAACGGGAAATGCCAAGAAAACTTATCTTGAAATTTCCGATGCCGAACAAGAAACCTTGGACGCGCTTGAAACGCATTTCGGCAAGGTCATCGTTCTTTTGAACACGACCAACACCATGCATTGCGGCTTTCTCAATGACGCTGGCGTTTCAGCGGCGTTATCGGTTGGACTTCCTGGTCAAAGCGGTGCTTTGGCGATTCCAAGAATTCTCAAAGGCGATGTGAATCCCTCAGGCAAGACAACAGATATCATGACCTATTCGCATGCCTATGACCCCACCTATGCCAATAACGTGGTTTCTTCCTCGTCCATTTGCTATTCCGAAGGTATTTATTACGGCTACAAATGGTACGAAACAGCCGATAAAGAAAATTATTTTACCGGGGTTACAAACGATTATGGGACCGGCTATGATGCCGTCGTCCAATACCCGTTTGGCTATGGCATGAATTATGGCAACGACTTCAGCTGGAAAATCAAATCTGCTTCATTAGCGGATGGTTCTTTTTTAACGAAAGATAGCAAAATCACCTTTACCGTTACCGTCACAAACAATAGTGCGGTGGCAGGCAAAGACATCGTCGAGCTTTATTTGAACGCTCCTTATACCAAAGGCGGCATCGAAAAAGCCGCGGTTCAGTTGGTGGACTTTGCAAAAACGGCTCAGTTGAAACCGGGGAATAGCCAAGACTTGACCCTCAGTTTCAGCGCCTATGATTTAGCCTCCTATGATGCCTACGACAAAAATGGAAATGGTTCTGCTTCTTATGAATTGGATCCTGGCGATTACGTCCTTTCTTTGCGGAGCGATTCCCACACGCTCAAAGACAAGAGCCTTCAAGTAAGCTATCAAGTCGCTGATGATATTGTCTATGATGCGGATCCGACCTCGAAAGGGGCGATTGAAAATCGCTTCACCGGAACCACGGCCTTTGGCGGCGTCCCCATCGACGGGAGCGCGGCTTCGGTGAATGTCACGTATATGAGCCGGGCGGATTTTTCGTCCACCTTCCCGAAAGCGCAGGCTTCCGCGCCCAATTCGAGCGTGGTTCAAAGCGCGGCGACTTTGCTTTATAACGATCCTTATCTCGGCGTGGAAATGCCCACTTATGGAGAAGAGCACGACCTCCGCTTAGTCCGCAAGAGCGATGGGGCGGTGGCCTCCTATAACGAGCTTTTCGGCTCGAGCAAAGCCAGTCTTGTTTTCGATGAGACTCTCTTTGACGCGCTCGGCGATTATTCTTCTGCAACTTGGGAGCAATTCCTCAATCAGCTCACCAGCGATGAAACGAAGAGACTTGTGGAACTTGGCGGCTTCCATACCCAAGCGAGCGAATCGATCGGCAAGCCGATTGGCTACGACTACGACGGCCCAGCGGGCTTCAATACCAACTCCTTGACGGGCAACTGGAATGGCAGCCAAGACACGACTTTGTGGACTGCTTATCCTTCAGAAGCTCTTTTAGGCTGCTCTTGGGATCGGACCATGCTCTTCTCAATGGGTTTTTCCCAAGGCAAAGAAGGAGCTCAGACCGCGATCAATGGCTGGTATGCTCCGGGCGTGAACCTTCACCGTTCCGCTTATACGGCGCGCAATTATGAATACTTTAGCGAAGACGGCGTTCTTTCGGGCAAATTGGCCGCCCGGGTGATCTCGGGGGCCAAAGCGAATGGACTCCATTGTTATTTGAAGCATCTTGTCGTTTCGGAAGAGGGGCCAAATCCCGGCGGCGTCAATACGTGGCTCACTGAGCAGAATCTTCGTGAAAACTATCTGAAGCCGTTTGAAATCGCCGTCAAAGAAGGCGGCGCGAACGCGATGATGACCGCTTTTAACCGGCTCGGGGCTTCCTGGTGCGGCGCCGATTATGGCTTGCTGACGGGAATCGTCCGGAACGAATGGGGCTTCAAAGGCTCAATCGTCACAGATTGGAGTCAAGGCGGCGGGATGGGCGGAATGAACCCTCGCCAAGGCGTGCGGGCCGGCAATGACCTCTGGCTCAATCCGAATAGCTCGGGTATCACGGGCGGATTAACGATGGGCGTCGCCATCGATGCCTATTGCGCTAGACAAGCGTGCAAAAACATTCTCTACACCTATATCGATACTCATAATTACAACAAAAATTTTGATGATTCATCGCTCGATGGCATGACCAAAGTCACGACCAGCGTCACCTTTAAGAACGCGGTTTATCCGTGGTGGTGGTGGATCGTGGGTTCGATCGATGCGGTCTGTTTCTCTAGTTTCATCACCTTTTCGACATTATTAACGGTCAAACTCGTCAAAAATCATCGAGCGAAAAAGAAGGAGGATGTCGCATGAAAAAAGTAGCAAAAATCGTGAATTTCCTTGCCATCGGCGTTTTGACGGCAACGATTACCACCGTTAGCGTTTTGGCCTTGGGGTCTTTCGCTGACATCATTCAAAATTTCTTAATCCCGACTCAGACGGTCGATGGGGCGACCTTAACAGCCACACGGCAAAAAGGCGAGGCTTTGGCCGAGGATATCGAAGAAGAAGGCGTGGTTTTATTAAAGAACGACGTGGATGCCGCTACTGGAAAAACAGCATTGCCTTTAGATTCGAGCGTGAGCAAAGTTAACGTGTTTGGCTGGGGTTCGAGCGCTTGGGTCGGCGGTGGCAGCGGTTCGGGGAGGGTCGTGAATGCCGCGGGCGGCTTTACGGTCGATACGGATTTCATCGGCGCGCTCAACGCCGCCGGGATTGAGACGAACACCGACTTAACCTCGTTTTATAAATCGTATTGCGGCGGAAGGCCTTATTGGACGAAGGGCACGCTCAATAGTTATGACTATCAGTTCTATCGGCTGATCGAACCGGATATCACGAAAGATTATTCGGAAGATCTTTTGGCCAAAGCCAAGCGTTTTTCGACGACGGCGATTGTGACGCTTTCTCGGGTCGCGGGCGAAAGTTCGGATGCCCCAAAAATCCAATATAAAGGCAACACGAGTTCTGCGAGTGTCGATGACGATAGCCGAACCTACCTTCAACTCTCAACGGAAGAAGAAGCCCTTTTGACTTACGTTGGCGAGAATTATGAAAATGTCATCGTCGTGATTAACTCCACCAATGCAATGGAACTCGGCTTCCTGAAGACGATTTCCGGACTCGATGCCGCTGTTTTATGCGGCGGAACCGGCGTCAATGCGGTCAAAGGCTTCGTCAATGTTTTGCAGGGTAAGGTTTGCCCGTCTGGCAAGCTCTCCGACACTTATGCCTATTCGCTTGAAAGCGCCGCCTCTTATGCCAACGCTGCCAAAGATGGCGAAAACTATTACAGCAACGGCAGAGGCTATTATCCCTACGATGGCCGAACGGCCAACGGCAACGTGGGCGATAGTAACGCGAAATATCAGGGTCTAGCCTATGTCGATTATTCCGAAGATATCTACATCGGATATAAGTGGTATGAAACCGCCGATAAAGAAGGCTATTGGAACGGTGTTTCTAACGTTTATGGCAAAGGCTACGATGGCGTCGTTCAATTCCCCTTCGGCTACGGGCTTTCTTATTCCCGCTTCACTTGGGAAGTGATCGCGATGAACCACAAAACCTCGACCACATTAGCGGAAGGGGACGATCTCAACTTCACGGTTCGGGTCACCAATACGGGCGATGAGGCAGGCAAAGATGTTGTTCAGCTTTATTATTCGGCGCCATATTACGATGGCCAAATTGAAAAATCATCGGTAAATCTGGCCTCCTTCGCCAAAACGGCGACTCTGGCCCCTGGACAATTCGAGGATGTGAAATTGTCCTTTTCCCTCCGCGATATGGCTTCCTACGATTGCTATGACGCGAATGGCGATGGCTTTCGCGGCTACGAACTCGACAAAAGCGATGCCAGCCATCCTTACGAGATTTCTTTCCGGACGGATGCCCACAACATCAAAACGCTCACGAAAAGCGCCGAGAGCCTTCTCGATGTTGGCAAAGTCGATTATGCGTTGGCGAAGACGATCCAATATAGCAAGGACGAGGTGAGCGGCAATGAAGTCAAAAATCGTTTCACCGGCGATGATTGTGAGGATAAGGTTGCTATCGATGGGGATAACTCAAATGGCAACATCACCTATTTGAGCCGCTCGGATTTCGCGGGTACCTTTCCTAAAAAAAGCGCTGCCCGGTCTTTGTCGAGCAATGCGGCCCGCTATAACCTTTACACCGCGGAGCAAGCTAACGCGGCGATCAATTCGAACGACGCCGCTATCCAAACGGGGATCGATAATGGGCTAAAAATCTTTGAAAATGGCAAGGTCACCGAAACCGGCCTCGCTTTAGGCAAGGACCCGAACGCGGAACAGTGGGACGCTGTCCTCAATCAAATGACTCTCAATGAAATGAAGAGCCTGACTCTTCATGGTTATGTTCATAATGGCGGCGTCGCTTCTTTGGGCAAGCCGAAGTTCAGCGATGTCGATGGGCCGAACCAAATCGGCTCGTTTAATTTGCCAAGTCATGGCACGGGTTTCCCCAACGCCACGACGATGGCGCAAAGTTGGAACAAAGCTCTTGCTTACGATATGGGCTTGGCTTTGGGCAAAGAAGCCCTCAGTTATAGCTACGATGGCTGGTACGGTCCGGGCATCAATCTTCATCGGACGCCCTTCGCTGGACGGAATTACGAATACTTCTCCGAGGATGCAACCTTGACGGGTGAAATGGCTTCTCAAGAAATCAAAGGAGCCAAGAATTGCGGGGTTTATTGTTATTTAAAACATATCGTTTGCTACGACCAAGAGGAAAATCGCGACGGTCTTTATACTTGGTTGAGTGAACAGAACCTTCGGGAAAACTATTTGAAGCCCTTTAAGATGGCGATTCAAAAAGGCGGGGCGACGGGCGTCATGACCTCATATAACCGGATTGGAGCGATTTGGACGGGTGGTAGCAAAGCCCTTTGCCAAGGCGTTCTCCGCGATGAATGGGGTTTCGCCGGCTGCATCGAGACCGATTATGCCGACCATCACAATTACATGAACCTCGACCAGGCGATTCGCGCCGGCGGCGATCTTTGGATGGATGGCTGGAATAACAACGGGGCCTTCACTTTCGAGACGAGCTCCAATACCTTCCAACAGGCGTTGCGGAACGCTTCGAGACACATTCTCTATATGTCTTTATCCGCCAAATACGCCAACTCGATTTATAATGAGTCAGCCGATACTTCGGATGTCATCGTTTCGACGAAAGCCGCGCCCGATACCCGCTGGAAGATTTGGGTTGGGGTTGGCGATGGCGTGAGCGGCGCTCTCTTGGCGACGTGGGCCTTGCTCGTCATCTTCTTGAAACCGAAAAAGAAGGCCGAGGTAGCTTAATGCGCTTTTCAAGACGAATTCTTTTGGCTGGGCTTGGGGGCATCTCTCTTCTTTCCTGCTCTCTTCACGGGGCCGCCTCAGCATCGACTTCACTTGTGTCTTCAGGCGGCGGAACCTCAAGTTCCGTTTCAAAAGTTCCTTTATTTACGGATTCAGGGATCTTCACGGAAAAAGATTATCTCAAAGCTTCAGGCGAAAACCTTCGAAATAATTATGGTTTTGGAGACGTTGTGATCCTTCGGGGAACCAATATCGGCGGCTACCTTGTCGTTGAACAATGGATGACCGCCGTGAAAGGCTCCGCCGCGACGGGCTACCTTGATCACAAGACCATAACCAATCTCTTTCTTCAGCGTTTTGGCGAAGAAAAGACTTTGGATCTTTGGGCCTTTTACCGCGACAACTATTTCACCGATCAAGATTTTGACGCCATCAAGGCGATGGGGATGAATCTCATCCGCCTGCCGTTCACCTACATGACTCTGGACCCCGCTTATCATAATGTCCCACGAGTATCGGGCCAAGAATTCAACTATTCGCTCCTCGATTCTTTTATCGCCAAAGCCGCTAGACGCGGCATCTACACGATCTTAGATCTCCATGGCGCCTATGGTTCGCAAAACGGCCAAGACCATTCGGGCGAATCCTTATCACGGAACCAAGTTGATTTCTATTCGAACGAAGAAAAGATGAGCAAAACCATCCATCTTTGGGCTTCTCTGACGGAGCATTACAAAGATAATCCGGCAATCGCGGGCTTTGACCTTCTCAATGAACCCGGCGAAAAAGCGGAAGCGACGACTTTCCGTCATTGGGCGTTTTATGATCGGCTTAATGATGCGGTCCGCGCGATCGATGAAGACCGTTTATTGATTTATGAGAGTTGCTGGGATGGGAAGAATCTTCCTTCACCCAAACTTTATGGCTGGAACAACTGCATGTATTCCTTCCATAACTATTCGGGCAGCTCGGATTATGACGAAAATGCCGCTTCCTATAGCGCGAAATTCGCTGGAGTGGAAGAACAGGGCTTTGGCGTTCCTTTGTTCATGGGAGAGTTTAACTGCTATGGCAACAAAGCGTGCTGGATCGATGTCTTAGGGCGTTTAAGAAGCAAGGGCTGGAATTTCGCAAGTTGGACTTACAAAATCAACCTCGATTCGCCTTCTTCTTATCCAGGCTGGGGAATCATTGAAACCTTTGCGAGTCCGGTCGTTCCTGACGAAGATGATGAAGCTACCATCAAAAGAAAATGGTATCAAATCGATAGCGCCTACGATGGCACGCTCGCAATGAGCTTCGCCGATGGCGCGAAATTAAAGGATTTGATGGCCGTTTACTGCCAAAACTGACGCTTTCTTTCGGCATCTGGGGTTTTCCAATCGGCGCTCCCTTCTGCGTTTTGCTGAAAGAAGAATTACGATGCAACAGAAAAAACCGCTTTTGATTCTCACCCTCAACATTCTCTTTTTAGCGGGTTGCGCGATACCGGCGGTCTTATCGAATGCCGCCTCGTCGAAGGCCGCTTCTTCAAGCGCCGCGGCCTCTTTCGCGGCGAAGAGCCCCTCTCCAAGAAAATCTTCAACTGCCGCTAGTCCTTCGTTTTCTTCAGAAGAACTGGATAACAGGGTCGATGTCTTCTGATGCGATGGCGATTTCGCCTTCGGAAGTATGGTCGCTTTCTATGCGGGGCAAGTGGCGGATTGGACCAAGGGCGGCAATGTCGCCTCCGTTTTCGTGGCGGATGGCGTTTATATCCTTTCGCATAATAACGATGGGGTTTGGCAATTCTATTCAGTTCAGATTTTCTACAAATTACTCTCTGTCATTTCAAGGAACGCTTACCGTTTCCACGCGACGATTCATAGCGATGTCGCAGGAGCGATTGCCATCAATGGTGCCCGGTGGATTCTGCCGCGGGCGATAACGCTTATAGTATGGTCCTTATTCAAGGTGACAATAAAACCATGGGCGTTTCGAGCGATCCGACTCCGACGGCGGGCAAGGTTTTCACAGGCTGGTTTGACAAAAAGGCCAAATGGACTTCACCGCTAGCGATACGCTCGGCAATGCCCGGGTTCGATTGGGTCTTGGCCTCATCGCTGCGGGAGCGGTCATTACTTTTACCATCTCTGCCGTAAAAGTTATTTATAGGGCTTGAGCGTTTTTCCGAAAACCTTCTTTTTTCTCCTTGGGGGATGCTCGCTCCTATTGAAAGAAAAAAAGAAAATCCCCTGCAAAAAGCCACTCGAATTATTTTGCTTCTCGCCTCGTTTCCTCGGGAATGGCATCTTCCTCCTTCTCGGCTCTATCGAGTAAGACAGTCGCTTCTTCTTTTGCCTCGGCTGGCCATCATTCAGCCCAGCAAGACGAATTTGACGGCGAAGCGCTTGAAAAGGCAAAACGAGTTTGTCCACCGTGGCGGGGATACAGGCGGCCTTTTGGGTGTTACCCGAAGCGAAATATAATGGCTGGCACTGGCCGACGAATGGCGGGATTGATGGGATGGAGGCGAAGGACGCTTGACGCAAGGAGTCTCTTCGATCACCCATTCTGCGAATGCTTCTTTAGCAGATGTTTATTACGCGAAAAGCACGATGGTTTCTTCGATCGGCAAAGACCATGACTATGCGGCGTATTGAGGGGGGGCTCCCTCTTGTGTTTTAGAAGGAAAGCGCGATGAGCGTTGATTGGGTGAGGGTTTATCAAAAATAAGGATCGTTTTGCTGGCGATAATCGATAATGCCTTCGGGCGTTTTTTACTGCAAAATCCGCTTCAAGGTCAGCACATCGAAGTTATAAAGCGTCTTGGTGGGATAGAAGCTTAGCAAGTTATAGCCTTTGTTGAAATCGAGGCTCACAAGGTCGTTTTCGACGAAATTCCACCAACTGCCGGTCGGGGTTAAAGAGATCCCCGTCAAATCGACGGAGACGTTATTGAGCGAAAGCAAGAGCGAAGAGGATGCGCTTTGGGGTGAAGAGGAGTAGACGCTCAGCCAAGCGCCAACGCGGAGTTTCATGGCTTCCTCGCAATAGAAGGTGAAACTGATGCCGGTTCCGGCGTCGTTGAAACCGACGTCGCGACCGCCGGAGGCATTTTTGCTGAATTCGATGTGGGAGCCGCCCGAAGTAATCGCGTTCTCTGCTTCAAAGGAACGGGTCGCGAAACTGCTGGACAAATTCACGGTTGAAAAATCGACATTGTCCAAGGCGAAGGCATCGCCTAATCCGCGGATTTCAAGGACATTATCGCCTTCGAGGACATCCACAAGCCCGCAATCGGCTTCGAAATAAGCGAATTCGGAAGTCTTCTCGGCGGCCACGCCGCTGACGTCGATCATCTTGTCGTTGAGACGAAGCGATAAGAAATCGCCAAGACGCGGATAACTGCCCGTGTAGGAGAGGGAAAGAACGAGACGGACGTTTTTCTCTTGGCTGGAAGCGAAATGGCGCCATGCGCTTTCGCCCAAGACAAAACCCGAGAGATCTTTGCCGCCCGAAGCCAAAGCCGAGGGGCGGATATTAAGGCCGGTTGAGGCCAAAAACGTTTCACCTTCAAGACGTTGGGAATCGTTGCTTTGCGAGAAGCCAAGATCGGAATTCAAGGTAATGTAATCCAAAGAAGAACGGCCACGGATGCAAGTGAAGACCAATTCGTTTTGCCCAGCAAGCAAAGGAATGTCGCCAATCGTGACGCGGTCAAAGGCACCGCCTCGTTCTTCGTTAGGAGCCCTGACCTCATCGGCGATGGGGATTCGATTGCCGTTAACGGTGATGTCGTAGAGGGAATTGAGTGACGAATATTGGCTGTAATTATTGATCCCCATGATAAGAGGAGTGGTGCGAGCGGCATCCGCTTCGATGAAGAAAGAAATACTGCCTCCTGCGGTATCGTTTCGAAGATAGAAGAGGCCGGAAGCGTTTTTGCTCACGATTGGAATCGGACCAGAAAAAACCGATTCTTCCGCTTCATAAAGTTGCGAAGCGTCGCCGGCGAAGAAGCCCCGATAGCCTACTCCAATGGTCTTCTCGTCATCGCTTCGCCGCGCTAACGGCGTCAAGACAAGGTAATCAAGGGTGTAGCTGTTTTCGAGGGAGGTGATGTCGAGAAGATTCTCGCCTTTGACTAAGGGGATGAGGACCAAACGATTTTCTTTAAATGTGACATCGCTTTCGCAGCGGGCAATCATTTTCCCTTCGAGGGAAATCGACTCATTGTTAAGAGAAAGCGAAAGAAGATCAAGAGCCGAAGCATCCGCGTCGGCTTCGGTGTAGTAACACATTCTAAGGGTTAAAAGAACCTTCTCGGAAGAATCCGAATCGATGCGGAACTGAATCTTTGAATTCGGGGTTAAACCACCGACCATCGCCCGCGCGGACGCCATTTGGTTGTATTCGGCATAGGCCCCGCCATAGCATTGGCCTTTTTCGGCTTCATAAAGTTGGCCGCCGGCAGCGCTTTTATAGAGGAAGGTGGCACTGCGGTCCACATAATCTTGGTAGTTGTAACTTGGGTATTGCTCTGACTGATTTTCGGCGACTTTGTGGCTGGCAGAAATCAAGATTACGGCAATCACAAAAATCAAAGCGGCGCTCACGAGACCGAAATAAATGGAATTATTGACCTTTTTCATTTGGTATCGCCTTTCATTTGCGGGAGACGAATATCGACTTGAAACATATCGCAATCGCCATACACATGCATCGAACCGCCATATTTTTCGGCGAGTTGACGCATCGACAGCATGCCAAAGCCATGGAGAGATTTATCCGGTTTCGACGTTTCGACGATTCCGTCTTTAAGACGGACTTCACCTTGGAAATAATTTTCTTCATGGATCAAGACCGTTCCTTGGTCGAGTTTGACCGAGAGGAAAACGAAGCGATTTTCACTCGGCGACACTTTTTGCTCGTGCTCCAAGGCATTCTCGAGAAGGTTGCCGAAAAGAGAATAAATGTCCATTTCTTGGAGTGAATTCAAAAGGGCGCCATCGACCATGTAGGTTAATTGAACTTCGTTTTTCTGGCAACGGAGTGAGTAATCGGACAGGATAACATCGAGAACTTCGTTACCGGTTTTAACCACCGATTCGTAAACATTGATCGACTTGGTGATACTTTCGATCATTTTGGGGTCTAGGCTGCCATTTTTCGCCTTCAAAGCCCGGATCTGATGCCGCATGTCATGACATTTGACATTGATCATATCAACTGTTTCCTTTTGCAGTTCGTAGTTCTTGCGATCTTTTTCCCAAAGCTGTTTAAGAATGTAGAGCGAAAAATCGTTTTGCCTTTGTCGCATGAGCCCATAGAGCAAAAGAAGGTCAATCAAGGCGTAAAGAGCTTCAGCGGTAATGAGGATTAAATCAAAAATTTCATGGACGTTTTGAATCATCCCACCGAGATAGAAAAGGGACATGCTGACCAACAAAGTGAAAAAGGGAAGATAGATGAAAAAAGGCGTGGAATAGATCTCACCGCGGATCGGACTGAAGTTATTGCGGAAAAGAAAGAAAACACCAAAGAAGAACAAAATGGCGGGTAAGAGATAAAAGAGCAAAAGCCAAGACGAATAAGGAGCAAAAGCGCCAGTGGCGAGCAAGGTCGTCTCAACCAAAGCCCCAATTCGATCGCTGAAGTAAGCGGCGGCAAAACCCAAATTGATGAAAAAGAAAGTCGGAGTAACCCGTGCGTTTTTTTGAAAAATGACGCCAAACACAACGATGGCGCCCATCGCAAAGCCAAATATGGCACGGATGGTTTCTTTGCCGAAGGAAGGCATGTTATTCGCCCAAGCATAAGCCGCGTAGCAGAGCAAAGCCAAGAGGGCGGTAATCCCGATTTCAAAAATCCACGCTTTTTTTCGAAAGGGGAGCGACCATGTGAAAATAAAAGCGGAGAAGAAGAGTTCTCCAGCCATTGCTGCCATTTTTAAAACGAAGTATAAATTCTCATTCATGGCTGATTGTTATAGGCGCGGAAAAAATCAATAAATTCTTTCTTTTTCCGTCGGCTGATTGGCAGGCGGCTGCCTTCGCTGAGAACCAAATCGTCATTCTCGAAGCCTTTGACATAAGAGAGGTTGACCACCGTGTTGCTAGTGGAACGCACGAAACGACCCTCAGGTAATTTCTTTTCAAGCTCTTTCAGCGAGCCCCAGGTCTCGAGCACTTCGCTTTTCGTATGAATTTCAATGAGGTGGCCGCTGATTTCGATATACATTAATTCGTCGGGGTACACTTTCTTCAAACCGGAGGAAGTCTTGACCAATAAACCTTTTGCTTCTTGAAGAAGAAGGCTGAGGGTTTTCTTGAGAACTGAGGAAAGGCGGGCGTAGTTAATTGGCTTCAAGAGATAACCCAAGGCATTCACTTCATAGCCTTCGACGGCGTATTGCATATAATTCGTCACGTAAATCAAGACAACTTTTTCATCGATTTGTCGAAGCTTTTGGGCGGCAGCAATTCCATTGAGATAAGGCATCTCGACGTCCATAAAGACAATATCGACGGATTGATAATGGTCAAGAAAACTAACGACTTCATGATAAGTCGAAATCGAGAATTGCTCATTATTTTCCGAGGCAAACTTTTGAAGTTTTTCCTGAAGTTCATTGGAGGCGTCTTTATCGTCGTCTACCAAAGCAATCTGAATCATATGCCTCCTTTTTTGATTGTTTTTATTTTACGCCTCTAATAAGGTGAAGACCACGAGTTTTTCGTGCGCGCATGCGTTAGGGCCTTTTCTGAGAATAAGGCCGGGTTTTAGGATGGAATAATGGGGTTTTGCAGAGGATTCCATTTTTCCTTTGGGATATTCATGGACGACATTTACGAAATTTTTCTGGAAAGACGTGAAAAGTTTAAGGCAATCCCAGGGTTTGCGGATTAATGTTTTCCCGAGGCAATATTATGAGAAAAACAGGGAAGATTATTTGGGGTGTGGCTTTTGGATTGTTGGGCTTGAGCGCCATTGCGGCGGACATTGCTGCGGGTTACTTTTCGGAAGCCATTTCCATCTATCTCGGAGGCTATGGAATTCAGTTTGATGCCCTCAACGTCGAACAGGGAAATACGCTTTGCCAAAACATAGAAGGCGAAGGGCTCGTGCTTTTAAAAAACAATAGAGATGCCTTGCCTTTAAAGGATTTAAAGAAGATCAATGTCTTTGGCTGGTGCGGATCCAATGCTGGCTTCATTGATTCTGGCGCTGGTTCGGGCTCTTCGGGCGAACGAGGAAGCGGCAACAAGCAAACCCTTTTGGATGCCTTTGCGAGCAAGGGCATTGAAACGAATCCAATTCTCAATTCTTTTTATTCTTCATTTTCCGCTGGAAGAGATCGAGGCAATTACTGGACGGAGGCCTATCCTTTCTTCAATCTGATTGAACCAGAACCGTCGAGTTTGGAAAGCCTAATGGGAGGGACGCGCGATTACTCGGATACCGCTTGTGTCGTGATTGGCCGTTTGGGCGGCGAAGGACAAGATTTGCCTCATATTCAAAAGAAATGGAAAGCAGCAGAAGACGACTCCCGGAGTTATCTTCAACTCTCCAGCGAAGAGGAAGGGCTATTATCTTTGGTCAAAGATGCGGGATTTGCCCATGTTATTGTCTTGATCGACGCCTGCAATACGATGGAACTTGGCTTTCTTGATGCCGAGTGGATTGATGCGGCGATTTCCGTGGGTCCCTGTGGGCAAAGTGGAAGTTTGGCGATCGTCGATGCTCTCCTAGGCAATGTCAACCCTTCGGGAAAAACAGTTGATACTTACGCTTATGATCTCCAAAGCGCCGCCTCCTACGCCAATTGCCCAAATTGCCGCGAAGTGAACAATTCTAAAGGCGGAGAATTCTCCTATACCAATGGTGGAAATTATATCGATTACGCCGAAGGCATTTACGTTGGCTACAAATGGTATGAGACCGCTGACGCGGAAGGCTATTGGGCTAATGTGGCGAATGACTACGGGAAAGGCTACGACGGCGTGGTTCAGTATCCTTTTGGCTATGGGCTGAGTTATTCTTCTTTTGATTGGACGTTAAAAAGCGTCAGTCCTGCTTCGGGTTCCGTGATTACCTCGGATACGGATATCACCATTGAAGTCTGGGTGACCAATCATTCCAAAGTCGCTGGTAAAGCGGTGGCGGAGCTTTATTACGAAGCACCCTATACTGCGGGCGGGATCGAAAAAAGCGCGGTTAGCCTTGCCGACTTTGCTAAAACGGGCGAATTGGATCCGGAAAGCGGCAAGAATCCTTCCGAACTTCTGACCCTTAAACTCAAAGGCTCAGACATGAAGAGCTATGATGATACGGATGCAAACAATAATCTTTTCAAAGGTTACGAACTTGAAAAAGGCGACTATACGCTTTCGTTAAGAAGCGACGCTCATCATCTCCAAGCGATGGCGAGTCCTAGCGTGACTTATCACGTTGCCGCCGACGAAAGACTGGCGAAGGATGAAACGACTTCTTACCCAGTTGAAAATCGTTTTGTTGGGAGTTCCAGCGATGATGGAGTTTCAATCGACGGGAGCGATTCCGGCGCCAACATCACGTATTGCTCCCGTGCCGATTTCGATTACACCTTTCCTAAACGCGGAACTGCGCGTCGAGGAAAAACGACGGCAATTACCGCTCTTGGAAATCGTTGGCTTTCGAAACATGAAGACACCCAGGATATGCCCAGCCAAGGCGTGGCGGGCAATCTTCGCCTCTATGACACGGATAGCAACGGGAAAACTGTCTTGAATTCGGCCTTGGTCGAGAAACTTGGCGCCAATTACGACGATCCGATTTATGAGTCTCTTTTGAATCAAATTAAAGTCAGTGAACTCAATACCTTGGTCGAAGGGGCGGGTTATCGGACCTCCGCCATCGCCTCGATAGGAAAACCCGAATTCACGGATCTCGATGGACCGAGCGGCCTCAACGACACGAATATGACCATGGCGACGAAATCGAAGTGGACTTCATTCCCGACCGAGATGGTTTTGGCCTCAACTTGGTCGAAAAAACTCGCTTATCTCTATGGTTATGGCGTTGGTAAAGAAGCCGCTGAGACCAATGTCGCGGGATGGTATGCGCCAGCTTGCAACATTCATCGTTCGCCTTATGATGGACGGAACTTTGAGTACTATAGCGAAGACTCCCAATTAAGCGGAGTCATGGCAGAAGAAACGATTCAGGGGGCGACGAATAACGGCCTCTATTGCTACCTTAAGCATTTTGCCGTCAACGAGACCGAGAATAACCGGGGCCAGCTTTATACTTGGCTCAATGAACAATCTTTGCGGGAGACCTACCTGAAGCCTTTCGAGATTGCGGTAAAGAAGGGGGGTTGCAACGCCATCATGTCGAGTTTCAACCGTCTAGGCGCAACCTGGGCGGGCGGCAATTTCGCTTTGCTCAATCAGGTTTTAAGAAATGAGTGGGGTTTTGAGGGAAGCGTTGTCACCGACTATTGTCAGACGGCCGCCGATTATATGAACATAGATCAGGGACTGAGGGCGGGCGGCGATATTTGGCTCAATGGCTTGCGAAATTCCATCATGGGTGGGCATTACGACAAAACGAGTGCGACGGCCGTGACGTTGGCTCGGCGTTCTGCTCACGACGTTCTCTACACCTATTGCAACACGATTTATCGGCAGAGCCATTATCAACCTGATGAATTCGCCAAGGCGTTTGCGACCACCGTGGGCGGCAAGGCCGCCGGAAGCCCCTCCAAGGCTTGGCTTTGGTATTTCGCTGGCGGGACGGCTTTCGTCTTCCTCGGGATTGGAGTAGGGGTCCATTTCGTTTATTTCCATGGCCCGAAGAAGAAAGCGCCCGATGATGTCAGCCAATCTTGAAGATTCGTAGAATTCAATCGGATAAAAGCCTCAAAATCCCTCGGATGTCTATGACATGCTGGTTCAAGTTCGGCCCTGGGAACCATCGTGGAAGAAAAGAAGCCGCCGCCTCGCCATGCTAAGCCGCCGGGCTTCGTGTCGCCGGTTGGCCCCTTGCCATATGGTGCCCTCGGCGCCTGCAACACAAGGGCGGAATCCCTCGGAAACTATGCTTATCTCCGGCACTAGTCTCGGCGGCGAACTAATTCTAGAAGAGCGGCTTTCGCCGAAGAGTTTTTAGTCGATTGCTTTACTTGCCACTCGAAAACGAAAAACTTGGCTCTCAAGTCAATCTCAAGAAAAGAATGGGATTGTTCTTCCTCCTTTTTTACATCTCCGTTTTTCACATTCGGCTTTTTTAGATGATCGGAGTACAACGAATGCCGTCTTGAAGGGGAGGGATCGCTCATGAAAAAATCGATTTCGTTGGCCTTCCTTTTCTTATTTTTCTTAGCATTATCCAGTTGTTCTCCAAAAGCGGTTGGGCATTCCACCGATTGTTATTTGGATACTGTCAGCGCCGCTTGCCAGTGACTCGAATTCTATCTCGGTGGCTGGAATAAGCAAAAGCCTTCGACCATTCCGATTGACGAACGGGATACTGGCGGAAGCCAAAAGAAAACCGAGATTTGAATCCATCCTTTTTCGGATTTACCGGACCCGCACGAAGATTGCGTCATCTTATTCTGATTTGAGTTCCGCCCGCGCCATTTCGACTCTTTGGATTTACCCCGCTTCCGAAAATCCTTTGATTTTTTATCGGGTCTTTGAGTCCTCTTCCCGGGCAGCCGTAGCCAAAACTGCTGGTCCTGCCAGCTAAAGGATCAACCGGGTCATCGAGGGGTTTCGTGAAGACCTTATCGAGCTCTGCCCTCAACCCGGCTGCAGTTTACTATCAATCTCTTTTTCCTCTTCGAGGCGGGCCAATCATGAGAAAAAGTTTCGGGTTCTTTTTGACATGCTCCGTTTCTCTTTTCCTGCGCCAAGACAAGCCCGCCTCTCTTCGAACGGGTTTTCTGGCGTTTATCTCGCCTTTTCGATGAACGTCGACTGCGATGGAGATTATTCGAAAGAAGAGATTCGATAAATTCTCCAGTCATATTTCTATTCCAAATCGGCCAAGAGTGATGGCAGTTTCGCCGAACGCTGCATTTAAGATCAAGGTAGCATTACCAATTGTTATTATACGTGAAGAAAAAAGGCCCAAGGTTTCCTTAATCGCGCTTGGTAAAGGAAACGGAGCGGGTCCAAGGAAGAAAACCTACCGATTTGTCGCGAAAATTTTAAAATCCCCAGCAAAAAGCCAATGGAAAAAAGGGAGTGACAAAGAAATAAGGATTAATAGCCTTTGCTTAAATCGACTTGATGGTCGAGTTTTTCACCATGGAGATAGGCGAGAACGCTATTAAGCGTGTCGTCGACATAATGGGCGGAGCCATTTTCAATTTGAGTGGCACAATGGGGCGAAAGAATAATGTTGTCGAGTTTTTCAAAAGGCCATTTCTCGTGGTCATAAGGATAGACGAATGCGTGGCGATTATCGGGCGTGTTGTCCCAGCCGTCAACGGCCGCTCCCGCTAATTCGCGTTTGCTGAGCGCGTCGTAGAGATCGCCAAGCACAATGTCGCTGCTTCGGCCGATATCAACGAGGTATTTCCCTTTCATTTGTTTGAAGACGTCGCGGTTTAAGATGCCGTGCGTCAACGGCGTATCAGGCAAAGAAGAAATGAGAACATCCGAAGAGCGGACGAGTTCGGCGAGGGTCGGGCAGGTTTCAATTCCTTCATAGTTGTCTTGCCGGGCTAGAGTGTAATCTTTTATACCGCTTCGTTTTAAAAGAAGATGGAGCGCTTTCCCGATATGGCCATAGCCCAATAAGCCCACCTTCTTGTCGAAAAGACTCTCCCAATCGTGGTAATATTCGGAAAGCCAGGCCCCCCGTTCGCGAAGATCTTTATCCCGCGGGAGGATGTGGCTGCAAAGAGTCGAGGCAAGAATAAAGGCGTATTCCGCGATCTTATCGGATTCCACGTGGGAATTAACGAGGATAATATGTTTATGAGCAAGGAGCGAAAGCGGGAAATCATCGACCCCGGTCTTGTAGGCGAAAATCGCTTTTAATTGGTCGGCGCCTGAAAAATTTTGGGCGGAGAGAGATTTGCCGATCAGGATGTCCGCTCCTTTGAGGGAGTAGCCGCTTAAGGGGGCGATTTCAACTTGGGCTTCCGCTCCTAAAACGGCGGCCAAACGATCGAAGGCCGGATTGTGTTTGGAGATGGACAAGATGATTTTCACCATGAGAGATTGGCCTTGAGGGATTCGGCCTCTTTTTTCGAAACAAAGAGAACGTCGCCTTTGACCTTGTGTTTAAGGATAGCACAGGCAAGCCCCATGGCCAAAGCATCCTTGTAGGCTTCGGGACGATGCAGTAGAACCTCGAGCACGCCCGCATCGAAGGCATCACCCGAGCCGATCCGGTCGATGATCTTAAATCTTTGAAGGGGGATTTTATGCTCTTGGAGCCCTTTTGAGCTGCGCCAATGGACTTCGGCCCCCATCGTCCCGATGAGGAGGCTGAGGTTTGGCCCGCGAGAGGTGCCGAAGACGGCTTTGGCCCCATAATGGGTAAAAAAATCGGGATAGGGGTTGGCTTCAGCACAATCGAAGAATGTCGTTAAGTCATAAACTCCGCCAAAAAGGAAATCGACATCTTCGATGATTTTTTGGAAGGCGGTTTTGGCTTCAGCGACGCCCCAAAGAGCTTCGCGGTAGTTCACGTCGAAAGAGACAGGTATTCCGCGTCGGCGAGCTTCTTTCGCGAGGAGAAGCGTAGCGTCGGCGCAGGATTGAGAAAGCGCTAGGGATATTCCCGAAACATGAAAGATTGCAGCGTCTTTGAAAAGGGCATCAAAATCGAGCCGAGAGAAGTCGATTTTGGTGATGGCCGATTCTTTCTGGTCATAGGTAACTTTTCTCGTTCTATCGCCCGGCTGATTGGCGGAATAATAGACTCCAAGCCGTTCTGAAGAGGCCGCCAAAAAAACGTAGGTTGTGCCGATTCCATAGTGGTGGAGATGTTCCAAAGCCCCTTGTCCCAACGGGTTGTCGGGTAGACAAGAGATGAATTCAGTGCGTTCACCGAAACTTGAAAGGGTCAATAAAACATTGCTTTCCGTGCCCCCGTAATAAGCGGTGATTTTGACGTTATCGCTTAAGCCCTGAGCAGCGCTTAAGCGCAATAGGATTTCACCGAACGCCAGGATTTTCATTCGCCTTTTTCCAATCTCTTTTCCGCGTCCTTCGTCACGATTGTCGGATGAAGTTTTTTCTCCCGTTCGAGGAGAGTCTTGACGCCGCCAACCTCTTCGAGATAGGACATCGTGACGAGGAGTGCCTCGCCGCATCCTCGTTTGTGGCAGGCGAGCGGTTGGAGACAAGTTCGATGAATTGGCCGGACTTTTTCGATGCTTTTGCGGCAGAAAGATAACTTGTAATTCATATCGAAAGCGATGTCGTCGTATTTGGCGATGATGTAGCCCGATTGCATTTTTTCGAGCGGTAGACAAGTATCAGAACAATAGTTTTCCTTGTCCAGTTCCACTTCGCTGTCGATTTTCGGTTTGGCATAGCGATATTTGAGCTTTCTCAGATGTTCAGCGAGTTTCTTGTGGCCGAGATCGAGGATGACGTAGTAATAAAGGTTGGGCTTGCCACCTTCGAGCAAATCGCGGGCAATGCCTAGGAAATGGATGGTTCTATCAAAGAAGTAGTGTTCGTCTTCCTGGTACTTTTCCGCAGAAGATACATACTTGGGCTTAAGCATCTCTTCATTTTTCTGCAAAGCTTCATTTTCTTTCTCGCGTCGTTTGTTTTTTAACACGTCGTAATCATAGACGAGCAGTCCATAGTTATCGCGGATGGTATGACGAATCAAATGGCTGATTACCTCATTGGAACCTTCCGCGGTTGGCTCGATTATCTTTTGTCCTGCATAAAATCCAAGTTTATTGAGCTGCATCGAAAGCAAAATGGGCTGAGCATATTTGCCTTTCCATGTTGATTTTTTCAGATTGCGTTTTTCGAGTAGCAGCCAGCCATCGTTGGTGATGATCATTCCGTTGATGCCAATTTGATTCGCCAGCGGCGAGTCTTCGAAAGGCAAGGCCTTCCCCTCTTTTTCAAAAAGATTTCGCAGAGTGAGGCCGTTTCCGAAGTCGAAATCCATGCAGCGGTTGGTCATCAGCATATCGAAATAGGTGGTTCGTTTCGTGGCTAAGATCAACTGATTGCCTAGTAGTTTTGGTTCTTTTTCCAAGCGAATGGTGGCGCTGTTTTTGGTCGTTGAATGGGCGTGGGCAGCGAAAATGGCTGTCATATTCCCGCTGATGAAGGGATCGGTTTCGTGCATGGCGTTTTCGTCCATGAATACCGGGGTGACGTTCCCCTCTTTGTTGGTAAAGAGATTCACGCTTGGGAGAAATAATTTCCCCGCCATGAAAACCTCATTAGCCTTTTCCTGTTGGAAAAATTCGGTCGAACGGGCGATGGGAACACGGTTGGTTGGATAAAAACGACCTTCGGGGGACTTTTCTCCGAGGGGGCGGCGGACATGATGGAGTTCCATGAAGTGACCTGCAGGATTCTGCCCCCCGATTTCGAAACCATTTTCGTCACGCTCGGGCGCATAGGCGCTGTAGCGGCGAATCATTGCGTGCTGATCTTGATTCGTTTTGCGTCTTTCTTCGCTCAGGGTGGCAAAGATTTGTGAAAACTGCCAGATTAACACAGTGATGATTGCGCCCGTAAAGACGGAGAGAGTGTTGGGGTCCGTCAAACCGTTGAGAAGGGTCCACCAAAAATTCGGATTGGCATTTTTCCATTTGATCGTACTTTCGAGCTCAGCCCAATATTTTAAGATAGAAAGAAAGGCAAAAACCACGAGGCAAAGCAAGATTTTTAAATAGCCGAGTTGCCATCCCCGTCTGATGCCTTGGGAAAACTTCCAAACTGCTCGGCGGAATCCGCATTTTTTCGCTTTGATCGCCTTTTTCATGCAAACACCTTCTTTTTTTCATTATAAGTTTCGACAAAAGGGAGAGGAAGTTGAAGTCTTTATTCCGTTTCAGATTTTGAAACGAAGAACAAAAAATCGTTAATAATCAAAAAAAGAGCGTCCCAAGACTCTCTTTTTCTTTTCAGTATGATAATGATGTAAGATTTTCTTGTCTTCACTGTCTTATTTAGTGTAGCTACAAAAAGGAGCCTCGGGGATGCCAGTCACCAACGAAGCCCTCTTATCCAAGGCCCTTCAAAGTGGAAATCGTCCGCGGATAGAAGCGGCTTTTGAGACGATTTACAACGATCAGGTTAAGCTCGTTGCTTTCGTCGTGGCGAAATACATCGCCGATCCCGAGACGGTCAAAGACGTGACGAATGACGTCTTCCTCCGTTTCTTCCACAACGCTTCTGTGGTGACAGGTTCGATCAAATTATACCTGTGTCAAAGCGCCAAAAACGCGGCGATCAACCGCGCGAAGAAAGATCATCCTTTGCTCTACACCGACCGGAGCGAAGAATTCCCAGACGATGAAAACGAGCGGAGCGCAGCTTTCTATCAGGATTTGCTTAACAGTCTCAAAGCGGTCTTGAGTGAGAAAGAGGTGCAGATCATTCTTCTCCACGTCATTGAGGGCTATCCCTTCAAAGATATTGGAATCAAATTGGGGATGAACGAAAATTCCGCCAATGTCGCTTACTTCCGCGCCATCAAAAAATATCGGCAAGCCAGAAAGGAGGAAAAGCCATGAAAAAAGATCCGCTAGAAAAAGAAATGGAAGAGCGGGAGCCAATTGACTTCGTCTTTTCCGATATCTCCAGCAAAATCACCCTCGATTCGTATGTGAAACCCCAAAAGAAGAAGCGGTGGGGTTGGATTTTTGGCGGAGGAGCAGGCGTCTTGAGCGCTGGTTGTGCCCTCGCCCTTTGTATTTTTTTCTTTCGGCCATTTCCTTCTTCCGCTCCATCGCTTTCTTCCTCGCTCGGGACGCCTTCGAGCAGCAATGATCATATTTCGGAAGCCGACGCCGCTCAGGCGATCACCATTCAAAATCCGGAAGAGTTGGTGACCGAATACGAAAAGAATTGTGCGTTCATCGGCGATGGTGTCTTGCTTGGCAAAACTCAGAAAGATGGCAAAAAGAAATTTGTCGCCCCGGAAGATTATCTCATCGATTCCTCCGCCTTTCGCAGCGGCGAGGTCGGCACCTACCCCATCGTCCTCTCGCTCAAGAGCGACCCCACGATTCGTGCTTCTTACCAGACTCAAGTGATTGACGATACCGTTACCGGGGTGAGTTTGGGCGATTACCAGGAAGTTTACTATCTTGGCGAAATGCCGCGCCCCCAGGATCTTGTTTTGAACAAAACCTGCCAAAGCGGGGCGATCAAGGAAGCTAAACCGGCCGAGTACGAAATTGGTACCTTCCTTTTTAATCCAAAAGCAGTGGGAAGGTATACCTTAACGGTCAAATTGAAATCAAATGTTTCTTTTTCATTGACCTATAACGTCGAAGTCAAGCCGTTGATCGAAGCTGATCTCGAAGGTCGTTACGCCTATTTGGACGAAGAAACCGAATATGGCTATCCAACCATCTACGCATTCGAGATTGTTCAAGGTCGACTCACCAGCCATTATTCAGAAATCGGCAATGCGGAAAATTTGATTCGAACCATCAATAGCGATGGCACGATGTTACTTGCTGAAAACGGCGCGCAAAGGATGATCTACCTTCCCGCATTGAGAACCCTCCGCGTCAGCGGAATCGCCGGCGATCCCGACATGGATTGCTTCCGGCTCAATCGAACGGATTTCCTTATCAGCCTCGTCGGTGCCCCTGAAAATGAGAGCGGGACGCGTTATGTCGCTATCGACGAACGCATTCCGACCTCGACCCTCGATTACTTAGCCTACCGATTTGGCGGGTCCTACCGCGATCTCGAAATGACGATGCCCATTACCCATGATAGCCTCTTCTCGGGCGATGCCACGGTCTATGTCGGGGTGAAGCCGAGTGTCAATGTGGCCAAGCCGTTTGTGGGCATCTGGTACCGCGAAGATGCGCCACGCTACCGTCAGGTCGCTTTCCAGATTGCCGAAACCGGCCTTTCGATCGGCTATGGGGCAACGACGACGGATTATAGCGTCGAAGAAAAGGCGAACGGCGATTACTGGCTTCGGGCGGATCAAGTCGACAACCTCGTTTATCATTCCAAAGGGGATTTGCTGGATATTTTGAATCCGGAAACCGGCAAAACCTACATCAGTTTGAGGCGTTATAACAAGAGCGTTCAATCTCTGATTCAGATTGTGGCGATTTCTCGAACGATTTACGCGTATATCGTCGACAAAGGTTCGAGTTTGCCCACCTTGTTTATCGGTGAATCGTCGCTGATGTATTTTAAGTTCTCCAATAACGACTACCATGGTGAGCCTCTCTATCAGGATGCCACGTTCCAAGGCGTCTATATTTGTTCGCAATACCTCTCCGATATCGAAGGCCTCTATGGCACGCTTGCCAATCACGTTCAAGTGGTCGGTTCTTTTGCCGCCGATCGTTTCCCCTCGCCCCACACCGATTGGTGCGAGTTCACCGAGAATTATCTTTTGGTGCGGAGTGGCTGGGTGGGCTATGGCGAATGCGAGCCCCTTCGGGGCGTCTTTGGTCTCGTTGTTCATTATGATGATGGGAGCGAGGAGAGGCTGACTTATACGAAAAGCACAAATACTCTCCAAAGCGCTACGATGGTGGCTAAGGCGAATGCGACGCCTTGGAAAGACCTCCCTTGTCTCGGGCGTTACGAGGCGGATGATGGATCGGTTTGTTTGGCCATGGCCAACGGCTTTCTTGGTATCTATCAGGAGCACCCCTCAGGCGGCAGTTCGACAACCTACATTACCACCCGAATTACCCGCGTTAGCGCCGCCGAAATCAAGGGGTATACAATCACCGAAGATGTTTTGGGCTATCGAATTGTGAAAGAGGTTCGCTTTGAACTCAAAGATTCGGGCTGGGTCTTAACTTATGATGGGGTTGCCTATGTGTGGAAAGGCGCAGAATAAAGGAGAAAAAGATGAAACAAAAAATAGGGTTGGCCGTTGGCATATTAAGCGTTTTGCCTCTTTCTTCGTGCGTTGGGTATAACTATTCCCCTTCTAGCGCGGATTCTTTTTCGTTTTCGTCCACCCTTCCCCTGGATTCAACTTATTTGAGCGTTGGCAGCGGGAAAGGCATTGAGGCGTATTGCTGGAGAGAGGATGGCGAATGGAGGTGCGGGCTCTTGCCCGGGACCAACCGCAATAAGTCCACGGCAGAGGTTGATGCGCTCAAGGGGATATCCCTCGAAGAAATGAAGCGCGTTTTGCGGACCTTTGATCCGCGGACCTACGTCATGCCGTTTCGTGTTTCCCGCCCGTGCAAAGAGAGCGAGCTTAACCACGAAGAAGAAACGACGGCGATCGGCGCAAATATCCAAGCTTACCTCAACGATCATTTAGGCTTGGCAGATTATCAGATTTCAACCTCCTCGGTTTCGTTTTCTTACTGCCTCTCTTTGGAGGCGAAGGCCCGTTTTTATCTCACCAAGGATGTGGCGGGCTTCTATCCGGCGGATAGCTGGATTGAGGTAAACACGGGCACTCTCACCGACGTCGATCTTGATCTTTATCTCGATGGCGTCCTAACCAGCCGTTCCTATCAATTTGCGGGCGAGAATCAATGGAGCTACTTTTTCAAGATGCCGGTTCATGCGACCACGCTAAGCTTTATGACGTATTCGGTGGCATATAGCACCTTTGGCGAAGCTTATCCCTGGGCCAAAGAATTAACGGAAAGCCAAATTGACCGGATTGATGCTGTCTCGGAAAACTACGATGTCGGTCCCGGCGGCATGAAGAGCCTTTACCATGGTGAAACGTCGCAAGATAAGCAAACCTTCCTTGCCTTTAGCCAGGATAATCTCCTTCGCGAGGATCGCTATGCTGGCCAAGTTTCGGGAGGAATCCCCGTGACATTCGCCATCACTATCGGCGGTGTCTCTCATTCTTTCGTCCTTAACGGAACTGCTTTAGATGGGAAGTATGTTTCATCAAAAACCCTTGCAAATCCTTCGTCTTTTGATTACAGTGCCTTCATTGCTTATAACCAGATTAGGCTTTGGGACAAAGAGGAAAAGTATGCCCGGATCATCGCCGATGGTTCCTTTTTGGAGGATGTTCACTTTCACCCTTATACGCCGAATGATGTTCCCGCGTTAACGGGTTATCATTTCGCCTTGCGCCCTGGCGTTTACTTCATCGACGCGAAGCATTTTAAATACGGCGAAACCTATTTTGAAATTATTTCAACGGCTGACTTCGCCGCTTATATCAACGGCTAAAAAACAGATCCTTCGAAGGGGGGCCATTTTGCTGTACCGCGTCAAAAGGCGAGATATTGATCGGGGAATAGACCATGGTTATCCGAGAAAGACGTCGCGAATGTGCGACCTTTTTTCATGAGGACTTCATCGCCGGTGCCGCCGGCGTTCAGATGCTGGTAGACGATGGCATAGTCTGTCGCGTCTTGCTTCGTGTGAAAGAACTGACATCGGCCAAGTAGGAGACCATAGTTGCCTTAATCAGGTTTGAGCCGGCGTTGAATTCGCGGAACTCGGAAGATAATAGGGGGTTTGGGCTAAATCTGCGCGTCGAGTCCAATGAGAAAATCGCGGACGGGCATCGTTAAGGAGGAGGGGGAACTTCATCAAAGGTGACGTTTTGAGGGCACCATTCGTTCCGATGGACTTGCCAAAGCCGTTGTAGAGCGTTCTTCACTTTATAGATAAGGATGAGACTATTGGGCAGTTAGAACTCCCCGGCTGTGCTTTCGAGGGAAAGAATATCCTGCGCTTGGGAGAGGCGATCGCCGCGGGAATCGGGATGGATGATCACCATGGTGTCAGCGAATTGTTTCACGTTGATGACTGTCCCGTCACTAAAAACGATTTGGCTGTCGTGGTTAGCGGTCCGATCGGGGGTCCTTCACGGTGGCGTTTTGTGGATTTGGACGTTTGTGACGCGTTTCGTTCGGCGACCGGTTGAGATGCCCAGATAGCGACCCAGCCTCAAGAAGGACCAAGGCGGCGATTGCCGAAATCAGGACGATGCGAAAACTCTTTTTCTCTTTTTTTCTGCTCTTACTTATAGATGCTTTGAAGGTCCTTCCGTGAGGCAAGGTCCTCGGGTTTGATTCCGAAAAGTTCAAAGGATGGCGATACTTCACGACACTTCGTTATAAGGAAAAAAGGAAATCAATAAGAAGATGGTTAAGAAGGAATCATTCTGTTCTTGTAATTTTGGCCTTTTTTTTGGATAAGTTTGCAAAACCGGCTTTTTTTGGAAAATCCTGCTCCGATTGGCAAAGATGGCGGCCTCGGCAACCATCCGAGGTGGTCGTTTGTTTCCTCCAAAGTTGCTGAGCAGGGTTATTTATGAAAGAAAAGGAAGAGCTGTTGTGGATTAACCCCTTGGTTGATTTACCATTCTTTCCTATACAAAACATTTGATATATTCTATTATTTGTAATTAATTCAACCATTAGTTGAAAAGGATTCAAGAAGTGGTTTCTTGCTATCCGAGCATCAGCGGGCCGACAATGCAAACGATCCGAGGAGGATAAGTCATGGATAAAGTCAAAATGGGGAAGTTTCTGACCCAATTGCGGAACGATAAGGACCTTCGTCAACAAGACGAGGCTGAGATCTTTCAAGTCACGCCTCAGGCGATCTCCAAGTGGGAGAGCGGGGATTCGGTGCCGGATATCGGAACCCTTGAAAAACTCTCCAACTTCTACAAAGTGGGGATCGATGAGATCATCAATGGCGAAATCAAAAATCCGAATGCCAACGTTTCGACTCTGGTTGTGGCTCGCAATCCCAGCATGGAAGATCGGGGAATTGGCAAACCCTATTACGCCGCCTTTATTTATTCGATGTCGGCCATTGTGATAGCCTTCGTTCTTGGTTTTCTTCCTTACCTTGGTTTTGAGGAAAGAGAAATAAGCAACGGGTTTGTCATCACGATATTGCCCAATTTGTATGAAACACTTTTTAAGGTGTTCAGTTTCGCGACGGTCTTTGCCTGGCTTTGCGTTTTGACTTTCCTAGCTTCGGCCCTACTCAGCATCGGTCTTTGGCTTTCGCCTGACGGAAGAAGAACCTTCTGGAAAGCAAGTTTCTGGCTTGCCCTTGCCCACATGATTCTTAATCTTATCCTGTCTGCCATCCTTATTGGAGAAGGGGCTTCCAATCTCTATGGAAAGGTCTACATTCAGCCAGGCACTGTTTTGTTTGCTTTCTTCTCAATCGTCTATTTTGTTTTGTTTCTCACTCTTCCGATCACAAGGAAAAGAACTTTTTGTCCCAAAGAGGGCAAAAGCCCCGTTGTCGTGAAAAAATAGTTCGCTTTTCAAAGGAGAAAATACATTATGCTCGAGGTCATCGATCTTTTTAAATCGTACTCCGTGAAGAAAGGACCGAAGATCATCGCCATCGACCACGTCAACCTTTCGTTCCCCGAAACGGGTTTGGTCTTTGTTTTGGGACGTTCGGGGGCCGGGAAATCGACTTTCCTTAATCTCTTGGGCGGTCTCGAAAAGGCCGATGGGGGTGAAATTCGAATTGAAGGGAAATCGAGCAAGGATTTCAAAGATGCGGATTACGACGCTTATCGCAATACGTATTTGGGCTTCGTTTTTCAAGAATACAACCTACTCAGCGAGTATAGCGTTAGAGGCAACCTTGAGCTTGCCCTTTCTCTCCAGGGCCAGCAGAGCGATCCGAGTTTAATTGGCCAAGCCTTGGGCGAAGTGGGGCTGGCCGGTTACGAAGAGCGAAAGGTGAACGAGCTTTCGGGCGGCCAACGCCAACGGGTGGCCATCGCTCGGGCGCTCATCAAAAACCCAAAAGTGATTCTCGCTGACGAACCAACCGGTGCTCTCGATAGCGAAAGCTCTTTGGAGATCCTTCGTCTCCTCAAACATCTTTCCCAAGAGAAATTGGTTATCGTGGTGACCCACGATCAGGGCTTTGCCAAGAAATTCGGCGATCGAATCATCACCTTCAAAGATGGAAAAGTCATGAGTGACAAAAACACAATCGAAACGAAGAAATCTTTGCAAAATACCTCTGAATTGTATTTGCGAAAAGCCCATCTCCCGCTGGTTAACTCCTTAAGAATGGCGTTTTCTTCTTCAGTGAGCAGACCCGCGAAACTGGTCGTTTCAATTCTCCTCACCTCCATCGCGTTTACCCTCTTGGGCGTTTCCGCAAGCGCCGCTCGCTTTGACACGGAGGCTTCGGGGGTTAAAGCGCTGCGTTTCACTAATAGCAATTTTGCCCTCATACGAAAAGGCCTTGCAACGCTCAATGGCAAAAACGGGCGCTACTCAAGTATCCAAATGCCGATTGGGGAAGAAGACCTCAAGGCTCTTAACGCTCGAACGGGGCTTCATTTTGAAGGTCGGCGTCTCAATCATGGAATTCCTCTTCATACCAATTATCCCGGCGATGCCGATAACACCTATTTCTATTACCCCCGCGAAGCAATCGATCTTTATCCCTCCGACGCTCTGCCAAAGGCGTTTCCTCTTGTGTCGGGTCGCCTGCCCGCCAAGGAAGGAGAGGTCTGCATCACGCTTCGGGAATTAGAAGGCTTTCAGCATTTCGGCTACCAAATCTTTGATCTTTCTCAGAACAAAGAACTGACAACGTCAGGCAAAGATATTACGGCCGAAACCATTTTAGGCAAAGGATTGACGGGCAATGGCAACACCACCGTGATTTATACCATCGTTGGCGTGGTGGACACCCATTTTGATTCCGCTCCCTACGCCAAATTAAAAGCAATTGACGATATTGGAGAAGGGGACGCCAACGATGTTGATGGCACACTCAGCAACGCCTTAGCCGTCCGCGATGCGGCTTCTTTTGATTGTGTTCTTTTCACCGTGCGGTTGAAGGAATCTTCCTATCAACGGAATAACCGTTTTTATCTCACTGCCTTCAATGCCGGCGCTCTTTTGACGGATGAGGCAAGCCAGCGCTTCACTACTTATAATTGCGGCCACGAATTAGTCAAAGACCAGCCTTTCGTTTTTGCTCATGGAAAAACAGCTCTTACCAAAAATGAAGTTTTAGTCTCGGATTTTGATTTTGCGAAGTTTTTGCCCGCTGAGCCGATCGCTTTATCGGCCAGTTTGATGAGTAAATATGGAGACATCGCCACCGAAGGCAATCGTCTTTACGGCACCAGCTCTCAGCCATCCCCTTTTGGCGAGGCGCCGACGAGTGTCCAAGATCTCTTTGCGGATTTCCGGGCGTACGAAACCTTCATTTTCGCCAAAGACCATTTAGCGGAAGCTCAAGCCTCTCATTTCCCTTTCGCCCAGTATGGGGCTCCCGAAGAAAAGCCGACGAGCGATGATGATCTCCGGGCTTTTCAGAGTTTCATTTGGACCTGTTGTTTGGCCCCAGAACCGACCTCAGAGGTCAAATTTATTGCCTCTTGGCGCGATCGTTTCGTTCCTTTCTTTACTCAAGAAATAGAGACGGCCCTTTCTGATAACGAGACCGCCTTATATCAAGGTGCTAACGCCTCGCTATCCATCAGCACGGGGAGCGACGAAGTGAAACTTACAAATCTTCGAGTTGTTGGCTTCTACGTTCCGACGGGTGACTTCGTGGGCGATAATTTCGAGACGGGCGGCCTCGTTATTTCGGATGAACTCGCGGAAACTTATCTTCCGTTCCGTTTCGATTATTTCGATTCCGCTGTCGCCTATTTGCCCTTGGATGAAGGCATCGAAAAACAAATGGTCGCTGCCTATATGCAAAGCCATGACAATCCCACCACTGGGGTAACTTATTCGGTGGATTCGGAACCTTTAAGTCAGGTCTATTACGCCAAAATGACCAGTCAGGGCTATGGCACCCTCCTTCTTTGGGCTGGCGGAATCTTGCTCTTTTTTGCCGTTCTGCTCTTTGCCAATCTCATCTCAACTTCGATTGAGGCTCAAAAAAAAGAAATCGGCATCCTCCGCGCCCTCGGCGCTCGCTCGATCGACATCTATGGCATCTATGGTTTCGAATCCTTGATCGTGGCGCTTGCTTGTGCGCTCTTCTCGAGTCTTGCCACTTTCCTTATTTCCGCCATCGTCAATCAGTACTTTATGAGCGTGACATCTTCGGTGGCCTACTTCAATCCCGACGCTATCGTCGTGCTTCTCTTATTTGCGAGTGCGGTTCTCACCGCCTTTGTCTCTTCGTTTATTCCGGCTTATCGAGCGGCGAAAAAGCCACCGGTAGAGGCGATCCGTTCTCTCTGATTTTCTTAAAGAGGATCAGAAGCGGTCCTCTTCTTTTTCTTGTGAAAGAGAGAGGATGGCGGTGACGAAAATAAAAAAGAGAAGTTAATAGCCAAAACGAGATTATCAGAGAAATCATTGGCTAAGAAAAGGTAGCGGAAAGATAGCGCCGCGTGGGGGATTAAGTCAATTGTTAGATTGACGAAAACAAGCGCTGCTCCGATCAGAAGAGCGACTTCGTTTTGCTTCCGAAAGAAAGAGAGAACATGAAGGAAAAAGGGTAGGAGCAAGACAAATGATGTCTATGATCATTCCCACCCCAATCGTGTTCGTTTGATAAAGAAAGAGGCCGATGACAAGATGGAGGCCAAAACAATAAAAGATCTCGCCCACAAAGCGCAATCCATTTTTCTGCTTACTCGATGCCGCGGGGATCGATGATTACGTTCTTTGTATCCCGTTTTCTGAAGATATCATCATGATCTCGTCTTCAATCTGCGATTTTTGAAAAAGAAAGGGGGCCAGGAGTTGCCTAACGATGCAATTCGGTCGTTTCAGGGTCTTTTTGCAGAGATTTTTGTTTTTGTTTGCTCTCTTTGAGGAAGAAAAGATAAGCGACAAAAGGCGGCAAGACCGCCATGAGCGAAACCACGTAAGGGACCGCATTCCAACTCTTCATGAAATCGACAATGAAGAGGGCGGTAGCGTCTTCGACGATGAAATTCCTCTTTATGAGCAGGGCCAAGAGGAAGTAAGCGTCGAGGAAAAGGGCGCCGCCAAGGACAAATAGAGCAATCATTTTCTTTTTTTCGAGGCTTATTTCTTTAGCGCCCATCCAAAAGAAATCATGATAGAAAAGATAAGCGGCGGGAATGCCGAGCAGAAGCCAAAGGCCCATCATGCACCACCAGGTCGATGAGCCATAATTGGCGATGCCGATCTCGAGAAGGAAAGCTCCGGTGAGGTAGAGTGAAACGAAGACGTAGAGCCCGCGGAAAATCGAAGCGAAAACCTTGCGGGTTAAACCATGCTCGTAGGGGAAGTATTGCCGTTCGGGTTTGCTTTGATAGCGGAAGCCCTTAAAAGCCAGATAAATCCCGAGGGCCGAGAGGAGGAGATCCAAAAGGAAATAATCGAGCGGGAAAAGAGGCGAGGGGCCCGGAATCAGGAAGTTTTGATACTCTTTGCTGATGACCTTGATCAGGATGAGAACGCCCGTAAAGAAAGCTAAGACGGCCAAAAGAATGCCGTTGACTTTGAGGCTGAGACGGAATTTGGCTTCATCCTTGGGGAAAAGCAAAAGGTGGACGACGAAGAGGCAATAAACAAGGATGATTACGCTGAGATAAAACGGAGCCATTCGTGCCAAGGAGGAAATGGTGGAACCAAGCTGATTGCCAAAGGAGGCAATAAAGGAAAAAACGCTGAACGAAGCGAGAATATAGAGCACAACCTCCAAGACTAAACTAAGGTAACGGGTTTTGATTTTCATAAACCTTTTACTTCCTCGGTGTAAGACGTATAGGCCGAATCGGTTTGAACATAGTAGTGGGTGAGATCGAACGTTCCGTCCGCATGCAGAGTTGAGAGCGAGCCGCCGATAATATCGAATCCGCGTTTTTCGCTATGGGCGAAATAGAGCTCTTGGCCTGATTTGACGCCATAGCCAACAAAAGCGCTACCGGCCGAACTGGTATAGGAACTACCCCAGTCATTCGAATGGTCGTGGCCGCAGAAGAAGCCTTTGACGCCGGCTTTGACTCCGTCGTCGAAGAATGTTGTCTGCCGATAACCCGGCCAGAAACGAACCCCCTCTTTGATTCCAGCCTCAGCATAGGCGGATTGGAGTTCTTTCGGTGCGGTGGCGTTCGCCGATGTTTCGAGAACTTCGCCAATCAGGCCCTTTTGATTTTTAAGGTAGGCATAACCCCACTCCCAAAGCGGGATGTGGAAATACGCGAGGCCTGGGACGGCAAGGTTTCCATTCTGTTTTGCCGAATAAGAAGACGCCTGTTTGAACCAGGCGATTTGGTCATCGTGGATGATGTCGTAGTTGTAATAGAGCCCGTTTTGGCTGTCGGGATAGGAATTCGAGTCGATTGAGTAAAGGTTCCACACAGGGCGATCCGTAATAGGGTCTTTCAAAGAAATGACGTAGTTGGAGCGGCCGAACACGTTGTCGTCAATCACTTCGCCATAGAAGGAGTTACGCGCATTCTTAAATAGATTTGATAACCATCGGGGAGAGTATTCGCCTTCCCGATCGTGGTTTCCCCAAGTTACGGCGAAGGGCTTTTCGAAATCTTCGAAGACGCGAATTTGCGCTTCGGCGATGGAACTCGAGGCTCCTAAAAGGCAGTCGCCGGTGATCATCACGAAGTCGGGATTGGCCGCTTTGACAACCGCTTGGAGGTAGGCGCCTTGGACAGCGACATCCGTATTGACTGACCAGTGAATGTCGGTCAGCTGAAGGACCTTGTATCCTTCATGGAAGCTGAGTTTCTCCGAATTGAAATACTCGGCCGTCTCCGGAATTCGGACGCTGCCACAGGAACAAAGAAAAACAAGAGGCAAAAGAGCAAAGGCTCGTTCGAGATGTGTTTTCATAACGGAACCATTATACGCAAAGGGACTTTTTCATTCAAACGATATAGAAAACCTCTCTTTTCTGTTCGGGGGAGAACGACTATAATCGCGGAGTGGAAAAACGGAAAATGTCGCGAAAGAGAAAAGGCTTGATCGCCGCCCTCGTTGTCGTCGTCTTTCTTTTAGTGAACCATGTCGCTTCTCTCGTGACAACCCCGCTCATTTTCAATCGGATCTTTGCCTCGGAAAGCTTTGATCCTTCGTTAGTGCCAGGCTTGGTCGACTATCAGGATATTCAAGCCTCTTATCCGCGGACGGAGTTTTCCTTCCTTTCCAATGGGGCGAAACTCCAAGGCTATTTTTATGACAATCCCGCCTCGACAAAATGCGTCGTCTTCTCGCCAGGTATTTCCGACCCGGCCGATGGCTATTTAAACTGGGAGAGCGCCTGCTACGACGAAGGCTATGATGTCGTGAGTTTCGATGGCTATGGCAAGGGAAAGAGCGAAGGCGAGGATATGCGCGGGCTCCCCGAGGCCAAAGAAGATTTGAGCGCCCTCTTGTCCTTTTTGAACACCAGCGCGTGGGCGGGGGATCCCCTTTATCTTTTGGGCCATTCGCAAGGCGCCTATGCCTCGGCTTGCGTGATGAGAGAGAAGCCGAAGAACGTCAAGGCCATCGCTACGATTAGCGCGATGAATAGCGCCGAAGAAACCGTGATGGAATTTGCCCGCCGCAAAGTCTCTTTCCTTGCCGATCTTTCCTGGCCTTATGTGACCACCTATGAGCGCTATCTCTTTGATTCCGATTCCTTTTTAACCGCCGTCGATGGACTCAATATCTCCGCAATTCCCGCCTTGATCGCCCAAGGCGATGCTGATAAGACCATTCCGCTTGAGAGCCTTTCGCTATATCGCCACCAAAAAGAAATCAGCGACCCGAATGCCCATTACGCCCTTTTTAGCGGGGAGCAAGGCGGGCACGAGAGCATCCTCTATAGCCTAGCCGCCCTCCAGTATCAAAATGAAGTCTCGTTATCTCTTGAAGCCGAGGAAAAAGAAAAAGGCGCCGCCCTCACGAAAGAGGAACTGCGCGCTTTTTATCAAACAATTGATGATTGGCGATACTCAGCTGTGAATCCTGATTTGCTGAAGGCGATCTTCACGCTTTTTGCGGCACAGTAAGCCAGAGGGGATCGCTGGCAAAGTCGAGGATTTTCAGCCCGCTTTCTTTCGGAAAGACGAGCCGGTAGGCATTGAGATACATCCGTTTGGCATCGTTCCCGCTATACCGTTTATCGCCAAGCAGGGTGAAGCCTAAGGAGTGGAGGGCAAGACGGATTTGATTCTTTCGCCCCGTCTCGATTTGAATCTTCAAAGCAGTGCCGATTTGGATGGGATTGGCCACTTCGATGTGGGTGAGCGCCTCTTTGCCGTGTTCGGCATCGCTCACGACAACGTGCATTCCTTCTTCGGCGAGATATTGTTTCACGTCATAAGTCTTGCCGATCGGCAAGGCCTCTTTGATGACCGCTTCGTAAAAGCGTTGAACGGTGCGCGCTTCGAAGCAGGCCTTGATCTTTTCTTGCATTTCTTTGCTTTTGGCGAAGATCATCAAACCCGAGGTTTCCACATCGAGCCGATGAACCAAATAGACTTGTTCGCGCGCTTCCTTGGCGTAGTGGCCCAAGTAGGCTAGCAGATTGTGGGTATAGGTTTTCTTATCGAGGGTGGCGACGCTTAAGACATCGCGTTTTTTGTAGACCACCAAGGCCTCAGCGTCTTCATAGATCACATAATAAGGGGCGTTGGGATTGTTTCGCATTTCAAGAATGCGTTCAGGATTCATCATGGTTTTGGGTTCTCTTTCTTTTCGTCGGCTGGCTTTGTTGCGGCTTCGCTCGTCTCGTTTGGCTTCGTCTCGGCCAGACCTTCGGGCATCATCGCCGGTTTAGCTGGCTCTTCGCTTTCTAGGAGAGCCGCGAGCGGATGAAAGTAATGATAGATCGCTTCAAAGACATAGATTACAAAGATGTAGCAGAAGGCCGAACCGACCAGATAGCGATGCAGGTTGTCGTTGATACCCGTAATTAAGGCAATGAGATCGTAAGCAATGAAGGTGATCCCGACGGGAAGGATAAGGAATTTGTCCAAAAGAGAGGATTTTTGCCGATGTTTTTTGTTAAAGATGGTCAAGAAAAAATCTCCAATGGTCAAGAAGCCGCCGAACAGAGTGACCCAAACGAAGATTTGACGGCGAATGTCGCTACTTTCATAAACGCCAGCCAACATCAGAATTCCTAACACCCCAAAAACGAGGCTGATGAGAAGCAACTCGCCACTATAGATGAGAACCGCCTTCTTCGTTTCGCTCATTTTTGGTTTCTTTTGTTTTTCTTGCATAGCATAGAGTTTAGAAGAAGTCCCGCTCTTTCACAACGTGAATGTGCTTTTCTTGTATAATGCTTCCGAGGTAAAAAACATGATTGTTCTCACGATCAAAAATTATGGCGATATCAAAATCGAACTGGATTACAAGAATGCGCCGAACACCTGCGCGAACTTCGCTGAACTTGTCAACAAGGGTTTTTATAATGGCTTGACCTTTCATCGCATCATCAAGGGATTCATGATCCAAGGTGGTGATCCCGAGGGCCGCGGCAGCGGCGGACCGGGTTACGGCATTAAGGGCGAATTCCGCGCAAATGGCGTCAAAAACACCCTTTCGCACAAACGGGGCGTTATCTCGATGGCTCGCGCTTCCGACCCCGACAGCGCTGGCAGCCAATTCTTTATTTGCGATAAAGATGATCCCTTCCTCGATGGCAACTACGCCGCCTTTGGCCACGTGGTCGAAGGCCTTGATGTTGTCGATAAAATCGCCGGCGTCCGCAAAGACCCCAGCGACTATCCGCTTACCCCGGTGGTGATTGAGAAAGCCGTCGCGGTGGACGAACCCGTTTCCTCAGCAAAGAAGATCTACTGATTTTTGGTTACATCTTGCCCCTTCCCTTTTAGAATAGGCAAGAACGGAGGCCCTTATGCCACAAAAGAATGACATGATTTTGTCGCTGAATCAGGAAGCCCAAGAACTCAAGAGAAAAGGAGTCGATGTCACGAATGGTGCCATTGGCATGATGTATCTTGACGATGGGCATTTGCCCGTATCGGAGGGAATCCGCAAGTTGCTCGCAAAGCATACCGACGATCAAGATTTGGTTTATTCCTCGGTGGCGGGGAGCACAGACTACCACGACGCCCTGCGGCGTTGGTTTTTAGGCGATGCATTTGAAGATGCCGCGAAAGCGGGTCATTTTTTGAGCGTGGCAACCCCTGGTGGCACCGGGGCGGTTTGTCTGGCTTTCGCCTCTTCGCGCGGCAAGAAAAACGCGGTAGTGGTTCCTGCTTTGGGTTGGCCCAATTATGTCGGCATCGCCAAGGGCTTTGCTCTTGATTTAGCCTTTTACGATCTCTTTGAGGGCGAGCATTTCAATCTGAGCGGAATCAAAAAAGAGATTCGCGAGCTCTTGGTCCGCTACGATCATTTAAACTTTTTGATTAACGATCCCTGCCAGAATCCGACGGGCTATTCCCTTTCTAAGAAAGAGTGGGATGGCATGGTCGATTTCCTCGCTGAGGAAGGAATCCGGGGCCATGTCGATCTCATCATCGATGCCGCGTATATCGACTTTGCCCCTGAACTCTATCGTTCAGGCATGATTGGCGCTCTTAAGCGGCTTCCGAAAGAAACACTCTGCTATTTTTGCTTTTCCTTTTCAAAAACCCTGTCTTTCTATGGTTTGCGAATTGGCGCCCTTTCCCTCTATGGGGGCCAACAAGAGAAACTCGCTCAAGCCTATGATGGCGCAGTGATGGAAGCTCGGGCGCTTTGGAGCGTTCCCAATCACATGGCAATGAATGCGGTGGCGGAACTCCTGAGCGATGTTTCTACCAATGCTTCTTTGCGAAAAGAAGTTGAGAATAACCGCGAAATCGTCGCAAAACGCGCCTCGATTTTCTTTAAGGAAACTAAGGAAGCTGGTTTGCGCCCCTATCCTTATGAGTGCGGTTTCTTCGTGACCCTCCAAGTCAAGGATGCCTTTGCTACCTGTCTCGCTCTCAAAGAAAAGCACATCTATTTGGCCCCGGTGAAAGACGATGCCCTTCGAATTGCCCTTTGTTCTTTGCCAACGGCGAAGATTCCCGGCTTGGCGTTAGCCATCAAGGAGGCCTCCCATGAGTGATTTTTATTTCGCTAATCACGTCTTTGTCACCTCGGTTAAAGACTTTGAACCCTATCTCACCACCTCGACGGGGGTGGGCAATATCTCCAAAGACGATGATCTCGTCTCTTCGAAAGCCTTTCATGAAGTCTTTGCGAGTTTTTTGAATGAACTGAGCGAAAATGATCCGGTCTTATCAGACTATTTCGAAACTTCATTAAAGCATCCATGCGACGATTTGATTTCGTTGGCCCTTCTTTTGCTCCACGATATTCGAAGTATCATCACCGCTCAGCATCCCGAGTATGAGCACACCCTCTCCGACAAAGGCATCCATTATTACAAAATGTTGGACGCCTTTTTCCGTTATTGGATGCGTTTAGCTCGGTTTGCTTATCTCGACGATCAGGGCAAAGAGGCACTTTCTTCGCTCAAACCGCGCATGCTCTTTTTGCGGAAATCGGTCTTCCATATCTATAATGCTCTCAAGAGTCACGTCCTTGAGAAATCATTGACCCTCGAAACCGACTTCTCGGCTGGTTTCTTGGCTGGTTTTACGACGCGGACTTTGCCGATTCCCTATCCGGAAGAATATCGGAATCTTTGCAAGATCCCCTTTGTTTCTGCTGCCGACTTGAACCTACCTTATTCCGTTTTGACCAAGCGGAACAAGCGGATTGGCGTTTATCAAAGCGTGACAGAGAATCCGCTTAAGGACCTCGACTACGCCGCCGATGAGTGGCTTTGCCTGCCCCTCAAATGCGGGACCTCGCTTGTTTATTTCTATTTCTCCTATAAATACGCGAACACGGTTTTGGGTACGTTGAACCTTTTCGAGAAAGCCGAAATCTCGGAATGTCATGGCAAACCCGATCTCCTCGTGGTCTTTGGCGGGAGCAAAGGCAAGACAACAGGCGAATGCTATGCCGATGAAAAGAACGGCATGATGGTGGGCTATGTTAGCGACACCGACGAAGCGGACTATTTTGGCTATGTCAAAAAACTCATTTTGACCTTGCATAATCTTAAAATGATCCGAGAAGGGGCCTTGCCGGTTCATGGCTCGATGGTCAAGATCACGATGAAAGGCGGCAAGCAAGTCCACCTGATCATCATGGGCGATAGCGGAGCGGGCAAAAGCGAATCAATCGAAGCCTTCCGTCTCCTGGCCAAAGAATATCTCGAGAGCATCACCGTCATCTTTGATGATATGGGCACTTTGTTCTATCAGAACGGACTTGTCACCGCTTCGGGCACCGAAATCGGAGCCTTCGTCCGCCTCGACGATCTCGATCCGGGCTATGCCTTCTCTCATTTAAACGATGCGCTGATGTACAACGTCGCCGAGAGCAATTCGCGTCTCGTTTATCCCTGCACCCCTTATGAAGAAGTCGTTCGCCGCTATCCGGTCGACATGTTTCTCTACGCCGACAACTACGAAGACAAGAAAGAGAGCCTTCACCTCTTCAAAGACTATCAGGAATTGATCAGGGTCGCCGAAGAAGGCAAGCGAAAGGCGAAGGGGACGACGGGCGAGGTTGGTTTGGTTTCGAGTTATTTTGCCAATCCTTTTGGCCCGGTCCAAGAAAAAGAAGCCACGCATCGCCTCGTCGAACAAGACTTCAAAGCCCTTGCCTTGCAAGGCTGCCAACTCGGCGTTCTCTACACGAAGCTCGCCGTCCGCGGTCACGAGCGATCGGGACCCCAGGAAGCCGCCAAGAGTTTCCTGGAGTGGATGAAAACAAATTGAAAGGGGATTTACTATGGATTTTGACACTTTAGAGATGAAGACGATTCCCCACATGAAAGGCGGGAAAGGCTACGCGAAATGCCAGATGATTGATGATGGGCTCAACAAAATCATGCGGGCCGTTCTTGATCCTGGCTGCTCGATTGGCTATCATCAGCACATTGATTCCTCCGAGATTTGTTATATTCTCCAAGGCGAAGCGACCTGCCTTCTCAATGGCAAAGAAGAAATTGTCAAAGCCGGCGAAATCCATTATTGCCCAAAAGGCTCTTCCCATTCGATGGAGAACAAGGGGAACGTGCCTTTGATTGTGATGAACGTCGTACCGAAGCAATAAAAGTCTGCGAAATAAATTGAGCCCGTTTCTGCGGGCTTTTTCGTTCCTCGATTACCCACTCAGGGTTAATTTGTGCTATAAAAGGAGCATGGCCATCATTGCATCGTTTGTCGTGCCGCACCCGCCTTTGATCATCCCCGAAGTCGGACATGGGGAAGAAAATGGGATTGACGACACCGTCAAAGCCTATGATAAAGTCGCTCAGGCCATCGCCCAGATCAAGCCCGACACGATTATCGTTTCTTCGCCGCACGCTGAGGCTTATGCTGATTATTTCCAGATTTCCGATGGCGAAGTGGGCCTCGGCAGTTTTGCAGCCTTTCGAGCTCCACAAGTTTCTTTTCGTACCTTTTACGACAAGGAATTGGTTGCCAAAATCTCTGAGTTGGCCAAGGAACAGCACTTCCCAGCTGGCAGCGAAGGCACCCAAAAACACGATCTCGATCACGGAACGATGATTCCGCTCTATTTCGTGAATAAATATTATCCGAACTATAAGCTCGTTCGGGTGGGCTTAAGCGGTATGTCTTTGATTGAGCATTACCACTTTGGCATGCTGATCAAACAAGCCGTCAACGCATTAAACCGCCGGGTGGTTTTTATCGCCTCGGGCGATCTGTCGCATTGCCAAAAAGAAGATGGACCTTATGGCTACAAACCCGAGGGACCGAAATACGACGAATGGATCATGAAAGTCTTCCAAAGCGGCAATTTCGGCAATCTCCTTACTTACGATCCGGCTGCGCTTGAAAAAGCGGAAGAATGCGGACACCGAAGTTTCTGCATCATGGCCGGCGCGCTTGACCGCGAAAGCGTGAGCGCCGATGTTCTCTCCCATCAGGCAACCTATGGCGTTGGCTATGGCGTTGCTGAATTCATGGTGACGGGGGAAGATCCTTCCCGAGCTTTTGGCGATCTTTATTTGGCCAAGCAAGCAATGGATATCCGCTCTAAGGAGTCGAAGAGCGATGAATATGTGAAACTGGCTCGTCGAGCGGTCGAGGAATACGTGCTTCATCATTCGACGATTTCCGTCAGTCCTTTACTACCGGAAGATATGCTGAAAAAACGGGCTGGCGTCTTCGTTTCAATTCATGAAAATGGCGAACTCCGAGGCTGTATCGGCACGACGAGAGCCAGCGAGAAAAACGTCGCCGAAGAAATCATCCGCAACGCGATCGAGGCCGCTTCGCAAGATCCACGCTTTCCGGCAATTGAGCCGAAAGAACTTTCTTATCTTGATATCTCCGTCGATGTGCTTTCGCCCTACGAGATCATCGCCTCCGTCGAAGACCTCGATGTCAAAAAATACGGCGTCATCGTTGAGAATGAGGGCAGGCGCGGGCTTCTTCTCCCCAATCTCGATGGAGTGGAAACGGTTGAGCAGCAGATTGCGATCGCCAAGCGAAAAGCGGGTATTGCCGAAGAAGAGAGAGTTACCCTTTATCGCTTCGAAGTGGTTCGCCACGTATGAAATGCGACGTTTGTTTTCGCCATTGCGATTTGGCTGAGGGCCAAGTCGGTTTTTGCCGGGCTCGCGGATGCAAGGATGGGCGGATTCAGGCGCTGAATTATGGCCTATTGACCTCGCTCGCCCTCGATCCGATCGAAAAGAAGCCCCTCAAAGAATTCTATCCGGGTTCCTTGATCCTTTCTTGCGGCTCGTATGGCTGCAATCTTCGCTGTCCTTTTTGCCAAAACTTCGAAATCTCGCAATATAACCGGAAGGAAGAATGTGACTACTGCCCTCCCGAAGAATTGGTGAAGTTGGCTCTTCAATCCCGAAAGGAAGGCAATATCGGCCTCGCTTTTACCTATAACGAACCGATGGTGGGCTACGAATATGTGAGGGACGCCGCCAAATTAGCAAAAGAGCATAATCTCAAGACGGTTTTGGTCAGCAATGGTTGCGCCAGTCAAGCAGCCCTCGAAGCCATTCTCCCCTATATCGATGCGATGAACATTGACCTCAAAGGCTTTACGCCCGCTTATTTCGCTTATGTCGGAGGCGACTTTGAAATGACAAAAGCCTTCATCAGCCAGGCTGCACAGCATTGTCATGTCGAACTCACGACTTTGGTTGTGCCGGGCCATAACGATGAGTCAAAGAGCATGGAAGAAGAGGCGAAATGGATTGCTTCGCTCAATCGGAAAATTCCGCTTCATCTAACCCGTTATTTTCCGCGCTACAAAGAAAAAGAGCCGGCCACGCCTGAAGCAACTCTCAAAGATTTAGCAGCGGTGGCCCGCCGCTACCTTTCTTCGGTTTATCTGGGCAATATTTAGTAATAAAAACGCTTTCTGCCTGTATTGTTCTTTTTCAGTTCCTTTTGCATCATGATGTGCGGATGACCCTCATCAAAGTCGATCTCCCCTTCGGGGCAGACTTGATAGCCGCATTTTTCATAGAAACCTTTTTTCTCAAGTTGAGCATGAAGGATGGCCTTGTGGCCGCCCAAAGTTTTGATTTTGACTTCGAGGAATTTCAAAACATAGGTGCCGATCTTCTTCTCTCGGTATTCTTTGAGCACGGCCACCCGCCCGATTCGATAGACTTCAGGATCGATTTCCGAAAGACGTCCTGTCGCGATCGGAAGCTTGTTGTAATAGAGGAGCAAACACCAGCAGGGACCGTCGTCCCCGACGAATTCATGCTGATAGCCTTGTTCCTTGACAAAGACCTTTTGCCGGATCATCCGGGCGTCGTCGGGGAGGCCTAGGGAAAACTTTGCTTCAATCATGCCCACAAGTTTACTGCATTTTTTCGCCAAAAGTATGATAATGCTTGCATGAATATGCAACGGATAAAAAACCATTGGAAATACAACTGCAAGAAGTCCTTAGCTTTGGCCTGTACGATCATCGCCCTTTGCTGCTTGATCGCCAGCGGCGCTTATACCATTTATCTGACTCCTGCGATCTCGGGGTCAGAAAGCGCGGTCAACACTTATCTTTCGATTTATGATTTTGCCCTCTTTGCCATCGCTTATATGCTGATTTTGATTGGCAACCTTCAGGGAACGACTTTGGCTTATCAGGGGATGCTAATGTATGTTTTTATGACCTTGTTCTCGGCGATTCTCGCTTTCTTTGAAAATGGCTTTTTGAATATTGGCATCTTCTGGGAGGGGAATCCTCTCAGCATCATCTTGCTTCTCTTGGTTCTTTTGTTTGATGCTTTGATCATCACGACAGGCATTATGACGTATGTCCGGACCGCCCAATATCTCCGCAATAGCTATTCCAATTACACCGGTCTCAAGATTTGGTGTCTCTTTTTTGCCATTTTCAATACTTTGCTTTATGGGGTTGAACCGGCCCTTCTTGCCATTGACGGGAGCAACATCGCCATCCTTCTTCTCGTTCTCGAACCGCTCAGTCAAGTCTTTATCGGCTGGGCCATCTTTTTCACCATCACTCGGCTGAAAACGGAATATTGATTGTCGCATTAATTTCTTGTGGTAGAATAATCCGCAGTGAAGGGGAGTAGCGGTCAAATCCACCTCCGTCAACCCGTCAGGGAATCAAACCTGGCCGGAAGGGATGGGCCAAATGCCTCGCGAGACCTTTGCGGCGAAAATGGCTTTCGCAGTAAAGGAGGTTCCCACAAAAATAATTTATGTATGAGAACAAAACCATTATCGATACTTTAAGCGAGCTTAAAACTTCGCAAGCGACAGGCTTAACGAACGCCGAAGTCGGAACGAGAAAGGCCAAGTTTGGCCTGAACAAACTCGAAGAGAAGAAAGGCAAGAGCGCTTTTTGGATCTTCATTGGCGAATTTAAGGATCCGATGACGTTGGTTCTCTTCGCCGCGGCGATTATTTCGATCGTCGTTGGCGTTTTTGACGCCAACAAAGAGGGCCGCGCCGTGACCTTCGAGGATTTCGCCGACGTGATTATCATTTTCGGCGTCATCGTTCTTAATGCGACGATCGGCACCATCCAAGAGACCCGAGCGGAAAAAGCTCTCGAAGCCCTGAAGAAACTCTCTTCACCGACCGCGACGGTTCGCCGCGATGGCAAAATGGTCGAAATCAAAGCCGAAGAATTGGTTCCGGGCGATATCGTCGTTCTCGAGGAAGGCCGCACCGTTCCGGCTGACCTTCGCTTGACCAAAGCGTTTCGAATGAAGTCCGATGAATCCTCCTTGACGGGCGAATCTTTGCCAGTCGAAAAGGACCCGGAAATCGTCTTAACGGGCGAAGTCGGCGCCGGAGATCGGATCAACGAAGCCTACATGTCGACCCCGATTGTCTATGGCCGGGGCGAAGGTGTGGTCATCGCGACGGGAATGAACACGGAAATCGGCCGAATCGCCAAGATGCTTTCAAATAAAGAAGACGAAGATACGCCGCTTCAGAAGAAATTGGCTCAGCTTTCGAAATTCCTTGGCTATTTGACTGTGGGCATCGTCGTTTTGATGCTGGGTGTTTCCTTTATTTATGATGCGGTCAAAGGCACGTTTGCCCAGGAATGGACCGCTGATTTGCTTGACGCTGTCGGCCTTGCCGTCGCCGCCATCCCGGAAGGACTTCCTGCCGTCGTCACCATCGTTTTGGCGATGGGAATGCAAAAGATGATCAAAGTCAACACGATCGTCCGCCGGCTGGCCTCGGTCGAGACCTTGGGCGCCGTTTCGGTGATTTGTTCCGATAAGACTGGCACTCTCACCCAAAATAAGATGACGGTGGTGGCCGCTTATCAAAACAATGCGCTTTTCGAGAAAAAAGACTTTAGCAAAGACAACTTGGGTTTGCTCGCTGAAGGGATGTGCCTTTGTTCGGACGCTTCGATTGAAAATGGCGTCTATGGCGACCCGACGGAGGTTGCTCTTGTCCAGTTCGCTGCCGACTTTGGCATGTCAAAATCCGAGCTTGAGAAGCTTTCTCCCCGTATCAACGAACTCCCGTTTGATTCGGTTCGCAAGATGATGTCCACTCAACACAAAAAGGGCGAGAAAGCCATCGTTTTCACCAAAGGCGCGATGGATCAGATCCTTAAACATTGCGACATGATCCTCACGGATGGCAAAGTCGAGCCGCTGGTGGATCAAGATCTTCAGAATATCCGCGGCGCCGCCAGCAAGATGGCTGAAAAGGCCCTCCGTGTTTTGGCACTGTCGATGCGGGAAAGCCAAGATCTCAAAGAGGAGCATTTGGTCTTCGTCGGCCTCGTTGGAATGGTCGATCCTCCTCGGCCGGCCGCTAAGCCCGCCGTCGCGACGTTAAAAGGCGCCGGCATCACGACCGTCATGATCACCGGCGACCATAAGGATACGGCTTTCGCTATTGCGAAAGAGCTGGGGATTGCCAGCGATATCAATCAATGCATGTCGGGTGATCAGATCGACGCCTGCAGTCCTGAGCAACTCCAGGAGAAAGTGAAGACGGTTCGAGTCTTCGCCCGCGTTTCTCCGGAAAATAAAGTTCAAATCGTCAAAGCGATTAAAGCCAACGGCCACATCGCCGCGATGACCGGCGATGGCGTCAATGACGCTCCTTCGCTCAAAGCCGCCGATATCGGGATTGCGATGGGCATCACCGGCACCGACGTCGCCAAAGGCGCGGCCGACATGGTTCTCACCGACGATAACTTCGCCTCGATAGAAAAAGCGGTCGAAGAAGGGCGTGGCATCTATGCCAACATCCGGAAGACGATTCTCTTCTTAATCTCCTCGAACATTGGCGAAGTCATCGCCATGTTCGTCGCGGTGGCGCTTGGCTTGCCCGCCCCGCTTATCGCCATTCACTTGCTTTGGGTCAATCTCATCACCGATTCCTTGCCTGCCATCGCCCTCGGCGCCGACAAGAAGCCGGACGACATCATGCGCGATCAGCCTCGCAATCCGAAAGAGTCCCTCTTCGCCGGCGATGGTTATGCGATCACCTTCGGCTATGGCACCCTCATCGGTATCGCGACTTTGATCGCTTTCTTGATTAAGCCCTGGCAGAATGGCGCCATCTCGCTTGATGCGATCAATGCTTATTTTTCCACCGAGATCAATGGGGTGCGTGTGAATCTTGAGGAAGCGCAATCGATGGCCTTCTGCGTTCTTTCCTTCAGCGAGCTTTTCCACATGCTGGGGATGACCGACACCCGTCACTCTGTCGTTCGCGTTTTCAAAGATGCCAATTTGATGCTTTGGGTCGCTTTCTTCCTTGGCATGGGTTTGCAGTTCTTTGTCATTGAGACTCCGGGGCTCAACACCTTCTTCAGCGTCTACCCGCTTCACGATATGCCTCTCGATTATCTTTGGGTCTTCCTCTTGTCGATGTCGCCCTTATTGGTTCATGAAATCTGCGTCTTCTGCCGCTGGATCATTCAAAAGGCGAAGGTCTGAGCAATCGCTGCTTGTTAAGATAATTCAGTTGGTCTATATTAATTGGGCTGCCGCCTTAGCTCAATTGGCAGAGCAACTGAATCGTAATCAGTAGGTTGGCGGTTCGATTCCGTTAGGCGGCACCAACAAAAAGAAAGTCCGATCCCTTCGTTTTGGTCGGATTTTTTCTTGCCTTATTCCAAGCGAAAAATTGGAAAAACTAGTCTTCTTATCTTACCAGAAAATCCGTTTTCTCTCTCCAAAAGAAGGCCGATTGCGAAACGGCAGTCAGTTCGATGGGCGCTTTTTGTTTCACGCCTCTCTTGGTGGAACGCTTTTCTTTTCGACCCTACAATTTGAGGTGTGATCAAGAAGCCGAAGGCGGGCTACGTCCTTTTCGAGGTCGAGGATGAAAATACGTAGAAAACCATCGAACTCCGCTAGCCGATTCCCGACCAAGCGGAGGTTGATAATCAAATATTACGCCATCGGACCATCCGGGTAGGTCGTTGAAGGTCGGCCGGTTCGCAAAGAAGCTGAACGTTTCCTAGAGGACTGTCCAATCGATCCTCGAGGTCTTGGAGGAAGACCATGAGATCCAGTGGGCCTCCCATTTCCACAGGGACGGCAGGATGGGTGGCGATGTTTTCGTTTATGCGGGTCTTAAGCAGTTGAAGAGGGGTGTAAATGTCTGCCTAACGATGGAGAACCTCCATGACCCAAATAACCCGCATGGCTACCGCTCGTGGCACTGAGTGACTACAAGTTCTGCCGGGTTGAAAACCTTCGATCGATGGTGAGAACGACTCTGAACCGGGGGCCTACGTCGACTTTTTGGGGAAGAAAAAGGCCCAAACCAAGGCGAATAATCGGTTCTCGAAGAGGAGGATGACCGTGAAGGTGTGCCCGAGCGGATACCCGAAGAAGAAATAAAAAAGACGACCAGCAAGGCACCAATATCTTGTCTTGTTCTTTCATCCGAAAGAAAGGGAACATCTTTCCGTTCTTTTTTCTATTCGTGTATGAGATTTTAGTAATTGGGGAAGGGTGGTTTTTTCTCTGTCTCTAATCGAAGTTTGATGAGAGAAAAGAACCATTCCCGCCATCATCACTAGATCTCAAGCGGAGAGTTCGTCGCTTTCCCTGCTTCTGAAAAAGTATTTGGAATTCTCTGAGCCATTTTTAGGTCTTTTTTAAAGGCGAATAATGGTTCTTCTTTTTGAATAAGAAATTTTTTCCTTGATATAATTCTTATGATGAATGAAAAGGCGATGTCGGACGAGAAACTCGCGGAGGAGATTAAAAAAAGGAAGCGTCAGGCGGTGGGAGAGCTTTATTCCCGCTATTATCACCTCGCCTTTTTCTCTGCCTATCAAATCACGGCTCAGGCCCAGGAAGCGGAGGATGCCGCCAGCGACGTTTTCGCCGCCTTGATCGAAAATCCGGAACTTCTCAAGGAAGGGAAAGACGTCAAAGCCTATCTATTCCGAGCGGCAAAAAATAACGCGATCCATTATGATAAATGGAAAAGAAAGACCCACGAAGAAATCGACGAAGGACTCACCGCCTCGCCCGAGGAGAAGAAATACTCCGTTTCCGATCGGACGGTTTCCTTTTTGAAAGGTGTTCTTTCCGAAACGGAACTTTCGGTCTACGTCCTACACTCAGCCTATTCTTATACCTTCAAGGAAATTGGCCTTTCCTTGGGGCTGAGCGAAGATGCCGTTTCCTCGCTGTTTTTTCGGGCGAAGGGAAAGATACAGAAAGCGCCGAAACCGATGGATTTGGACGATTGAAGTTCTTTTTATGGCGGGAGGATAAAATAGAAGAGAAAGACGAAAAGAGATTGATCGATGCCATGCCTGTTTTCTCTCAGATCGAGACGAAAGCCAACTACGGGCGTGCTAAAAGAGGGCTCCGGGTTTGAATCCCCATTTTTTCAGCTGTGCTGGCGTTCGTCGCTGCCATTTCCCCTCACGTGGTCTTTGACTCGAAGGGCACACAGGAAGAGGGCGCGACGAACGACGCTTTCAATTCGTTTCCAATAATTTTGCGAAGTATTATGGAGCTTCCATCGGCTTTTTCGTCGCCTCGAATGTGATCTATGCAGATTTTTATTGAAAACCGGAGAAGGCCAGAATGCGTCAAACTATGCCGTTGCTTCGTTTCATAGTTTGGCGGCTATTGCCCCTTTTTGGGACAAAGTCTTTTTTCTCAAAGGGAAATGTGTTCACCCATCCGAAAGATGATCGCACCTTTTGGGACGCCTAGTCTTTTTGACTGTGTGACGAATGAATATGGGTCAGGTTTTCTGGGGTTGAATCGAGGTCTTCAGCGTTTGGCCTTACCCCCAAAATGAAGAATACTCCGTTTATTAGGAAAGCATCGCATCTTCATCTTTCAAAAGTGAGGATAACTGCTTGTTGTCTTCGCTCTATAAAAGCTTGCCTCGGGCAAAAGACCATCCGCGGGAAAGGCCCATTCGTCACCCCAACTGACGAGGTGAGCGTTGGTGGAGTCGACAGCTTTAGGCAGTCTCTTCTCGCTGAACGGGCCAACACCGGGAATTCCCTTTTATTCATTCCGAAATCAGGTTTTAGAAGCATGCAAAGATATTCGCGATTGTTTTATCGCGAACGATGGCTACCGCGTTGGGCCAGCAACCTTTTCGAAAAGGGGAGGATCGCATTTCTCGACTTTCAGGAAAATGCGGGGTTTCGATTTCTGCGAGTTTCGGAACTGATCTCTCGTTTCAAAACGACATGGTCGAAACCCTCGCGCGAGGCGGCGGAAAAGAGGTCGTTTGGATGCAGACAGGAGGGGAAATATGCCAATCACGGAATGAACGTAGCGGATGTTCCTATTATCAAAAGCCCGCGAACTGGTGGTTTTTCATTCATGCGGATTAAGCGCGTTTTGTCTTATGGATGATGGATGCCAAGGGAAAATTAGCGCCCTTGATTTTTACTGAATTAGAAAAAAGGGGAAAAGGAAATTTGCTTTGAATTTCTTTTTTAAAAAAGACGGAAAAGATGATCTTACTTCTATTAATGAATAGGGGAATAAATGATGAAAAAGAAGAAATTTAGATTAGCAGCATCGCTGATGACCTTTCTGCCACTTTTGGTCTCCAATACCTTTGGAACAGGAACGACCATCAAAAGTACAGTATTTCCAGGAAACGTGAATCAAGTATGTGAAACTATTTCTAAAGGAAATGGCGAATTCGAAGCTAGGTCCGATCGAAATAACGACCTCGCGGCGACTGTCGATTACCAATATGAAGTCCTTTCGATGGATGATTCTGTCCTCTATAATCCAATGATTCATGCGAGAGCGGTCAACGTTCGAGTGACGATTATTCCAAAGAATAATGTCTTATATCATGGAGATTGGCTTAATTGGCACGAGTATAGAGGAAATCCGGCTTGTACTTACCTTACCCTTGATTATTCATTTCAGGGAAGTCAACCGGCCGATTATGCAGGGCAGTTTGACCAAAACTATAATATTTTTGATACCGTTTTCTATTATGATTTAGATAGCCGCTTAGCTTACGCTACGACGGACAGCGCAGTAAAAAAATTCCTTTATGGGGATCGCTCGGATTATGACGATCTTACTGAATCGGCAAAGAGTAGCCGTTATTATCAGAAGCTCAATCTTCCGGGTACCATTGTATATACAGAAACTCAGTTTAGTAACAATAACAAGAGAGTTTCTTGGGACTTCAATTTGCTCGACGACCGTAGCAAGTCGGAAAATGAAAGTAAACGCCTGACATTGGCAAATCTCCAAGCTAACGGGTATGATTCATTAACTCTTTATTCTACTTTTACCTTTAAATCTCAATCGTATCCGGATATTCTTAATATGCTGTTATTAAGCAAATTTGAAATTGGCTGTTCAGCTAACGGCGGCTATGTTTGCCAGTCGTTTATTCAGCAAAACGTTTCGATTAAGCTGACTAAATGAAATAAGCAATTCTGGAAGTGTTTCTTTTTGAAAAACAGATAAGTTTTTTTCGAGTTTGGAGACTCGCTCGACCTTATTCGTATGAAGGGGGAAAGAGCGGATGCTGGAAGTCAGACAGTTAAGCAAGCGTTACGGGGGCAAAACGGCCCTCGAAGACGCAAGCATCAAAATGGAGCCGGGGAAAATTGTCGGCCTTTTGGGCGTGAACGGGGCGGGCAAGTCGACCCTGATGAAAATCGTTACGGGTCTAGAGAGGCAGGATTCGGGCTTCGTCTACGTCGATGATCAAAAGCAAACGGGGAACAAGCCCCCTCATCTTGGCTACATGATCGAGGACCCGTCCTTTTACCCGCATCTCTCTGGCTACGACAACTTGCGTTGCCTTTCCTATTTCTACGACGATCTCCCCGCGGGGCGGATCGACGAGGTTTTGCAGGTCGTCGGGCTCATGGAGGCCAAAAAGAAGGAGTACCGTTCTTATTCTCTGGGCATGAAGAAGCGGCTTTATTTTGCCTTAGCGATCCTCTCCGATCCCAAAATCTTGATCCTCGATGAACCCTTCAATGGGATCGATCCGATCTCGGTGGCTTTCTTTGAGAAGATCCTCAAAGGCTATAAAGAAGAGGGGAAGACGATCCTTATCTCCTCGCATGAGATCCGGGAACTTCAGAGTTTCATCGACGAGGCGGTCATCCTCGACAAGGGGAAGGTCGTCTATGACGAACCGGTCAAAGCGGGGGATGACCTTTTCTCGATTTTCCTTTCGCGTGTCTCCCAAGGCGGAGAAGCCCAATGAGCGCGTCGAAGCGGGTCTTTCTCCACCTCCGGGATCTTGTCAAGGGAAACCGCCGGTTCTTTTTGGTTATTTCCATCCTCGTTCTGGCCTTCCTTTTCGTTGTGATGTTCGTCCCAGCCTTCGTCCCAGCCAAGGCGATAGCAACCCGGCCAGAGGGCGAGAGCATTGCGAGCAACTTGGCCTACTATCAGCGAATATTGGATAACGGGCAAGAGGATTTGAGCTATCGTTTTTTCCTCCAAGAAGGGAAGGATCAGTATTGTTATGTCTTTATTACGGATTTCGTCACGAATACCCAAGGCTATGTCTCGGCGGGAATCGGGATCCGCCTCACGATCTCGGTGAGTTTCCTCACGCCAGTTTTCTCCTTGATCCTCGGGAGCGCTGTGGAAAAGCCCTTCAAAAAAGGCTACGCTAAAAATCTCATCTCGGGGAATGCCACTAGGCACGATCTTTATCGTGCCTATGGCTGGCTTTTCGCCCTTGGGCTTTTGATGGTTGAGGCCCTTTCCTTCGTGCTCACGGTGATTTTCTCGTCCTCCCATTTGGAACAGCCGATTCTCTTTCGGGAGGTCAATGGCTATGCTTCGGCGAACTATGGCTCTTTCTTGTTGAGGATTTACTTCGCCTCGTTCGCCATGAGTCTCTTTTCGTTCTTCCTTGCCTCGTATTCGGCCATTGTTTCCGATGAGCGCTACATCGCCTTCGTAGTCGTCGGGGGCATCTCGTTCGTGGGGTTTCTGCTCTTCGCGTTTCTTTATCCCCCCGAGTTTAATGACGTTTCGACATGGGGCGGGAGCGTGATGGGCTATTTCTTGCCGGGCTTCAATGTCACCTTCCTTCCCTATTCCGTCGACAATTTTGCTTCCTTCGCTGTCAGTCTGGTTTACGTTTTCCTCGCGTTCATCTTCAGTAAGGCAGGGCTCAAAACCTATGAAAAAAGAGCGTTCTAGATTCTCGTTTCTACGGACGTTCCGTTACGAAAACATCAAACAGTGGCGGGATTCCTCAAGCGCCCTTGCCCTTTGGTTCGCTTTCCTCTTCGCCTTAGGGCTTCTTTTTGCTTTCGCCTATTTTAAGGCCCGTGGCACGTTTTGGACGGGGAACCTTTATCTCGATGAAACGGAAACCACGGAGCTCCGGCTGGCCCTTCAAAACCTCGACCCGAATTCGAAAGAAGCCGCGTTTGATCGTCTTCTTCTCTCGCAAGGGAAGAAGGCCTGCGCCTTTTACGGGCTGGACGAAGCAAGCCTTCTTCCCTCGAAATCCGCGAACTTGAGCGCTTCTTTCGCCTTTTCCTATCTTTTCCTTTCGCTTCCTTGCTTGCTTTTGTTTTCTCTCTATCCGCTTTATCAGGTCTTTCTCAAAGATAATGTTTCGGGCTTCTCGAGGAACTGGGGGGAAGGGGATTTGACTTTGAAGGAAATTCGGAAAGGCAAACGGGTTTACTTTTTCCTTTTCCTTTTTGGCGTGGAGATTTTCCTCTTTTTGATGGGTATGGTCTTGATACCAGGGGGCGAATGCGCCTATTACGATGGACAGAACTACGTTATCATTCCTATCTTCAAAGTGTATCTTCTTTCTCTTTTTGAGATGCTTGTTTGCTCATTGGCGCCGGTCTTTCTCGTTTCGTTCCTTTTCAACGAGCGCGAGACTCGAAAGAGTTTTTCCCTCAAAGTTTTTTTCGTCGTTTTCTTGGCGGCTGTTGGATTGGTCGCAGTACGCGTCCAGATTTCTCTTGCTAACGTCCCCTACCTTGGGGCAAAAGCCCTTTCTGCGCCGAATGTCTATTGGAAGAGAATCCTGATCGAGGGCCTCATTGATGCTGGAACTTTGCTTTTAGGCATCGGATTGTCTTTGAGGCCGAAAAAGAAATTCAAAAAGCGAGGAGAGCGATAGGCGAAAAGGACGGGCCCAGATGATGCCTGTGAGGTCTTCGAAAACAAGATGATCTAAGTCAAGAAAAATGGCGGCTCTGGAAAAAAAGTCTGACTATAAAGGTTTTTCGTGGTGGATTCTTGAACAAGAAACGGAAAAGACGGCAAACAAGGCCACCGTTTATTCGTGTCGCCAGTCTTTTTGCAAGAAAAGGACATTTCTTCGCCATCCACGCTAATCGCGCAGGAGAGGGTGATTTGTTCGCCTTCGGAAAAAAGTTGCTTTCCCGTCCCCGTCGAAGAAGGCATGTCAGGGTTCAATGTTCTACTGAGCAGATCATCATAATGGCCGGCGGTCTTGTCGAGAAGGCTCACAAAGCGGCGTTGGACGCTTTCATCGGCGCAGACCGCCTTGTTCGAGCAGGGGTAGAACGCGCTCTCTTCGGGCTTGAGGGGAGATAGTCCCATTTGCCTTATTGATCTTTTTGACGGAATTTAATCCATGATTTTCCAAAAGAGGGATTATCTGGGTTTTCTCAATGGACGCTAATTGGTAGAATATGTCACAGCGAAAGAGTCCTCGCCCTTCGCCTTTTTTTAGTTCTTTTTTGGTAGGGCATTTATTCCGCTTGTCGACCTCGCTCGTCCGCTCAGAAAAAATTTGTGCCAAAGGAGCGCTGATCCAGTATTCTTTTCGAACAAAGAAAAGGCGTTTCGCAAAATCGATGGCGTTTTTATAAGAGTTAAAATCAAGAGAAAAAAACGGTGAAGGTGCTGCCAAGGCCCAAGGTGCTCTCGAGCGTAATCTTAAAGCCGTAATCGAGGGCGATGTGCTTGACGATCGATAAGCCTAGCCCCGTGCCGCCAACCGCTTTGCTCCGGGCGGGATCAACACGATAGAAACGTTCGTAGATGCGCGACTGATCTTTTTCCGCGATGCCTAGCCCCGTGTCTTTGACCCGAAAGTAGAAGCAGGTCAGTTCGATCGTGAGTTTGCCGTCATCCTTGTTGTATTTGCAGGCATTCTCAATGAGATTTCCAAAGAGGTTCTGCGCATCTTCTTTTGCCATAGCCAGCGAGACATCATCAAGCTTCGTTTCGACGGTTAGGTTTTTTCTCTCAATCCAAGAATGATTCTCTTTAAGCACGTCGCTGACGATTTCTTTGAGCGCGATGAGTTTCTTTTCGCGAGGGGTGCCGCTTTCGAGTTTGGAGAGAATCAGCATCTCTTCGATAATCCCTTTCATCCGTCGAGCTTCCTCGAGGGTCGTTGCCACGGCCTCGGTTTTATCGTTTTCTTCGCTGATGGTGCCGTTTTGCAGGAGCTCTTGATAGCCGATGATGGCGGTCAACGGGCTCTTTAATTCATGCGAGGCATTGGCAAAGAAATCGCGTTTCGCTTCTTCGAGTTTTCTCTTTTCTGTCACATCGAGGCTTAAAAGACAGGCCCCTTGTCCATTGGCCGAGGCAAAACTTTCCCCAAGCGGGGAGACGTTGATGAGGTAGATTCGGCTGCCTTTGGCAAGATCGATGGCGCTGGTTTGGTTGCCTTTCATGGCTTTCGTCAGAACTGAAATGAGCCCTTGGTCGGTTGAAAGAACGTGGTAGTCTTTTCTAAATAGCGTATCCTTCTCCCCAGCGAAAAGGGCAGCGGCGGCTTCATTGACCAACTGGATTTTGCCTTGACTGTCGATGGCGATGAGCCCCTGTTCCATTTCGTCGAGCAGGGTTTCATATTTTCTTTTTTCGTTGGCGAGCGCTTGATAGCGCTCATCAAGCAAGGCTTTGGCTTTGTTGATGCTTTCGCCAAGTTCTCTCGTATCGGCGTTGGGCTTCGGCTCTTCGCCGACAATCGCATCGAGTTCATCGACTTCTTTTTGCAGTGGCCGCAAAGAACGTTTGGTCAAATAGGCGGTCAAGAAACCGCTGAGGGCCGTGATGAGGATGGTGCCCAAACCGCCGTAGGCCAATAAGGAATAAGTGGTGGTCTCGACTTGGCTGACGCTCAAAGCCACCCGGACATAATCGTAAGCGGCTCCATCTTGCGAGGTGTCTTTGTCGGCAAGATAGATCATGTCGATGTTCAAGGTGGCGCTTTTGCGGTAAAAAATGGTTTGAAGGTGTTGGATCTCAGGCCGATTCAAATGGTTTTCCGTCGGTTCGCCGAGCGTATCGATTTTGACAACCCCATTGCTTCCGATGATGGTCAAGCGGACATCGCTTTTTGATCCGGCTAGCAGTCGTTTGGTGTTTTCTGGCGTAAAGATAGTGGAATTCGGAACGTAGTAATCCTCAGCGATCGAAAGATAGTTGTAAAGGGATTTTTCGGCGCTGGCCTTTCCGGAATAATCAACCAAAAGAACGCTGACCGTCAAGAGGACGAGAAGCGAGAGAAAGACGCTCAGTATCGAGGTGAGGATCAGTTTCTTTTTCATGGATTCATCCGATAACCCATCCCATAGACGGTCGCAATGATCGCGCCATGGGGGTCACCAATCTTTTTTCGTAAGGAGGCAACGTGGACGTCAAGAGCCCGCGATTCATAATCGCCTTCGCCCCACAAGGCGTTAAAAAGGTTTTCCCGCGAAAGAGCTTCGCCGCGGTGGTGAACGAAAAACACGAGTAAATCCCACTCGCTTTGGGTAAGGGGGACTTCGATGTGGTCTAAATCGAAAAGCTCGTGGGCTTTTTCATCGAGCGTGTAACTTCCGATGGTGGGAAGGGCCTCAAGCGGTTTCTTTTTCCGAAAGCGAGCGTTGACGCGGCTTGCTAATTCGAGGGTAGAAAATGGTTTTTCGAGATAGTCGTCCGCCCCAAGATCGAGGCCAAGGACTTTATCGGAAACCATCCCTTTGGCGGAGACGATGATGACGTCGATGTCGCTACGGGTTTTGTCCTCTCTTAATTTCTTGAGCAAACTGAGACCATCGATATCGGGCAACATTAAATCGAGGATGATGAGATCCGGTTTTTCCTTCTGAAGAGAAGCAAGGAAACTCGCGCCATCGGGGTAAACGGTGGTGTGATAACCCTCCTTCATGAGGGTCAGGCTTTCGATGTGGGCGATTTCTTTATCGTCATCGACGATGGCAATGCATTTACTCATAGTTTTAGAAGATTTGCTTATCCTTATGATACCCTTTTACAACGAAGATGACCCATTCGGCGACGTTGACCGCATGGTCGGAAATCCGCTCGAGGTATTTGGCTAGGATTCCCGAATAGAGGATGGCGGCGTGGTTGGCGTCTTTTTCTTTGTCGAGGGCGATTAGTCCATCGATGCATTCGTCATAGAGTTGATCTTGGATGTCATCTTCTTTTTCGACTTGTTCGGCTAAACCTTCGTCATGGCGGGCGAAAGAGAGGAAGGCGCTGTCAACCATCTCGAGGGCAATCCGAGCCATCGTCTGTATTTTGACGAGGGGCCAGCCTTTGACGTTTTTGATTTTGCTCGTCCATTCGGCCACGTCTTCGGCGTGATCGCCGATTCGTTCGATGTCTTCGATAACTTTCAAAATCCCGGCGACTTCTCTCATGCTGCCGGCATAGAGCCGTTCACGGACAAGGCAATCGAGGCATTCGCCTTCGAGAGTCCTTTCGTAGTGGTCGACGGTGTCATCGTCGATCGGGACAAAGTCTTTGGGTTTGATCCCATTTTCGTAGTAGGCGAAAGCCCGCTTGAGATTGTTCTCTGCATAGATGCACATTTCGTTGCATTCTTTTTCGAGGTCGTCAATTTTGGTTGGATCGCTCATAAGGTTACCTCCTTGATCCTTTTTTAACCGAAGCGGCCCGAGAGATAAGCCTCGGTCTTCGGATTCGATGGCTCTTTGAAGAGCTTCTCGGTCGCATCGAATTCTGCGAGATCCCCAAGATAGAGGAAGGCGGTGTAGTCGCTGATGCGGGCGGCTTGTTCCATGTTGTGGGTCACAATCACGATGGTGTAGTTCGTTTTGAGGTTTAGCACCAACTCCTCGATTTTCTCGGTGGCGAGAGGATCGAGGGCGCTCGTTGGCTCATCCATCAGGAGCACCTCGGGTTTCATCGCTAAGGCCCGGGCCAAACAAAGGCGCTGCTGCTGGCCGCCCGAGAGGGCGAGCCCCGACTTTTTGAGCCGGTCTTTCACTTCGTCCCAAAGCGCGGCTTCTTCGAGCGATTCCTGAACAAGTTGATCAAGTTCTTTGCCTCTTTTTTTGCCAGCGCAGCGGGGGCCATAGGCAACGTTGTCATAAATCGACATCGGGAAGGGCGAAGGGGCTTGGAAGAGCATGCCGACCTGGCTGCGTAACTCTAAGGGGTTGGCCTCTTCGATCGGTTTGTCGTGGTAGAGGATTTTACCGCTCTCTTTGGCGTCGGGAATTAGATCGTTCAATCGATTAAAGGCCCGCAACAGTGAGCTTTTTCCGCATCCTGAAGGCCCGATAAAGGCGGTGACGGCGTGTTCGGCAATACTGAGATTGATATGGTGGAGAACTTCTTTTTCGCCATAATTAAGCGAAAAGTCCTCGACGCGAAAGACGTTGCTCATCAGACATTACCTCTTTTCTTGAGAAAGACGTAGGTGAGGATTTTGGCGGATAAGGAAAGGAGCGAAACGACAATCAGGATGATGAGAGCGATGGCGCTGGCGAGACGATAGTTTGGATTTTCCCCGGCGAGAAGACTCCAAATCGCTACCGCCAAGGTGTCGTTTTTTCCCGCGAGAGAAACGGTGTCGCCAATCACGTTGCCGACGGCGAAGACCAAAGCGGCGCTTTCGCCGATGATGCGCCCCGCAGCTAAGACGGCGGCCGAGAGAAGACCTGGCAAAGCGGTGGGCAAAATGATCTTATGAAGGGTCTGACGTTCGCTCGCCCCGAGAGCGAGGGACGCCTTTCGGTAATCCTTCGGGACCTCATCGAGTGCCTCCTCAGCCGTTTTGACGATGGTGGGAAGCAAGATAATCACCAAGGTGAAGCAACCCGAGAGCAGACTTCCGGTGTTGACCCCGGTGAATACGCTCGAGAGAGGGATAAAAACAGCGACGCCGATTAAGCCGAAGACAATCGAAGGAATGCCCGAAGTTACATCGATCATTTTCTCCAAAATCTTGACGAAGCGGCTCTTTTTCGGCGCGAAATAGGCGAAATAAACTGCCGCCCCGATGCCTAAGGGCAAGGAAAGGAGCAAAGAGAGAGCGATAACGAGCAAGGTCGAGAGCAAACTCCCGCGAATGCCTCCACCTTTGGTCGTGATGGAAAAAGAAGTCAGGGATTTGCCCTTTTCAAAGTTATTCTTGACCATGCCTGCGCCATCGCGGGCCAGAGCAATGATGGTATCCCCGTTCTCGTCGCTCAGGAAGGCTTTGGTGAAATAGGCGCCGACTTTGACCTCGCTATCGAGTTTGCTTATCGGCGAAGCTGGGGCCAGATAGACGATGCTGACCACGTTTTCGCCCGTGAAGGAAGTCGTGTCTTCGAAATCAACCCCCCAAGCGGGGGAATAGGAGGCACCCGCCAACAGCGGATCGGCGTAGGCAGCACTATTCGCGCCACTTTGATAGGTGTAGGTGGCCGAGGCGTAATCGGAGGTGAGCAAATCCCAGCTAAGAAGCGAGGCCCCGCCCGAAGCGATGTTGGCGAAAATCGCGGTCAAAAGGGCCAAGGAGCAGGCCGCTGATAACCAGGTGATGCCTTTGCGGAAACCGTCTTTCACCCTCCGAATCCGATAGGGATGTTGAAGGGCTAAATCAGTCTTGCCCATACTTTTTTGCCATCCGTTTCTGCACGAGACTCAATAAGAGATCGACGCCGATGATGAGCAAAATCAAGGCAAGGCCGATGGAGAAACGAATCTCCGCGTTGGCCCCGACCGCTTCGCTATAGCCCAAAAGCATGTTGCTCGTCAGGGTGGCGCTGGTGCCGAAAAGATCGAAGGTCGGTCCGCTTCCGGCGTTGCCAATAACACTCGAAACGGCGGTGGCTTCTCCTAACGCTCTCCCTAAGCCCAAAATCAAGCCGGCGAAGATGCCATTCCGCGAGGCGGGGATGATGACTTTGAAATAGGTTTCGGTCCGCGAGGCCCCAAGAGCCAGGGATGAGGATAAATAAGAGGCGGGCACATTTTTCATCGCATTGACGCTGAGGGAAGTGAGAATCGGCAGAATCATGAGGGCAAGGACAATCGCCGCTGATAAGCTCGAAAGGCCGCCTTTGCTCATCAAGCCCAGGCCTTGGGCGAGAGCGTCGACCATCGGGCAGATGATTTCGCGGCCGAATAGGCCATAGACGACCGAAGGGATCGCCGCCAAGAGTTCAATGGCAAAAGCCAGGATTTCTCCGAAGGGTTTCGGCGCGATTTTGCTGATGAACAAGGCGGTATAAATGCTTAAAGGGAGCGCGATCAACGTCGCGAGAAGGCTGACGTAAAGGGTGTTGATCGTCAAATAAAGGATGCCGCTCTCTTTCGGGAGGGAATACCAATGCATGGCGAAGAGGAAATTCCAGAAGCTCACCTGGAAGGTCACACCGTTTTCTGTGTACGTTTTAAAGAAAGGTTCGAGGCCTTTCACCAAAAGGAAGACGGCGATGAGCACAAGGGAACTGGCGGCGATAACTGCGGTGAAAAGATACGCAAAAGAGGCCGCCTGATCAAGGGCGGTTCTCTTTTGGCCTTTCCGAAACGCTACTTGACCAATTCGCTCCATTTGGTGATCGTTCCTGAATAGATGTCCCTCAATTGGGCGGCCGTGATATTGGAAATCTTTTGGTTATTGGCATTGACCGATGCGACAATCGCATCGGTACACATCTTGCCTGTCGTACCCGTGGCGAAGGCTTCGCTTGAAGAGAATTCGCGGCTGGCATAAGCGATGTCGAGGGCGCTCGAAGAATCTTTGTCGCTTCCTTGGGTGCGTTTGTAGGCGTCGCCGCTCCCGGTGTGGTTATGCTCAGCGACGAAATTGCCGCACAAAGGCGCGAACTCCTTGCTGAGGGCCTTGGCCATTTCTTCGACCGAAGTCGAACCGCCAAAGTGAATGGTGATGGCTTTGTTGTCGGCGGCGGCGATGGCGTAATTGGCTTTGATGTCGGCCCAAGTCGGGTCGCTCGCGGCGATTGTGAGAATGCCCCCGAGTTGCTTCATGGTCGCCTTGGCGTCCGAAGTGGTAAGAAAAGCGCGATAGGCTTCAACGATTTGGCCGACCTTTTCATCGGCGTAGGAGGCACGGACGATGTAATTGAAATTCCGGGTCATCTTGTAGGTGCCATCGAGAACGGTGGCTTCGGAGGGCTTCACGCCTTCATAGGAAAGGCCGCTGACGCCCGAAGTCGCTAAGGTCGAAAGCGAAATGTAGCCGATGCCGTTCGCGTCGTTTTTGATGCTGGAGATCATATCGCCATTCGAGGCGACTTGAATGTAACCGGTCGCCAATTTGGAATTGTCGGTTTTTGCCGCGCTGTAGCCGATGGCGGTCATAAAGCCATCGCGGGTGCCCGAGGTGGTATCACGGGTATAGACGCTGATCGACGGATCGCCTGTCTTGGCGCAGGCAGCTAAGGCCGCTAAGGGCAATAGCAACATCATCTTTTCGAATTTTTTCATCTTGTTTTCCTCTTGTTCCTTTTTTGTTAACGCCCCTACTTTATAAGGAATAAGAAAAGCCTTCGTCCTCAGCTCCGTAAGACTCTTGTTAAGAAGTTGTTAAGACGAAAAACCGATGGAAGTTGTCCATCGGTATTTCGCAGGAAAGATCCTCAGCTTTTGATAGCCCCGCTTGTGAGGCCGGAGACAAAATAACGTTGGAGTAAGAGATAGACAAGGAGGACGGGCAACACCGCCATGACCGACATGGCAAAGACATAGCCCCAGTCGGTTTGGCCGTGGGCTTGATAAAACATCGTGATGGCAACGGGTAGGGTTCGGATCTTGTCGCTTTTGAGAATGGCCGTTGACCAGCCAAGTTCTTCGAAAGGAAATAAGAAATTGAAGATCGCGGTGCTGGCGATGGCTGGGGAGGTCAAAGGAATGATGATGCTCCGGTAAACGGTGAAAATGCTTCCGCCATCGATAAACATGGATTCGTCCAGTTCTCGCGGAATGTTGTCTTCGATATAGCCTTTCAATAAATAAGTGGAGAACGGGGTGACCCAAGCCGCATAAAAAAGGATAACGCCCCAAAGATTGTTGACAAGATGGAAGCGGACGGCAAGTTCGAACTGGGGGACGATAAGAGCGAGGCCCGGCACCATCATGACGGCAAGGACCATCCAGAAGATGATGTTTTTGCCTGGGAGATAAAGTCGGGCAAAAACATAGGCCAGAGTCGAGGAAACGACCGTGGAAATCAAGACGGTCATCGTTGCGACGAAGACCGTATTGCCAAGATAGGTGAAGAAAGATGTCCGAGTCAAAACATAGGAAAAATTAGCGATAGTCAGCGTATTGATCGCCGGGAAGACGACTGGCGGATAAGCGAAGGTGGAGGCATTGTCTTTGAAGGCGGAAATAATCATGTAATACATCGGAACGATGACGAAAAGGAGGCCAAGAGACAAAAGGATATAACTGGTGATTTTTCCAGGATCGGCCTGATTTTGCCGATATTTTCTTGTTTGCATATCATTTCTCCTTTCGCCCAATGACGCGAATCATCGCCAAGGTAATTATCATGATCAAAAGGGTCAAGATCATCGAGAGAGCGGCGGCATAACCCATTTCGAAAGCCGAGAAAGCTTGGAAATCCATCCAGGTGAGAACCACCTCGGTCTGATGGTAGGGGTTGCCGCCCGTCAAGATGGCGATTGGGGTATAGGTGTTGAAGGCGCCGATGGTCAGCATGACCAAGGCAAAGACCAGGGTTCCCCGAATCGAGGGCAAAGTGATATGAATCAACTTCTGCCAAGAATTGGCCCCATCGACGGAGGCCGCTTCATAATAATCTTTGGGGACGGCTTGGAGAGCGGCGAGGAACATGACCATGTTCCAGCCGACGCCCTTCCAAATTCCGAGGAGCGTCGCGGCGAAAAGGGAACGGTAGCGGGTTGAGAGCCAAGCCACTTTTTCGCTCGTAAGATGCAAAACATCTTTCAAAAGATAGTTAAAGAGGCCATCCGTATTGAAGATATAGCGAAACAACAGGGCGACCACAACCCAAGAAGTCACGACAGGAAGGTAATAAACAAGACGAAGAAAGACCGATCCCTTGGTGATTTTATTTAAGAGAAGCGCAACCGCTAAGCCGAGAATGATTTGTCCGGGAACCGTAATGAGCAAATAGAAAAAGGTGTTTTCGAGGGCGATGTTGGCAATCGGGTCTCGAAAGACGCTGACGTAGTTTTGGAAGCCAACCCAAGGCGAGGCTTGATTTTCGCCGATGTGCCAGTCGGTAAAACTCATCACCGCCGTTTTTATAATGGGGTAGAACGTGAATAAGGCCAGAAAAGCAAAGCCTGGCAAAAAGAGGACGAGTGTTCGCCAATCCATTTTCTTTCTGAAGGTTACGAATGCTTTGCTGGCCATAATTTTTTCCTTGCTGAAGAGGGGGACGAAAGGAGCCATCCCCCTCCTCGAAAAGAGCGGATAAGTTAGCTTATTTGGCTAAGAGCGTATCGATTTGCGTCACTGCATCATCAAGCGCGGTTTTGACAGGCGTTGCGCCGGTGATCGCCTCCGCGACTTTCGTGGCGATGACGTCCTCGACTTTCGACCACTGCGGGATGACCGGGCGGGCTCTTGCGGTAGAGAGAGCTTTGATGAAGATCGGAAGTAACGGCATCGCATTGAGAGCATCCGCATCGGTTAATGCGGACGTGTTGACTGGCATTTGGCCATGCTTGGCCATTTCGACTTGGGCATGTTCGGACACCAAGAATTTTGCGAAGGACCAAGCGGCTTTCTTCTTGGCGTCGGAGGAATGCTTGAAGAGCATCAGGTTCTCGCCGCCGAGGACAGAGACGGATCCTGCCTTGCCTTCCGGAAGCGGCATTGCCCCGTAATCAATTTTGGCGGCCTCGCACGAAGAAGCCCGCCACGGGCCGTCGAGCTCGAAGGCGTATTTGTTCTGAGCCCAGCCATCCGTGTCGCCTAAGACGGAGGTGTTCATCGAACTGCCGGTTAAGCTGCCGGCCGCATACATATCATGCAGTTTCGTAATAACGGCAACGCTGATGGCGCCGTTGAGATAACCCTCGGCCGTTTTGTTGTCGCTCGAGAGGATGTCGCCGCCCTCACTCCAGATGTAGGGGCCAACATTCCAAACACCGGTCCAAGGCTCGACATAGCCCGTGACGCCATCGCCGCTGACTGCGGCTGCGGCGCTCCAGAGAGCATCGAGGGTTTCCGGCACTTTCACGTTGTGTGCATCAAGGATGGTTTTGTTGTAAAATAAAACTTTGGTGTTCGTGTTGCAGGCGATACCATAATACTTTCCGTTCATGAGGTTCGACGAGTTGGGTTGCTTTAAAACCTTTCCTGCCGCTTCAGCGTAGTCACTATACGCGCCGACCTCCTCGAGCACGTTGAGACTTTGGAACTGCGGAACGAAAGCGATATCGCCGCGAAGAACATCAGGGAGGACCCCGGAACTTGCGCCAAGAGTGACGCCCTTCTGCAAAGCCGCCCACTCTTGGTACACCGGGTTGACCGTCACGTTGGGATTTTCCTTCTCAAACTCTCCAATGAGAGTGGTGAGGGTATCCACCTGTCCCGTATCGGCCGCGTAGTTGTGCCAGAATTCGATTTCGACTTTGTCTGATCCCCCATTTTGAGCGCAGGCGGAGCAAAACAGCATCGCGATTGCGCTGGGGAGCAAGACTTTCATAAACTTCTTCATCGTTTTTTTCTTCCTTTCTTTTGTTTTATTAATGTCGTCTCCTGCCGCGAATGGGCCCGTTTTTGGAAAGAGACGGATTAACCAAGTTAGAGATTCTTCACGACGTAGTCTTCCGGTAAAATGTCAAGGGAAAAGGGGGCCTTTTGGCCGCCTTCGGCGCTGATGAGATTGGAAAAGGTGAGCGTTTCTCTTTCCGGCGTCGGATTGATGACGATCAGCAGGTTTTCTTTCGGTGATTTTCGCAAAAAAGCGATGCTCTTCCCCGTGGTTCTTACGAAGGCGAAATCGCCTTTCTTCAAGGCTTCGTGGTTGTTTTTCAACTGGGCCAGTTTTTTATAATATCCCTGCAAATCCCAATCGATTTGCTCCCATTTCATCGCTCCGCGGCAATCGGGATCGTTTTCTCCGCTCATCCCGATTTCATCGCCATAGAAAATGACAGGCATTCCTGGGAGAAGAAATTGGAAGGCGGCAGCGATTTTCAAGCGTTTCTTGTCGCCCTTAAGCGTGGTGAGAAAACGCTCGGTGTCATGACTGTCAATCAGGTTATAAAGGACTGGATGGGCCGGGCTTTGATAATCGAAATAAACGGCAGAAATCTGTTGTTCAAAGGTTGTATTATCAATCGGTTTTTCGCCCAGCAAGGCGACAAGAGCATCAAGGAGGCGATAGTTCATCAAGGTGTCAGCCTGATCGCCTCTTAAAAGGTCCTCCCCATCGTGCCAGGTCTCAGCCAAGATGAGAGCTTCAGGATAAGAACGTTTGATTTCTTGACGGAGCCGGCGCCGGAAAGAAGAGGCTAACTCATCTCCGACATCAAGCCGCCAACCATCGGCGCCTTGCAGGAGCCAATAGAGGGCGACTGAAAGAAGGTAATCTTGCGTCGCAGGATTCGAGGTGTTGAGTTTTGGCATCCATTTGTAATCGCCAACGCATTCGTAATTGACGCGGATGGGATCGATGGCTTCTCCCTTGATGAAGAACCAATCCCAATAGGGGGATTCGCGGCCGTTGCGCAAGGCGTCTTGGAAAGGTTTCGAATAAAAGCCGATATGGTTAAACACCCCATCCAAAACCAACTTGATTCCTTTGGCGTGCAAAGCGGTCACCAGTCGATGAAAGTCCTCGATTGTCCCGAAAGAGGGGTCGATTTTGAAATAGTCGATCGTGTCATATTTATGGTTCGATTTCGCTTCAAAGATTGGGGTGAGGAAAAGGGTCTGGATTCCTAGGCTGGCAAGATAGGGGATTTTGTCTTGGATTCCCTTCAAGTCTCCGCCAAAGAAATTATCGCGGGTTGGTTTGCTCTCCCAAGCAACCGTTCCCGCGGGATCGTTGGCCGGATTGCCGTTAAAAAACCGGTCGGGGAAAATCTGGTAACCCACGCGGCCATGGAAAGCTTCGGGGGTGACAAACGTCTCATCGGGGAGAACGCCTTCGTATTCGAAGGGCTTCGTTGGAAAAGATTCTGTGATACCGAGAGGCGAGAAATAACAGATCCGGCCTTGACTGGTAACCTCAAAGACGTATTGGAAATAGCGGAGGGTATCGTCAAAGGCGATTTGCCCGACGAAATAACGATTCGGCCCGCCCTGGATAAGCGACTTCATCGCCTTGCTCTTGCGCGTGGCTTCCCGAAATCGTTTCCAATAGATAACGTCGACGGAGTCCACCATCGTATCGAGGGATTCCAGTTTGAGGAATATCTCTTTTCGTGAAAGCGGGTAGGCGTATTCCTTGGTTTCTTTATGAAGTAAAATCAGACTCATTTTCTTTCCCTTTCGTTCGCTTCGTTCGTCGTTTCGCGATATTGGATGCCCGTACTGACGAGAATCCCCTGATCTTTGGAGTCGGGATTGTTCATGAGTTCAAAAAGGAGGCGGGCGCACTGATAGCCGAGTTGGAACACGTCGACGTCGATGGTCGTGATGCTGGGGTAAGAAAGCTCTGCGATTTGCGCGCTGTCAAAACTGATAAGCGCGATATCCTGAGGAATATGTTTTTCTGCTTCAGCGATGGCTTTGATTGCTCCAATCGAGAGGAGTTCATCGCCGCAAAGGATGCCATCGATCGACGGATGTTTCGCTAAGAGGCGGTTCATCTCGCGATAGCCATCTTCTTTGGTCTTTCCGCATTCGACCACGCATTCTTCGCTGAGTTCTAAGTTGTTGGCGTAAAGGGCGTTCCTGAAACCTTCGTAGCGGCGATTGCTGAAGAGATTTTGTTTGTTTAAGCCCAAAAAAGCTAGATGGCGCTTCCCTTCTTTGATGAGACAGGCGGTGGCCGCTTCGGCGCCGCGGTAGTTATCAATATCAATCCAAGAGACCGGAACGCTTAAACTGCCGGGCTGGCCGATGGAAACAAAGGGGATTTTTTCCGCATTGAGTTTCTTGGCGAGTTCGTCCGTGAGGATATTCGAAGGAAGAATCAACCCATCTGCCCGTTTGGATTTCGTGATGAAATCGATCATGTCTTGTCCTTTTTGGGCAGTTTTCACATTGGCAACCAATAAGGAGTAGCCATTCTTATATACATAGTTTTCAATGCCATGCGTTTCCTCGTAGAAATAGGGGTTTTGAAAAGCTTGTTCGTTATCGGCATCGACAAAGAGCGCGATGGTATAAGACTTATTGCTGATTAAACTCCGAGCCATCGAGTTCACAGTGAAGTGGATCCGTTGAGCCTCGGCTTTGACTTCGTTTCTCGTTTTTTCAGAGATGGATTTATTGCCGTTTAAAGCTCGGGAGATCGTTGAGGTCGATAGACCTAAGTTTTTAGCGATGTCTTTGATGGTTGCCATGCGTTTTTCCTTTCAATGCAATCGTTTGCAATTTTAAGCGATATTTAAGAAGGCTGTTTCGTTATGTAATCGCTTTCAAATATAAAAAGATTATAAAATTGTAGTTTAGTGGAGTCAATAACTTTACGCAAACGATTGCATTATAATCGCTTCACGATTCGTCCTTCTAAAAGACAACGTCCAAGAAATGACGCGGTTTGAAGGAATGATCATCTATTTTTTGGCGCTGGGCGAATCGCAATTGGATAACGTCAAGGAACCCATATCGAATCGGAGGGAGGAAAACATAACGTTTTTCGTCATTTTTTCTATCTCATCCCGTTCCTAGAACTATTTGTTCGTTTGGTCAGCCTTTTGTTTATTTCACCGACCTTCTTGGCGTCGGCTTTTTCATCCCGCCCATGGAGTCTAGGCATCGGCGCTGGTGGCGGGAGTTTTCGAACTTGAAGGGCCAACGCTCGATGCGGTCGGAGCCGAAGTCATAGAACTTGATGCCAGCGCGGGCGAAGCGCCGCTATTGGATAGCGAGGTGCGGCCGACGAGGGAGAAGGCAAAGAGCACAGAGGCAAGAAGAACAATCCTCTTGGCCATAAATTGGCTCTTCTTAAAAGCGGCGCGTTATCATTCGCTTTTTGAAGAAAATGTTATCGAAGATTTTCTAAACCAAGGAAAAAACAATTGCTTTCATGAAGGATAGAACAATGACAGAATGATGTCTTTTCAACTTTAAAAATAGTAAGTCTTTTCGGTGAATTGAAATGATTGGTGAGCGTGTTTGCGCGAAAGTTCGCCGAAAGAAAGCCGACAGATTGACGAAAGAAAACGAGCGGAAAAAGCCATGCTTGAAACTATGTCGGTTTACCGATAGAATAGAAGCAATTATTTATGTCTTTTATCAACCTTGTTCGCCAAAAGAGAATGTCGGGTTACCGCCTTTCGAAGGAAAGCGGGATTCCTCAGACCACGGTCACGGATCTCCTTTCTCATAAAGCCAGCCTTTTAAAGTGCAATGCGGAGACACTCTACCGTTTAGCCCAGACTTTGGGGGTTTCGATGGAAGAACTTCTTGAGAGCGAAATGAAGAAAAAGAGCCGAAGCGACCCCTTTGACAGCTTTCGGAATGAGGAGTGCCGCCAACTCAAAAAGATGGGCGACATCCCGTATTTGATCGCTCTTCTTGAAAGCGGACGGATCGAAAAACTCTATTGCGATACACTTTTGCCCCAGGCATTTTATCTCGTGGCAATGGCCGATTATCTTTCCCGTCTCCATGGCGTCCCCCTTTGCAAGGATTTTCACGCTATCCGGAAAAAGAAACTGGCGAAAGCCATCTATCCGCTTTCTTCTCGGGTGGTCAGCAATCCCGCTGGACTAAAAAAACTCGAGGAGGCTGCCCTCCCCGAGTTCAAGCGTTTCGCCATTATGGAAGATGACGTCAGGAAATTCTGAGGTCAACTTTTTCATTTCTTCGTTTCGCGGAAGACGCCGGCAAGTCTTTCTTCGGAGAATTCGTCATTCATCGCCTGCGGCTCCATCTCGCCCGATTCCGCTTTGAGAAGCTGTTCTCTTGCGACGCAGGTGAGCACTTCGACGGCCAAGTTCTCGACCCCATCGTTATTGACGATGACGTCGGCGTAGTTGCTGGAGGGGTGGACAATCTCGTTGTACATCGGCTGAACCGTCGTGAAATATTGGTTGATGATGTTTTCGAAGCTGCGGGCTCTCTCTTCGTGATCGCGGATGATGCGGCGGAGGAAGCGGCGTTCGTCGCTCGCGGATATGAAGACGCAGAGATCGCTGATGCCGCGAAGATCCTTGTCGACGAGAGCCATGATGCCTTCGGCGATGATGAGATCTTTCGGCACGATGGCTTCGGTCTTGTTGCTGCGGGTTAAGGTCGTGAAGTCGTAGGTGGGTTTTTCAATCGTTTTGCCCGCCTTAAGATCGGCAATCTGTTTCCGCATAAGCGGCCAATCGAAGGCTTTGGGGTGGTCGTAATTGACCTTCATTCGTTCCGCCATGCTCATATCGGATTGATCTTTATAGTAGTCATCAAGAGTGATGTAAGTGATTTTGTCTTCGCCGATCGCCCTGATAATGCTTTCGGTGATATAGGTCTTACCGGAACTAGAGCCGCCGCCAACGAGAATCAATCTGGGCATGTTATTTACCTCTAGCCTTTTATTATAGAAAGGTGGTGCCCTTTTTCCTAGACAAAGGAGAAATTCGTTACAAGTGGTTTCCTTAGCCTTAGAATAGACGACAGTCGGGTATTAAGAGGGGGACTATATGGACATTCGGGAAGCGATCGAACGCTATCAGCCATTCAATGAACAAGAAGAAAAAGACAAAGTCCTGATTTTAAAGGCTTTGCGTGAAGAAAAAGATATTTTTACTCGTGCTAACACGCTTGCCCATATGACGGCTTCGGCTTGGGTCGTGAATCCCAAGCACGATAAAACCTTGATGGTCTATCACAACATCTACCATTCTTGGAGCTGGCTTGGCGGGCATGCCGATGGTGATGAGAATCTTCTTGAGGTAGCGATCCGCGAAGTCAAAGAAGAAAGCGGCGTGGTCGATGTGAAGCCGATTTCTGAAGACATTTTCTCTCTCGAGGTTTTGACGGTCGACGGCCATATCAAAAAAGGCCAATACGTCTCCTCGCATCTCCACCTTAACGCCACCTATCTCCTTGAGGTGGACGACAAGGATCCTCTCTTCGTCAAACCCGATGAGAATAGCGGGGTCCGCTGGTTCTCTCTTCAAGGGGCGATTGCCGCTTCAAGCGAGCCGTGGTTCCAAGAACGCATCTACGGCAAACTTAACGCAAAACTTGATAAGATATTTCCTAGGAATCATTAATGGATTACGAGAAAGAACTTGAAAAAATCCTCCGCGCTTCGCCCTTGCTTTGGGGAATGATTGAGAAAGCCCCGTCTTTTGGGTTGGATTCCTATTACTTTGGCGCCGGGGCAATCGCTCAAAGCGTTTGGAATTCGCTTTATCGCAAAGACGCCCTCTATGGCATTGCCGATGTCGATTTCGTTTATTTCGATGCCGATCTTTCGTATGAGAAAGAGGACAGCTGCATCAAATTGGTCCAAGGGGCCCTTCAGAATCCATTTCTCGGGATCGATGTCAAAAACGAAGCCAGGGTCCATCTTTGGTATCCAAAGCATTTCGGCTACAGCATTCCGCCGTACCAAAATCTTGAAGAAGCGGTGGATTCCTGGCCGACCACCGTCACGACGATGGGGGTGCGTCTGGAGAAAGATCGCTTGCATATCTACGCCCGATTTGGTCTTGACGACGTTTTTCATGGCATCATCAAGCCAAATAAAATCGCCGTAAAAAAGGAAGTCTACGAGGCTAAATGCCGAAAATGGAAGGCGAAATGGCCCGAGTTAACCGTCGTTGGCTGGGACGATTAACGGACGAGAATCTTTTCGGGGGCCAAGCAATCGGCTTTGATTTGGTTGAAACACTGGGCGAGCGGGAAACCATCGACCAAAGTGTGGCTGACCGTGATGTTGAGAATCAGGTGGTAACGCCCATCCTCTTTTTTGCGGAACTTGTCCCAGCAGATGCGCGGGATCGAAAGATTGTCGTGATCGCCTGAGGGCGTCGGATGGCGCATCGCCACGATTTCGAGCTGCGGGATGCAGGTCGCATAGACGACATCAGGTCTGTCGATGACTGGATCCTGATTCAATTTGCCGTTTGGCGTCGCCATTTTGGCTTTTTCGGTGATGCGATGGACGCGGGCATAGAACTCACGGAAATCAAAGGTCATTTCACAGCCGACATTGTTGTAAATACCCGCTTCGCTCATGACGGTCCAGGTTGGCGCCATAGTCTCATAGCGGTAGACATGCCCTTTTTCTTCGCGAAGATGGAGTTCCGCTACCGAATGGACCCCTTTCATCACGAGATAAAAGAAGTAGGGAAAAAAGGAATCGCCCCGCCCCTTGGCCAGTGCGACGACGGCCTCAACATCGATATCGACATCGAAGCCGTATGTCGGGTCGGGGAAGGTCGAAAACCACGCATATTGATTCCGCTTGGGGAATGTCGTTAAGTCAATTTCTGTTTTTCCGTTCATAAAAGTCAATCCTTTGGGGGTTTGCCACCGATTTTCTTGAGTTCGGAAATAAGCCATGCCTTGTCTGCGGCGTTGTAAACGATATTCTTTTGATCAACATTAATATCGATAATCGGACTCTCCTTGTAGGCGTTATGAACCCAGTCGTCATAGTCTTGCCAGAGGAAGCGGTAGTAGTCGATTAGGCCTTTGTCGAGTTCAAACGAACGGCCTCGTTGCTTGATTCGCTTCAACACCGTTTCGAAGGAGCCATGGAGATAAACCATCACATCGGGCGCTTTCTTCGGGAAACTCTTTAATTCTTCCATCATCTGCTCAAGCAAATCGTCGTAGAGTTGCATCTCCACGTCGCTGATGCCGTCATTATCGTGGTTTTTCTTAGCGAAATAGTGATCTTCATAGATGCTGCGGTCCATCACGGCATTGTCATCAAGCAGCGCTTTTTTTATCGCGTGGAAACGCGCTTGCAAAAAGTTGAGTTGGAGCAAGAAAGGATAACGATACTTCTGAAGATCCTCTTTGCTCGCCGTATAGAAATAAGGAAGGACCTTATTGTCTTTGACGCTCTCGTAATAAACGGGGAGGTTCAACTCCTCGTGTAGCATTTTTGCCGTCGTCGTTTTGCCAATGCCAATCATTCCACCGATGATAATCACCACGGTTTGCTCCTTTCATTTCGCCAAAGGATGGCCTTTTGCAGAGATTTCGCGCAATTGAGCCAACAAAGCGTTCTTGTCGTCTTCGTTCGTCGCAATGCCGTGGCGATCGTAGTCGAGCACGATGACCGGACTTTCGTGGTAGTCCTTCGCGAGCCATTCGTCATAGCCCTCCCAAAGATAATGGAGATGGGCTAAGGAAGCTTCCGTTAGCTCGTAGGAGCGGCCGCGTTTCTGCAAGCGGGCGTAAACCGTTTCCCAACTCGCTTTGAGATAGATTAAAACATCAGGCTTTTTGCTGGGGGTTCCTGGCGCATCTTCCATCATTTCGTTAAAGAGAGAAAGATAGACCTGAAGCTCGAGGTCGCTGATGCGGCCTTCCTCATGGATTTTCTTGGCGAAGTAGGGGTCTTCGTAAAGCGAGCGGTCCATCACGGCGTTTGGATAGGTGAGAGCCTCTCGTAGATCGCGGATCCGGGTTCGTAAAAACTCAAGCTGAAGCAAGAAGGGATAACGTTGCTTTTGCGTTTCTTCCGGGGTGGCCAAATAGAAGAGAGGCAAGATTTTATTATCCTTAACACTTTCGAAATAAGCGGGGATCCCCATCTCTTCAGAGATGATTTTGCCTGTGGTCGTTTTCCCCAAACCGACCATGCCACTGATAACAATCATAGAAGAACCTCAGCGATAAAAAGCATGTCTTACATTGTACCTGTCCGGTTTCAGAAAGCACCTAAAAAAGAGAACGTTTTGTTAACTATCGGACAATACCCAGCCTTTCATCGAATGTCCTCGCGAAAAAGGAATTTCGTTTTTCGAAAATGTAGTTTTTTAATTCGTTGAGGATGCTACAATAATTAACCGGAGAAAAAAACAGAACCTTTTGTTTGTTTCCTTGTGGAAGCAATCGGAAGTAATCTTTCAGGGTTTCCATAGCTGAAGCGCATGTCTCAGCAGAAACACCAAAAAGCAACGTTCTGTGATTGGATCCGAATAATTCATACACAGGAGGTAACATTTGTATGAAGAAACAGTCGCTTGTCCTACTCGTTTTGGCTGCGGCAGCTCTCGCGGGTTGCAACGGAAACAATGGTGGCTCTACTAGCGCCGGCGCGAGTTACAGCCAGCTCAATGGTGTTGATTTCTTCCAGCTCGAAGAAACCGATATCGGCACTTCGACCACTGTCGCAGACGGCAAACTCAGTGCTTATTCGGCTTCCAACCCGTTGAAGATTTCCATGGTCACCGATAGCGGCACCTTGAACGACCACTCCTTCAATGAGTCCGCTTGGAACGGAATCAATGCCTTCGCCGCCAAAAATGGTGGCGTTTTGAACAGCACCACCAATGTCTGCGATACCGGCATTGTCCAGACCAAGTACTATCAGCCGGCCGAAGACGCTTATACCACTCCAGGCCGTGTCGCGGCCATCAGATCCGCTGTGACTTGGGGCGCCAAAGTCGTCATTCTTCCGGGCTATCTCTTCCAGTCGGCCATCAAGACTTGCTTGGATGATGTCTTCTACAAGGATACTTATTTCCTTGCCTTGGATTGCACCAAGTCCGATTCGGATAACAACTATGCCCCTTACGACTACACCGCGAAGGTCACCTCGGTTATTTATCGCGAAGAGCAGGCTGGTTTCGAAGCCGGCTATGCCGCGGTCAAGGAAGGCTATCGCAAACTTGGCTTCTGCGGTGGCATGGCCGTTCCGGCCGTTGTCCGCTATGGCTCGGGCTATTGCCAGGGCGCGGATATTGCCGCCCAAGAGTTGAAACTCGCTGATAATTCCATCGGCATTCAGTATTACTATGCCGGTCAATTCAAGGCGACCGATACGGCCACTTCGTATTGCACCTCTTGGTATCAGGCCGGAACCGAAGTCATCTTCGGCTGCGGCGGCGCGGTCTACAACTCGGTCATCGCTGGTTCGCAAGCCAGCAACAACAAGCCTTGGATCGGTGTCGATGTCAATCAGCACGCCGATTCTTCGCTTGGCGTTTCGCAAGCTTCTTGCATCACTTCGGCGATGAAGAACTTGAAGAACTCGACCGTTGTCATGTTGACTTCTTGGGTCAATTCGGACGGCGCTTGGAATTCGACTTATGCCAGCAACGTCATTACCGTAGGCGCTAAGTCGGATAACTGCGTTCTTCCGACTCCAGATACCACAGACGATGCGGATTGCTGGGGTTTCAAGAATTTCTCGATTGCCGATTACACCACGTTGCTCGGCAAACTGAAGGCCGGCACCGTCGCTGTCAACTCCAACTCGGACAATGCCGCTCTTAGCGCCCACAACTTTGGTTGCTCCGCTAAGGTCAAAGTCAACTACATCGAGTAGTTTGCTCTCAAGAAGGTACGAAGTGCTCTGAGGCATCTCGTACCTTCTTTTCGAAAAAAAGAATCGAGCGGCCTCATGGAAAATGTTATTGAACTAAAACACATCACAAAAACCTTCCCAGGAATTAAAGCAAACGATGATATCTCCCTTGATTTGCGCAAGGGCGAAATCCACGCCTTACTTGGCGAGAACGGTGCGGGCAAGTCCACGCTGATGTCAATCCTCTTTGGGATGTATGAGGCTGATTCTGGCCAAATTTTCGTCCGTGGCGTCGAACATAAAATAAAAAATCCGAATGATGCGACTGCGTTGGGAATCGGAATGGTTCATCAACACTTTAAGTTGGTTGGTTGCTATACCGCTTTGCAAAACATCATTCTTGGTCATGAGCCGACGGATAAATTGGGCTTTTTGAAACCGAAGCGCGTCCGTCAATCACTCATTGATCTCTGCCAAAAATACAAATTTCAGGTCAGTCTCGATGAAAAGGTCGATGACATGCCCGTTGGCGAGCAGCAAAAGGTTGAAATCCTCAAGATGCTTTACCGCAAGAACGATATCCTTATTTTTGATGAGCCTACCGCGGTTTTAACTCCGCAGGAAATCGATGATTTAATGGCTTCGATGCGCGGGCTGGCCCACGAAGGAAAATCGATTCTTTTTATTTCCCATAAACTCAACGAAATCATGGCGGTTGCCGATCGGGTCACGATTTTGCGAAAAGGCAAATGCCTCGGGACGATGGAGGTCAAAGACACCAACCCCCAAGAACTTTCCCGTTTGATGGTGGGCCGCGATGTTCAGCTCGTCGTTGATAAGCCCGAAGCGAAAGTGGGGGCGGATGTCCTCAGCGTTGAACATCTCACCGTCTATAATCCCGAAAAGAAACGCGATGTCGTCAGTGATGTCTCTTTCTCCGTTCGTCAAGGTGAGATTGTTTGTATCGCCGGCATCGAAGGCAATGGACAGAGCGAGCTCGTTTATGCCTTGAGTGGCCTTGAGAAAATCCGTTCGGGTTCCGCCGTTCTCCATCACCTTGATACCTATCGTTACCGCCGGCTTGACAAGAATGGCGTCGAACTCCCGCTTTCGGGTTTTAACCGCATCCTCAAAGACAACGTTGAGCATGTTTGGCGGGTCAATCGTGAAACAATCAAAGCTGTGGCGATCGATGGGACACGCCGTGTCATCGCTCTTTTCAACAAGAGAAAGCCCTATAAAGCCTATGCGAAGAAAGAATATTTCTCGCCGAAGCCGGAAACGACGATTTATTGGAAAGAGGTGCGGGAGCACAATGCGATTCTCCGGCATAATCATTGTGAAAAAATCAAAGGTGCGTTTAGGAAGGGCTACCTTCCGCAACTGATTGGCCAAGGCTGGAAGGGCGATCAATCGCTCCGCTATGTCGATGCCCATCTCGAAGTAATGAGTGTCCGCGAACGTTCAATCGGCGGCATTTCCCACATTCCAGAAGATCGGCAGAAATATGGTCTCGCCTTGGATTTCTCCCTTCAAGATAACTTGGTTTTGCAGCGCTATTTTGAGAGAAAGTTCCAAGCCTTTGGCTTCATGAAGAATCGCAGCATTGCTTCTTATGCGGATGAACTGATTAAGCATTACGACATTCGTTCATCTTTAGGCGGCGTCACCACGGTTCGCAGCATGTCGGGCGGCAATCAGCAGAAGGCAATTGTGGCCCGGGAATTGGATCGCAATACCCCTTTGCTCATCGCGGTTCAGCCAACCCGCGGACTCGATGTCGGCGCAATAGAGTTCATCCACAAGCAGATCGTCAAACAACGGGACAACGGCTCTGGTATTTTGCTTATTTCCTTGGAGCTCGAGGAGGTCATGAACCTTTCCGATCGCATCTTGGTCATGTTCAAGGGCGAAATCGTTGCCGAACTCAAGCCGAAAGAGACGACCGTTCAGGAAATCGGCCTTTATATGAGCGGGGCCAAACGGATGGATTTAGCGACTCACAAAATTGTTTTCGATGCGACGAAAGGAGGCGAACAGCATGAATAACGTAGGTGTGGCTTTCAAAAAAGCAGGTTTAGGTGTTGTTTCCTTCTTTCATCGTTTGGACGGGAAAAGGGGCTGGCGTTCCTTCTTGGCGAGCGTTATTTGTGTTGCCATCGGCTTATTAGCTGGTTTGATTTTGATGCTTTGCATCGATGCCGGGCGTGCTTTCCAAGGCTTCGGCGTTCTTTTGAGTCAAGGCTTCTCCGATGCCGACTCTTTCGGCCGGGTACTCTATCAATCCACCCCAATGATGCTCTCGGGCGTCGCCATCGCCTTTGCCTTTAAATTAGGCCTTTTCAACATTGGTATCACGGGTCAAGTCACCATGGGCGCTTTTACCAGTTTGGTTTTGGGTTTGACGATGCAGGCGAACGGTTTCAACGGCGGCAATTGGTTCTGGTGCATGCTGATTGCGATGGTTTCGGGGGCTCTTGTTGGTTTTTTGACTGGATTCTTAAAAGCCAAATTCAACGTCAACGAAGTCCTTTCGGGCATCATGCTCAACTGGATTATTTATTACTTGATCGGCCTCGCTGGCCGCTATGGCCTCTCCGTCAAGTCGTATAAGGATCCTTATGCCAACGATTATCTTTTGACCATGCCCGCGGCCAGCCGTCTTCCTTCCTTGGGTATTACGGCGATGATGGGGGTCTCGTGGGGGTTGATCGTTGCCGTTCTGATCATCGTCCTTCTCCAAATCGTTTTGAATAAGACCGTCTTCGGCTTCGAACTCAAACTGAGCGGATCCAACCGCTTTGCTGCCCAATACGCCGGTGTCAGTCAAGCGGCAAAAATCATCTGGGCCATGACGATTTCCGGCGCTTGCGCTGGTATTTGCGGCTATATGCTCTATGCGCTTCCAACCAACCCAACTAAGTTCCTTTGGAGTTCCAATGGCAATTCGCTTTTGGGGGATGGGTTTACGGGGATTTCCGTCTCTTTGATTGCCCAAAACTCGCCGCTAGGTTGCATTTTCTCCTCGTTACTTCTCTCCCTCATCAACTCTTCCCAAACTTCGCTAAAGTCGGTTTCCGATGCGTTTAACATTCACTACACCGAATTGATTAAATCCTTGATCATTTATATCGCCTCGTTCTCCTCGCTCTTTGTCTATTTGATTCAAAAATGGCATGACGACAACAAGCTCTTTAAAGCCCAAGGCACTCTTTCTGAGCGCCCGGAAGCCACGCCCGGAAGCCTGAAGCGGAAAAAACGAGAAAAACCGGTCGCGTCCGAAGGCAAGGAGGGAAAATAACTTATGTTTTCAGATAGCAATTGGGGTTCCCTCATCTTCAAACTCATCGTCTATGGAACCGGCTTTATCCTTGGAGCGTTCGGCGGCATGTTCTCCGAGTGCTCAGGCATCATCAACATCGCTCTTGAAGGCTCGATGGTCATCGGCGCTTTCTCAGGTTTGATTTTCCTTTATGGCATGTCGAAGACCGGCTTTGTGGCGGGCTTAGTCACCACTCTTGCCGGTACGGGCCCAACTTTTGATCTTCGCTTCAAAATCGATATGCTCTTCCTCGCGGCCGCTTTGATCGCCATCGTGGTTTCGATTCTCTTCTCCTTTCTCCTTTCTTTCGTTTCGATTAAATTCAAGGCCGATCAAACGATCGTCGGCACCGCTCTCAACATGGTTGCCTTGGCCGCTTGCGCCATTGTCAACACCAGCGCGACGCAAATCGACAGCGCCGAAGTCACCAACGGTCCATATTCTTCTTTCTATGTCGTGGATAACAACCAAGGTTTCGTCGGCAATGCTTTCAGTTCAATGCATATCGGCGTTTTCTTGGGCATCCTCGCCGTGATTGTTCTTTGCCTCGTTATGGACCGAACCCGTTTTGGTTTGCGTTTGCGGGCCTGCGGCGAAAATCCGGCTGCGGCCGATTCGGTTGGCATCAACGTCAATAAAATGCGCTACATCGGCACCGCGATTGGCTCGGCTGCGGCTGGCTTAGGCGGCTTCATTATCTTCTCGTGTCTCAACATTTCGAACAAATGGACGATTGATGCTCTCGGCTATGGCTTCTTGGTTTTGGCCGTTGAAATCTTGGGTAATTGGAAAACCATCCCGATTCTTCTCGCCGCCATTTTCTTTGCCTTCTCTTTTTCGTTCGGCAATGTCTTCCAAGCCGCCTTGTCCAACAATCCGGATGTGCCAAAGGTTTTCTATACCAACCGCGCGTTCTTCGCGATGATTCCGTATGCGCTGGCTTTCTTGTCCTTGATTTTCTTCTCTAAGCATTCGCATGCGCCGAAAGCCGAAGGCATTCCGTACAACAAGGGCGGCCGCTGATTTTCGTTGGCTAACGATTTAATTACCATATCAGGAGGAACAATTATGGGAACTTTGATAACCGTCTATCCGATCAAATCCGTTTTGGCCTATGGCGATACGATTTCGAAGGAGAGCGCCAAACTCCTCAAAGAACTCACCGACAAGACGGGCTACGAGTTCAAACTCGTTGGACTCGATGAGCTTTCCAAGGGGGATTTGCCATTGATTTTGGTTCAATCAGGCGGATCGGAAGGTTTCTTTAAACGCGATATTTATCCGACCTACAAAGGTCCGTATTATCTATTGACCTATGGTTCAAGCAATTCGCTTGCCGCCTCGCTTGAAATTCTCTCTTTCGTCAAAGAAGAGAATAAAAAAGGCGAAGTGCTCCATGGCGATAACACTTACATCGCCGAGCGTTTGAAGGCTTTGATCGCCGAAAAGGCCGAAGCCGCCAAAGTCCCCGCCCGCTTAGGCGTGGTGGGAGTCCCGTCCGACTGGCTCATTTCTTCCGATGTCGATTGCGCCAAGGCCAAAGCGATTTTCAACGTTGACCTCGTCGATGTTCCCGAAGAGAAAATTCTCGAGCTCATCAAGAAACATCACGAAAAGGTTCCTTCACACGAGTTCAAAGCCGAGTTCAACCCTGCGGAACTCGAAAAGGCCTACGACATCTACGAAGCCCTCAAAGAGCTCTGTGCCGACGAGAAGTTCGCCGGCTTCACGCTTCGCTGCTTCGATATCATCAAAGCGGTTAAAATGTCCGCCTGCTTAGGCCTCTCGCTTATGAACCGCGATGGCATCGTCGCTTCGTGCGAAGGCGATGTTCCGGCGATGATTACGGCCTATGCGATCTTGCAGTGCTTGGGCCTCCATGCCTTTCAAGCCAATCCGAACTGGATTGACCCCGCAAAGAATCAGCTTACCTTGGCCCATTGCACTTTGCCTCTTGATATGGCGGAAACCTATCAGTTCGATACCCATTTCGAATCGGGGATCGGCGTTGGCATCCATGGCGAAATGAAGAAAGGGGACGTGACGATCGTCAAAGTTTCCTCGACGCTCAACGAATTCTATTGCGAAGAAGGCGAAATCCTGGAGAACCAGTATCGGAAAGACCGCTGCCGGACCCAGATCGTGATTCAAATGGCTTCGCCGGTGACCTACTTCCTCAAGTCGAGTTTAGGCAATCACCATCAAGTGATCTACGGCCATCATAAAGCCGAACTGAAAGCCTATTTCGAATCGCTTGGATTACGCGAAATCGAAGGCTGAGAGATTTATTCGATTAAGGCGCGGATTTCCTGATCCGCGCTTTTTTGTAGCTGCCGGTGAATTTCCGATAGGCGTTGCGTCCTACGACCTCATAAAGAGCGGGAGTTTACCCGTGGTAGGACCAACTTGGTCTTAAGCCTTTTTTCGATCCGGTTGATTTCGATATTCGAATTGAGGAAATCGCTGAGACAGTTATTCGCCTCTTCCCAAACGTCTTTGATCGAAGCTATGTCGAGCAAAACATTGATCGGGCGGACGATCTTGTTGCCTTTTTGGGCTTTCGGCGCGCTTTTTTCCTTACAAGGAAAAGGTAAACGAAATAACACTCAACATTTTCCTCGGGAAGGAGTATCCTACGTGAGGGAAAAACTTATGTATGATGTGTTGATCGTCGGCGCGGGGCCAGCGGGTATTTTCACCGCGTTGGAACTGCTCAAAAACGGCAGCAAGAAAAAGATCCTGATGATCGAAAAAGGCCACCCGATTGAGACGAGGCGCTGTCCAAAAGGCATCACGGGGAAATGTCTCAACTGTAATCCTTGCGCCATCACAACCGGTTTTTCCGGCGCTGGAGCTTTCAGCGATGGGAAGCTTTCCCTTTCGGCGGAGGTGGGGGGTGAACTTCCCGATCTTTTAGGCTTCGACAAAGTTCAATCCCTCATCGAGTACACAGATCAGATTTATCTTTCTTTCGGGGCCGACGAGCACGTTGAAGGCCTCAACCAAAGCGAAGAAGTCAAAGCAATCCGCCGCCGCTCGATCGAAGCAGGCCTCAAATTGGTTGACTGCCCGATCCGGCACCTCGGAACCGAAAAGGCCCATGATCTCTATTTGGCGATTGAAAACTATCTGAAAGGCCAGGGCGTCGAAATGCTCTTTGGCTACGAATGCAACGATATCATTCTCGAAAAAGGCGCCTGCACGGGCGCGATCATCCACAAAACGGGGGATGGCGACGAGCAGAAGATTCTGGCGAAAGACATCGTGATCGCCTCGGGAAGGCGGGGTGCAGACTGGCTCGAGAAGATCTGTGCGAAGTACGATATTGCCCATAAACCCGGCCCCGTCGACATGGGCGTTCGGGTCGAAGTCCGGAACGAAGTCATGGAAGAACTCAATTCGGTCTTATATGAGGCCAAACTCATCGGTTATCCCGCTCCGTTCAAAGACAAGGTACGGACTTTCTGCCAAAACCCCGGTGGCTTTGTTGCCCAAGAGAACTACGATAATGATCTCGCAGTCGTCAATGGCCACTCCTATAAAGAGAAAAAGAGCCCGAACACCGATGTGGCGATTCTCTGCTCTCATAATTTCACCGAGCCGTTCCACGAGCCGATCCTTTACGCTCAGAAGATCGGCGAATTGACGAACATGCTTGGCGCCGGCCATATTTTGGTCCAGCGTTTTGGCGATATTCTCGATGGCAAACGGACCTGGGATAAAGAATTGGCCCGAAGCAATGTTTGCCCGACTCTCCCCGATGCGGTGGCGGGCGATATCACGGCCGCGATGCCTTATCGGACGATGACGGACATCATTGCCTTCATCAAAGCCATGGACCACGTTGTTCCCGGCTTTGCTTCGAGCGAAACCTTGCTTTATTCGCCCGAGATTAAGTTTTATTCGAACAAGATCAAAATGGACGAGCATCTCGTCACGAATATCGCTCATCTTTACTGTCTAGGCGATTCGAGCGGCTGGACCCGCGGTCTCATGATGGCATCCGTGATGGGAGTCGTTGCGGGAAGGCAACTTCTCTAGTGTTTCAATGCCTAGATGCCGGTGGTATATTTAGGTCATGATTGTAACGGAAGAAGCATCGAAATCTTCGCTGTTTTTGGCCCGGGGCAATCCTTTTTCCTGGAAAAAGTTCCTCTTCAAGGGTGGCTTAATCGCTTTCGTAATCCTCTTGGTTGAGATCTTCCTTTGCAATTTCAAGGCTTATCAGAATCAAGGTTCGTCTTTTTCTTACGCGATGAGCGATTGCGCGACGACCTCGCTTAGGGCGGATGCCAACAAAGCCGACGACTATAATGTCACCTCACGCGAACCGACCGTCACCGTTTCGGGGCTGAGCGTCAGCGTGAAAACCCTCTATATCGATGCGGCCTACGATGATGACGGCCATTACGAACTCGATGGGACAGTCTCCTATCTTGACGGCGGGCGCGATTCCTATTATTCCGTTGCCTCCTTTTCGATCGTCACGACTTATGAAAAAAGCCGATATGTCCAACTTGATCTTCCCGAAGGAACCACAAGCCTTCAGGTGAAGATCACCAATGCCCAACCGGGGGATCTCATTACCCTCAAAGGCTTTAAAATCAACGCCAAAATCCCCTTCGATTTCTCTTGGGTTCGGATTGCGGTGATGGCGATTCCCGCCTATTTGATCTTCTTTTTCCTCGAGATGCGCCGCTACAAGGATTTTCTTTCCCTTCATAGCGTGATTGCCCCGATTCTCCGCGGGATGTCGTTAGCCCTAAGCTTTGGCATCATCATTTTCGTGATGGAGCGAGGAGGCTGGCTCGCCAACGCCTTCTTCCAAACGAGCGGGAGCCAGGTTTCCCAAGAGCTCGTCGACGCCTTCCTCGCCGGGAAAGTCAGCCTTCTGACCGAGCCCTCGAGCGCCTTGATCGCCTTGACTAACCCTTATAATCCGGCTTCCCGTTACGGGATTTCAGTCCTTTGGGATCACGTCTATTTCAACGGGCATTACTACTCCTATTACGGGGTGACTCCGGTCTTCCTTTTCTACCTGCCAATGCATTTGATGAGCGGCAAGTACGTTTTTGATGCCTACGGGATTTTGATTTTCTCCTTGATCGGGACGGCTGCGTTGGCTTTCGCTTACAAGCGATTGCTCAAAGCTTTCTTTTCCGACCAGAAGATTCCGCTTTTCCTCGAACTTGCCGTTTATTGGATCCTTTTCTTTGCCTCGGGCGTGTTGACCAACCTGACTCGCCCTTATTTTTATGAAGATGCGACCTCCTCAGCTTTCATGTGCATGAGTCTGGCGTTGCTCAATCTTGCCTATGCCGGTTTCTTTGACGCTGGCAAATCCAAATTGCGGTGGTGGCTCCTTGGTTTCTCGGGGTTTTGGATTGCCTTAGCGGTCCTTTCGCGCGCCACGATGGCCCTTTACGCGGTGGCGTTCGTCGTGATGCTGATCGTCTATCATCTCCGCCACAAAACAGAGCTCGACAAAAAGAGCGCGATTCTTCTTTATGTCGTCGCCTTCGTTCCGATGCTGCCCTTCGCGATCTTCCAATGCTGGTACAACAAAGCCCGATTCGGAAGCATCACGGATTTTGGTATCGAATACTCCCTCACGATCGCGGATTTCAAACACATGAGTTTCAAGCCCGTCAACGTGATTGCGAGTTTGTGGAATTTTCTTTTTTCGTTCCCGCAGGTCAATTGGGAGAACAATCACTTTTTCCTCGATTACGCCCCGACAAAATTCGGCTCGGATTTCTATTTCATCGAAGCGGGGGCCGCCTACGGGCTTTTTGCCCGGGTTCCGATTCTCTTCGTCTTGCCGGTTTTGCCTTTCCTCAAAGAGGGTCGCGATGGGAAAACTCGGCTCCTCGATGGTTTTGGCTATGGGGTGCCCTGCGTTTTGATTCCGCTCGTGATCGTCGCCCTGACCTGGCAAAGCGGCTATGCGCCTCGTTACTATTCGGACTTTTCGGTTCCGCTTCTTCTTTTAGCCCTGCTTTGGTTCATCCATCGCTATTTGGCGATTGAGAAAACCAGCGACAAAGAACGGCTTTTGAGCGGAATCGTGATCGCTTCGTGCCTCTACGCGATCGCAACCTCTTCGGCAATGTTGCTTTTCTGGGTGCCCAATCTCTATTATCATGATTACGGTCTTCAGATTTGGAGCTATACTGCTGATTATTACAAAGCCTATCGTCAACTGACGTTTTGGGAGTGAGGAGAAAACCATGTTCGTTCTTTATCTTGTCGTTCCTTGTTACAATGAAGAAGAATGTCTTCCTTCGAGCGCCCAAGCGCTCAAAGAGAAGATTCTCGCTTTAGAGCAAGCCGCCAAAATCGCTCCGGAGAGCCGAATTGTCTTCGTCAATGACGGTTCGAAGGATAAAACCTGGTCTTTGATAACGTCCTTGCATCAAGAAAATCCGATTTTCGTCGGGGTCAAACTGAGCCGGAACAAAGGGCACCAATACGCTTTGATGGCCGGGCTTTCTTATGCGGTAGATAAATGCGATGCGACTGTCACGATCGATGCTGATCTTCAGGATGATATCAATGCGATCGATACAATGGTGGACGATTTCGCCAAAGGCATCCAAATCGTCTATGGGGTTCGAACCGGGCGAAAGAGCGACTCATTCTTCAAGCGTTCGACGGCGTCTGGCTATTACAGAATCATGCGAAAAATGGGTGTTGATATGATCGATGAAGCCGCTGATTTTCGCTTGATGGGGAAAGTGGCGGTCCAAGCGCTTCTCTCTTATGGGGAGAACAACCTTTTCCTCCGGGGCATCGTCCCCCAACTCGGCTATCCGAGCTCGACCGTTGGCTTCGAGAGGAAACCGCGGGCGGCTGGCGTCAGCAAATACCCGCTCAAGAAAATGCTGGCTTTGGCTTGGAATGGGATCACCTCGTTTTCGGTTAAGCCTTTGGGTTTGCTTTTCTCTTTCGGGACTTTCCTGGTTCTGGCCTCTTCGATCGTCATGATCGTCTTTGCCTTCCTCTATGGGTTTGGGGTTCTCCCCTTTTGGGATTTCACTTATCTCCTCGCTTCTCTCTTCCTCGCCACTGGCATTTTGCTTCAAGGGATGGGCATCTTAGGCGGCTACGTTGGCAAGATCGGCCTCGAAGTCAAGAAGCGGCCTCATTATTTCGTCGAAGAGATCGCCGATAAGTGATCAGCGAATTGGACAAAAACAAAACCCTAGAGATTTCTCTCTAGGGCTTTTTTCGAAGTGGTGGGTACTACAGGGATCGAACCTATGACCTTCTGTACGTCAAACAGATGCTCTCCCAGCTGAGCTAAGTACCCACAGCTGTGCGGCTTTCGTCGTCGCGTGGATTATTATACTTAGCGAAGGGGAAACGAACAAGAGAAAAATGCGCTTTGAGGGATAAAACGTCTCACGATGGGCGAAAAGAGAGGGCTTTTCCCTCTACGTTTCTTGGGAGAAGCCGATTTTTGTTTTCAAAAGGAGAAAAGGTGGAAACTGCCCTATTGTGGTAGTCTTCTAAAAGACTAAAATTAACTTCATGGATAAACAAGCGAGCAAAAAAGAGTCGAAAAGCCTTGAAATTCTTCGATTTCTAATTATTGGCCTCGTCGCGACCGGCTTTGATTTTCTAACGAAGCTTTTAGTTTCCTCCTGGATGAAAGGTCTCAATGAATGGCTGATTCTCGGCGTCTCGACGTTGGCGGGTTTCGTCATCGGCGTCATCGTCAATTACGTTTTCTCCGTTCTTTGGGTCTTTCAAAACGTCGCCGATCAAGGCGCGGCAAAGAAACAAAGCAAATTTTGGCTCTTTGTTTTTTTGGGATTCATCGGCCTTTTGATCTCCGAAGTCATCTTCTATGGTTTTCACTATCTTTTTATCAGCGTCTCCGACATCAATATCGTCGAGGGTTCCAATTCGCCTAAAGGGATCACCAAAGGCGATTGGAATTTCTTAAGCAATAAGAACTTTTGGGTTTATTTCGCGATTTTCTGCGTCAGCACCTTGATCGTTCTTGTTTGGAATTACAAATCGCGGAAGAAATGGATTTTCATCGCCCCGAAAACCGAAGAGGCCCTGGCGAAATCTGCTCAAAAATAACCGACATTTCTTGAAGGGAGAAACATATGAGTGAAGCCGAGAAAAAATGTATCATCATCGGAGCGGGTCCTGCGGGTTTGACCGCGGCTTACGAACTCTTGAAATCGCCCTCATCCCACATTCATCCCATCATCTACGAAGCCTCCAATCAAATCGGCGGCATCTCCAAAACCGTCGAATACAAAGGCAACCGAATCGATATTGGCGGCCATCGTTTCTTCACGAAGAATAAAGATGTGATGGCTCTTTGGCACGAAGTGATGCCCTCACAAGGCGCCCCTTCGAAAGACGATATTCTTCTGAAACGCGAAGTTCCTTTGGCCCAGAATGGCCCCGATCCCGAGAAAACGGACCGGGTCATGCTTTCCCGTCATCGAATTTCCCGAATTTTCTACCTCCATAAGTTTTTTGATTATCCGATTTCCCTCAATTTTGCCACTTTCAAAAACATGGGGGTGGTTCGGACCTGGAAAGCGGGTTGGGGTTATTTGGGAAGCTGTCTTCATAAACGGAAAGAGACTTCGCTTGCCGATTTCTATATGAATCGGTTTGGCAAACCGCTCTACAAGATGTTTTTCGAGGATTACACCGAGAAGGTATGGGGCCGAAATCCCTCGCAAATCTCTCCTGATTGGGGTTCGCAGCGTGTAAAAGGCCTTTCGTTATGGAAGACTTTCACCAACGCTTTGGCCAAGCCGTTCCGCAAGAAAAACAAAAATGTGGAAACCTCTCTTATCGAACGTTTTGACTATCCGAAAAAAGGGCCGGGCCAACTTTACGAAGAGATGGCGACCCTGATCAAAGAACGGGGTGGCGAAATCCATTTGGATAGCGAAGTTACCAAAGTAAATCTCAAAGACGGGAAAATCGTTTCGCTTGTCATCAACGGCAAGGATGTCGTGGAAGGGGATTACTTCATCTCCTCGATGCCGCTCAAAGATCTTTATTTCGCTTTCGGCAAAACGAATGTGCCGGAAGCGCCTTATGAGGTCGCGACCCATTTGGTTTACCGTGATTTCATCACCGTTGGCGTTTTGGCCAAGAAACTTTTGATCCCGAACAAAACAAAGAACAAAACGGTTTCTGACATTCTTCCGGATACCTGGATCTACATTCAGGAGCGGGAAGTGAAGCTTGGTCGGCTTCAGGTTTTCAATAACTGGTCCCCCTACATGGTCAAAGATCTCGAGAACACCGTTTGGGTGGGCCTTGAGTATTTCGCGAACGAAGGCGACCCCCTTTGGGAGATGTCTCAAGACAAATTCATTGCTTTTGCCGAAGATGAGTTGGCCTCTATCGGCATGATCGACAAAAAAGACATCCTCGACGCGGTCGAGCTCAAGATCAAGAAAGCCTATCCGGCCTATTTTGACTCCTATAAAGACATTGCGGTGGTTCAAGAACACCTCAACACGATTCCGAACCTCTATTGCGTCGGGCGGAATGGACAGCACCGTTACAACAATATGGATCACTCGATGTTGACCGCAATGGATGCCGTCAAGAGCATCCTCGATCCTTCTTCGTTTAAGAAAGAGGAGATTTGGAAGGTGAACACCGAGACCTCCTACGCTGAAGAAAAGGGGGAGAGCAATGCCCATTAAGGCCTTCTTTTCCAAAATGGCAGAACGGAAAAAGGCGTTTGATTCCACCCCGTTCATGCAAAAGTTTCACCAGAGCCGTTGGCGCTACCTTTGGTATTTCTTCGTTTATCTCTTAGCGCTTTATGCCATCTATTTCATCTTCTTATTTCGAAACGGAACCTATAACGTCATGGATTATTATTCCGGCTTCCGTGACGCGAGCGCTTTCATCGCCTATTGTACCTGTCTTTGCCTCCTTTTTGTTGGCGAGGTGGTTTATGGGTTTTTTCTCGGAAGAAAGCATCGGTTGACGGGCCAAAAAATCGCTTTCATGCTTGTGGTCCTTTCCTCGGCGATTCTGATTCTCTTCTCCGGGCTCCGTTACATGGACACCGATTACTTCAAACACGACTTCGGCGTTGGCTATAGCGGTGGCCATTGGGACATCATCTACATCATCTATACGACGGGAAAAATTCCTGACCCCAATCTTTATAACCAGTTCTATCAGCCGAAAGTATGGCATTGGCTCATCGCGATGGGGATGCATTTCAATTCGATTTTTATCTCGACTCCGGCCGATAACCCAGTCATTCTTTCAAACTTCCCTGCTTGGGATCTCAGGACTTACGAGATCTTCGAAAGCGTGCGGATCTTCATTGACTTCTATGGGACATTGACCCTCTTTTTCTTTTATAAAATCCTGCGCAAACTCCGCCTTAATGGTTCCAAACTCGTCATCGCGACCCTTTTGTGCACCTTCACTCCGATGATTTGGTATGTGCCTTTCTTCGGGAACAACGATTCTCTCGCGCTTTTCTTTGGGATCGTCGCGATTTTCTTCGCTTTGTCCTACCTTGAAAAGCCTTCCTTCGTCGATGCGATTTTCACGGCTCTTTTCCTTGGGGCTGGGATGGCAACCAAACTCTCGTCTGCGATGGCAGCTTTTCCGATTGCGTTTGTTTTTCTCTATCAGCTTTTCAAAGAATACCGAAAGGGGAGCGCATTCAACCGAGACGATCGTCTTCGTTTTTGGCTTCAGATGGTGGTATTCGCCATTTTGGTTTTCCCGATTGGCCTCGGCCTCGCCATTTACGACAAAGTGAAATTCGGCGAGCCAATCGGCTACGTCCTCAATCTTGAGAGCGAACATTCATGGAGCAATCAGCACATCGACACGAATGCCTATGGCTTTTTCAATCGTTTCCTTTTCTTCCCAACCGGGGATTTCTCGTTTTCGATTTTTCCCTTCATCGATGACGCGGCGATTGCGGCCAATCATGCCGCCACTGGCTCCTATGCCTTTGATTACGGAACTTTGGATTACAATGTTTGGACCGCTTGGCTCAAAAGCGCCTTATGGAACGAATCGGTCTTCAATATTCCCGGTCCGATTCTTTTTTTCTCCTACGTCCTTGTCATCACTTACATTATTCTCGGCCTTTTCTTTGTGATGTCAGAATTTCTTTATACCGTTTTGACGATTCTCCGGAAGGGGAAGAATTCCTTCCTTTATTTCTTTGCGGCCATTACCTTCCTCACTAGTGCGTTCTCCTATTGCTATTTTGCCTATAAGTACCCGGTTTGGTGTTCGATGAACTCTCGTTATTCCCTTTATCTTTTCCTGCCATTCTCGATCGGAATTGCCTCCTTTATCGGCGATGGTGCCCAGTTCATCAAGAAGCATTGGCCTCATCGCGGTGCCTCTGTTCCCACAACCGCTTGAAGGCTTTCGGCTCTCTTTTTCTAGAAATCTCATTTTTTATGCTTCAAATTTTTGGAAAAGAATCCTCGCTTTCGGGCGGAAGGAATCCCAACGGCAAAAGCAAAGAAAAGCCGTGAAAAAATGACGAGTTAGCCGGCGAAAAACCGATGAAAAGGACGATGCTAGCAAGACTCATCATATCGCTAAGCGCGTTTTCGACGGCGAATGACGGGTGAAGTTTTCCGATGGCGAGGCCGCTATCAAGCTTTTTGATGCCTCAGCTGCGACGATCGATTATGCCTCAAAGACGGCCCGCACCAAAAGGGCGGCATCCGGGTCCGCTCGATGCAGGCCAAAATAGGGAAAGCCTAAGACGTACTAGACAAGAACGGGTGGCCTCGTATAATTAGAAAGCCGTCTTTTGACTGCATCTGTAGTTCAATGGTAGAACACCAGCTTCCCAAGCTGGTTACACGGGTTCGATTCCCGCCAGGTGCTCCAGCGAAACGCAAGGCCTTCGGAAACGAGGGCTTTCTTTTTGCTTAGCAGAATCCCACCGAAAAAATTATTTGCTTTTTTCGTTTCCTCAGCAATTTTCTTATTACAAAGGGGTTTTGCGGAGTTATTGAAAGCCTGAGGGGAAAAATTTGCCTGAGGGTCAAGAGAAAAACCTCGTGTGTTCTTTCAAAGAAAGAAGACCTTTGCTATGATTAATGAGCCCTTAAGGGAATCCATGTTTCTTTATTCTAAAATTCAAAACAACGTTCTGGTTTGTCCCCTTCGGAAATGCTCCAGCCGTTTTTGGATGGAAGAATCTTCTCGAAACCGTTAGAGCGCAGGAGGATTTTTATGAACACGATCTTTAACCAGCCCAATGCAAACATGATCAATGTCATTCTTGATTTTGTTCTCGCAATTGTCGTGACGGCGGGATTGGATTATCTCTTGTTCAAATTCGTTAAGCGCACCTTTGCAGTAATTTTTACTTTGGCCTCAGAAATTCTCTTCTTGGTTGGCTTCATTTTCGAGTTTCGTTTTCTTTGTTGTGTTGTCGGCATCGCTTTTGTTATCGCCGGAATTTCCTTTCTCTTCGCGAATCTCAGCGAATATCGCACCTTGGTTGCCAATGGATTTAAAGGCAAATCGGGCATCGATTTGTTCCCGAAGCGGTCACACTCGCCCGCCCCGGAAGCTTTGATTGACCGAGAAGCGGTCTACGAGAAGGTCTACACTGCGATCATCGATATGTCGCGGGTGAAGCGGGGTGCCCTTATCACTTTCGAGAAAAAAGATAATCTGCTCGATGAATCGAAGGTCGGTACCATCATCAAACAGCGCGGGGTCGATGTGAATGCTCCGGTCAGCGCCGAACTTCTCGAGACGATTTTCTATGAAGGCACTCGCCTCCATGATGGAGCCGTCATCATTAAAGATGACAAGATCGCTCGGGCGGCGGTTTTCTTTACTTCAACCGCGCGGCCTTTGACTGGAAAATACGGTTCACGCCATCAAGCCGCAATCGGCATCAGCGAGAATTCGGATTCCGTTACGGTCATCGTTTCGGAAGAAACTGGCCGGATCGCTATCGCTTTCCAAGGTGAGCTTACGCCGGTGACGCCCGATAATTTCCTCCGCATCTTCGAAGATGACATGGCTTATGACGTCGAAACCAACAAAGATGGCAATTCCGGGGTTAATTCCCCAGAAGGGAAATAATAAAAATGGGAACCAAATACTTCGGAACCGATGGCGTTCGTGGGGTCGCGAATGTCACATTAACGGTAGAGATGGCTTATCGAATCGGCCGCTATTTGGGCCAATATCCCGCTGGAAAGAAAAACAAGATTCTTCTTTGTCGCGACACCCGGCTCTCGGGGGAAATGCTCAAGGCCGCTCTTTTAGCGGGTTTATTAGCTTCGGGAGCTGAGGTCTTCGATGAAGGCATTTCAACGACCCCGTCGATTTCTTATCTCGTTGAAAAAGAGCACTTTGACTTCGGCGTCATGATCTCTGCCTCGCACAACCCCTTTGCCGACAATGGCATCAAGGTTTTTAACCGCTATGGCGAGAAGCTAGAAAATGAAATTGAAAATCTGATCGAGGGCTACATGGATCGGCCCGATGATGATTTGCCCTGCCCTTCGGCAGAAAATCTTGGCCATCTCCACGATGGCGATTCCTTGAAGAAGGATTATATCGATTGGCTTGCCAAAAAGGCGAAGGCCGATTATTCTTCGCTCAAAGTATTGGTCGATTGCGCTAACGGATCGGCTTCCTATGTCGCTCCCTCGCTTTATCAGAAAATCGGCCTCAATGCCGACTTCATCAACGCTTCGCCGAACGGCACCAACATCAATCTTGCCTGTGGTTCAACCCATATGGAAGGTTTGATTTCCGCCTTTAAAAAAGGTCATTATGATCTTGCTTTCGCTTTCGATGGCGACAGCGATCGTTTCATGGCCCTCGGCCCCGACGGCCGTTTAATCGATGGTGACGCAATGATTTATCTCAATGCCCTTTCGCTCAAAAATGCCGGCAAACTCCACGCGAATAAAGTGGTGATTACCGTGATGAGCAACTTCGGCCTCCGCAAGGTTCTTGAAGAAAAGGGCATCGATTATGACACCGTCGCGGTGGGGGACAAGAATGTCCAAGCCCGCCTCAAAGAGAAAGATCTCTCGATCGGCGGTGAGCAATCGGGCCACGTCATTTTCTTGGCCGACCTTAATACGGGCGATGGGCTTCTCAGTTCTATCAAACTGCTGAATCTGTATCTCCGGGAAAAGAAAATTTTTGCCCAACTTGCGGATTTCGTCATTTATCCGCAAGTGCTGAAGAACGTGGAATTCGCGAGTCGCGAACACCTCGAAGCGGTCGCTGATTCGCCCGAACTTAAAGCAGAGATTGCCGAAGAAGAGAAGACGCTCGATGGCCATGGCCGGATCTTAGTCCGGGCCAGCGGGACCGAACCCTTGCTCCGGGTGATGGTCGAAGCTGACACATTGGAGCGTTGCCAAGCGATTGTCGATCATGTGGTGCAGTTCATCGAGGGGGAGAACTAAAACTATGTGCGGTATTGTTGGGGGCGTGGGCGAAATCGATTTTCGTTCTTATTTGATCAAAGGCTTAAAGTCGCTGGATTATCGCGGCTATGACTCTGCGGGTCTGGCTTATGTGAAAGACGGTGAGATTCATCTCGTTAAAACGATGGGCCGCGTAGAAAAACTTGACGAGATCACGCCTTTTTTTCAGGGGGCCTCAGCTGGAATCGCCCATACGCGCTGGGCGACGCATGGCATCCCTTCGGACGTCAATGCCCACCCGCAGTTCTCGATGCGGCAAAACATCTTCTTGGTCCACAATGGCGTGATTGAGAATTTCAAGAAACTCAAAGGCAAACTTCAAAGCAAAGGCTATGTCTTTGCGAGCGAAACCGATACCGAGGTAATCGCCGATCTTCTCGAAGAGTATTATCTCTCGACCAATGATCCGCTCATCGCCTTACGCAAAACCGCGGCTGATCTTGAGGGGTCTTTCGCTTGCGCGATTCTGATCAAGGACCACGACGAACTCTATTTCATGAAGCGTTCCTCTCCGATTTTGATCGGTGTTGGCAAAGGAGCGAACTATCTGGCCAGCGACGCGGTGCCGATGGTCCATTTCACGACCCGCTTTGTTGATGTCGATGACGATACTTATGGCTTCTTGACCCCCGATCAATACCACCTTTATAAAGATGGGAAAGAGATTGAGGCCCATTTCGTCGAGCGCAAAGTCGATGAATGCTGTTTCGACTTGGCGGGTTACCCACATTTCATGCTCAAGGAGACCGAAGAGGCCCCTTCGGTGATTCGTCGGATTATCGACAACTATTTCGATGGCGATCATTACACCTTCGATCCGAAGATCATTCAGGTTCTCCGCGACAGTGACGATATCGTTTTCCTCGCCTGTGGCACCAGCCATTATGCCTCTCTATTGGGTGTCGATTACATGCATTATTTGGGCAAGCGCAGCGAGAGTTACATCGCCAGCGAATGGGCCTATTACCCGAATGTGACCGCGAAGAATCCGGTCTACGTTCTTCTTTCTCAGTCGGGCGAAACCGCCGATTTGATCGCCTGCCAGAAGTATTTGAATGAGAATGGCCTCATCAATATCGCTTTGACTAACACCCGCGGTTCGACGATTGATCGAAAAGCGTCATTCTCGCTCCTCGTCTTTGCTGGATTGGAAGTCGCGGTGGCCGCCACCAAAAGCTACGATGCTCAGGTGACGATGCTTGCTCTTCTCACCGCAGCGATGGGTGGCACGACCAATGCGGTTCGTCATATCAACGACCTCATCAGCGCCATCAACGACCTCATCGCTCGCCGGGAAGAAATTCATGCGATCGCCAAACGAATTTATACTGCGCGCGATGCTTTCTTCGTCGGACGCGGCTATGATAACGAAGCCGCTCTCGAATGCGCGTTGAAACTTAAGGAAATCGCCTATATTCACGCCGAAGCCTATGCAGGTGGCGAACTGAAACACGGCCCGATTGCCCTCATCGAAAAAGAGACGCCAGTCATTGGTCTCATTAGCGATCCGATCTCGGCCTTGGCTCTCCGCAATAACCTTGAGGAACTCAAGAGTCGCGGCGCCACCATCATCATCGTGGCGACAAAGGCTCTCAAAGCGCCGGGTGACGATTTCCTGGTCGATGATGTGAAACCATATCTTGCTGGGGTGGCCAAGGTCGTCTTCGGTCAATACCTCTCCTATTACGTGGCGTTAGAAAAAGGCTTGCCGATTGACAAGCCGCGCAATTTGGCGAAGTCGGTCACCGTTCAATAAGGACGCTATCGATTTTCCAACCGTTTTGAGATAAAAAAGTTTCGATTTGCAGAGATAATGATCTGCCATCGGGACTTTCTTCGATTGCCTTTTTGATCCAAGAGCGATAGCTCTTTTTCCCCGCGCAATAAGATTCAGGATCGACAAGGGAACCGACAAAAGCGATATGATGGTGGCCCAGATGGACATGATAGACGTGGGAATCCTTATAATACTGGCCAAAGCCTTCGTAACGGATGGGTAGATAAAAATAAACTCCAACCTGAAGGCTTTTTTCGTAATGATTGCCTTTCGTGAGCAATTGAACCTTGCCTTTTTTGACCCAATAAACCCCGGTTAAGAAAAAGAGAGCGAGGGAAAAGACAGCGAGAGCGATCAACGAGATGAGAAAGCGGGTTAAAGGGGACACGTCGGAATTATAGCCCCTTCCCTTTCAGAGCGTTAATTCCTCTTTCGCTTTCGCGCACGCGTGTTATTCTTTAACTAATGGAAACGACAAAAGTTAAGACAATCTCCATGGGCCAAACTTGTTTGTCTCTCACCCCTTCGAGCGGCGGTCACCGTCTCATGGCGGGGATGTTCGATCTCTCGATTTTGATTTTGGGTTCGGTTATTATCATGGTTCCTTCCCTTGTTGTTTTCATTTTGGCGATGCACCATCCCTCGGTCAGCCGGACCGTCGCCGTCTACATTATTATGTTTTTGACGGGGGCTTTGGTCGCCCTCTATGATTTGGGCTATCGGGTTGCCGTTCCCTATTTTTATAAGGGGCAATCGCTTGGACTCCGCTTCTATCGGATGCGAATCTATCAGGACAACGGCGGCGAGATTCGCTTTCGCAATCTTCTCTTGAAATCCCTGACAATTTTCTTCTTGGTGATTCTTTCATTAGGTTTATACTATCTCGTCGAGGTTATCGCCCTCTTCGTGAGCCCCAGCCACCGCAGTTTCGCTGATGTGGTCTCGGGAACGATTGTGAGCGATACCGGCGAGGATGATTAAAGGAGGCACACATGCCAACACCGCATATTGAAGCGCAAAACGGAGATTTCGCCAAAGTCGTCTTGATGCCAGGAGACCCGAAGCGGGCCGAATGGATTGCCAAAAACTTTTTGAAGGATGCGAAGCTGGTCACTCAGGTCCGCGGCATCGTCGGCTACACCGGCACCGCCGCTGATGGCTCGCTCGTCTCTGTCATGGCCTCGGGCATGGGCATGCCTTCCATCGGCATCTATTGCCACGAGCTTTTCACTTCTTACGGAGTGGAGGCCATCATTCGGATTGGCACTTGCGGGGCCTTTCAGAAGCAAACCAAATTAAAAGATCTCATCATCGCCGAAGGCGCATGCACCAACAGCAACTGGATGGGTCAGCACAATCTCTATGGCGGCAGTTTTAGCGCCATCGCGGATTATGAACTTCTCTCCTCGGCTGTCGGAGCGGCCAAAGCGGGTAATTTCCGGTATCAGGTCGGCAATATCGTCTCGAGCGATACGTTCTATGATTATCGTCCCGATACCTGGAAGAAGTGGGCCAATCTTGGCACTTTAGGTGTCGAGATGGAGGCTTTTGCTCTCTATGAGCAAGCGGCGGAACTCGGCAAAAAAGCCCTTGCGATCTGCAGCGTCAGCGATTCTTTTGTGAATGAAGGCATCTTGACGCCGGAAGAACGGCAGGAAGGTTTGAGCGCGATGGTGATGGTCGCCCTCGTGACCGCTGAAAAGTTTAACGCATGTCGTACGAAGTGAAATTAACACTTTTTATCGTTTGTGCCGTCTTGATAGGCCTCGTCTTTTTGTTTTGGTTTTTCTGCGCGCCTGTCCGCAAGATCGTCTGGCGGAAAGCCCATGATAAACTCTTTTATCACAAAACCCTTAAAGTGGCCCGCGATGGTGATTTTTATCTCATCAACAAACTCCCCTTGCAAACGGGAAACTCGTCTTTCGTGACGATTGATCACATCATCGGCGGCGACAAGTTTATCTTCGTCATTACCGATCGCTATTACGATGGCGCCCTCAATGCTAAAACCAACGAGGCGAGTTGGTTCTATTACCGTAAAGGCGGCAAGAAAATCGATATTCCGAACCCGCTCCTTGAGAATCGGTTTGCAATGGACCGTCTTTCGATTGCGAGCGGAATCAACACCTCCTTCATGGTGGGGATCGTCCTGGTGAATGATGATTGCTTCTTCAACGTATTCACCAGTGACGAAAATGAATCGCTTCTGGTTCCGGTCTCGCAACTTGAGAAGTTGATTTTCCTCTATGAGAAGCGGCCGAATGTCAAACCCTTCGTGAAAAAAGAATTGTGGCAAACGATTCAAGATCTGCATGAATTAGGAGAGAAAAACCATGGCGAATAAGTCAATATCTCTGGCGAAAACCGCCTGGAGTCTTTATCGGAAAGAAATCGGCAAGATTTGGCCGACCGGTCTCAACGTCTTTTTTGTGACCATCGGGTTTCTCACGATTGGCATTTGGCTTCCGACCTCGCTTTATTTCACCTTGCCGCTCATCGGGATGAATTTCTTTTTCGCCTATCAGCTCTCGCTCGCCTACGTTCGAAAAGGAAACGCGATGGCTAATCGCCAGTTTGTCCATTTTCTTGGCGCCTATTACCGGATGCCCTTCTACGGCTCTTATCGGATTCTTCGCAACGCCTTCCTTTCTTTTCTTTACTCGATTGTGGCCGGGTTGGTGGTGGGCTTTATCTATTTCGGAATTGCTGATGCTCTTTCGCCTGCTTTCCAACAGGATTGGGCGACGTTGCTCGACTATTACACAGCGAATCAAATGACGGAGGCCTACAACCTCTTAGCCGCGAGTGGCCCGCTCATGGCGATGCAGAATGCGGTGGCTCTCACAGAAATGATCACCCTTTTCTTTGCGTTTATGAGCTATATGTCTTTCTATGGCCTTAACCCTTATCTCCGCTCGGTCATCATGGGCGCCTCGCCTCGGGTATCGAACTCGATTTTCGTTGGCGGGGTCCGCCAAGCCAAAGGTTTTTGGGGCGATTATTTCAAAGCGCTTTGGTTGCTCTTCGTGATTGCTATTTTGGGATTCGGGGTTGGATTTGCCGTGACTTTCATCTTTGATCCGAATTATTCCCGAGCAGTTTCGGGCGGGGTTGCCGGTACCCTGATTCTCCTTACTCCGTTATTCCCTTATTATTTTGAGGTGGCGGGATTATTGATGGAAAAATATCGTCAGGCCTTCAGCGATTACTCGATAAATCTCGCTCAACGGACTTTGAAACAGCTCGAAGATGCCAAACAAATGAGCGAAGAAGAGGCCGAAGAAATCAAAAAGTCGATTGATGAAGCACAAAAGAAGGAAAAAGAGAATCCGCCGCTTCCGCCCTTGGACGATGGGGCGGATGAGCACGATGACGATGACGATTCTGATCAGTCGAAATAAAGTGCTCTATCTCCGCTCAATTCTTCTTTAATTTATCACAAAGAAAGCCCCGATTTTTATCGGGGCTTTTTTCATGCTGGAGTAGGTGGCGGGCCTTAACGTATCCGCCTGCGCGTCTCTGTGATCGGGTGGTTCTGCAGGCATTTTCAGGACGGCGTCGCCCGCCTCCGCAATATAGTTGTCTTTTTATTCACTTTTTATGAAACGTTTATGTATTAAAAAGAAGAAAAAAAGTTGTCAACGCTTCGAAAAAGCCTATGTTAACGAGCAAAGCAAAACAGTGGGGCAAGTCTTTTTCGTTAAGCTTTTCATGGAATAAGCGCCACGAGAGTGCATTGAAAAGTTGCCCCCGATGGGGCACGCCGCTCGGGTTTTCTTTTTGCTTTTGTGTTGACGTTTTTTGTTCTGTTTCATAATTAATTCAACGCCACTATTCCAATTAAATGTAATTAAAATAGGCTTCCGAACAAGCCTCATTCTCAGCACGCAAACCATTCTGGTAGAGGTCTCTTCGCCTCCGCGGCGCTCCCGATTGTACAGTCTTGGATGGTTCGAGGACATCCTTCTTTTGTTTTACTTCTTCCGAGTTTCGAGGAGAAGAACGCCTTTCTGGTTCTCTCCGAGGATATGCTCCCGCACCCCTTTGCAAACTCTTCCATAAAGAAAAAAGGGATTGCTCCCTTTTTTCTTGGTTTGTAAGGCGCCGAGGTTAACTAGAATCAATTTGCCATCGGGGAGTTCCAGTAGAAAAGGCCGATGATCTGTCCTTTGCAAACATCGGGGAAGGCAGGAAATGACGGATTGGTACAGGTATCGAGATAAATCCGGGCTTTGCAGCGGACGCCGGCTTGGAAGTAATCCGGGCTGTCTTTATTTTGATCATCGCAATATATGTTTACGTAGGCGAGGGATCTCTCGGTCCCATCGTCATCCAAAAAGGAAAGGACGCTCGCTTTTTCCTCAATGACACCAGAAACGGTGGCGGCATCGTAACCGACGAGCGGCACCGTCCCATCGTCCAGACTCTGGCTCGCTCCGATTTCTTCTGGCGAGCTTTGATTTGCCTCAATCTTTTCTGATTGAGAACCGTTGCTGATTGCGTTGGTCAAAAGGAAACTCCCAAATGCTGATAGAGGAAGAAGAAGGCTTAAGGCTAGCATGACAATAAATTTTTTCATTTTATTTTACCTCATTAATAACGAGTAATTTTCGCCGTCCAGCATTGGCCCAAATCCATAGTGCGTATCATTATAGTAGCGAGTCACGATTCCTATGGCATAGCCATCGCTGTCAAGGATTGGTCCCCCGCTGTTACCTCCGACGATGTACATATTGGAATTAAGAAATGGAGAGGATAAAGACGTTACAGAACCTTCACTCAAGGTTTCCTGATCGCCTCTGTCGCTTGGGAAGCCGACGGTGTGAACAGAATCACTCACGAAAATAGGGTTAGGAGCCGCCAAAGGATTGGCTTTAACAGGATACCATCCGACGTAGTTTCCGATGGGCTCGGAGAATCTAACAACCGCCCAATCAAAGTCCATACTCTGGCTTGAAAAATATCTCGAATCAATGGTTACGGATTGGGCATATTCCCAGATAAACGAACCGCTGATGTAAGCATTCACGGCAAAATAATTTGTAAAGATGGGATCGTTGATCGAATCGTCATATCCGTTGATTGAGGCATCAAAGAACACACAATGCGCCGCCGTGATTGCCACATAAGGATTAACGAAGAAAGTCGTTCCGCGATAATATCGGTCTACGTATTCGCCATAAGAGGAATAATAAAATCGAAAATCAGATTCACAATAAAGAGATGAGGTAAATGGATATGAAGCAGTTGAGGAGACAAACTCTCTGTTGTTTCCTATCGAGGTAAAAGAAGAAGATGTTGATAAGCCGCTTGGGTTGCCTCCGGAATGCACAAAATAACTCGTGCTTGGAACGAATGAACTTTGAACCAACTGATGCGCGACCATGTCATAAGTGTAGTAATAGCATAAGTTGTAATCATCGTACGGGGCGATTGAATAATGATTTGTAGAAGCGGATTGGCCATCGACAAGAGAAGCATTTTTATCCTCGGGATTGCTCGCTGACGAAAAAATGCCTGATGCGGAGCAATTGCTTGAAGCGCCTTTAGAACATACAATAAAAGAACTTGATAGACAAAGTGCCAAAACAATAAACGCGCTTTCGGATTTCATAAATCACTTCTTTTATAAATAAAGTTATAGAATAAGAAAAAGTTAGTGTCAAATAAGGCTAGAAACGGGATTATGTTTCACAAATATCGGTAAAGTCTGGGAAAGGATTAGCAAATAGCGAGAAGGCCTCGCGGACGAACTGAAGGGCGAGGGAGTGACCTTCAGCATCTCCGTCGTGCAGTATGTCAATTGCGTTTTTCCGGACTCCATGGCCTAGACGTGGGGTCACCCGTTATTTCTACTGCTTTAAAAGCGATGAGCAGGCCGGGAACGTCAAGACGTTCTTGGCAGAAAAACGTGTCGCGGGGAGCGCATGGGTTTTTTGCCTCTTTCTCCGGTGGTTACCTCGTGGTGACTGATTCGGAGATTGTCGAGTCCACCGGCGAGGCTTACGCCTGACTTGTTTTCCTCAACGTTCCCTACTTTTGCCTACCATTGCCTACGGCTGCCCACTGTCAAAAGAATTTTCCAAACAGCAAATGGGCCGAGGGTGCTCCTCAACCTGAGCCCATTTGTTAACAACTTTTCCGTTAATCTTTCTATAAAATATAAAAATAATATAGACAATCGTCGTTTTACCTACGGGATGGCCCAAAAGGCCATTAACATGGCCTGCAAGTACACGATCGCTTCTGGGCAGATTGAAAGCTCCCATCCTTAAATTTGGTGGTTTCTTCATGCCCCGATAGATTCTTTCGTGATGGAAACCGCTCGTGGCATGAGGGCGTCGTTCAGGCTTTCGAAATGGAGCGAAATGGGCGGAGCCGATTATCGAGCCTTTGAAATGGCAATGCGAGGCAAAATAATAAATCTGCCCTTAGTTCTTTGGGACTTCGGCTATTTCAATCACGTCGCCTACTAATATCGAAGACTTCAATGCCATCAAAATCACGATAAAGCCGAACAAGGAAAAATTTTCTGCCGAAGCCGTTTCTCAATGGTCTCATCGAAGTCGTGGAAGGCAAACTTCTGTCCTTCGGCGACGTGTTTTTCTTTTGTTCCCAAAGTGTGCCTCAAAAGTCCGCGTCGTTTTCCTTCGAAAATGCATTAATCCGAAACCATTTTGATACCACGGAAAATGAGAACTCCTATTCCATTGGGGTTTATGGTATGTGTAGCCGGTGACGGGGTTTTATGTTTAGCGCGAGCGGGGATCCGCCGAAGCGGTTCAAAAGATAAAGATCCAGACCTCTTGGCCGAAGGGTCCGATCCCATTTTCTGCGAGACCAATTTTCCCTGTTTTTTTCGCTCGGCATCTTCATAGAGAATCTCCGTCAATCAAAAAACAGTTTTTCTTTTTCTCCCATTTTGGTTCCAATTTTCTCCTAGAGAAATGAAAAGCCCCGATTTTTATCGGGGCTTTTTTCATGCTGGAGCAGGTGGCGGGCCAATCCAAGGTCTTTTCGCCCCTTTTCGTTTCTTAACGTTTTCCCGCTTTTTGGCGGAGGAAAGGGGCAAACGCATAATAACTCTCCATTTGTATTAAATTTTTCTTAGTTTCTTTCGAGTTTTTTACCAAACGGTGCGTTTATTTTATAGTCATTTTTCCTTTGCCATTCGCGGAATATTGCGATTCATTAACATTTTTGAAAGCGGGGCTTGGAATAAGACAAAGCCATTAATTAAAAGATTTCTTCATAGCTGTCCTCCTCTGTCACCAATCTCATTGACAAATGGAGTCTGCCTTTCGCTAAACTTGGCACCTTTCCCCGTTGTTTTCGGTACTGTTCCCAATAAGGGAACACTAGTGGCTTTTCATTTCACAATGATTGAAAAAATTTTTAGTTTTCTGACTTTGAAAGCAAACGAAGTTATCAAAAATAAAATATTAATACAAAATAATTCATTTTCTGATTTTTGTTCAAACGAAAAAACATTTTTATTATTACAATTTTATTTAAAACCTTTTTATAAGGTATTTTTTAAGAAATGAAAAATAATTAATTCGTGCTACTATATAAATATGCTACAAGGAGTTTTGCCGGAAATCTCTTCTTTTTTAGTACACGGAAAAATTGTTTTCTTTAACCCGAAAAACGGTGTGTTTTCTTTTGACAAGAGCGATGTTGAAGAATCGATTGGAATAAGTTTATTTGATCCACCTGAGTTTTCGGCTGACCTTTATTCGACCGTTACAATTTGTTTGCAAGTCTCTAATGCTTGCAATTTTGCATGTGATTATTGTTTTAATCATACGAAATCTTCAATTTTTATGGCTTTCGATGATGCCAAAAAAGTTCTCGACAGAATGTTTATCAAATTTAAAAATGCTGAAAAATTTTTTGTCGATGTTAGCGGTTCTGGAGAACCCCTTCTTTGTTTTTCGCTTATTCTCGACATTAATAACTATTGCAAAAAAATGAGCAATAAACTTCGTAAGGAAGTGCTTGTCATGTTTGTGACGAATGGCCTTTTGCTTACAGATGAGAATGTCGCTCTCCTTCAAGAGAACGGAATTCTTTTTGGAGTTAGCGTAGATGGATGCAAAAAAGTTCATGACGCTCATCGACGAACGGCATCTGGAAGCGCCACTTTTGAGTTGGTAATGAAGAACGTTCAAGGAATTGCAGATAGACAATATATAGGCTGTGCCGTTACGCTGACAAAAGTGCAATTTCCGCTTCTTGAGACAATCGAGGATTTGTTGCATGTTTTTTCAACAATCAGCATAAAGCCTGTTAGGTCAATGTTTTATGGTTTTGACGATGCCGCAGTCGATTTCTGGATTGGAGAATACGATAGACTGTGTACCTATTTGCTTGCTCAAGCAACTAAAGGTGATTATAAGATGGCTCAGGCCTTGCTTAATGGCGACGACTATTTTGGAAAATTTCTTCTTCGTGGCATCCTCGATCTGAAAGCGTATAACCGATGCGACGCTGGTTCCGGAAGAATTTCTTTTGATGCTTCCGGAAATTCGTGGTGTTGTCCGGCGGCCAACGGAATAGGTGAATTGAGTCTTGGGAAAGAATGGACAGTAGACGATGAATCCTGCAAAAAATTATATCAAAAGTCAGTTGGGGCAACTCCTTGCAAATGTTGTGAATTTCGTTATTTTTGTGGGGGAGAATGTTTTGTCGAATTATTTTTTCATTCTTGGAATCCGAATAAAACTATGTGCAGATTCAATCAGGCATTAATTAAATTGGCGCTCTTTTTTACTTGCGAAATCGAAACTTCAATACCCCGGGCTTTTTATTTTCTTAGTGCTTTTTGTGAAGCCAAAATAGTTAGATTAAAAAAGGATAAAACACTTGATGCGTTTCTTTCCCAAAACCCTACCCTTTCCTTTGTAGAAGGCAAAAGGCGTTACGATTTGCTTCATCCAAAATATTAAAAAGAAGGGATACATCAAAATATGCAAAAATATTAGTTATATATTTGAATAGAATTTGATTCGTCTTTATTTTGAAAGGAATTAACATGAAAAAAACTCTATTAATCATCTCCTGTTCTTGTTTTGTAAGCTTTCTATTGCTTGCTCTCCCGTCTGCTTATCAAATAAGCCAAGAAAGCGCAAAGAACTTTTTGCATTTTGAAACCCTAAAAAAGCAAAAAGATTCAGAAAGCGAGAGCGAGGAAACCAAAACAACTTGGAATTCGCTTTCGGATGATGAAAAAAACCGAATCAAATTGCTTGCCATTCAAGAAATTGAACGATATGCATATGGGCAAGATTATGTCGCCAAAGAAATATCAAAGGTTTCTGATTTTGCCGGAAACGATTATGCTTTTGTCAGTTTTTCTCCTATGGGATATGTAATCTACAATCTTTCATCTGGCGATTTTGTAGAAGTATCGCCCTTTGGACAAAATCCCTTTTTAAAAACGGTAAATGTGAGTGACAGATATTACTCGCCACTTGTGGGCTTCTTCAGGAAAGAAAACGATGCTTTTGTTAACGTTGCCGATAAAACTTCGATAAAAGGTGACGATATCGCAAGGTATAAGGAAACGTCCGAAGCTACCTATAATGGGAATATCGAAAATCATGCCAATTCTAGGCATCGTCAGTATGTTCGAGGCGGCGCGGTTTGCTACAGCAGTGGAAGTACTCCACATTACCCCGTCAGTCAAGGAACGCTGACTGCCGACCACGAAGTCCCCTACTCTTGGTTTTTCAAACTTAACAACAGTAAATTTGCGGCCGAAAATGTTTATAAAGGAAGCGAAACTCCTCACTGGGAATGTGGCTACGTCGCTGGAGCGCTTCTTCTTTCTTATCAAGAGTTTTTTAAAAGTACAGGATATTTTAATGCATACGAAGTTTCTCAGTACATTAATGCTGCCAATGTAACTTCATATACTAACGGAATTCCCGATGATATTCCGGAAATTAAAGATGATTTTCTCGAATATTTTTGGAATCTTCACCAAGGCTGGGGCTCAACAGCATCAACAATCAAGGATGCGGTTCACGCATTTATGCATGCGTCGGGGAAAAACCGAGTATATGAAGATTACTGTTATACTTGGATTGGCGCAACCGTAACAGACCCCATAAAAGACGGCGTTCCTGATATTCTTTTCGGGAACCTGCCTGCCCCCAACGACACAACTTATGGCGACGGTTCCACTATGGCAAACCATGTAGTCGTTGTTTACGGATATTATAATGACGGAAAGCTCCTTGTGCATTATGGATGGGATGGCTATTCGCAAGTCATTCTCACAACGCCGAATATGCTCCATCTTGGGGGTGTTTATGCAATTTATAACAAGTCTGCGCATGTTCATAACAGATATTTTAAAAAAGGAAATTTGTACTATTGCGGTTGTGGAGCATTGATGAGTTGCTAACTGAAAGGAGAAAAAACATGAAAAATGACAAAATTTCTTTGATACTTCGTTTGCTTAGTAGCTTCTTTTGCCTGACTTCGTTAATAATTCTCGCCTTTCCTCTGGTAGGTCTCCGCGAAGGGTGTGGGCCAGATTCTTCAAGTTGTGTCATAATATACTATTCTGCTTTTAATCTAAGCAAAATTGGTGCGGCGGGCATTGAATCCTTTTGGATTCCGTATTATCTAATTGTTTGTCTAATTTTCTTATTTATTGGTTCATTTTTGATTTCATTAAGATGGAAAATCGTAGGAAGCGTTGCGGCTGTCTTACTTTTGGTTCCCGCGTTTATTCTTTTGATTGAATCGGATCATCTTTGCTTGCAGGAAGTATCCGCCGTTTTTGTCTCAGTTTTTCTTATGTTGGCTTTTGTTTCTTATTCCGCAGCCTTAGTTTTTGAGATTGTTTGGAGGCGGGTTTCACGGCCGTCTTCACGAGAAAAATGAGATTCCTGTGTTAAGGCGGAATGGCTTTCAAATTTGAGATCCGTTTTTTATTATGACAGAGGAATAAAACCTTTTTTCAACTTTTCTCAACACAAAACAAGGTTAAAAATATGGCGACAAGCGATGCCCAAAAATAGCACGTCACTTTGAAATCAAAAAAAGCATCGAAACAAATTTACTAATAATTTTGCTTTAAAAATAGCGGAAACTGCGAGCATCTTTCTTTTATGCGATTTGCAATCATTGATGTTTTTCGCCTTTTTGATCTCGATGTTGTAGTCAAGATCGTTAGGCCAATCATCTTCATTTTGGGTCACCATTTCGTTTTTCCGCTCCCCACCAGAAAGAATTGTGCAACGAGCCCTTGGTTATTCGTTCCTTTTACTAATTCGATCATAAGGCCTGAGCTGAGCAAAAATTTCTTGCTTTTTTTAGAAACTTCTCATCCTCACTTGGTTCTTTGGCCAAGATGGGGCGGTTAACGTTGGCAAGATCGAAGGCTTTGTTGCTTATATCCGGAACATTGAAGCCACTTCTTCAAAGACGAAAAAGGAGCTTGCGATTGAATATTTGAACAGGCAGAATCTTTTTTCTGGCGAGAAGCACCTTGTGTTCTGTTGCTGCGGCTATGGGCTTAGCGACGAGGCGGAGACAACGGTTCTTCGCTATCTGTCTTCCCAGGGGATGAGCAGAGCATCCGGAAAGGAATTTTTGGGAATCGACTGAAAGAGAGTATTATTAAAATATGTTAACGAGCGGAAGCAACGATTATCCAACGCCCCTTAAATGGCATAGCGTCTTGATGATGATTTTCGTTTTGGGGGGCTGCGTAGCGGTGCCTTTGCTTGAATACTTCGGCTATGGATGGTGGGCCTTGGGATTGTCTTTGCTGGTGGTAGCATCAGGCATTGCCTATCGTCGCTTGGTCGACAGGTTCTTTTAGGCGTTTATACACAAAAAGTACACAATGAGTACACAATGAAAAACAAAAGAACCGATAAAATCGGTTCTTTTTTGTCTTTGGAGCAAGTGACGGGAATCGGACCCGCGTATTTACCTTGGCAAGGTAATGTTCTACCATTGAACTACACCTGCATGGCGCTTTTCGCGGGTTGATTATTATACAGGGGTCAACTATCACGCG